>OGRB01000305.1_pt1 | contig 53635 bp, 30 predicted proteins | sample 1553371 | NCBI WGS metagenome assembly OGRB01 (sample SAMEA2580027, study PRJEB22360) | human gut metagenome | reverse complement strand
CTACACCTTCTTCGATTTCTACGAATACACCGAAGTTAGTGAAGTTACGAACTTTAGCCATGTGGCGAGAACCTACCGGGAAGCGAGATTCGATATCTTCCCACGGATCAGCTTTCAGCTGTTTGATACCCAATGACATCTTACGTTCGTCGCGATCCAGGGTCAGGATAACAGCTTCGATTTCGTCGCCTACTTTCATGAAGTCCTGAGCAGAACGCAAGTGCTGTGTCCAAGACATTTCAGAAACGTGGATCAGACCTTCTACGCCCGGAGCGATTTCGATAAATGCACCGTAGTCAGCCATAACGACAACTTTACCTTTTACTTTGTCACCAACTTTCAAGTTCGGATCCAAAGCATCCCAAGGATGCGGAGTCAGTTGCTTCAAGCCGAGAGCGATACGTTTCTTTTCGTCATCGAAGTCAAGGATAACCACGTTGATCTTCTGATCCAGTTGAACGATTTCTTCCGGATGAGAAACACGGCCCCAAGACAGGTCTGTGATGTGAATCAAACCGTCTACGCCACCCAGGTCGATGAATACGCCGTAGGAAGTGATATTCTTGACTGTTCCTTCCAGTACCTGGCCTTTTTCAAGTTTGGAGATGATGTCTTTCTTCTGCTGTTCGAGTTCAGCTTCGATAAGAGCTTTATGAGATACAACAACGTTCTTGAATTCCTGGTTGATCTTAACGATCTTGAATTCCATTGTCTTACCTACAAATACATCGTAGTCGCGGATCGGCTTGACATCGATCTGAGAACCCGGCAAGAATGCTTCGATACCGAATACGTCAACGATCATACCGCCCTTCGTACGACATTTAATGTAACCTTTGATGATTTCGTCTTTTTCAAGAGCTTCGTTTACACGATCCCAAGAACGTGTAGCGCGTGCTTTCTTGTGAGACAGGATCAGCTGTCCTTTTTTGTCTTCCTGGTTTTCGATGTAGACTTCTACTTCGTCACCAATTTTCAGATCCGGGTTGTAACGGAATTCTGCCATAGATACAACGCCATCTGATTTGAAACCGATGTTTACTACAACTTCACGTTTGTTCATTGCAGTTACGGTTCCCATAACGACTTCTTTGTCCTTTACTGTGTTCAAAGTCTCGTCATACGTTTTTACAAGATCGTCCTTGCTTACTTCACCGTAAGAATCGCCCTTTTCAAGAGCATCCCAGTTGAAATCTTCAATGGGCTGAATGTTCTTTAAATTTTCCATTCTCTAATTGTTAATACTTAAGTTTGTTTTAATTAGTAAGTTAGACATTATGTTGTCATCTCTCAAAAATCGGGGCAAAGGTAATGCTTTTTTCTGACTTGCAAGACTTTTTGCATGGAAAAAACAATCTTTTGGGCTTGTAATACCGCTACTTACATCTTTTCTTTTTGGGACGTTTGCCTCCTTTCGAATATTTGCCTGAGCTTGTAATCGGCTCCCAGCAGGATGAGGGCAAGCATCCCGATATAGGCATAGAAAGGGAGTGTGCTCATATTGGGGATCTGTACGGATATTGGGGGAATATTCATATAAAGGAATGAAGCGATCGCGATACCGACCATAAGCAGCGAGGCGGCGATGACGGCAATCCATCCCCAGCGTTCGTTGCGTTTGCGTATCCGTTCGGCTTCGGCCATGATCTGCCTCATCGCGTTGGCTCGGAACGAAGCCGGAAGCTCCTCTTCCGGCATCCGGCTAAACAGGTCTTTCAATATGTCATTCTTCTCTGTCATTTTATTGTTCCTCCATCCCTTTTAATACAAAAAACAGTTTCTTTCGTATGCGGTGCAATTTCACTTTTATATTAGATGCAGTCAATCCGGTGATCGTCGCCACTTCGTCGATCGTTTTTTCTTTCATATAAAAGAGCAGGATGATCGCCCGCTCATCGGGTGGCAATTGGGCGAGGGCGGCATCGAGCATCTGTATCTGGTCGGAGCTGTCTGTCCTGTCTAGTGCTTCGACTACTTCTTGTTCCGATACATTATTAATAACCGATTCCTCGATCGCCAGAAACTCGTGTCTCTTTTTCCGTGTTTCCGAGATGGCTGTATTGTAGGCGATCCGGTAGATCCACGTGGAGAAACTGCATTCCCCTTTGAACGAAGAGAGGTGCTTGAACACCTTCATAAACACATCCTGTGCCAGTTCTTCCGCATCTTCCCGGTTTCTGACCACCTTTAAGATTAACGAATGAACAGGACGGCTGTATTTATCCAGAAGGCAGGCAAAGCATGCCGTATCTCCCGCTTGTATCCTTTGTATATAATATGTGTCGGTATACAACTCCATCGTATTATAATGGACGCAAGCCGGGCGAATAGGTTACAACTTGCATCGGCAAAAATAAAAAATATTTTTTCTTTCCGATCTGTAACCTTTCGGAAAGAGGTGCGTCAAAAGTAGCAAAGAAATTAATGAATCATTTAAAATAGTATAGTTATGATGGATTTTATTGTTGTTCCGCTGACTACCGGAATTGTTTTTGCTGCTATTTACGGTTTGTTTGAATTGTTTGTGCGTAGAAAAGAGCGGTTGGCTATTATCGAAAAGATCGGTGACAAACTGGATGCTTCTGCGTTCGAGGGAAAATTGGGATTGCCGAGTTATAAAGGAAACCATATCTCTTTCAGTTCTCTGAAAGCAGGTTGTCTGCTGACAGGTATCGGGCTGGGGCTGTTGGTCGGCTTTTTGATAAGCACGGTTTTGGCAGTAGGAGGTGGCGACGATCTTTTCTTGAGCGACGGCTGGCGTGGTTGGTATCGTAGCGATGTCGCCGGTACCGTTTACGGTGCTTCTGTCCTGCTCTTTGGGGGTATTGGTCTACTTGTGTCTTTTGTCATCGAGATGAATATGAAGAAGAAAGAGAATAAATGATAATGTTTTCACTTTTTTCTCAAGGTAACGATTTATTTTCATTTGCAGGAGAATAAATTTTCATCAGCAAGAAACCAAAGTTTCATCGGCGGAAAACAAAAGTTCCAAGCCGATGAAACTTTTTGTTTATCGGGAGGAAAGAGTCGGTTGGTCAGAGCGTTTCCACTCGTTGATCAGCTCGCTTATCGTTTCTTTCACCGACATGATGCGGGTTGTCCGCCAGGCATTGCTTCCTGCGAAAGCGTAGCCGTTCTCGAAGTTTCCTTTGAAGGCGTTGTACAGGGCTGTTACGATACAGTAGGGGCTTCGCGAGATATCACACGTCTTGATGCAGTTGAAAGGACAGACCTTCGGCTGTTTCATCCCGGCTTTTACCTTTTCGAGAAAATGACTGTGGATTGCCCTGCCCGGCATTCCGACCGGACTTTTGATGATCTCGATATCCTTCTCCTGTGCCTTGACGTAGCTTTCCTTGAAAGCATCGGAAGCGTCGCACTCGGTAGTGGTGACGAAACGGGTTCCTAATTGAACGCCCGATGCTCCCAGGTCCATCACGCGTTTGATGTCTTCACCCGTGTAAATGCCTCCTGCTGCAATTACCGGGATTCTCTTGTTATATTTTTCTTCGAAGTGGGAAACTTCTTCCACTACTTGAGGCAGCAGTTCTTCGAGTGAAAAATGCTCGTCTTCCAGCTGGTTCTCCTTGTATCCTAAGTGGCCGCCTGCTTTCGGGCCTTCCAGCACAACGGCATCGGGAAGGTAGTCGTAGTTGTTTTTCCATTTTTCGCAGATGATGCGGATGGCACGTGCACTGGAAACGATGGGGACGAGCTTCGTCACGCTGTCTTTCTTCAGGAAAGACGGCAGGTCCAAAGGTAGTCCGGCGCCACTGAAAATGATGTCTACCTTTTCCGCAATACTGGTTTTCACCAGTTCGGCGAAGTCTGAAAGTGCGACCATCACATTCACACCGATAATGCCTTTGGCCTTTTCGCGGGCTTTCCGGATCTCGGCTGCAAGGCCTAGATTTCCGGCTTCGGTGTAGTTGGGAGAAAGTTTCTTATATAAGAGACCGAGACCGGCGGCGGAGATAACGCCAATCCCACCTTCATTTGCAACGGCTGAGGCTAAGCCGGAGAGAGAGATTCCTACGCCCATTCCACCCTGGATGATTGGAATGCGGGCTTTCAGATCCCCAATTGTTAATGTCTTCATGTAAGTAAAATGTGTAAATAAAAAATATATATGTGGCAAAGGTAGCACAATAAACCAAAAAATGTGCAGGTTTAATCAATATTATTGCACAAATAAATAATAATTGTGCATTCCCTCCTGTCCCCGCGCTTGACGCGGGGACACAAAAAAGCCGGCCATATACATCTGATTGATATGGCCGGCTTTAACGCGATCCCGCGTCGAGCGCGGGAGCTATATAGTTTTTGACTTATTTTACCGGGATATAACCGACCTGTTTAACCGTTGCTTGTCCTTCAGCCGATAAGATATAATCGATAAAGGGTTTCACTTTGCCTTCATTCTTTACATCGTAGTAATAGAACAACGGACGGACGATCGGATATGCCTTGTTTTTTGCATTCTCGAAGGATGGCTCGGTGAATGTTTTGCCTGCATCGTAAGAGACATGAATCGGTTTTACTTCTTTGTTTATGTAAGCCAAGCCGACATAGCCGATGGCTCCTTTTGTCTGGCTGACAGACTGAATGATGGCTCCTGTTGCGGGCATGCTAAGGATGCCGTTCATATAGTTCTTGTTCTTCAGGACACTTTCCTTAAAGAATTCGTATGTTCCGGAAGACGTTTCGCGCGAATAGGCTACGATCTTCATGTCGGCGCCGCCCACTTCTTTCCAGTTCTTGATCTTTCCTGTGAAAATGCCTTCCAGCTGTTCACGCGTCAGGTTGGACACTTTATTGGACGGGTGTACGACTACCGCCAGTGCGTCGTAAGCGATCACCACTTCTTTGGTGCTTTTCTTTGCTTCCTGCAATTTGACTTTTTCATCGAATTTCATCTTACGGGAAGACATGGCGATATCGGTTGTCCCTTCCATCAAGGCTGAGATACCGACACCGGAGCCGCCGCCCGTCACGGTTATCTTTGCCGATTTATTTTTGTTGATGAAGTTTTCTGCTTCCGTCTGGCTTAAGGGAAGGCAAGTGTCGCTCCCTTTAATTCTCTGTGCAAACACGTTCGATACAAACATACAGGTGGCTACTGCGGCCATAACAATTGTCTTTCTCATTACTCTGTTTTGAATTAATTTTCTGTATGCAAAGTAAATACAGGAGTGTTGCAAGCGTGTGAAACAGATGTTACGTTTGTATTAAAACTTATATTGCAGACGCAAGGTGAATACGTCGTCTTCCCTGTCCTTTTCATATCCCTTTACGAAATCGCTCTTTTCATTGAAGTTGAACTCGTAATAGGCTTGCACGCGGATATGCTTGTTGAAACGGTACAAAGCGCCGATGCCGAGTGTGCTCTGGGCGAGGTCGGTCTTGGAGGTCAAGCTGTTTTCAACGCCGATCTCATTCCCTTTCAACTTGGTGTTGGGATCATAAACGTCGTATTTCAAGACGGCAGAGAAAGGAGTGGTTCCGATGTCGTGCACCAAATAGAAAAAGTAGCCGATGAAAGGACGCTTGAACAGGGAGTTCTCCGGTTCATTGGCCGGGCGTGTCCCTGTGTTGGGGCTTTTGCTGCTGCCGGCGATACCCGGTTGTGTACCTAACAGTCCTTCACCGCGCAAGCTTGTCGTTCCCCAACTGTTTTTGAATGAGAACTGAGCGTCCAAGCCGATGTACTCACGTTTCATGTATGTACCGGTTTCTCCTTTGTCGACTGCGATGAATTTTTTATCCTGGAGTTCGTAGGCGGTTGTCGTCGGGTTGTAAACTCCGCCGTTGTAGTAGGAGGCGCCTAATCCCCATTTTCCCCAGTTGCCGATTTTCTTTTCGGCTCCCAAGCGGCCGATGAAGTCTTTGCGGCTGTCTGTTTCCCGATTGATGCTGTTACCGGCGAACAGTCCGGCATCGAGACGGAGAAAACCGATCGGGCTTGTTTCTTTAGCCCGGAGTGTCAGCATGGCGCCTAAATCGCGTTCGTCGGGGAAGAAGTATTGGATGATGGTGGCACGTTCGGGAGATTCTAATCCGCTAGTCGAATAGCCGATTTCGTGACCGAAAGGGCGATTGAAAACACCCGCCATCAGTTGGCAGCGTTTTGTCCAGGGATCTTTTATACCGATGTAAAGGTCACGGAAACTGACACCCTTGTCGTTGGCTTCGATCTGTACAGCACCGGTTCCGATACCGTCATTATATTCGAATTTCAACCGTCCGCGGCGGATGCCGAAACGGTTGAAACCTTTGTCTTCATGTTCGTTCTTGTCACCGACTTTCAGGGTGGCATCTTCCTGACCGTATTGGAATTGTCCTTGGATATAAGCGGATACTTTGAATTTGCTGAGTTTCCGGACGATTTTATCCAGGGTTGTCGTCTCCTGCGAAAGTGAATCGATACGAGCATTCAGTTTTTCTATTTCCTGAGCTTCCTGTGCCTTCATCGCAATTGGAAGCAGCGCCAACAGGCCAAGCGCAATAATCTTTCCTGATTTCATTCCTAACTTTTTGGACTCTATGATTTTATTTACAAAGGAACGAGAATACTGTTTCGCATTTACGACATATATGTTACATTTATGTTACAAGTTGCCGACGACATGGCGAGTGTTATCCGCCCGCTTTTCAAGTTCTTTGATTGTCAATGTTATAACTTTGCCAATCGGCTTGTTGTCCCGATAAGTGACAATACGTAACCAAGTCGCATTCTTTGGTATTCGGAGCGGAGCTTCATATTTCGGAGTGAAGTTGTCGGGGTCCGTATTGTCGAATGTATAGTAGATGTCAAGATTGCCCGGTTCGCTATCCAGTTTGATCTCCAAAACACCATCTTCAGTATAGTAAGGAGTGACGATGGCATTGTACATGCTGCGTGCATAGTTGATCTGTGCCTGGTCCGCACGAACGAAATGTCGTTCGACACGTGGCCAGAACCTGTCCCAATCCGTCTTGGAAGGTCCGGTCCAAAGGACTTCGGCAAGTGCCCATCCACGTGGCCAGGTCATATATTCGGCATGACGGAAAGTGGGGACGGATTCAGCCCAGAGATTGCCTTGTCCTCCTAGTATCATTTCGGCCGGCACACTGTCGGGAACTGGGTTGAAACTGTAGGAATCTTTCAGGCGGCACATGGAGTAGGTGTCCGGTTCGACAGATGGTTCTCCTTGCCAGAGGTCGATGTAGCAATGTTCGGTCGGTGTCATGATCACATGATGACCGGCTTTTGCTGATTTGATTCCGCCCTCCATCCCGCGCCAGCTCATAACGGTAGCATCGGGAGCCAGCCCGCCGTCGATAATCTCGTCCCAGCCGATCAGCTTTTTCCCTTTTTCTTTCAAGATGCTTTCCATACGGTGGATAAAGTAACTCTGTAGTTCGTTTTCGTTCTTCAGGTTTTCCGCTTTCATGCGAGCTTGGCAACGCGGACATTTGTGCCAAAAACCTTTGAAACATTCGTCTCCTCCGATATGGATGTATTCATCCGGAAACAAGGCGGCAACTTCTGTCAAGACCTTGTCCATAAACTCGAAAGTGGCATCTTTGCCGACACAAAGTGTGTTTTCGTCTTCGCCGTAAAACTTGTTGCCGACCCCGACAGCCGATGGTGCTTTCATACACGCCAGATCAGGATAGGCGACGAGTGCTGCCAGGCTATGTCCCGGCACGTCTATTTCAGGAATGACGCGTACGTAGCGTTCTGCAGCGTATGCCAATACTTCCTTCACATCTTCCTGTGTGTAGAAGCCTCCGTAGGTCGTTTCTTCTCCAGGTTGCTGTGGTGTGCGTTGCCACCATTGCCCGACGCGCGGAGCGCGCCAGGCGCCAACCTCTGTCAGGCGTGGCAGGGATTTTATTTCCAGACGCCATCCTTGATCGTCGGTCAAATGCCAATGGAATACATTCATTTTGTATTCTGCCAGTTCGTCGATGTATTTCTTTACTTCCTCTTTAGTGAACCAGTGGCGGCTGACGTCAAGCATAAGTCCGCGCCAGGCAAACTGGGGTTTGTCGGTGATGTCGGCACAGGGAACCGTCCAGTCGATGCCTTTTTGTTTCTGGCTGTTTTTTATTTCGGGGGGAAGCATCTGCAATAAAGTCTGTATCCCGTAGAAGATCCCGGCCGGTTGATGGGCGGTGATGATGATATCGCCATGTTTTACCTGCAAGCGATATCCTTCTGCACCGAAAGCGGTATTGTCGGTCAGCTTAAATTCAATGTTGCCGTGCTTTTCAACCGGAATTTCAAAACCTGTTGCGGGGGCAACTTTATTGTTGAAGTACCGAGCTATCCCTATTAACTGAGGATTGGATGTGTCGAGTGTGATAGCTGCCCGGCGAGTCAGTTTGAAATGATCCGTCCCGACTTTCATTTCTTGGGGCTGTGGGATCAATGCCAGTGCATTATCTGGAGTGTCTTTGTGGGAACAAGAGCTAAATCCCTGTATAAGACCTGCTGTAAAGAAGATAAATAGCAACTTTTTCATGAATCAGTGTACTTGTTTATTGTTTAGGTCGCGAAGATAGGGATTAATACGGAAGACGCAATAATAAGAATCCGTGATTTATAATGTCGGGCAGCATAAAAAACGGATAAGCATTCGAATGTTCTTCGAAGCCTATCCGTTTCAAAATGGATGTCTGTCGGATTTTATACCGGCAAGCGGATATTTCAGAATCTCCAACCGAGGTTGATCTGCAGGACGCCATTACGGGATTTCTCCCCATCCCAATTCATGGAGTTGCCATTTAATGTGATGTCGCCATCGGATAAGGTATTGGTGAATCCTATATTATAGTTCATTGAAACCAGCAAGCCTAAATCGAATTGATAGCCGACGCCGATTCCTAGTGCGAAATCAAATGTTTTGAATGCATCTTTCGAATTAACCGAAATGTCAGTACCGTTATAAGAGGCGCTTGCTTTAGAACGGGCTAAGAAACCGAATTGTGGTCCCGCAAATGCATAAAAGCCATTGTATAGATAGGCTTTTGCATAGATAGGAATGTTTATGTAATCGTTTTTGATTTTGCCGGAGATTCCGCCTTCTGATTCTTTCACTCCTTGCATGGAATAATAGATTCCCGGCTCGACGGAAAATTGCGGATTGATAGGAAACTCGGCGGCAACCCCGACGTTCAACCCAGGCTTCATACTTCCGTCACTATTTGTCATATTGGCAAGGTTCAATCCGATCTTCGGTAAGAAATGGAAATCCTGTGCACTGACCTGAAACGCCACGAACATCAACAATAATAAAGCAATCTTTTTCATAATGGATAATATTTAAATGAGTAATAGATAAACCTTTCATAAATAAAAAAAGTTGCGCTATATTATTATAACGCAACTTCCTATCCAAATATTATTTCTTATGCTCTTCTATCCACTTCCGTGCGTTCACGAAACCTTCGATCCACGGAGTGACTTCGTCACTGTTTCGTCGGTCTTCAGGATAGTAACCGCATTGCCATGGGAACATCGCACGTTCCAAGTGAGGCATCATTGCCAGATGGCGTCCGTCGTGAGAGCAGACACCGGCAACCGACCAAGGCGAACCGTTCGGGTTGGCGGGATAGCCTTCGTAGTTGTATTTAAGTGCAATATGGTATTCTTTTTCTTCATACGGGAAAGAGAACTTGCCTTCGCCGTGAGCCACCCAGATTCCTAATTTGGAACCGCTTAAAGAACCGAACATGACAGAATGGTTTTTCGGGATCTCGACCGAGATGAAGTTCGATTCGAACTTGTGCGAATCATTGTGCAACATCTTGTGTTTCTTCTCATGTTCCGGATAAACAACCCCTAACTCGGCCATCAGCTGGCAACCGTTGCAGATACCCAGACTCAAGGTGTCAGGACGTGCATAGAAGTTATCCAGCGCCTTCTTGGCTTTCTCGTTGAATAAGAAACCTCCGGCCCATCCTTTGGCAGAGCCTAAAACGTCGGAGTTGGAAAAACCACCGCAGAATACAATCATGTTTACGTCTTCCAATGTTTCGCGTCCGGAAGCTAAGTCGGTCATGTGAACATCTTTCACATCGAAACCTGCCAGATACAGCGCATAAGACGTTTCACGTTCGCACTGGCAACCCTTTTCACGGATTACGGCGGCACGGATTCCGCTCTTTCCTTTGCGATCGGCAGTCAGGCCGTAAGAAGACAGCTTGCCGGTGAAGCTCTTCGGATACTTGAATTCCAGTGGCTGCATCTTGTAGTTCTCGAAACGGTTGCCTGCACATACGCTACCACTCTGCTTGATATCTAGTTTATAAGATGATTCGTACCATACGTCGCGCATGTAGTCGATGCCGAAATGGTACTGGACGCCTTCTTTGGAAACCAGAATGTGGCGTTCGGAAGTCGGCTTGGCGATAATAGCAAAACCTACTCCTGCATCTTCCATCAACTTTTCGAAAGCTTTCTTGTCTTTCACCTGGACCAAGATACCCGGATTTTCGGCGAACAGAATCTTGACTATGTCCTGTTCCGACAATTTGTCGAGGTTCACTTCCAGACCGCCTTCCACATTGGCAAAACACATTTCAAGCAATGCTGTGATCATACCACCGGCTGAAATGTCGTGTCCGGCGAGAACCAGACCTTTTTCGATGGCATCCTGTACAGCGTTGAATGCGTCGGCAAAATATTCGCTGTCTTTTACCGTTGGGACTTCATCGCCCAATTTGTTCAGAACCTGTGCAAGAGCGGAACCGCCCAACTTCATCGTGTCGAACGAGAAGTCAATATAATATATGTAAGAATTCTTTTCGTGGGCCAATACCGGAGATATGATCTTGCGAATGTCGCTGACTTCTGCACCGGCAGAAATAATCACCGTACCCGGAGCAATCACTTTGTCATCGCCATATTTCTGTGTCATGGACAGAGAGTCTTTACCGGTCGGGATATTGATGCCCAGTGCACAAGCGAAGTCCGAAGCAGCCTGAACCGCTTTGTACAGGCGGGCATCCTCGCCTTCGTTACGGCATGGCCACATCCAGTTGGCACTCAAAGATACACCTGATAGCTTGTCGGACAGTGGAGCGAAAACGATATTTGTCAATGATTCGGCAATCGCCATGACAGAACCGGCAGCCGGGTCGATCATCGCTACCTGCGGAGCATGCCCGATAGATGTGGCGATACCCGCTTTTCCACGGTAATCCAGTGCTACAGCACCCAAGTCGCTCAGCGGCAACTGCAATTCACCTTGGCACTGCTGGCGTGCGACCTTGCCTGTCACCGAACGGTCCACCTTGTTGGTCAGCCAGTCTTTACATGCAACAGCTTCCAACTGAAGTACATTTTCCAGATAGTGATGCAGTTCGGATTCTTTATAAACGACTGGAGCGTATGTTTCTTCGACCGTATGATCCTTCATGATCGTTCTTGGCGGTTTACCGAACATATATTCCAGTTTGATGTCGATTGGTTTCACGCCGTCGGCCTGTTCGAAGACGAACTTCATGTCGTTGGTCGTTTCACCTACCACATACATCGGAGAACGTTCGCGGTCGGCAATGCGCTGTACACGGGCAACATCTTCTTCCTTCATCAGCAAACCCATACGTTCCTGGCTTTCATTACCTACGATTTCTTTTGCGGAAAGTGTCGGGTCACCGACAGGTAACTGGCTCATGTCGATATGTCCGCCGGTTGCTTCCACCAATTCGGAGAGACAGTTCAAATGACCTCCTGCGCCGTGGTCATGGATGGAGATAACCGGGTTGTTGTCCGATTCGGCAATCGCACGGATCACGTTGGAAACGCGTTTCTGCATTTCCGGGTTGGCGCGCTGTACGGCGTTCAACTCGATACCGCTGGTATATTGGCCCGTGTTTACAGAAGAGACAGCGCCTCCGCCCATACCGATGCGGTAGTTGTCGCCACCTAACAGGACAACTTTTTCGCCTGGTGCGGGATCGCCCTTCAACGCGTCGCGCATATTAGCATAACCGACACCGCCGGCCAACATGATCACTTTGTCGTAAGCATATTTCTTCTTGTTCTCTTCGTGTTCGAATGTCAGGACCGAACCGCAGATCAGCGGCTGTCCGAACTTGTTACCGAAATCGGATGCACCGTTGGAGGCCTTGATCAAGATTTGTTCCGGAGTCTGGTACAACCAGGGGCGTGGATCGAGGATCTTTTCCCATTCGCGTGCACCTTCCGTACGCGGATAAGATGTCATATAAACGGCTGTTCCTGCAATCGGTAAAGATGATTTTCCGCCACCCAGGCGGTCACGGATTTCACCACCCGATCCGGTAGCCGCACCGTTGAACGGTTCGACTGTTGTCGGGAAGTTGTGGGTTTCAGCTTTCAGTGAGATAACCGATTTGATTTCTTTCACTTCGTAGAAATCCGGTTTGTCGCCGCTTGCCGGAGCAAATTGTTCGATCATCGGACCTTCGTTGAATGCCACATTATCTTTATAGGCGGAAACCAATTTGTTCGGATTTTCCGCTGATGTTTTCTTAATCAGGTTAAAGAGAGAACTTTCTTTCTCTTCTCCGTCGATAATAAATGTACCGCCGAAGATTTTGTGACGGCAGTGCTCCGAGTTCACCTGTGCAAAACCGTATACTTCGCTGTCGGTCAGCCGGCGTTCCAGCTTTTGGCTTACTTCGTTGAGGTAGGCTACTTCTTCATCGCTCAATGCCAGTCCTTCCTGTTTGTTGTAGGCTTCGATATCCTCAATATAAACAATCGGGTCCGGTTGTTTACTGATCGTGAAGATGTCCTGGTTCAGACCGTCATAGATACGCTGTAACATCGGGTCATGCTCTGCTTCGCCGGAAGAAACAGGGAAGTATTCCTCGATGCGTGATATACCGGTGAGTCCCATGTTCTGGGTGATTTCCACGGCATTCGTACTCCACGGGGTGATCATTTCCCGGCGTGGACCAACATACCAGCCTTCCAATGTTTCAGCCTGGAGGGGTTTTGCCTCGCTAAAAGCCCAAACTAATTTTTCTACATCTTCAGGAGAGAAAGCGTGTGCAGCCTCCACAGCTAACACCGTCTTTGTTGGAGATTGAAAGAATAGAATCATATCGTCGATTTATTAATGGTATTCCGTTCATACGGGGGATAATATAAGGATACCCCTCGCTTACAAAGTGCAAAGATAGTGCTTACTAACCGAATTTCCCTTAAATCTGTTGAAGAAAATAAATTAGAAAAAACGAAGCCCGTTTTGACTCATCCTTCGATATGGCATTCCATACAGCCTTGTTATTTACCAATCAGTTTATGATTAAAAATGTACCAGGTATCTTAATGTCATGAATGAGCATATCTAACACCTCATATCATCTTGGCTTTCGCAGGACCGTAAGCCATACCTCATTATCCCGTGCAAACGAAAACTGGGATTATCGTATTTTCTAAGGCTTTCCTTTTTTTAGCAATGAGAGAATAATAGTTTTTAAGCCTGATCGGTTTTATTCATTTTCCAATTATTGGGTGTATTAAGTTTTTGGGGTTTCGACTGATGAAAAGGCTGTTTTGGGGCATTTATCGGATGAGGAATCATTCCTTTTCATACTCATCCGGGAAGGGAGTTATTGTAGAATATTGTTTCGTTAATGACAAAACACATTCTTTATAAATAGTTGCAAATACAGGTTCTATACTGGGAAAAAATGTTTTTTTGCTATGAAGTGCGGGGTTTTTTGCCACAAAGACGGTTGTCATGCCGTCAAAGAAGTAAATCTCTTTTGAAACATTCAGGCTTGCGGTAACATTCGTTTGCTACAGACGATTCTCCGGAGGTTTAGCTTTTTCATAATGTCAGGATTTTTTATTTTTCAGTGACGAAGAGAGTCCATTTTTCTGTTTCCTGCCGACCTTTTTTTATCAGCTATTTATTAATTCGGGCCTGAAAGAGAGAAATGTCAAACCCGAATTGTCCGGGATTTCATCCCAAATAGAAAAACGTCCTAATAAGGGTTATTGTCTGTTTTTTTAATAACTAGGCATTGGGACTTCATTTTATTATTTATTGATTTGATAACGAACTTATAGAGCCTGTGTAAAATCTCAAAAACTAATGACAGGAAGAATTACCAATCAGGCAAACCAGTATGGAAAGGATGTCGAGGCGTACCAAGTGGTTGCGTATCTCATTCAATGCCTTGGAAATATGTTTTTCTACCGCCTTTTCACTGATTTCCATTTGGGCGGCTATTTCTTTATTCCGCAGGTTCTTTTCGCGGCTCAGCTTGTAGACCGTCCTGCATTGGGGCGGAAGGGTGTCGACAAACCGGTTGATCTCGTCGGTAATCTCTTTCAGCAGGAGCGTGTCATGCTGGTTGTAGCTGAGGATTTCCCGGTTGATCAGTTCATCGATCGTATCTGCACCTTCGATGCGCTTCTGCGTCAGGGCTGAATTCAGGTAATTGATGGAACGGTTGTAAACGGCACGGTAAAGGTAGGGCTTGATTGGATCGTCGAAGTCGATGTTTTCCTTCTTTTCCCAAAGCGACGTGAAGACATCCTGGGTGATATCTTCGGCGGTCTGCCAGTCGCACACGAAGCGGTAGGCATAGGTCGTAAGTGTCCGAAAATAGGAGTCAAACAGTTCTCGGAACAGGGCGATGTCCTTTGTCTTGGCGTGTCGCTTTTCCAAACAGTTTTCTTCCGGTATTTTCATGATATCCTGCCTCTTTCTGAAAATTTTTAGCAAAAATAGAATTTTTTTCAATTCGGAGGTAGGGATATTCCATTTTGTTTTGTGATAGGTATAAAGAATGCAATCTAGGATGAACGATATAATACTAAAATATTTGCAAGGAAATGCTTCGGAAAAGGAGAAAGAACTTCTTCTTGTCTGGCTGAGGGCCGATGAGGAGAATAAAAAGACTTTTTCCGAAATAAGGGACCGGTGGTTGGAAAGTGATGCAGCCCCGGTGTCAGACCCGGAACTGGTGAAGCGGGCTTTTAAACGTTTCACGACTGGGATCGAGGCGAAAGAGAGGGCAAGGAGACAAAGGCGCCTGTCTTATTATATGAAAGTAGCCGCTTCTGTCGCCATACTGCTGGTTTGCTCGTTAGGTGGTTATTTTACCGGACAAAATCAGTTGTTTGATTCTTCTATTGAAGAACAGTTGATAATGAATCGTGTCATTATGGGAAAAGGCAGCAAAGGGTCTGTGACCTTGCCGGACGGGACGACCGCTTGGCTAAATGCTAACAGTATGCTGATCTATCCGGAACAATTCTCTGATAATAAGCGCTCTGTGAAGTTGGAAGGAGAAGGCTATTTCGAAGTCGTACGGAATGAAAAGGCACCTTTCTTTGTAGAAACGGACGGGATGATCGTAAACGTGTTGGGCACTCATTTCAATGTCAAGAATTACGAGAATAAGGAAACGATCGAAACAACCTTGCTCTCGGGTGAGGTGGAAGTCTTTTTGTCTGGTATGAGTAAAGGAATCATCTTGAAACCGAATCAACGGATTTCCTGTAACAGGCAGAGTGGAACCTATAACTTGGCGGAGGTGGATGCCTCCGATTATATTATCTGGATTGGTGACAAGCTGGTCTGCACGAATGAAAAGCTGTCGACTATCTTACATCGGATGAAACACTGGTATAATATGGAGATAGAATGCAAGAAAGGTGTTTCGCTCGATCATCGCCTGTCGTTGACCATCCGGAAAGAGTCACCGGAAGAAATTCTGAAGTTGTTGACCTTGATCAGCCCGATCCGCTATACAATTGAGGGAGATAAGATAATAATCAGTCCTAAATAATAAACAATAAATAATTTGCCTATGGTCTAAGACTCAGAAAAACATCAAAAAAATCAGGCAGATGTTACCAGCATCCGCCTGATGTTAAAACAAAACAAACTGCTCTCAAAGGTAAGAGTGTGAGAGCAAAATGTAAAACTTTAAACATTCAAATGTATGAAAAAAAAGTCCACGTATGGGAGTTCCATACCCTTTCTTAACATTAATTTATTCAGGAAAATGAAGCTAATACTTTTATTTGTTGCCATTTCCTTTTTCCAACTGTCTGCAGTGGAAAGTTATGCCCAGAATGCGAAGATTAATCTTAGCCTGTCTGATGTGACGCTTGAGGAAGCGATTAAAACGATTGAAGCAAATACGCAATTTGTGTTTTTCTTCAGTAACTCTGCCGTTGATATGACAAAACATGTTGATTTGAATGTCAAAAACGGGAATATTAAAGAAGTTTTGAACCAGATATTGTCTTCCTATAAATATCGTATCGAAGATAATAAGATTGTCTTGTTGGGCGAAGTGCAGCAAGATGGTAAGATCTGGGGGGTTGTTTCGGATGCTTTCGGGCCGATTGCTGGTGCGAATGTAGTGGTGAAGGGTACAACAAACGGGACGATCACCGATATGGACGGTCGTTTTTCCCTTGATGCACCGAAAGGTGCCAAGTTACAGATTTCCTATATCGGTTATATCACGAAGGAACTGACGGTTGACACCAAGACAGACTATGTGATTGAGCTGGTAGAAGACTCACAAGCTTTGGAAGAAGTGGTCGTTGTCGGTTACGGTACAGAAAAGAAAGTGAATGTGATTGGTTCGATCGCTCAGATCGGCAGCGAGAAACTCGAAAACCGTTCGACTCCACAGTTGTCGAATGTCCTGACTGGACAGATGGCAGGTGTGACCGTAATCCAGCGTTCGGGACGTCCGGGTAATAGTGGTGGTGAGATCCGTGTTCGTGGTGTCGGTTCTTTTGGTGGTGAAAGCAATAAATCAGATGCTTTGGTGTTGATCGATGGTATTCCCGGCAAGTTGAATGATGTCAGTTCGGAAGATGTGGAATCGATTTCCGTATTGAAGGATGCTTCGACGGCAGCCATCTACGGATCACGTGCCGCGAACGGTGTTATCTTGGTGACGACGAAGACGGGTAAGGAAGGCAAAGTATCTGTCGGTTATAATGGGTATGTAGGTTTCAATACGCCTACGGCATTGCCGGAATTTGTCGATACTTGGCAATATGCGACTCTCTATAATGAAGCGGTAGGACGTGAAGCTTATACGCAGGAAGAAATTCAGAAGTTTAGAGACGGCAGCGATCCGGATCATTATGCCAATGCACGTTATTTGGATGAGGTTTTTTCCCGTAAAGGTTTACAGACCGGACATGATGTGACAATTAACGGTGGCAATGCCGAAAACAAATATATGGTTTCATTCGGTTATCTGAAACAGAACGGTATCGTGGAGAAAAACGATTACCAGCGCTACAATGCCCGTGTGAATCTGATTAACGAAATTTTGCCGGGATTGAAATTGACTAGCCGCTTGTCCGGCGTGTATGGCAACCGGAAAGAGCCGATGGCTCCAGGTGGTGATGACGCCGATAATATGTTGGTTCTTATTCAGAAAGCCTTGCGTTTCCCCGGACTTACACCGACCATTTTGTCTGACGGTTCGTTTGGTGCCGGACGTGAATTGCATGGAACGCCTGCCGGATGGATCAAGAGCGATTCTTTCTATGAGAATCCTGAATTTTCTTTAAATGCCAATGTCCGTTTGGACTATAATCCGATCAAAGATTTGCAATTATCCGCTATTGGTGCATATACTTATACTAACGGTGAAGAACGTACTTACCGTTCGACTATGAAGCTTTCCGGTGACCGTGTGTTGGGGCCGTCCGAGTTAAAACATAAGATGGGGAAGACAATTTATAAGACTTTCCAGGCGACAGCCGAATATAATAAGACGATCGGTGGACATACGTTCGGAATTTTGGCTGGTTATTCTTGGGAACAGGAAGACTACCGTTATGTACAAGGTTCACGTGATAAATTTCCTGGAAATGATCTGCCTTATTTGAATGCTGGTTCACCGGATAACCAGAAATCGGAAGGAACCGGTAATGCTTGGGCGATCCAATCCGGTTTCGGACGTCTCCGTTATAATTTCAACGAACGTTACCTGTTTGAATCTACGGTGCGTTATGACGGTTCTTCCCGTTTCCCTCAAAGTAAGAAGTTCGGGTTCTTTCCGTCTGTCGCAGCCGGTTGGAGATTGTCGGAGGAAAATTTCTTTAAGGAAAATGAGTCTCTAGGTTTTATCTCCAACTTAAAATTGAAAGTATCATGGGGACGCCTCGGTAACCAAAATATTGGTAACTATCCCTACCAGTCTGTATATGAACTGGGGCAGAACTATCCTTTCGGAGATACTTATACACAAGGTGCCGCTGTCACGACAGCTGTAGATCCGACAATCAAATGGGAAGAGACGGAAACCATTGACGGTGGTCTGGAGGCTGTCTTCTGGAACGGTCTGCTGAGTGTGAATGCTTCTTATTTTAATCGCCGTACATATGATATCCTGTATAAACCGAGTGGAAGTGTTTCTACTATTTTAGGACAGAAAATTTCGGAGATGAATACTGGGGAGTTGAAGAACTTTGGTTGGGAATTTGAGGTAGGACATCGTAATAAAATCGGGGATGTCTCTTACAATGTGAATGCCAACTTGTCTATTATTAAGAATAAATTGACAACTTTGGGGGTTGGTAATGTGGAACAGTTGAACGGTATGGTCGGGAATGGTAGCGATTTGTTTATTGGTTACCCGATTCAGATGTATTACGGTTATGTATCTGATGGTGTCTTTCTTGATGAAAATGATATAAAATCATGGTATGACCAGAGCAAGGTTACTCCTAATCCTCAGCCAGGAGATATCCGTTACAAAGATATCAGTGGACCGGACGGTGTACCTGATGGTAAGATAGATCCGAATTATGACCGTGTGTATTTGGGCTCCCGTATTCCGAAGTTTACTTTCGGTCTGAATTTGGGTGTGGAATATAAGGGTTTAGACCTGTCGGTGTTGTTACAAGGGGTTGCCGGTGTGACCGGTATGTTGGACGGCTTTGCCGGTTGGGCGTTCAGAGGTGACGGCAATATCCAGAAATGGCAGGCTGAAGGACGTTTTGACCCGGCTAACCCGACTCGCTATCCGGCTTATCCGAGATTGGAAGACTTAAGTAACTCCACGACGCCGAATATCGTCACTTCTGATTTCTGGACTCAGGATGCTTCTTATATCCGTTTGAAAAATATTCAATTGGGATATACGTTCCCGAAAAAAATGTTACAGGCAGCCAAAATCAGTAATCTGCGTGTGTATGTACAGGCAGAGAATCCTCTTTGCTGGAACAAGTATAAACCCGGATGGGACCCGGAAATCAATACTTCCGGAAACTATTATCCGATATTGGCAACTTATACATTTGGTGTAAACTTTAAATTCTAAAAGATATGAAACGAATTAAATATTTTATTTTCACTTTACTGGCGGCATCGACAATCTTCGTATCGTGTGATTTGGACCGGAATCCGCTGGATAAGTTTGCAGAAAATGATTTCTGGACCAGCGAAGATAATGCGGAGTTGGCTTTGACCGGTGTTTATAAAGGGAATATATTGTTTAACTCTCCGGAATATACTCCGACAGACTGGTGGTCGTATGGCGGTTTGATTTTTATGGAATTTCCTACGGATAATGCGTATGACCGTCGTGGGACAAACTCGAATTTCCATAAGATGTCGGATGGAACTTTGTTATCAAACAATGCTTATACGAAAGCTTATTGGGAAAATTCGTATGCGAAGATAGCCCGTTGTAACCGTTTTTTGGAAGGTATTGGTAACTTGAGTGATCCGGCTGTCGTGGCTCGCTTCACGGCAGAAGCCCGCTTTATCCGGGCTGCCCAGTATTTTTATCTGTCTCAGTTTTTCCAAGATGTGCCGTTAGTGACGAAGGTGTTGACTAAGGATGAGGCTAATACGGTAAAGAAAAATACGAAAGCAGAAATTACTGATTTTATTATTAAAGAGTTTACTGAAGCTGCCGCCGACTTGCCTCGTTTTAAGGATTTGAAAGGTTCCGAAACCGGACGTGCGAGCAAGCAGGCTTCTCTCGCTTTTTTGGGACGTACGTTATTGGCAGCCAAAAAATATAGCGAAGCGGTAGCCGCTTATAAAGAGATCATAGACTTGGGTGACAATGCGATCGATCCGGATTATGCATCCCTTTTCTTGCCCTCGAACGAGAATAGTAGTGAAAATATTTTCTCTATGCAGTATTTGCAAGACTTGGCTGGAAACGCAATGCCGCAGCATGCTTTCCCTGTGAAAGATGGTGGCTGGTGTCTGATTAATGTTGCTGCAGGTCTGTTTGAAGCTTACCAGTTCAAAGACGGTACGCCGTTCAGCTATGACAGTCCGCTATATAATCCAGATAACTTGGGCGAAAACAGAGACCCGCGTCTGGATTATACCATTTATTATAATGGTTCCACTTTTAAAGGGGCTGTTTACGATTGCCATCCGGATTCTCAGAGTCCGGATAAGGTGATGGGAGGACAGACTACGCAGACTGGCTTTATGATGCGTAAGTATTTTGACGAAACTTTCTCCGGTGATCTGAATAGTTATGGAGGAAACGTTCCTGTTATCCGTTATGCGGAAGTTCTGTTGAGTTATTTGGAAGCCAAACTAGAAGCCGGTGAGGGGATTACGCAAGCCTTGCTGGATGAAACCATCAATAAGGTAAGAGGTCGTGCATCTGTACAGATGCCAGCAATCACGGAAGTGAATGCTGGAAAGTTACGTCCTATTTTACGGAACGAGCGCCGTGTTGAATTGGCGATGGAAGGAATCCGTTATTGGGACTTACTGCGTTGGGGTATTGCACATGAAGTATTAAATGGCGATATTTACGGTGCTCCTTTCCCCGGTTCACAGCGCGTAAGTGTGAAGCCGGGTGGTGAACCTGACAAATATGGCAGATGGTGGGTAAACAGCCGTGCTTTCCGTCAGGAGCAGGACTATAAATGGCCGATCCCACAGTCCGAACAGGATATCAATCCGAATTTGCGATAAGGGACAATGCTTGTGGTGCATGAAGCGATACAAATAAATTATTATCATGAAATCAACAATCGTATTGGGAATAGGAGCTACCTTGTTGGCCTCCTGTTCCGGAAACAAACAGAAGACGGAAGAGAAAGTAACACAGCGACAGAAGCCGAACGTTATTTTCCTGATAGCCGATGATATCGGTTATGGCGACTTGAGTTGTAACGGATCGAAGACGATCCATACGCCGAATGTGGAAAAACTGGCAGCACAGGGTGTTCGTTTTACGGATGCACATGCGGTAGCTGCGACCAGTACGCCTTCGCGCTATTCGCTGTTTACGGGGCATTATGCCTGGAGACGGAATGACACGGGGATTGCGGCTGGAAATGCCGGAATGGTCATTCGTCCTGAACAGCCGACTGTTGCCGATATGTTTCGTGAGTGTGGTTATACAACAGGTGCTATAGGTAAATGGCATTTGGGATTGTCTGACAGGACGGGAGGACAGGATTGGAATGGCTTTATCACGCCGGGACCTTCAGATATAGGGTTCGACTATTCCTATATAATGGCTGCCACAGGCGACCGTGTGCCTTGTGTGTGGGTTGAGAACCAGCGGATCGTCAATCTTGATCCGAATGATCCGATTGAAGTGAGCTATGAAAAACCATTCCCTGGCGAACCGTTGGGAAAAGACCATCCGGAATTGCTTACCAAATTGAAACCGAGTCCGAACCATGGGCATGATATGGCGATCGTGAACGGCATTTCGCGTATCGGCTACATGAAAGGGGGCAAGCAGGCCTTGTGGGAAGATGAAAACATTGCAGACAGCATCACTTGCAAAGCTGTTCGATTTATTGAAAACCACAAAGATGAACCGTTCTTCCTGTATGTCGGAACCAACGACGCGCACGTTCCCCGTTGGCCGCATCCCCGTTTTGTCGGCAAGAGCGGCATGGGCCCTCGTGGCGATGCTTTGTTGCAATTCGACTGGACCGTAGGCGAAATAATGGACGCACTCGAAAAAGCCGGTATTGCCGAAAACACCTTGATCGTGTTGAGTAGCGACAATGGTCCTGTTGTGGATGATGGTTATGCAGACCGTGCTGTTGAGCTTTTGGGCGACCACAAACCTTGGGGACCGTTCCGTGGTGGAAAATATAGTATTTTCGAAGCCGGGACCCGTATCCCGATGATCGTCAGCTGGCCGGCACAAGTGAAACCGGGTGTTTCTGATGCATTGGTTTCACAGGTCGACTTGTATGCTTCCATGGCAAGCCTGATGGGTAAGACTCTTGGAGAAGGGGCCGGTCCTGACAGCCAGGATCATTTGGACGCTTTTTTGGGAAAAGACCTGAAAGGACGTGACTATGTGGTCGAAGTCGCCGGTTCTCTCTCTGTTTCCGACGGTGAATGGAAGTATATTGCTCCGAGTAATGGTGCTGCCTATCAGAAATTGACGAATATCGAGTTAGGCAATAGCAAGGAAGAACAACTTTACAACTTGAAACAGGATATTGGAGAAAAGAAGAATTTAGCAGCCGAACATCCTGAAATCGTTGCAAAGTTGAAAGCTATTTTAGAAAAAGAAAAAGCTAAATAGTCTTTTACATAAAGTGTGAAAACGCCTGTAGGTAATCTAAAAAACATTCCTGCAGGCGTTTTTTGGTTAAAAATGGACGAGTTCATTTTATTCTGCTCTCGGTTTGCGTTATCTTTGCAAGTCATTAGGCAGAAAATAAAAGGATAATGCTGGGATTGATAAGTAAAGGAATTGTTATCGGTGTACTGGTTTCCGCTCCGATGGGCCCGATCGGTATGCTGTGCATACAACGAACGCTGAACAAAGGACGCTGGCACGGGTTTGTCACCGGATTAGGGGCTGCTCTGTCAGACGTGATCTACGCTGCACTGACCTGCTTGGGGATGGGAGTCGTGGTGAATTTTGTGGAGGCGAATCAGACTCCCTTGCAATTGATCGGCAGTATCGTATTGGGCATTTTCGGCTATTATATTTTCCAATCCAATCCTGTCCGGAACCTTAAAAAACAACGGGAGAAAAAGTTATCCTTCACTCAGGATTTTATTACAGCTTTTCTTCTTACCTTTAGCAACGTATTAATCGTATTATTATATATTGGTTTGTTTGCCCGCTTTGGTTTTGTCTTGCCGGAACATTCTGTTTGGATGCTGTTGGGAGGCATTGCTTTTATTGGGGTGGGTGCTGTTCTCTGGTGGTTCGGAATCACTTATATAGTTGCTAAGTTGAAGAAATGGTTTAACGTGCGAGGTATATGGTTATTGAATAGGATTGTGGGATCGGTCATTATTGTCTTGGCTATAATCGGAGCTTTATCCGTATTGCTGACTTCTTATTTACATTTGCCATTACTCCAAATCTATAATTGATAATGAAGAAACTGAAAGTCCCTTATTTGGAAACGCTGGACGTACTGGACCTGTCGTCCGTAGGCTTTTTGATGGAAAAGGCCCAGCGAGAGTCAATCGATGTGGTTAACTGGGAAGAATATCCCTACAAACCTATTGTGGCCTTCGACATTGCGAGATCGAAGGTGAACCTGTATATCCGCTATTTTGTCAAAGGAAACTCTTTGAAAGCGCTCTACGAAGCAGATGGATCGCCGGTTTATACGGACAGTTGCGTGGAGTTTTTTATGAAGCGGGTGGATGATCCTAATTACTACAATTTCGAGTTTAACTGTATCGGTACTTGCGATGCTTCTTACCGGGAATCGCGTGATTCGAAAAAGTCGCTGACAGCGGAAGAATATGCATCCATTCGTCGCTTTTCGAGTCTGCCGCATACTGCTTTCTCTGAGAAATTAGGGGTATATAGTTGGGAGTTGGTGGTTGCCATTCCTTTCCGGTTGATGGGCCTCGATCCTGACAACCTACCGGAAAAGATAATGGGCAACTTCTATAAATGTGCGGACGATACGGAATTTCCGCATTTTGTCAGTTGGAGCCCGATTGGTCTTCCCACCCCGAACTTCCATTGCCCGGAGTTCTTTGGGGAAATCTATTTGTAAATTAAGAATTAAAAATTAAGAATTAAGAAATGGTGTCTTATGCATTCATTTCTTAATTCTTAATTTTTAATTCTTAATTTTTCAACTCCTTGATTTTTACTTCCGAAATACTTGCATTGCCGGAGGTTATTACGATACGGATATCACTGGCGGTCGTGCCTTTGAACCGGTAATTCTTCAGTTCGTTCGTAGCCTCTACTGTCCCTTCATATACAGTCAGGAACTGGCCTCCGCCACCGGAGAGCTGGATCTCAAATTTGGCATCTTTGCTTTTTTCTTTCCATGCAATTGCGATGCTGTTAGGCGAAGCGTTGTTTTCAAGTGCGAATGTGATATATTCGCCTTTGTTGGCTTTCCAGGCCGTAGACAGATTGCCGTCCAATACCAACGGGACAGATTCTTGGGAAGAGCTGGCAATAACCGATTTCTGCTGCCGGGAGGTTGCTGATGTGACTGCCTGCTCTTTACCATATTCCACTACCGTGAAACGGTCGTTCAGGCGGATGTCTTCGGATGAGGCTCCGACCATAACCTTGAAGTCTCCCGGTTCTACCACCCAATGATTGTCACTGTTCAACAGTTGCAGGTCACGCGGTTCGATCGTGAAAGTAAGCTCTTTCGTCTCTCCCGGATTCAGATGGATACGGTCGAAGCCGACGAGGTTCTTCTCGTAGGTCGTAACACTGCTGAGGATATCGCGTACATATAATTGTACTACCTCATCTCCGGCACGTTTACCTGTATTCGTCACCTTGCAACGGACGGTGACCGGTTGAACCTGTGTCACGATAGCTGGCTGGATCGAAATGTCTGAGTATTCGAAAGTCGTATAACTCAATCCGTAGCCGAACGGATACAACGGGCCGTTTACGCGGGACATATTGCCGTCCAACCCTTTGTTGCGTCCACCGTCAACCTGTGCATTCGGTTTGGTCGGGAAGTTGAACGGAATCTGTCCGACTGTCTTGGGGAAGGTGACGGTCAGCTTTCCTCCCGGATTGTAGTCGCCGAACAAAGCGTCTGCAATAGCCGTGCCTCCTTGTGATCCTGGATACCAGGCTTCGAGGATAGCTGGAACATATTTGTCCGCCCAGTTAATAGACAACGGACGTCCGTTGATCAGGATCAGTACGACTGGCTTGCCTGTGGCAACGACAGCTTGCAGCAAATCGAGTTGGCGGCCTGGCAAATCGAGGCTGGAACGTGATTTGTTTTCTCCGCAGGTGCGGTTACTTCCGCCCAGCACGACTACAGTCACATCGCTCTTCTTCGCGTTTTCCACCGCTTTGTCGATCTCGCTCTGTTCTTCGGCTGTCAACGGATAACGAATCAGTTCCGATTCCGGCCAATTGGCATCTACCAGATCACAACCTTTCGTAAAGAGCACGTTCGTTCCTGGTTTTACCTTATTCCGAATGCCTTCCAACACGGTTGTCACTTCTACGGCAAGCGGGCCGTAATGTGTCAAAGCGTATGCTTCTTCATCTGCATTCGGACCGCATACGGCGATTTTGGAAATTTTGTTTACGTCTAAAGGAAGGACGGCATCCTGGTTCTTCAACAGAACGAGCGATTCTTTTGAAGCCTGCAAAGCAACCTGCTGGTTTTCGGCGCAGTTTACCTCTTTGTCGGTCTCTTTCAAATCGATCTGATACGGATGGTCGAACAATCCAACGAGGAATTTGACGCGCAAGATGTCACGCACTCGGTCATCAATGGTGGACATTGGAATAGCTCCTTCCGCGATCAGTTCGCGAAGTGGCAGGACGTATGAATCCGGTGAGCGGAATGTACAACGTATGTTTAGGCCCGCCAATACGCTTTGTAGCACGGATTCTTTCATATCGGCGGCAGTTCCGTGTTTAGAGAAAAGATATTCGACGGCGTCGCTGTCCGATACCACATATCCGCGGAAACCGAATTCGCCACGCAGACGTGTCGTCAGCCAATAATAGCTGCTCTGAATGGGGAACCCGTCGTAATCGTTGTATGAACTCATGACTCCGAGGATCCCGGCTTCCTTGATCACCCGTTTCCAGGGATAGACATGGATCATCTCGACCTCGCGTGGTGACATTTGCGGATCTACGCGTGCCATCCCTTCGCGTCCGCCTTTGTTGTTACTGTAAGCGATATAGTGTTTGGAAGTGGCGGCAACCTGATGGTCGGTCTGCATCCCTTTTGCCATTTCGATACCTAACTCGGCTACCAGATATGGGCTTTCGCCGTATACCTCTTCATAGCGTCCCCAACGTTGATCGCGCCCGACATCGAGGATCGGAGCATAGACATTGGTATATCCCAACAACCGTCCTTCGCGCCCGGTGATATAGCCGACCTTATGAACCAGGTTCCGGTTCCAGGTGTGTCCCAATCCCAACTGTGTCGGGAAGTTGGTGGCGATATAGCTTTCTACCCCACGTATGCCTTCGTTCGTGAAGTCGGTCGGGATGCCGAGGCGTGTCTCTTCGATAAAGAACCGTTGTACTTCATTCAAAGCCCAGGCATGACGGGAAGCCGGCCAGACATACGGGTTGTCGGAAGGAGGAAGTCCCCATTGTTGGAAACCGTTCAGATGTTCATCGATGGCTCCTATGCCGTCTTTCCAGAGTTGTTTTTTCCAGTCCGATGTCGGCAGGTCGTCTTTCAGCACCCGCTTGTAACCGTAGAGCGTAACCATCTGGCAGGTTTTTTCTTCAACATTCATCTGCGAAAGGAGGTCTTCGACACGTGCATCGATCGGGACCGTAGGATCTTCATATACATCCTTTTTCCCATTCTTGTTGAAATCTATCCAGCCATTCCGGTAGATAGACTTGTTCGTTAATTTGTAAGTATCCGGTATCCGGATTTCCTGTGGCGTTTTGTTTTGCGCCTGCGTACAGAATGTCCCTGACAGGACAAGGCATGACGTAAGGACGGCGAGTTTGTTTTTCTTCATGGATTATAATTTGATATCGTTTAGTTCAACTAATTTGTTAACAATGGCGTATACGGTCAGACCACTGGCACTGTGTACCTGCAATTTCCGGGCGATGTTGCGTCGGTGTGTAACAACGGTGTGTGTGGAAAGGAACAGGCGGTCGGCTATTTCGCGGTTTGTCATCCCTTTGACGACACAGACCACGATTTCTTTTTCGCGTGCGCTAAGCGTCTGCTGTTCTTCGTTTTCGGTTTCCTCTTCCGGTGACGTATGGAGGCGCTCCAGCTTGTGGCGGATCTCGTCCGGGCTGTCATAGATGTTGATCTGGTCGTCGTAAGGTCGCAGCAGGGCATGATCAGCGACGGCATACAGCAGGGCTATGCATTTCATTTCCGTACAGCCGGTTTCTTCCTTGAGAAGCTGAATGGTATAGTAACCGGGAAGTGACGGGTTAATAATCAGCATGTCTGGTTTGTGTGAGCGAAGTGTCTCTTGCAAAAGCTCCGCAGTGGCAATTTCGATGATCTGGATGCGGAATCCGGAAATTCGCTTTAATACCGCTTCGAGCCCACTGCGGATGATGGCAGACGGTTCGGCAACCGCTATGTTTAATAAGGCGCTCATAGGCATCACTGTATTGTTTTTTCAAGAGTCAGGATCGCCGGGACGAAAAGATAGTCTTCTACGTGGTTATGGGAGGCCAGATCTTGTTCGGTCGCGAAGATGTCAAACAAGACGCTGTTCAGCAGGTTGCTTCCGGGTCCCGGATAATACTTGATCAAGATATTTTTCAGTTCGATAATCTTCATTTCGATCTGATCATGATGTTTTCGGAAGATCGTTATGTTGTATTTCGGGTCTTTTATCCCTTTTAATAATCCCCGGACGTATGGAAATACTATCTTTTCTTCATACGACATGTGTTTGTGGACTTCTGCTGCATATTCGTCGAAAAATTTAGTGATAACGAACGCTACATCTTTCGGGCAGTCTGCAATCGCATCTGTCAGTTTACGACGGATATGGGGCAGCCGGAAGTCCAAGAAATAGGCGTGTGCATTATGCAGATAAGTGATCAAAGCCTCGATCGACAGACATTTGTCAATGTTTGTCATCGGCGCGGATATCTCTTCCGTCAGAAAGTTTACGACGGTCAGGAACGTGCAGGGATCGACACCGTTTTGGCGGCATACTTCTCCGATATTCTTTTCTCCGAATCCGAGTGCAATACCGAAGCGGCTCATGACGAGCACCATCGGATAATTCTCACAGATCAGATCACTCATTTTATCGGTTTCCCGATATTTACCATTCTTATACATAGGCTTTTCTCTCTTGTCATGGTGTTTGAATAGCCAAAGATACATAAAAAATAGATTCCGCAGACTACGCTTACAGAATTAGTAAATTCGGTAAGTCGGATAGTTTCAGCTAAAAAAGTTAGAAACTAAAGTTTCATATAGTTACTCGCTTTGGGACCTTGATTCCACCATGTAGAAACTTTAGTTCCAACGATTGAAATAAAAGTTTCGACCGCAGACACATTTGTTTTGCGGCAGGAAACGAATGATTAGTGGATTTTAGGAAAATATCCGTCTTGCCTAGGGACTGAAAAGGGCTGTTTTGGGTAGTAATTCGCAAAAAAGGTGTTTTTTACATTTTGACAGTTTTTGTAATGGGTTGATTAATAGAGATATACTACATTATACAATGTACGCGTAAATGAAGAATTTTAAGAGTGAAATCGGGTGTGTGATCGTATTTAAGATGTTGATTTATAGAAAAATAAGAGGAGCTTTAGAAATGACTAATGAAAACGTACGTTTTTTTTCGTCATTTTTCAGCTACAAAAATACATATACTTTTTAAACCTGCAATTCTTTCTTCAAAGTTTTTTTCTTTTCTATATTCTTTCTTATCAATCAGATAGCTTAATATGTACAAAAAACCTTCTTTTGCTCACGAACTTACTGAATGCTCCCAAAAAATGACGAAAAAAAACGTACGTATTCGATTTCAAGATACAATAGTTAACAAACGTACGATAAGAACTGAACTTTTATAAACATTAGTATTAATATTAAATTTAGAATTATGAACAAAAAGTTTTCTACTCTTTTGTGTGCTAGCTTACTGTTCTCTTCAGCTTTCTCAGCTGTAAATGCGGGCAATATTAGAGGCTATGCACAAGGAAGTGATGCTGCTGCAATTTTAAAATTGGATAAGGCAGCGCTGAGTGGAGTGTATCAGTTGAGAGTTGGTACAAAGGGACAAGATGGAGTGCTTGCTATTAAAGATGGTAAGTATGTTATTCAAAAAACGACTGCAATTTCAGATCTGCAAAGTTCTTTATGGTGTATAACAATAACAGAAGAAGGACAAGGTAAGGAGCCTATTTACGATTTTGTAAATAAAGCAACGGGTGAATTCTTGGCTGTTTCTGAAGCTGATGTTCAAGATCTGGTACTTGGCAAGGAAACAAGTATTAGTGGTGGTTTGTCTGTTGGTGAAACTTTTGGTGGTTGGGCCTTTTCCAGTACTTATGCAACAGATTTGGAGCAGGAGCAACCCATGTTTACCTATCAAGAAGCTGATCATGTTTTAGTTTTGACTAATAATAAAGGTCAGTTACAGGTGAAAAAAGTGTTGGCCAAGGAGGTCGATAAGGTTTCTAATGCGGTTAAGTTTACTGTCTTTAACGCAGGAACTTATGTGTTAAGTGCAAACGAAATCAACGCTTATTTGAAAGATAATAAGAATGTTCTTACATTTACTCCGGATGCAAAGGCTGATGTAAATCCGTTTACTTCAAATGCATTTGTTGCTAAGCCGTTAAACAAAGGTTTGGCATCCGACCATAATTTTGTTTATGTAACATCAAAAGCAAATGAAGAATTGTATTTGAAAGTCGATACTGCTGCTAATAGTACTGGTATTGGTTTCTTGAAATTTGGTTGGACTGATAACATTAAAAATAAGGTTGAAGGTAGCTTGTTGGACGCTCAGCATCAATTCTTGTTCTCTTATAAGCCGTCTGTTGACTCTTTGTTTATTCAGGTGAAAGAGGCTCGTTATAAAAATGAGAAACAACCTGAAAAATATTGGAAGGATGTTACAGATGTTAGAAAGTATGGCACTTTATATGCAGATATAAATCAGAATGATAGCGAGATGGATGCTGTTAATAAAAAGTGTGTTCCTTCTAAATTGTTCGTTAAATTGCAGGACTTTACCACATCTTTGAGTGTTGCAACTATTGGCGAAAGACCTATTAATACAAAGATTGGGTTCGGTCTGAAAGGTTGCTTTGTAACTAGTGATAAGACTTCTGTTGACAACGGTTTGTATATCATCAAGAATGCAAAGGGTCAGGTGTTGGCTGCTCCTATTCATAAAAATGCAGAAGGTGGTAATAACAAACAATATGCAATCGAATGGGTAACATTGGACGAACAGGAACCGTTGCACATGCCTGCATACCAGTGGGTTATTACAAAAACATTGAATGCAGAGGTATCTCAACCGGTTTCTCCGGTTAAAATTGTAAACCGTGAATTCCCGAATGCGAAAGATTGGGATAACGTTCAGTTCCGTTTGAATGAAGATGGTGAAATCTATACACTTACAACGGGTGCTGATATGTTGAACAACGTAACGTTTGTTCAGATCAAAGACTCTGCAATCATCAAAGATAAGAAGTTAGGTTACAAACATATCGACTCAAAAGATTTGTTGGTCAACAGATATAAATTCAATTATCTGAACCCGTTCTCAATGGAATATTGGATTGCTAACGGTACAGGTAAAGATTCTTTGATCTATGTTAAGCAGGATGCTGGCGATTATGCTTTGGTTGAAGGTTCTACATACGAATATGGTATCGATGTTGATGCCGCTCTTTTGAAAAAGATTCCGGGACTGGCTCAGTTGGAAAGAACGAATTATGTCATTGCTAAAGACGAACAGGATCGTTTGGTTGAGGCTTATGGAAGCAAGTATTCAATGGGTGTAGCAAACTATAATACTAAGATGGTTGTTGATACATTCTTCTTTAAAGAAAACAACCACTATGATGGTAAGGACTTCTATGCTATCGTCGAATCTTATTATAATAGAACTACTCATGCTACTGAAATTCAAAATACAGGTGTTACGAAGAAAGTCGGTATCGCTGATGACGGTATGAGTGCTGGTCTGAAAGTTCAGTTGCTGAATGAAACAAGAACTTCTGCTTTCACTGTTGAACCTTCTACAACTCCGTTGTATCGTCGTTTCAACAACGTTGCACTGAGTGAAAGCGCAACGGACGGTCGTGACAGCTTGAGATTCTTCGAAACTATCCGTAAGGAATACTTGATGGATGAAAACAATAGCAACTTGACTGATGCTAATGTTGACTATCTGGGTATGTGGACAGCTGACAAAGCAACAGGTTTGTCATTCCAGATCGATACTGCTTGGGTTAATCGTGGTGCTGGTTATATCAAACCGCAATACTTGATTTCGGTTGCACATAACGACTTTGCCGGAACTCCGGGTAAACCTTGTACGGAAGATGGTCCTCACGTAGACAAAGACGGTAATATTACAGACGCAGAACATTGTGTTCACGCTACTCCGGCTATCCCTGGCTTCGAAAGAGCTAAATATTTGGTAAGTTTCCAGGATTCTGTAGATGTTTACGGTCAGGACAAACCTTATGCAGATATCAAGGATGGTTATACTCGCGTAGGTTTCGTTGAAGGTATCCGTGTTGCCGATACGTTGTGGATCCTGCCGGCAGAATTCGTAGCTTTGGCTAACGATAAGATTAGTTTCGATGCTTTGGAAGCTTATAATGATTCTGTGAAAAATCTTGCTTCTAAATCATATTGGATTAAGAATAGACTTGACGGTGACGACCATAAGAATTACACTTGGTCATTCCGTTATGTACATCCGGAAAATGCAGGTAATGTAACGGAAGAAGGCGTAGAAAATCAGTTCTTGTTCGAATCGAACAACTATGACAATAAGATTATTGCACCTGAAAATGCTGCATGGTTGAAGATTCAGAATGGTTGTGTGGTTTTGACAGACAAATCATCTACATTCTCACATGCTGCAACAGGTGGCGATGGAGCTTTGATCTTCAATGTTGAAAATAAGGTTGACGATCAGCTGGCAACAGACAACGAAGAAATTGCAACATCTGAAGTTACAGTAATCGCTTTGCAGGGTGCTGTACGTGTAGCTAACGCTGAAGGTAAGAAAGTTGTTATCACTAACATCTTGGGTCAGACAGTTGCTAACACAGTTATCACTTCAAGCGATGCAACAATTGCTGCTCCTCAGGGCGTAGTTGTAGTAGCTGTTGAAGGTGAAGAAGCTGTTAAAGCGATCGTTAAGTAATAATGATCTCCCGTAGAGACACAATGAAACAGTGTCTCTACTATATTGAAATAAAGATTTTATAATCAAATAATGGCCATGTGTCCGGTCTTTCCGACCAGTCAATTACCCCGCGAGGGCGAACAAGTGGTACATTAATACTAAAGTAAAAAATAACAATGCTGCCTGTACTTCCGTGAGGAAGGAGAGCAGACACAAAACAAGCCCCGACAGAATTACTCTGTCGGGGCTTCGTTGTTATTATGATAAAAGGATTCTGCCCAAATGGCTAAAGTGCTGCAAACCGTTCATCTCCTTTGGCTGTCACCGCTGTACATTCCATTTCGACCAGCCAGCCGGTTCGGCAAACCGGAGCACGTACGATGATATAAGGGAGGCTGGGATGGTGTTCGTCTATGTAACGTTTGACCCGTGCATAATCCGCCGTATCGCGGATATAGATCACAGCTTGCATGATGTCATTCAAAGTGGTGTCCGCTTCTTTCAGCAGGGCTTCGATATTCTCGATCATGCGGGAAGTTTGTTTTATGACATCGCTAGCATGCACGATTTCTCCGTATCGGTCGATGCTTGCCGTGCCGGAGATAAAGACATGGCGGCGGTCGCCGTATGTGACAGCTGTGCCCCGTTCGAACGTAACGCCGTATTCATATGTGCGGTTCAAGTGTTCTGGTGCATATAGATAGCGGATTTGTCCGGGGCAGATACCGGAAACAGCATATGTGTCCATTGTCACGAATACCATCGGGTCGAAATAGCGGCCCTCGATTCCCGTACTGGCGATGAAATGAGTTTCTTCTGTCAGGTTTTGTGTCGCGAACACTTCTTTGCGGGCTTTTACCACACCCGGATAATTCACGTCTACATTCTGTACGAAGATCCACGTGCGCAGGCAGTTGGCCGCCAGTGTACAATTGGCTTCCGTCAGTTGCAGGATATAATCGCGGAAGATCAGGCGGGTCTGGTATTCCGAATTGGCCGCCCTGTTGCACTGGTTGGCACCTAAAAGCTGGCCATATGCACCGTGACGCGCCTCAAACAACCCATTTGACAACACCTGTGTCTGTACACCAGTCTGCAGCCAAGCCCACAATGCAATCTTCGTGCCGTTCATCGGAGCCTGCTGTACGATTGATAGTGCGCAATAGGGGGAAAGCCGTTCCCGTTTCATCAGTTCATCTGTCTGGTTGGTTACGTCACTCAGAAAATAACGCCGGAAAATAGCGACCGGATTACCCGGTAACTCTTCCACTGAACGGGCGTAAACATCTTGTATGTGCTGTAACTGAGTGTGAAAATCCTCCAGGCAGTTCGTCTGTTGGAAGAAGATATGGTATTCCGTTATGCCTTTGGTGGATTGAAAGGAGGTGATTTGCACCTCCGTCGTGTCGTATGTTTTCCTTATCAGGTTCATATTTATATTGTGTTTTTGTAGTATAGATCGTAAAAATAAGGCTATTTAATTGAAATCAGAAAATTGAGAGTTGAAAATTACTTAATAAAGTAAGGAACGGTACTGTTTGTTAGCCGTTCAAGTCCTTCAACTCTATCAATTTGTTTACGATGGCATAGACAGTCAAGCCGCTGGCACTGTGTACTTGCAATTTTCGGGCGATGTTCCGGCGGTGGGTAATAACGGTGTGGGTGGATAGGTATAACCTGTCTGCAATCTCTCGGTTTGTCATGCCTTTTACCACACAGACGACAATCTCTTTTTCCCTGCTACTCAGTGTCTGCTGGTCCTCGTTTTCCCCTTCTTCGGACGGAACTTCTTCGGTGTTGAGGCGTTCCAATTTATTTTTCAACTCATCGGCATTATCGTATATTGATATCTGATCGTCATAGGAGCGAAGCAGAAACGGGTCGCTTATATTATATTGAAGGGCAAAACATTTCATATCTGGGCAGCCGCATTCGTCTTTCAGATGTTGTAGGTTGAAGTTTCCCGGAATGGAAGGATTTACGATCAGGATGTCCGGCTTATAAATGCGTAAGCCCTCTGTCAGACAGTCTGCTGCTGTTATTTCAGATATCTGGATACGGAATCCAGGTAAGCGTTTCAGCAGTGTTTCCAGTCCGCACCGGATGATGGAGGACGATTCGGCTATCGTTATTTTAATGTTAGTGGACATGGCAAGTGGTTTTATTGTTTTTCTAAAGACAGAATAGCAGGTACGAAGATGTAGTCTTCTACCCGGTTATGAGAGGCAAGATCTTGTTCTGTTGCGAAAATATCGAACAGGACGCTGTTGAGCAAGTTACTGTCCGGTCCCGGATAATACTTCAGGATCAGGTTCTTCAGTTCCGTGATTTTCATCTCGATCTGGTCATGCCGTTTGCGGAAGATGGTGATGTTATATTTCGGGTCTTTCTTTCCTTCCAGCAAATTGCGGACATACGGGAAGACGGTTTTCTCTTCGTACGACATATGTTTGTGCACCTCTTCGGCATATTCGTCGAAAAAGCGGCGGATCACGAAGGCCACATCTTTCGGGCAGCTCACGATTGCCTCTGTAAGTTTGTGACGGATATGGGGAAGACGGAAGTTCAGGAAATAGTCGTGTGCATTATGCAGATAAGTGATAAGCGAAGAGATGGAGATATCTTTATGGACCTCCGCTGCCGGGATTGTCTCCGTTTCCGTCAGAAAGTTGACGACAGTCAGGAATGTATATGTGTCGATCTTATTCTGCCGGCATACTTCCCCGATGTTTTTCTCTCCGAACCCCAGGTCGATACCGAAGCGGCTCATCACAAGGACCATCGGATAATTCTCGCATATCAGGTCACTCATCTTGCTTGTTTCCCTGTATTTTCCGTTCTTCATGTTTCCCATATCTTTTATCATTTGTATAGTAGATTATTATAAGCATGCATATTGAGGTGCATCCGCCGGTATGACAGCTATGCATTCCGTTTCGATCAGCCAGCCCGGACGACATACGGGAGCATGTACGATCAGGTGGAGAAACGACGGATACCGGCTTTCGATATATTGCTTGACCACGACATAATCGGCCGGGTCGCGCAAGTAGACGATTGCCTGCATGATGTCTTGCAATCCGCCTCCCGCCTCCTGTAGCAAGGTGTCGATGTTTTCCAGCATGCGTTCCGTCTGCTTCAGGATATCCCCCGGATACATGATCTCGCCTTGATTGTCGATACTCGCGGTTCCGGAAATGAAGATTTGTTTCCGGTCGCCATAGGTTACAGCTGTCCCCCGCTCGAAAGTCACTCCGTATTCGTATGTCGGATTCAGGTGGGTGGGAGCATAGAGGAACTGGATTTGTCCGGACTGCAAGCCTTTTACGGCATAAGTATCCATCTGGACAAAAACGTTCGGATCGGCATGGCGTCCTTCTATTCCCGTACTGGAAATATAATGGGTCTTTTCCGTCAGGTCTTGCGTGATGAAAACCTCTTTGCGGGCCTTGACGACGCCGGCATAGTTGACATCCACGTTTTGAACGAAGAACCAGGTACGGATGCAATCGTTTGCCAACTTGCATCCCTGCTCGGTCAGTTGCAAGACGTAATCGTTCAGCAAAAGCCGTGTCTGGTACTCGGAGTTGGAAGCCCTATTGCAAGAGCCCCCGGTCCAGTATTGTGTATAACGGTTGTGTTTGGCTTTCGACATTCCGTTTTTGGTCGTTTCGACAGTGATACCGGTCTGAAACCAAGTCCACATGGCTATTTTGCTCCCGTTTAGTGGAGCTTGCTCCACGATGGAAAGAGGGCAATAGGAATTTTCGCATTCCCAAACCATCACCAAGTCGGCTTGGTTGGCAGCGTCGCTCAGGAAATAGCGCCGGAAGACGGCAGTCGCATCGTCAGGTAACACCTCTTGGATAACTGCCACATAGGCCCGTTGGATGTTCTGAAGTTGTCCGGAAAACGGCAATGTCCGGTTCGTAATAGTGAGTAGAACGTGATATTCGGTAACCCCACCTTTCCCGGCAAAGGAAGAAATTTGAACTTCGACAGCTTTGTCTGTGTATGTCTTTTTGATATAATCCATGTAATATGTGCTTTCTTATTCTTTAGCTCCGTTATTGATCCAATCGTCGAGCAACGTCAGAGTGCTGGAGGTCGTGATGACGTTGGTATGATCGTACTTGACAATGTTCTCGTGCAAGATGACGTGCAGGAAACTTTCCTCCGCGCTTCCCGGCTTGACCAGTTTCAGCCCTTCCTCGCTTTTATCAGCTACGACATCGACTAAGGCTTTGTAACTTTTGCCTTCCGTGAGGTACAGTCCGGCAGCAGGTTCCGTACTTCCTCCATGGCAAGCCGTACAGGAACGATTGAAAATTTCGGTTTGGATACTGTTGAACATGCCGGCATCCAACTTTCCGGCATCCAGCCGTATGGTATCCGCCTGTTCCGTGTAGTCGGCGGTATAGAAACTGGCAATCCTTTTGCGTAGTTTGTTGATGACACAAACTTCGATCTGTGTGACTTCACTGGGAATACCGGCCAAGACCATGTTTATCGTCCCGTCGGCTGTCTGGCTAATCCCTTTTGCCGTTTGTGCGAAAGCATTGTCAGGGGTGAATCCGGCCAGTACGACGCTGTAACCGCCTGGCCAGGAATCTATCCCGTTGATTTGGGCGGTTAACTTCACTGTTCCTCCTTCCCTTTCCGTCTGATTGTTTTCATCATATATCTTGCCATCGTCGCAGGAGATGGCAAGACAGGAAAAGAGCAATAGCCCGGAGATGAATGAATAAACTTCTCTTTTCATGACGTTACGATTAGAAAGTGTACTGAAGTAAGACGGTTCCGGAATGCATGGCTAATCCTAAGTCGTCGTTGTCGCGGTCAAGCTGCGTGTCATGTCCGGTACGTCCGATGAACTGATACATGGCTTGCAGTTTCAAGTTGCAGCTGGTGAAGAAATAGTTAAATCCGACGGCCGGCATATTCAGAAAACCGTTTGTGTCCAATCCGTTGCGGTTGAAGAAGTCATAACGGGCTGTCGCTTGTAGTTTGTTGGTAACGAAATAACCGCCTTGCACGTACCCCCCTAAATAGTTATAGCTCTCGTCAATTTTCTGCCGTTTGGTAAACCCTACATTCATATAATAGATTTCAGCGCCGAGATACAGGCGATTCTTCAACATGGCGAATTCTGCTCCTGCCCGGAAATCGTTCGTACTTTCGCTTTCGCTCTCCACATTCAATGAAGTGGAAAGACCGAACAACATCTTGTCTTCCTTCAAACGGTTCGGGCTGCCCTGGTTGGACGGCATAACTCCTTTCGGCATGTAAGTGATGCGGCCGGCATACAACAATGACGGGATATGCCAGTCGTCGCTGAACGTTTTGGATGCCACGTTGACGGAGCTTCCCGTTCCGTTGAAAATCCCAACTTCGTAGCCGAACTTCTCCTTTACCAATCCGTGCACTTCCACTCCGAGGTCGAATCCCATGCCGATGTTCGGTGTCACGGCATTAAGAGAATAAGGCAGGATAACGGATGAGGTGAGCGATGTCGGCAGTGTCGGCATTAACGTCTCGCCCAGCGTAGTGAGGTAAGCGTGCGAGAACGGAGTCTTGAACTTGCCGACACGTATGGCAAAACTCTTTTTCATCTCTACGTCGAACCAAGCCTGCTGGAGGATGTTTCCTCCGCTTCCGGCGGCATTGATGGAGAGGTTGAATGTCACCCGGTCGAATGCCTTGCCCGTGAAACCGAGGATGGCGTAGGGGATCGAGAAACCGCTGTTGTGTATATTGTCCTGATTGTAGGCCGGGTCCAGCCCTTCATCGTCGTAGTAGTTGATGTTAGCACTGGTCTGGACCAACATATAAGGTTTGAAAACGAAATCCCCCTTCTTGGTAGCGATTGTAAAACCTTCTTTGCCGTTTAGTGATACGACACCGTTTTCCGTATCTTCCTCATATTGGGCCGTGACGGTCAACGGCAATAGTAATAATGCTGCAATTGTGATTATCAGTTGTTTCATTTTAGTTTGTCTTATGGATAAATTATAAGGAGTTGAGGAATGCGATCACTGCCTCACGCTCTTCCTTGCTCATTTGTTTGAATAAATTTTTGGAGGCTTCCCCTTCGCCTCCATGCCACATGATGGCTTCGGTCAGGTTGCGGGCGCGTCCGTCGTGAAGGAAATAGGTATGACCGTTGACTTTCTCCTGCAGCCCGATACCCCAAAGCGGCGTAGTACGCCATTCGTTTCCTCGTGCCAGGCCGCTGACATAATTGTCGTTCAACCCAACTCCCATGATCTCCGACCCCATGTCATGCAGTAGGAAATCAGAATAAGGATGTATGGTCTGTCCGCCGAGCCATGGCAAACGTGTGCCGTTGAGCAGTGTGGAACCACCCGCTTGCGTATGCAGCGTAGTGACGTGGCATAGATGGCATTTCGCTTCGTAAAACTTTTGTTCTCCTAAGATGACCTGAGGGTCGTTTGTGTTGCGCCTTGCCGGTACACCGAGGCTTTGCATATAAAGGTCCACATCTTCCATATCGGCGGTCGATATGTCGAGCTGGTCATACGAGAGTCCCATCATGCTGCCTTGGTTGATCTGAGCCTGCCCTTCGCAAATCTCTTCCGGATAGCGGCTGTTTGTCACGCCCATATCGCTTGAAAAGCCCAGTTCGACGGTCAGGTCAAGATGCTGTGCCTTGTTTCCTGAAAGGCCGACACCGGTGACACCCTTCTCGGTGATATAGTTGCAACGTCCGCTGATACCATATTCCGGATAATTGCTTTTGGCAGCGAGCGCTTCGATTTCCCTGCGGTCGATCGCCATCATCTGTCCCATACCGACGTGGCGTAACGGGATGCGTACGGTGCAGAACAAATCTTCCGGGGCGATACTGTCTTTATACCATTCGGTTATCGTGTAATTGGGTTTGCATAGTTCGTAAGTCTCTCCGTCGGGGAAGGAAAAAGTCTGCTTGTCGTATGTGACGGACAACTTACCTTCCGGTTTGACGCCGTAGATGGCTTGGTCGTGCAATACACGTCCGTAGTCGCGGAAGAAAGCACCGTTGCGGCGGGAGATATAGACCAGCATGGAAGAGAAACCGTAGTTGCCCGATCCGCCGTTTTCCCACAATGTCGGTTTGGTCCTTCCTGCATTTCGATGGCAACTGCCGCAGGAATAGCCGGCATAAACAGGTCCGAGACCGCCTCCGTCTCCGTTGTTGCTGGTGCGTACATCGTCGTAGAGACCGTCGCCGTTGTTGAAACGGATCGAGTTGGCTCCTGTTATCCAGTCGGCGTTCGTATCATAGGCGACCGATGAGTTTAGGAAAATCGTTGAAGTCCCTGCTGACAGCGCATATCCGTTCGGGACATCTATTTTATCCATATCCATTTTATCGTCCTCTTCACAAGCTGCGCATGCAAAGAGCAGGAGTAGCGAGGATGTTAACAGGTAAGATTGCTTCATATCATTTTATTGGTTTTCTGAATTTATTTCCGAATAACGCGAGTCGCATTGTGTAATAACTCTGAAACCCTGAAACAGCGGGCATTTGTCTGCTGTTTCAAGGTTTGTCATGATCTATTATCAAGTTTTATGTCTCAGAGGCATGTTTATTTTGCTCCATCGACAGTGCGGGGCTGCCCGTCTTTGAACAGGAGATATTCCAATGTATGGTAACCACGTACGCTCTGTGCGGCTCCGATGGCTTCATCTTCTTCGTCAAAGTTTCCGCTCCATTCCAGGTCATCCCAGTTTTGTGAATTCAATACCTGTACGATACCGTTCTGGTCCAAAGGCCAGCTGTCCATGTTGGGGTCCAGACCTAGGTTGGCAACCGGGCCGATAAGGAAAGCTTCGCTCTTTTCCCACGGTTCGCGTGCCGTGATCCATAAATTGCAGGCCTTTTCGAAGTTGTCGTTGCTTGGGTTTTGTCTGAACTGGTTTACCGCATCCAGCAAAAGCTTGTTCTTTTCCTGCAAGTCTTTATAAGTAGGAAGAACGACCGCATCGACAAACTGTTCGGCTATTGCATCAAGGTCATCGTCGTATTCGAGATCGCCGAATGTTTGGTTTACATACGGTTTTACTTCATTTAACAACAGGTTGGCCAGTTCCATGCAAGTGTTCATTGCGGCAACGGACTCTTCGCTGTCGATGTTGTTGCGGAACGGTTGCGGAATAGCCTGAATCGCCTTTGCAGAAGCGAAAATCAGCGTTTTGATTTCTTCGTCGAGATCCGGGTTGGTTGAAGCGATCAGTTTTGAAAGCGAGTGTTCTGCGATGTCTCCTTCATCGTCGAAATCCTTGTAAGAGTTGAATGCACTCAGGTTTCCGTCCACTTTAGACACGTCGTTGTCGTCGATGCGGCCGTAGTATGTGTTACGGATGGAGAAGATATTGTTCGTATAGTCGTCGCGCGAATGCCAGCTATACCATGATTCGACGGCATAGAGACCGCCTTCCTTGTCACCGCTGGTATATTTGGTATACGGGTCCTTGATCTTGGCGTCACCTACTTCGTTGGCGATGTTCCACATACCGCTTTCGATCATTTCCTCGATACACGAGAGCGGGCTTTGGTAAGCTCCGGCAGTCTGGTCTTTGAAGATCGTGGCATATGGGCCGTGTGAACCCTGCTCATCGACGTAGTCGGTTACCCAAGAATTGTAGAGCATGGTTGCATCGTCGTTCAGCAACATTGCAACGTTATACATATAGTTACCCCATGCACTGGCGTTTTCAGAACTGTAATCCAGGTTGACCGGATCTTTTCCGCCACCATCTGGATTGGGGTCGTTGTTGTCGCTACATGCTCCCATCGAGAATGTCATGGCGAGCGATAAGGCTGCCAGATAGAAATAATTTTTCTTTTTCATTTTATTGATTAAGCTATTAAATTGTTTATGTTGTTTTTATTTGCTGAGGACCCAGCCGATGTAGGCGATAGCCAAGCTGAATTCGTTTTCGCTGTTATATTTGCCGCCTCCGATTTTGCGTGTTGTATAGTCTGCTTTCACGACAAGATTAGGTAAAGCATACCAATTGGCTCCGGCTGTCCACATGCTTACTTTGTTGCGTAAATCCATCGTGTGCTTGCCTTCGCCTTTTTCCTGTGGGTTGTAGTATTCGTAGCGGACGAACGGATAGATTACGGGTACGCTCATATTGTCTTTACAAACCGCACGCAGGTTGAACCCCACTTCACCACCGTAGCTGACCGCACGTTTGGCGATCGGGGTTGTCTGTGTATAAGGAGAACCGCCGCTTTGGTGGTTGTTGACACTGCTGAGGTCGTCGGCTTTGCTCAGGTTGCCGTATATCATGTTTGCGCGTGCGGTGACATATTTGTTTTTGTATTGCAGGTCAGCCGTATAGATGCGCAAAGGTATGTTTCCATATTTGACGTATGTTTCCGGTTTGTCGGAATTGGCTCCCGTATTGTGGCAATAGTAGAAGGAACCGCCTATTTTCAATCCCGGTACTCCTAAATAGTTCAGGCGGGCCACATAGCCCGGTGAGGTGAAGTTGTCTGTTTCGAATAGTCCCTGCTTGCCGCCGGCAACCCATGTGTTGCGGTCGAACCCGTTGGCGTTCAATCCGGCAACGACCAAAGCCTGGTAGTTGAAACGTGTGTAGCCTCGGCCGAACGTACCGAACACTTCGATACCGTTTTCGTGCCAGGTAGAAGGAAGGATGGTCGTTTCGCCTTCCGGACGAGAAGTTCCGAAGAAGTTGATCGGCTCATGATGCTCGTTGGTCAAACCGACCGGGACGATCAAATGACCGGCACGGACATTGAAGGCCGGATGGATAAGACGTGTGATGTGGAATTGTTCCAAAGCAACTTCACCGCCTTTTTCAACTTCCATTTCGTATTCTCCGTTTTCTGTGTTTTCTATCTCATAGGCACTTCCCGTACCTCCAGCCTCAAATTCTATTTCTGCTCCTAATACCCATTGGGAATTGAATTTGTAATCGAAAGCCAAGACAAAACGGGGTATGGAGATCGAATTGCGATGGTCTTTCTTGCTTCCGTTGTCCGTACCTCGGAAACGATTGATGCCGTAGTCCATAAAGTTTGCGAGGATCTCCCCATATCCGCCGAAGCGGAACTTGTTATATCCGGCTGCATAAATGTCTGCGGATTGTTCCACTGCGGATTTTTCTGTCGTTGTTTCTTCTTGTTCCTGTGCAAATGCCGTTACACAAGAGGTTAGTAGAGTGATTGCTAATAAATTAGTTAACCTTTTCATTGCGTTTTTTAATTTTTGGCAAAATTAGAGGGGCTGTCAACGGTGTGCAATCGCAATTAGTAGGTAAAAAGGTGTCGATGTTACCTATTTGTAGGTATTGTGTGCGTTTTTACAGGAAAAATATCATGAAATCCCTACAATTGGGGAGGGTAAAGACAAATATACATATTTGTAGGTATTGTGTTAATGATTGTCCACTCATATCTTTGCCTTTGTCAATTATGTATCATGATTAGGTATAATCGTCGATCGGAACCTTATTGATAGAATGTCAATGTAATGTTTATTTTAAAGTAAATAACAACAGCGGGGATTTTTATTGGTTTTCCTTGCGACAAAAGAAGAACTGTTTTGAGAAAAACGGTTCTTTTTGTTTCAATATCACCCTGATTAGGTAGCAAGAGGCGTTTTTTTACTCACATATAGGTATTGTAGGAGGCCGGAGGTACCCGTATCTTTGCAATGTCATTAAGAAAGTAACACTATTAGTATAATCGCTATATCAAAACCTTTTGCTATTTATGTAAGCATATAAGATGATTAACTATATCGGAAAGTTTTTATTGGTTATTTTCGATATAAAAAAGAAGCCTCTCTGTGAAGAGAGGCTTCTTTTTTATGTTTCCGTTTCCCATTAGCTTCTGTCCGGAATCTGTTCGGCGTCGAGTCTTGGACTTGTTCCCGCAAGGGTATGTTTGCTACTTCGGCTGTGCCAAAACAATTACATCGGCTTGGCACAACCGTTTCCTCGGCATGAAACGGTCGTTACATAGGCATGAAACACTGGTCGGTTTGTTTCTCTTGGTATTTAGGGCTGATGACGTGCCACAGTTTCACCTCGTCGCCGATCTGTTGTTCTGCGATCCTTCTCAAGCAAGTGGTGACTTTGGAGCTGTCTTGTTTCATACAGAACAGATAGGAGGCGGGGATGTCAGAAGCATCGATTTTTTATATATTATATTAATGTATTATAGTTGTTTGATCCGTCTGTAACGGACGTTGATGTAAAGATACATAATAATGTAAGGTTTTGCAAGTCTTGAAACCGTTATTGAGCAAGCAATCGATATCTCCGTATTTTGTATATCTTTAACAAAAGGGGACGCTTCTCCAAGAGGAAATTACGAAACCAGTTGTTTTTGCCATTTTTTCTTCCGATGCGAGTAAAGGATGTTTGTCTTGTATGTGGCTGATAATCTTTGTTTTAATGAAGATGTAAAGAGGTTTGGCGAATGATTGAAAACAGTTACTTTTATATATGGCTTTAGCTACTTTTGGGTGATATAAATAGTTGTTAATAAGAAGTATAGGTGTATGAGAAGAAAAATGGTGAAAAAACGTACGTTTTTGTTCGCCATTTTCACTGCACAAAAATACAACTACTTTTTAAACCTGCAATCCTTTCTTCCAATTATTTTTCCTTTTCTATATTCTTTCTTATCAATCAGATAGCTTAACAAGTACGAAAAACCAGCTTTCCAACACAAACCCTCCAGAAAGCCCCTCAAAAATGACTAAAAAAAACGTACGTTTTATCTCGTCAAAATACAGGAATTTGGTAAAAACCTGTTAAACAGGAAGTAAGAACGATATTCAATATACATATTATTATTAATTAAACATTTTAGATTATGAACAAGAAGTTTTCTACTCTGATGGCAGGGTTCCTGCTGACAAGTGCATTCGCTTCTGCCGGCTCGATTGATCCGACTAAATTGGAAATCGTGGATTTTGGCACAGGTGATGTTACATCTGGAACTTATTTCATCGTTCAAGACAAAGATGGAGTAGTTGGTATTAGTGAAAATGACCAGATTTTAGGAGTAAAAAAGAACAGTGATGGAACGTTGTCTTATTTGGCTCCTTTTGTTAGTGGTTCTTCTGCTGATTATTCTTACGACTGGACTTTCGAAGTAAAGCATGACCCAAGTGTGGGCATTTATCTGTACGCGTTGAAGAATAATGAAACAGGAACTTATCTGACGTTCCCGAAAGCAAGTGGTAAAGCTGTTACTAATGCAGCAGCATCGGCAAAAGCAGAAGTTGGCAATGTTAATACAAGCTACTTCGCTAAAAATGATAATGCTAATACAAAATGGACGAATGGTAATGCTTTGTATGCGTATAATGCAACAAGCAATACGTTGAGTTTTGGAAGTGTGGGTGAAGTTCAGATTGTAGGGACTGAAAGCAACTCAAAGATCTACCTTTGCCGTTACGCAAAACAATCAGCCGACCTTTCAATCATGAACAAGACAATCGCTGATGAAGGATTTGGCTTGTCATTTGCAAATATCGAGAAATATGAATCGAATGTGATTGCTGAAACGAATAAGTTCAAGGCGTTTGAGGTAAAAACACCTATTACGAAAGATATGGGTAATGGCGAGGTACATACGATTCCGGCCGGTACCTATTTGGCAGTGACATATCCGAAGACAAACGTAGCAAACACCATATCTTCTTACGAAGAATTCCAAGCTTGTACATTCTTGACTGTTGATCCGGCTAAAAATAAGAAGATCAATGGAATGAGTGCGAATGATGGTTTGGGATACGAATTTTCTATCGTTTCTGCTTCTTCCATGAATTATGTGGCTGATATCAAGAAAGACCAGGCTAATATTGCCGGGCAAATTTATGTAGGCAATGCTTGTTTCGAGGTCAACCTTTTGAATTACGGTGCTAAAGTAGAAGATTACAAGTATGAGTTCATCTTGAAAGGCTTCCGCCATATTGGTAAAGATAACAAGTTTGTAGAAACAACAGGTAAGGCTATCGGTACTGTAACAAGCGAAGGCAAGTCTTACATCGTAACAAACGCTGCTGCCTCTGCAGCTTCTTTCTCTTTGGTCAACACTTCTATTTACAATCCGAAAGGCTTGTTGAGTACAGAAGATAAACCGTCTATCTACACAATCCAGTTTGTAAGTGGTGAAGACAAAGAAGAAAATAGTGAATATGGTCAGTATCTGACTGTTGGTGTAACAAGTTTTAACGATTTCGAATTGTTCTCTACAACAGAAGAAAATGTAGACAATGATCCGTTGTATCAGTTTATTATTGCTGATATTGACACAGTCAAGAAAGAAATCACATTTGCAAACCGTCAGACAAAAGTTTCTTTCAATGCCGTTATGTACAAAGAAGAAGGTGATTTGACTTTCACTATTTATCCGACCAATGCAAGTGATTTCAATTTATCAAAGATTGATAAAGTAAATGGTGTGGATAAAATCAACTTTAATAAAGAAACGTTAGTTGCTAAAAAAATCCAGTTGGCTCCTGTAACAGTAGAAGATAAGTTTGCAACGTTCATCACTGCCGATGAAATAAAGGGATTGGTTCGTTTCGAACTGGCAAGAACAAGCGAAGCTTCTGATAAACTTTATGTTTCTGCTCCGAGACAGGAAAATTCGACAACGAAAGAAATGGAACTGACCACGGGTACAATGAAGATCATGGAAGATGCTGCTGATCTGTTTGAACTGGTTAAAGTGCAGAGTAATAGAAAAGATGTGATTGAATATGTAGAAAATCCGTATGTGTTCAACAAGGATGGAAAGAAATACACTTCTTTGAAACGTGATACGGTTGCTTATAATCTGTATAATATCAAGCTCTTTGCTCCGGAAGAGAACGAAACTTACTATGTTGATGGTACAAGTTTAGTTAAATCTACTGCAACCCCTGTAAACCGTAATTTTGCGGTTAAGAAGAATCTTGATGGATCTGTCTCTTTGATTTATACAAAGGATGTAGAGTCTAGCAATACTAAGTATTTGAAATTTGCAGGTCTTGCAGAGGAAGAAAAAGATGCTTGGGCTGGAGATGATTATTATAAATTAGAAACAACATACAACGTAGCTAAGACTTTCATGGTTTCCGAACCAGAAGCTATTAGCTTGGAAGCTAAACCGCAGCATATTTCTATTGAAGCTGTACGTGGTGGATTCCTTTCTATGAACGCTGATAAAGATGGTATCTTGGCAATGAATACTGCTGATACTGAAGCTATGACGTTGTGGGTTGATACTGTCAAGTCTGACGAAGTTGTTCCTTCTTTCTATATAGCTAAGGGTGGTAACTTTATGTATTTTGCAGCTGACTCTGCTTCAAGTGCTTTTGTCGGTACAGACAGATATAAATTGGAAGGTGGTCAGACTAAGTTAATTTTCAAGGCAGCTGAATTGGTATCTTCTGATACGTTGAAGACAGTTGTTGACGGTAAAGATGTCTTGGTGGCTACTAAGGCTAACGCTGCTAAGAAAATCAAAGGCGGTTTAGGAAACTTCCAGTACCAGATCATCAAAGACGAAGAAGGTAGTGACGAATATGTAATCCGCAATGTTGCTAACGGTTATAGTTATGTACGTGTTATCAACAATATGTTGACATTGGATGCTGATAAGAAAGAAGCCGCTCGCTTCACGATCGAATCTCAGTCTGCTCCGACAGCCAACGAAGGCATCGCAACATCTGAAGTGAAAGTGATCGCTGGTGAAGGTAACGTAACAATCGCAGGCGCTGCCGGTAAGAAAGTTGTTATCAGCAACATCTTAGGCCAGGTAGTAGCTAACACAGTAATCTCTTCTGACAACGCAACTATCGCTGCTCCGGCAGGTGTAGTAGTTGTAGCTGTTGAAGGCGAAGCTGCTGTAAAAGCTATCGTTAAGTAACGATTGATACTAAAAAAACAATACTGTCTATCGTAAGGGTGGTTAGTGAACCACCCTTACACAGGCACAATGACATTTTATAATCAAATAATTCTAGACAACCTGCGTGAAACCGTATGTAAGAGGTTTTCTTGATCTACGGTTTCAATTACCCTGCGACAGGCGAACGAGCGGTTGGATTTAATATTAATAATACTAAAGTAATGAAATTAAAAGTTCTACTGCTTTTCCCTCTGTGAAGACCGGACGGCAGACAAAAAACAGGCCCCGGCGGTATTCGTACTGCCGGGGCTTCGTTTTTATTCCCCTTATCCCTATTTGTAGGTATTTTCCCCAGTTTAACATCCCTCGTCCTTTACGATCCTTTTCAGATAGGGGGAAAAGACGTATCTTTGCACGCCTAAACCGAAATAGACAAGATAAGCTTATGAAGTTTGAAAACGAGAACTGGGCGCAGTTCAAAGGAGAAACCTGGAAAAAGGAGATCAATGTAAGAGACTTTATCCAGAACAATTACAAACCTTATAACGGTGATGATACGTTCCTCGTACCCTCTTCGGAGAAAACGAAAAAAGTGTGGAACAAACTAACCGAGATGTTTAAGGTTGAAAGGGAGAAAGGAGTATATGATGCCGAAACGAAGCTTCCCCAGGGGATTGACACATACGGACCCGGTTACATCGATAAGGAAAACGAAGTAATCGTCGGCTTGCAGACAGATGCCCCGTTGAAACGCGGTATCTTCCCGAAAGGCGGTATCCGCATGGTCGAAAACAGTCTGGAAGCCTATGGTTATCATCTGGACCCGATGACAAAAGAGATCTTCACCAAATACAGAAAGACGCACAACGAAGGCGTTTTTTCAGCCTATACAGACGAGATGATTGCGGCACGTCGTTCCGCCATCATTACCGGGTTGCCTGATGCTTACGGACGCGGACGTATCATCGGTGATTACCGTCGTGTACCTCTGTACGGAACCCAGATCCTGATCGAAGAAAAGAAACGTTTCCAGAAACGTCTCGATATACAGGAACTGACAGAAGAAATCATTCAGAGCCGTGAGGAGATAACGGAGCAGATCAAAGCGCTGAAAGCATTTGAGAGAATGTGTGCCGGTTATGGTTTCGATGTGACACGTCCGGCAAAGGATGCCCGCGAAGCCGTGCAGTTCTTGTATCTGGCTTACCTGGCAGCCGTAAAGGATCAGGATGGAGCAGCCATGTCTCTCGGACGTACTTCTACTTTCCTCGATATCTATATCGAAAAAGATATTTGCGAAGGCAAGCTGACGGAAGAAGAGGCACAGGAATTGATCGACCAGTTTATTATCAAACTGCGTATTGTCCGTTTCCTGCGTACTCCGGAATACAACGACCTGTTCTCCGGTGATCCTGTTTGGGTGACAGAATCGCTGGGCGGACAAGGTGTTGACGGCCGTTCGCTGGTGACAAAGACATCTTACCGTTATCTGCATACCTTGTATAACCTCGGCCCGGCACCCGAACCCAACCTGACGGTGCTTTGGTTCAACAATGCTCCGGATAACTGGAAAAACTTCTGCGCAAAAGTATCGATCGATACCTCTGCCATCCAGTACGAGAACGACGATCTGATGCGTCCGGACTATGGCGACGATTACGGTATCGCCTGCTGTGTGTCTCCGATGAAGATCGGTAAGCAGATGCAGTATTTCGGAGCTCGTGCCAATCTGGCAAAGTGCTTGTTGTATGCGATCAATGGCGGACGTGACGAGAAATCGGGTGTGCAGGTGGCTCCCCGTTTCGAACCGATCACCAGCGAGTATCTGGATTACAACGAAGTGATGGAGAAATACGAGCAGATGATGCGCTGGTTGGCAAAAGTCTATGTCAATGCTCTGAAGATCATTCACTACATGCACGACAAATATGCGTATGAAGCATTCGAGATGGGGCTTCATGACGGAGATGTGGAACGTATCCGCGCAACCGGTATCGCCGGCCTTTCTATCGTTGCCGACTCGCTGGCTGCCATCCGTGATACGAAAGTGAAAGTGATCCGTGACGAACGTGGTTTGGCTATCGACTTCGAACGCGAAGGCGAATATGTACCTTTCGGAAACAATGACGACCGCACGGACAGTATTGCTGTCGACATTACCGAGAAGTTCATGGAATATCTGCGCCAGCATCAGACATACCGCAAGGCAACTCCGACACAATCTATCCTGACGATCACTTCAAACGTGGTTTACGGAAAGAAAACCGGAACGACTCCTGACGGCCGTCCGGGTGGTACGCCGTTCGCTCCGGGAGCCAACCCGATGAACGGACGCGACACGAAAGGAGCTGTTGCCGCTTTGGCTTCTGTTGCCAAACTGCCTTTCCAGCATGCGCATGACGGTATCTCCTATACATTTGCCGTTTCACCGGCTACATTGGGTAAGGAGCGCGATATTCAGATAAATAATTTGGTGAGCCTGTTGGATGGCTATTTTACGCCTGACGGTGGCCAGCATCTGAATGTGAACGTGTTCGATAGGGACTTGTTGTTAGATGCAATGGAGCATCCGGAGAAATACCCGCAGCTTACGATCCGCGTTTCGGGCTATGCCGTCAACTTCGTGAAGCTGACACGCGAACAGCAGCTCGACGTCATCTCGCGCACCATCAACAGCAGTTTATAATTGTCCATTGATTAATATGTTGGGGCGTATACATTCTTTAGAGAGTTTCGGGACCGTTGACGGTCCCGGAATTCGCTTTGTTGTTTTCATGCAGGGATGTCCGCTTCGTTGTCTGTATTGCCACAATCCGGATACTTGGGAGGTAAAAAGCGGGACGCCTTATCGAATGGAACCGGAAGCCTTGCTTGCCGAAGTGCTGCGCTATAAGAATTTTATCGCTAAAGGTGGTGTTACCGTGACCGGTGGTGAGCCTTTGTTACAACCTGAATTCCTTAAAGAGTTTTTCCGCCTTTGCCGTGAGAACGGTATTCATACGGCGTTGGACACTTCCGGCTATATCTGTTCCGGTAAAGCATTGGAGGTGCTCGAACAGGTCGATCTGGTTCTGTTAGATATCAAGACGATCGACGTCGGTCTTCATCCCCGTTTGACGGCCGTAAAACTCGATAATACTTTACGCTTTCTTGATGAACTGGAGAAACGCGGCATCCCTGTATGGATTCGCCACGTGATCGTGCCCGGCCTGACGGACGATGATGAAGCCTTGAGCAAGCTGGCCGAATATATCAGTTCATATAACGTGGTCCAGAAAGCCGAACTTCTGCCTTATCATACAATGGGAGCTTACAAATATGAGGCACAAGGCCTGGACTATAAGCTGAAAGGTGTGGAACCGCTTTCGGCAGAACGTCTGGCCAATGCGAAAGCGATCTTTATGAAACACGGAGTAACCGTATAAGCCTAATCGAGTGTCTGCTCTTTGATGATGATCGGTTTACGGCTGATCCGGTTGACTGTGCGGACGCTGTCGCTTTCAATACTGGTAACATCTCCCTCGCAGTTGGTGAAATAGATGTAATGTCCCATATCCATGAAACGATAGACCTTACACCCTTCGTGTTCGAACAGATATTCGACTTGATAAGTGGAATTGTTTACCGGTTTTTCCTTTGTAAGGGGTATTTGTGAGACACATGAAGAAAGACATGCGTTGCAAACGAGCAATAGACTTGCTGAAAATGTATTATACAAACTAGCTCTTCTCATCTTCGAATATTTTTAAGTTAACATCCAAAGTTAACAATTAAAGAATCACATGGTATGATCGAAAGGTATTTTACCTACAATTAGGTATATTTTTATTGTTCCGGAAAACATTACTTTGCTTCCTATTGTCATAGTAGATAAGTATGCTTGCAGATAGAAATCCGTCTATCGGCAGATAAAAATTATCAATTTGAAAAATTCTTTCAATCAGTATCTTACGATTTACCTTTGTAGGGTAAACAAAAAATAGTAGTAACAAATTAAATAGTAAAAATCATGGAACCAATTATCAATTCACAAGTACCCGAATTCAAAGTTCAAGCTTTTCAGAATGGTAGTTTCAAGACAGTAAGTAGCGAAGATATCAAGGGCAAATGGGCCATCTTTTTCTTCTATCCTGCCGACTTTACGTTCGTATGTCCGACCGAATTGGTCGATATGGCTGACAAGTACGGCAAATTTCAGGAGATGGGTGTCGAAGTATATTCCGTAAGTACAGACTCGCACTTTGTACACAAAGCATGGCATGATGCTTCCGAAACGATCCGTAAGATCAAATATCCGATGCTGGCAGACCCGACAGGGGCTTTAAGCCGTGCATTCGGTGTGATGATTGAAGAAGAGGGTATGGCTTATCGCGGTACGTTCCTGGTAAATCCCGAGGGAAAGATCAAGATTGCCGAAATCCACGATAACGGTATCGGCCGTAATGCAGACGAATTGCTTCGTAAAGTTGAAGCTGCCCAGTTCGTTGCTTCTCACCCGAACGAAGTTTGTCCTGCAAAGTGGAAAAAAGGCGAAGCAACCTTGAAGCCGAGCATCGACTTGGTTGGTAAGATCTAAAAAGAATGATGTGCCAATTGATTAATGTGCCAATATGCCAATTATTTATGAGGCAATACATCGCTTTAGTCGATTGGTACATTCTTTAATTGGCACGTTAATAAATTGACATATTATTTTTATGTTAGACTCAGCAATGAAAGACCAGCTTTCGGGTATTTTCTCCGGACTGGTATCCCAATATGTATTTGATATACAAGTCGCTCCCGATCACGAAAGCCGTCAGGAGCTAATAGACCTGCTTGGTGATGTGGCATCATGCTCGGATCATTTGTCATGCAGCGTTGCGGATGGCGAAGGACTTCAGTTTACAATTGTAAAAGACGGTATGCCTACCGGTATCCGGTTTCGTGCAGTACCTAACGGACATGAGTTTACATCCTTGTTGTTAGCTGTCCTGAATAGTGATGGAAAAGGCAAAAATATACCGGACGAAAGTATCTGTGCTCGTGTCAGAGCCTTGAATGGTCCGATCAAGCTGACGACTTATGTTTCTCTTACTTGCACCAATTGTCCGGATGTAGTGCAGGCACTCAATGTCATGGCTACTCTCAATAGCCGGATCACCCACGAAACGGTGGATGGCGCTATCAACCAAAAAGAAGTTGAGGCAATGAAAGTACAGGGAGTCCCTTCTGTTTTTGCAGATGGCAGGCTGATCAATGTGGGGCGTAGTGATTTGGGAGAATTGCTTTCCAAACTCGAAGCCCAATACGGAATTAATGAAGGGGGTGTTGATAACTCTGTTGAAAAACCTGTTAAGAACTATGATGTGTTAATAGTGGGGGGTGGACCTGCCGGTGCAGCTTCTGCTATCTACTCGGCACGTAAAGGCTTGAATGTCGCAGTGATAGCCGAACGTATCGGAGGACAGGTCAAAGAAACGGTCGGTATCGAGAACCTGATTTCCGTTCCTCAGACTACTGGAAAGCAGTTGGCGAACGACCTTCTGATGCACATCAACGACTATCCGGTCGATATACTGGAGCATCGCCGTGTGGATAAAGTCGAACTGGATGGATCGGCGAAATTTCTGACCACTTCTACCGGTGAACGTTTTTCTGCTCCTGCCCTTATCGTGGCGACAGGTGCAAGCTGGCGCAAGTTGAATGTTCCGGGCGAAGCGGACTATATCGGAAAAGGTGTCGCTTTTTGCCCTCACTGCGATGGTCCGTTCTATAAAGGTAAGCACGTAGCGGTTGTCGGCGGTGGAAATTCGGGTATCGAAGCGGCTATAGATTTGGCAGGCATTTGTTCGAAAGTGACGGTTCTGGAATTTATGGACGAGCTGAAAGCCGATCAAGTGTTGCAGGAAAAAGCAAAGAGCTTGCCGAATGTAGAAGTTTTCTTGCATTCCCAATCTTTGGAAGTGGTTGGTGACGGTGATAAGGTAACAGGTCTTCGTGTAAAAGACCGTAAGACGGATGCGGAGCGGGTGATCGACCTGGACGGAATCTTTGTCCAAATCGGCTTGGCAGCCAATAGTGGCGTTTTCCGTGACGTTGTCGAAACGAACAAACCGGGTGAGATTGTAATCGATGCGCATTGTCGGACGAATGTTCCCGGCATCTATGCGGCGGGCGACGTCTCGACCGTACCCTATAAACAGATAATCATAGCAATGGGAGAAGGGGCAAAAGCGGCTCTATCTGCTTTTGAAGACCGCATGAGAGGTTCAATCGGTTAATATTTAGTATTTGCTATGAACGACGAAGGTGTGCAAATTGAACTACACGAATGTGTGTTCAAAATTGCACACCTTTTCTTTTTTACGCACAAAGCCCCGACTTTCACAACAGGGCAACCGCATCAAAATTTTCCAAGGTTGTGATCTTCATACGAAGTTTCTACAAATCCTCTATCACTCTATCACTACGAAGGTTGTAGCTATTAATATTCAAGCGT
>OGRB01000261.1_pt1 | contig 57957 bp, 50 predicted proteins | sample 1553371 | NCBI WGS metagenome assembly OGRB01 (sample SAMEA2580027, study PRJEB22360) | human gut metagenome | reverse complement strand
GCCGGCGGATCAGCGATCTGTAAAAAACGTGAGGAAAATTCTCTAGCTGCTCTTCTGATCGTTTATTTATTTTTTATCATATACTCAAAATCTACAGTTGGCCATTACAAAACTTAAAATTTCCCTATGAATTGCACAACGCGTATCTTATTCAATACAAATATCGCTACATCCATAAACAAATGTGCCAACAGTGTACTAACGATCACGCCATTTGACTTTAACAAGAAATCAGAGGAAAATCCATACCAACAGATAAATCCAGAATAAGCGCCCATTAAAATCAGCAAAGGCAGGTATTTCACGACGCTTTTTAAAGATTCTTTGATGTAATCAAGCGTTGAATCGAAATAGACAAAACGACCGATCGCTAGCATTACAAAATAAAAGATCAAAGAATCATAATTTGAATCGTTATAAATAAATTTTATGTATAACAAGATCAGAATGATATAAAAGGCAGAGATCAGTCGTACGGAGGCTTTTTGTTCGGATGAGATCGTTTTCAGATGAACAAAGATCCGATCAAACCAGAATGTTAAAAATACAGAACATACTAAAAATACCATCAACAAAATATCTTGATATTTATTCCAGAAATAAGCCGCCTGAGGGATCCTTTCGTCGAGGACATAATAAAGAGAAAGGAAGATCAGTACGGAGGTGCTTGAAAATACCATTTCATAAAAGCTTTCGATCCAGCTGATAACTTTTGTTTTATGTGTTTGTTCAATTTGTGCAAGTTCAACTTCTGTTGGATTTTCAATATTGATCTTATAATGTTTTTGAAGCTTTGCGGTAAGTAAAACGATGGCAAGGACAACAATCAGGCCGATCAAAGAAACAGCCATGAAGCTGCCAGCATTTTGTGCATTAAAATAATGTGTAACATAATATTGTGATTGTGACATATATAACCCCTTCTTTAAACTAAAATAATGACATGAAAATCAAATAATCTCACTAAACACATATTTTAACACCTTTTTATATAAATTCAATGGATACTATATTTCATCATAAAAACTTAAGAAAGTTTTTTGAACAACAGAAAGGCAGTGGATTTGTGTGAGAAATTTATCTATAGACTTGTGAGCAGAGACTGGACAATGTTATAATATAAACAGCACATTTTTTGAAAGTGGTGAGAGAAGATTGAAGAAATCAGTAAGGATCGCAGCAATGATATTTACCATTTTCGCTATATTGATAGCGGTAGAAATTATCATATCTTATAAATGTCTGACTGTTACGGATTACAAGATTAAGTCTGATAAGATCAAGGAAACGACCAAGATCGTATTAATATCGGATCTTCATAATAGTCAGTTTGGAAGCAAGAATAAGCGCTTAGTGGATAAAATTCAAAAACAAGATCCAGATCTTATCTTGATGGATGGAGATATGTTGAATGAAGATGGGAAGAATGCACAGACAGCAGTAGAACTTATAAGTGCATTGAAAAAAACAGCACCTGTATATTACGCATTGGGGAATCATGAGATTGCGTATAGACAGCGCAGGGATAAGAATCTATATCAGAAGTTACAGAAAGCAGGTGCGAAGGTTGTAGAGAAAGAATATGAGGATATAAAGGTAAGAAGCAACAAGATCCGGATTGGAGGCCTTTATGAGTATGCATTTGCAGTAGATGGGGCTGGAAATATGGTTAAGAAAAATATTCCGTCCAAAGTAAGAGATTTTTTGATGGATTATGAGAACACAGATGCATTTAAGATCATGTTGTCTCACAGACCAGATAGTTTTGTTTTTGGGCAGGCAGCAGATACATGGAAGATCGATCTGGTAGTCAGTGGGCATGTACATGGTGGACAGGTAAGAATTCCAGGTAAAGGAGGTCTTTACGGAGGAGATCAGGGATGGTTTCCTGAATATACGGATGGAATCCATCATTTTAAGACAGTGAATCATATGATCATTACAAGAGGACTTGGAAGTGATAAGGAAAAACTACCAAGATTTCACAATATTCCAGAGATTGTAGTGATCCGACTTGAAAAACGTTAGAACAAAGAGGATGAGAGGATGAAGAAATATCAGATTGCAGATTTTATTTTTGGAATTCATATGGAAGAATCGTTAGAAATTCCAGAGAATTTTAAAAAATTTTTGATTGATACCGATGAAGAAGTACAAGTGGAATATTTCCTTGAGGTTGTGGATAAATTACCAGAGTTGGATGGGGAATGTGTATCACAAAGAATTGATCTGAAAGTATATAAGAAAGACAATTTGGAATACCGCCGGATGAATTTTATGGGAATGGAAGAATCCTACGGACAATATGAAGAAATTTCACAAGATCAGGTAAAATTGTACTTAAAACGGGAATTTGTGCATATGATAAATGTTGATACAGTCTTTGTATCTCTTTTTGCGATGGAAAAAAGAATGTTGGCAAAGGATGCGATGGTATTGCATTGTTCTGTACTCAAAGTGAAATCAGGAGTGATCTTATTTAGCGGACCAAGTGGAATTGGTAAGTCAACGCAGGCAGGATTGTGGACGAAGTATCGGAAGGCAAGAGTTATCAATGGTGATAGAACTTTATTAAAAAAAGAGAATGGCAGATGGATGTCTCTTGGATGGCCGATCTGTGGTTCTTCAGAGATCTGTTATAATGAAGCTTATCCTGTGAAAGCAGTCATTTTTCTTGGACAAGCAGAGGAGAATGATGGAAGGAGACTTCGTTATTTTGATGCGATCAAGGCAATGATCAGTCAGATCACAGTGAATGGATGGAATCCGCAGTTTGTGGAGAAAATATGGAATCTTACAGAAGATTTCGCGGCTCAGATCCCGGTGTTTGAGTATGGATGTAACATGGAAGAAGCGGCAGTAGATACTTTAGAGAATCTGCTTTTGGATATTTTAGAATAAAGGAGCATGTAAAGATGAACTTAACCAATGTATTTATAGATATATTAAGAAGTGCTATGACGCAGACTTCCTGTGATATGATAGAGGGACTTTCTACACAAGACTGGGAGAAGATCTATGATATTAGTCAGAAACAGCAACTGGCACCGATGATCTATCAGCAGATTTTTTCAAATGAATCATTTCAAAATAGTGATCCAGGGTTTCAGCAGTTCTGGAAGGGAGATACGATCGATCAGGCAGGAAATCAGGCAAGAAAAAGTATTCTGTTTTTGATGTTGTTTGATAAAATGCGCCAGAATGGATTGACCCCATTGATCGTGAAAGGAATTGTTTGCAGAGATCTATATCCGAATCCAGATCTTCGAACATCCAATGATGAAGATCTTTATATCCCAAGAGATCAGTTTGGGAAGATGGATGAATTTTTGCAGGCAGAGGGATTTATGAGAGAAGAACTGATCAAGGATAAAGTTTATCAGGAAGTTCCATATCAGAATCCAAGGAATGGATTATATTTTGAACTGCATATGGATCTGTTTCCTCGGGAATCCGGAGCGTATGGGCATTTTAATCAATTATTTGAAGATGCGTTTGATACTTGTATGGAAACAGATATTCAAGGGAGTAAAGTATTGACGCTGAATCCAAAACAGCATTTTTTGTATCTTGTATGCCACAGTCTGAAGCATTTTCTTCATAGTGGATTTGGAGTCAGACAGGCATGTGATCTATTATACTTTGCGAAGAAATACCATGATCAGTTGGACTTTCATGAGATCAGGAATATCATGAAAGAATATCATATGGATTCTTTTGCTATGAATGTATTGGATATTGGAGTCTGCTATCTTGGATTTACTTGGGAGGAGCTAGGGCTTTCAAAACCGTCTGATGTAGAAATTGACTGCACAACATTATTGGATGATATGTTAGATGGTGGTATTTTTGGACAAAATGATATGAATCGTGTACATAGTGCAAATATTACGTTGAATGCAGCAGAGAATGAATCAGTCAATGCAGCTTCCGGGATCCTGGCTTCTTTATTTCCAGAGAAGGAATATATCAAGACGAACTATCCATATTCAAGGAACTATCCGTTTTTACTGCCAGTGGCGTATTTACACAGGATATTTAAATACTTAACTCATCGTAACACAGATGCGGTCAATACAGGAGAAAAAAGCAGTGCACAGATTGGGATGGAACGTGTCAAATTATTAGAGAAATATAAGATTGTAGAGAAATAAATATAAAAGTGAAAAGAGGTGATTCCTCATGCTGGATCAGGAGAAATTTTTTAACACATACAAAGTACAGGAAGCATTTGAGGATTCTGGACTTTCCTGGGATACGCTTGAGAAGATTTATGAGGATTATACGAGACGTTTACCAGAGATGAAAAAGATTGCAGATCGTTTACAGGATGAGATATCAAAAGTAATAGATTTTCATGTACATTCAATTCATAACCGATGTAAGGATCCAGAGCATTTGATTGAGAAGATCATACGGAAAGTTGGAGTTGAAAAACGTCAGAAATATAAAAATATTAATGAACGGAATTATCTGAGGATCGTGCGTGATCTTATGGGTATCCGAATTTTGATCTTATCAAAAGAAGAATGGCGTACGGTACATGACTTTTTGCTGAAAGTTGATGAAGATTCCAGATATGATATGCATATGGCGGAGATGCCAAGGGCTTATATCCGTTATGGGGATCGTGACATTTTTAATTATACGATTCATAAAGAATATACAGATAAGGGATATCGTTCACAGCATTATATTTTTAAATATGGGAATTATTATTTTGAAGTACAGGTACGAACGATTGCTGAAGAAGTATACGCAGAATTTGACCATTATGTAAAGTACCCATATCGTGAGAATAATCATTTTCTAAAGCGGTATACAAGTGTTGTGGCAGAATTGTTGAATTCTGTGGATGAGATCATTTCGACATGTTTTCAGTTTGGAGAAGCAGGCTGGCTTGACATTGAGAAATATTTTGCACAAGACAGCTACAGTGACTTGCAGAGAATGTCGAAAGAACCGCATAAGAGAGAACAAGAACAGATTCCAAGAGCCAATGACGGAGTGATCGATGCTCAAAGTTATATGAATCGGATGATCTTAAGAAAGGGATAAACCAGATGGAGAGATATGACGACGGATTCGCAGAAGAAAGACAACGGATCGAACGATTAGTAGAGGAGATCATTGCTGGAGAACATAAGATTGATAAACTGCCGAATTCTTCCGCAGGATTTAGTGGAGCTGCACAGGCAGAATATTTTTCGAAGGCAAGATATCATTTAGAATCGGATGTAAGTAATCTGATCGTGAATCATAAACAGCAACTGGATGAATTACAATTGTTAAAGATGATAAAGGGGCAAGAATGATAGAACACAATTTATTTGAGATGGAAAATTACAGAGAGCTGATCGATGAGGTCGGTGTCGATAAATTCCGTGAACGGTTTGAGGAACTGCAGAAGACAGCGATGGAATTTATTGAAATGGCAGGATTTTCTGAGACATCTTACTGCAATGAAAGAATTTTAATGCAGGTGATCCTTGATTATTTTATGGATGTGATGCGGTTAAAGGAATTTCATAGTATTGAGAGGATCCGCACAGAGAAGCTGTTTGCATACACGATTTCTTGGATCGTTCGGAGAAAACCAATTCAGTTTCGGGATTATTCCGAAGAAGAGAGAGATATTTTTATCAATGAACGTTTTGCTGCATATCTGCTCATCAATGAATGTCTGATGTGTGGAACGAAACATTTTGTACAGGAAGCTTACGCAGAAAAATTAGTAGAATATACAGAAATGCTGCTATATTATTTCAAATACCGTCAGTGCGATCCAAAGACATTAGAACTTTTGATCGAATCATTTAAGATGGGCGGACTTGTGCATTAGAAAGAAAGGGAATTTAGGTATGGGAATCCTTGTTTTTGATGTGGGAACCTCGAGTATGAGAGGTGCATTGCTAAACGATAAGGCAGAGATTTTATGCCAGTTTCACAGAAAATATCATCCAACCTTTTATTCTTCAGTCAAGGTAACGCAGGACCCAGAAATATGGAGAAAAGCATTATATGATATAGCAAGAGATGTGGGCGACTGGTGTAAGGATCAGAACGAAGAAGTAGAGATGATTTCTTTGACGGCACAAAGAACATCGATCATTCCAGTTGATCATAAAGGAGATCCATTATGTGATGCTGTGATGTGGCAGGATAAAAGGAATATTGAAGTTTGTACAAGGCTTTCTGCGATGAATGGACAGATCATCAGAAAAAGCGGTACAATGGTGAATCCTGTATTTTCAGGGAGTAAGATGGCATGGCTTAAAGAGACACAACCGGAGATTTATAAAAAAGCAGACAGGATTTTTGTTGTTGCAGATTATTTGTTATATCATATGACAGGGCAAGGAAAACTTGATCGTACTTATGCAAGTCGGTCTCATTTGATGAATTTAAGAACCGGGCGGTGGGACAGCGTGCTTCTTGATATCTTTGGAATTGAGAAGAATAAGCTTTGTGATCTGATCGACCCAGGAGAACTTCATGGATATACAAATGAGAAATTTGCGGCAAGTACAAGACTTAAGACGGGAATTCCAGTCTATTCGGCTGGTGGTGATCAGCAGTGCAGTGCGCTTGGGATGGGAATTTATGAAGAAGGTGACATGGAGGTTACAAGTGGAACGGGCGCGTTTATCATAGGGATCACAGAGAAAGTACCAATTGTGCTTCTGGGTAATCCGATCATTAATTATTCTGCGGTAAAAGGAAAATATATTGTGGAAGCAAGTATCTTAACATGCAGTGCGGCATTTGACTGGTTTTGCAATAATTTTTATAAAGAAGTGAATGGAGATATTTATCAAAAGATCGATCAGGAAATCTCACAGTCTCCACCAGGAGCCAATGGATGTATGTTGCTTCCATTTTTTCAGGGAAGGGCAACACCACAGTGGAATCCAAAAGCAACTGCATCATTTACAAATGTAACGCTGAGTACGACAAGAGGCGATATGGTGAGAGCTTTGTTGGAAGGGATCGCTTATGAGATCCGCAACAATTTAGACATTGTGGAAGGTCAGACTGGCAAGGCAGAGCAGATTCATATTGGTGGTGGCTTGAGCAACAGCCATGAATTTAATCAGATTCAGGCAGATGTCTATGGAAGAAAACTGATCCATTATCAGCATAGGGAAGCAGGGATCATTGGAGCATGGACAAGCACAATGGTGGAAAGTGGGAAAGTTTCAGATCATAAGGAAGCTCTAGAACGGGCAGGTAGGAATAATTCATTACAGATTTATGAACCTGTTGAAAAAAATATTGAGAAATATCACGAACTTCGAGCAGATATGAACCATTTATACCAAAAAATATATTAGGAATAAACAAGAATATTTATAAAAAACGGAAGCACTGTAAAAGGGGCAACTCATAGGAGTAATTCATGAGTTGTCTCTTTTTTTGTACATTTTAAACAAAATGTATGGGTTTGCACTTGTGTGCATATGGATTGTATTTATGGAAGAACAATATATTTATAAATGTCAATCTAAAATATTTATTTTGCACACATGTGCAAAGATTGAGAATCTGTTGCACATGTGTGCAGCGAATGATAAGATGTAAACAACTTAAGGAGATGCACATAAAAGCAACATAGAAAATATGGAGAATGAATTAGGAGGAACCAAATGAGTGAAGTAATCGAAGCAAGAAACATTAAGTTGAATGTAGACGCATCTGATTGGAGAGATTCCATGGTCAAATCAGGACAGCTCTTAGTAGATAGCGATTATATTACAAAAGATTACATTGATCTGACGATCAAATGTGTGGAAGAAAACGGACCATATATCGTTATCATTCCAGGACTTGCATTATCTCATTCAAGACCAGATGTGAGTGTAAATAAAACAGGATTAAGTTTGATCACATTAAGCAAGCCAGTCTGTTTTGACTGTGACAATGATCCAGTAGACATTGTTCTTACTCTGGCAGCAACTGACGACACATCTCATCTGCAGAAACTTCAGTCTATGGCTGAGTTTATCTCAGATGAAGAGAACATTGAATTTATTAAAAACGCAAAATCAGCTGAGGAAGTTGCCAAAGCGATCAATGAATTTGAACCAGAAGAGTAAGAAGGGAGAAAGAGGATGGAAATATTAAACACAGTATTTACGTTTGTATCAAACAACATTTTGACGAAAGCGGAGTTCTTCGTAGGATTGATCGTCTTAGTTGGATACATCTTATTAGGAAGAAAATGGTATGAAACACTAGCAGGTTTCTTAAAAGCAGTTGTAGGTTATATGATCTTAAATGTAGGTTCAGCCGGACTGATCAACACATTCCGACCAATCCTTGCCGGATTGAACCAGAAGTTTCATTTGAACGCAGTAGTTATTGACCCGTATTTCGGATTGAATGCAGTAAATGCAGCACTTGAAAACATCGGATTATCGGCAGCATGGACTATGACATCCTTGTTACTAGCCTTTATCTGGAACATCATCTTATTGATCTTCCGTAAATTTACAAAACTTCGTACGTTACTGTTAACTGGACATATCATGGTACAGCAGGCAACAACTGTAACATGGATCGTATTCTTGTTTATCCCAGGACTTCGTAATATTTGGGGAGCTGTAGCAGTCGGAATCTTAGTCGGTACATACCAGGCAGTATTTTCTAACTTAACAGTTGAACCAACAGATCGTTTAACAGACGGTGAAGGTGGATTCGCGATCGGACATCAGCAGATGTTTGCAATCTGGTTAGCAGACAAGATCGCACCAAAGATCGGTAAAAAAGAAGATTCTATTGAAAATATCAAACTTCCAGGATTCTTACAGATGTTTAGTGACAATGTAGTTTCCACATCTGTATTAATGTTCATATTCTTTGGAATCATCATGTTAGTACTTGGGGAAGATTTCATGAGAAGTTTAGATGACACATTCTCACAGACAACAGCATTTGGATTCTATATTTTCTCTAAAGCATTAAGCTTTACTGTTTACCTAAACGTATTACAGGCAGGTGTTCGTATGTTCGTTGCAGAACTTACAGAATCATTCAAAGGTATTTCAGACAAACTGCTTCCAGGAGCGATTCCAGCAGTAGACTGTGCGGTAGCTTATGGATTCGCACCAGCAAACGCAGTAACAGTAGGTTTCTTCTGTGGGGCACTTGGACAGTTCTTAGCGATCGCAGGACTTTTGATCTTCCATTCACCAGTTATGATCATCGCAGGATTCGTACCATTATTCTTTGATAACGCAAGTATCGCAGTATATGCAAACCACAGAGGTGGAGTTAAAGCAGCCATGATCTTACCGTTTATCAGTGGAATCATTCAGGTATTAGGTGGAGCTGTTTGCGCTTACGTTTTACAGTTAGTAGCATTCGGTGGATGGCATGGAAACTTCGACTTCTCAACAATCTTCCTTGCAGTATCTTATATTGTTAAGTACTTAAAGGTACCTGGAGTTATCCTTTGTGTTATCGCAATGTTAGTCATTCCTCAGATTCAGTATGCGAAATCTGATAAAGAAAAGTATTTCACAGTAGGTCAGGAAGACGACGAGTATTAAAAAGCAATATCAAATCAATTTTTAACAAAACAATCAATCAGCCAAAATTCAGGAGGTATTTATTATGAAAATCAAAGCAATCGCAGCATGTGGAAATGGAATGGGATCAAGCCAGATGATCAAAATGAAGATCAACAAAGTATTCAAAAGATTAGGAATTGATGCAGAAATTGGACATATGAGTGTTGGAGAAGCGAAAGGTGTAGCAAACAATTACGATATGATCTTTGTATCTGAAACATTTACATCGCAGTTTAGAACAGGAAAAGATACAAAAGTCATTGGACTTAAAAACTTATTATCAGAAAAAGAAATCGAAGCAAAGATCAGAGAAGCATTAGATATGCCTGCAGAATAAATCGGGGTGAAACAGATGTACGATATCAAAAAAAGGCCATTAGGGATATATGAAAAAGCTCTTCCAAATGATTTCACATGGCTTGAAAAAATGCAGGCTGCAAAACAGGCGGGATTTGATTATATCGAGATTTCTATTGATGAATCTGATGAGAGATTAGCACGACTTGATTGGAGTGATGAGAAGATTGAAGAAATCCGCTCTTATATGAAAGAGACAGGGATCATCATTCCAAGCATGTGCTTAAGTGGTCATAGAAGATTCCCATTTGGAAGCAAGAACAAAGAAACAAGAGATAAAGCATTTGAAATCATGGAAAAAGGAATCATCTTAGCACAGAAGTTAGGAGTCAGAGTGATCCAGCTTGCAACTTATGATGTATATTATGAAGAATCTGATGAAGAAACAAAAGCTTTATTCTTAGAAGGAATGAAAAAATCAGTCGAGATGGCAAGCCACGCAGGAGTGATCCTTGCAATGGAAATCATGGATACGCCATTTGTTGGAACGATTCTTCGTGCAATGCACTATATTAAAGAAATCCGTTCCCCATATTTTAAGATTTATCCAGATATGGGAAATCTGACGCAGTTTTCAGCGGATGTTGAGAGTGAATTTGAACTTGGGATCAGTGAAACGGTAGCGATCCATGTCAAAGAGACAAACCCTGGAGTATTTAAATGTGTTCCATTTGGAGAAGGAACTGTAAGATTTACAGACATTTTTAAAAAATTAAAAGATTTAAATTACACGGGAATGTTCTTGATCGAAATGTGGGCAGATAACACAAAGAAACAAACAATGAAAGAAGCAGTCGAAACGATCAGGCAGGCACGCTTATTTGTAGAAGATAAGATGGAACAGGCAGGGATCAAAGTACCTGCATAAGGAGGAAATCATGTATCGAATGGTAGTGACCGATCTTGATGGAACATTATTAAACAATAAAAAACAGGTTTCAGAGGCCAATGTAAAGGCAATTCAAAACCTAAAAGATCAAAATATAACATTTGTTATGGCAACAGGACGATCAGATGTTATGACGAGAGCGTACACAAAACAATTAAAAAATATCGATATTGTCATTGGGTGTGATGGAGCAGTCATTCGAAACATTAGGACTGGAGAAATCTTATATGAAAATCATTTAAGAAGTGAAACCTGTCATACGACATTTGAAATTTGTAAAAAATATGGATTACAGTATTATGTCTTTGCAAAAGATGAACTGGTATCCGATGATCCTCAGAATGAAAGATTTCTGATTCATCAGAAATTCAATCAGACTGTAGAGGAAGATGAAGAGATACCAATGCAGATTGTGAATGATTTAAATGAATATGTAAACGATCATATCATTTACAAGATCGTTGTAAGTCACAATGACACAAGTTATTTAGATAAAGTAGCCGAAGTAATCAAAAAAGAAACGGATGCAGATGCTATTCGTTCTGGGAAAAAAGTTCTTGCAGTCAAGGCGATGGGAGTTTCCAAAGCAGAAGCGATCAAAAAGCTTGCACAAAAGTTAGGCATTTTGATCAAAGATATCATCGCATTTGGTGATGAAGTAAATGATATTGAGATGCTTACGCTGGTTGGACTTGGAATAGCAATGGAAAATGCAGATGATGTCGTGAAGGAGGCAGCAGACCAGATTGCAGGAAGCAATGATCAGGACGGCGTAGGAAAAGAATTAGAGAAAATATTTGGAAATGCAGGAAAGTAAGAAAGGAGTTAAGAAGATGCTTGATGAATTAAAACAGCAAGTATACGAAGCAAATATGGAATTACCGGCAAAAGGACTGGTAACTTATACATGGGGAAATGTCAGTGGGATTGACAGAGAACGTGGTTTGTTTGTCATTAAGCCAAGTGGTGTTGACTATGAAAAACTAACACCAGATATGTTAGTTGTCATGGATTTGAATGGGGAAAAAGTTGAGGGAGATTTAAATCCTTCCTCTGATACACCAACTCATATCGAACTTTACAAAGCATTTCCAGAAGTCGGTGGAATCGTTCATACACATTCTCCTTGGGCGACTTCATGGGCACAGGCAGGAAGAAGCATTCCATGTTATGGAACAACACATGCCGATTATTTCTTCGGAGATATTCCATGTGCACGATCTTTAACAGCCGATGAGATCAACGGAGAGTATGAAAAGAATACAGGGATTGTGATCGCAGAAACATTTGAAGGAAAAAATCCAATCTATGTACCAGGTGTTTTATGTACAAATCATGGTCCATTTTCATGGGGAGCAGACGCAGCAGAAGCAGTTCATAATGCAGTTGTTATGGAAGAAGTAGCAAAGATGGCATACCGCTGTGAACATCTGAAAAAAGATATTGAGGAAGCACCACAAGTATTACAGGACAAACATTTCTTCAGAAAGCATGGAGAAAATGCTTATTACGGAAATGACTTATAGGATATAGAGATAGAAGATTTCGGATAGAAAAGGAGATCAAGGTTATGAGTAAAATTAGTGAAATGACAAGAGAAAGCTGGATCGAAAGCACATTCCCAGAGTGGGGAACATGGTTAGTAGAAGACATTGAAAATGAAGTAGTAGCACCAGGAAATGTAGCAATGTGGTGGCTTGGATGTACCGGTGTATGGTTTAAAACACCAGCTGACACAAACATTACGATCGACTTATGGTGTGGAAATGGGAAACGTACACATGGTGATGGAAAAATGAAAGTCGGACATCAGATGGCAAATATGTGTGGTGGACGTGCAATGCAGCCAAACCTTCGTAATGTACCATTTGTAATTGATCCATTTGCATTTAAGAAAGTTGATGCAGTGCTTGCAACACATTATCATCAAGATCATATGTCTGCAGAATGGGCAGCACACGTAATCAACAGTGGAATGACAACAACAGATGAAAACGGAAAAGAAATTCCAGTACCATTCATCGGACCTAAGAAATCCGTAGAATTATGGCAGAAATGGGGAGTCCCAGCAGACCGTTGTATCACAGTAAAACCTGGAGATTCCATCAAGATCAAAGATATCGAGATCATTGCTTTAGATTCTTTTGACAGAACATGTATCGTAACAACAGACTCTACAGGTCCAGACAGAGAAGAATTGACAGGCGTATGCCCAACAGATATGGATGACAAAGCAGTTAACTACTTAGTTAAGACACCAGGTGGAAATATCTATCATTCTGGAGATTCTCATTTCTCTATCTATTTTGCAAAACATGGAAAAGATTACGATGTAGACGTAGCATTCGGATCTTTCGGAGAAAACCCTATCGGTATGCAGGATAAGATGACATCCATCGATGTATTACGTATGGCTGAAAACTTACAGTGCAAAGTTGTTGTACCTATTCACTGGGATGTATGGACAAACTTCCAGGCTGACTGTGATGAGATCAAAGTATTATACGACTTCAAGAAAAATCGCAATGAATATAAATTCCATCCATTCTTCTGGCAGGTTGGAGGAAAATATACATATCCTGCAGATAAAGATAAAATCTACTATCATCACAGAAGAGGATTCGAAGACTGCTTTGAAGCACCACAGAACATCCCATTCCGTTCTTGCTTATAGGAAGAAGGTGGCATAATGAAAGTATCAAAGAAAGTTATTGGAAACTTAGAAAAATGTTATTCTGTAGCTCCTTTAACTTATAAAGGGAAAAAACATATGCTCGTAGCAGCAGAAAAAGTAAACCAGTGCCGTTTATATGATCTTGAAGGAAATCAGGAAGAAGTAATCTGGGAAGGACCGGGAGGAACCATGTCAATGGTTCAGGTCCCTGGTTCCGACGGACAGTTTTTAGCGACACATAAATTCTACTCTCCAAATGATTCCAAAGAAGCAAAGATCATCTTAGCTTACCCAGAAGACGGAGAATGGAAGGTAAGAACACTAGCAGAGCTTCCATTTGTGCATCGTTTTGATATTATTTCAAGAAATGGAGTAAACTATGTGATCGCATGTACTTTAAAATCAGGACATGAATACAAAGAAGACTGGAGAAGCCCAGGAAAGATTCAGGTATGCGTTCTTCCAGAAGATTTAAGTAGTGTTGATGAAGAACATCCATTACAGTTTGAAGTATTAAAAGAAGGTTTATTAAAGAATCATGGATACTGCAAAGCAGAAGTTGATGGAATTTTAAGATCTTATGTTGCAGCAAATGAGGGTGTCTTTGAATGTACACCACCAGAATCAGAAGAAGGAACATGGGAAATCAAACAGATCTTAGATGAAGCAAGCAGTGATATGGCATTTGCAGACTTTGACAATGATGGTGAATTAGAAATGTTAACAATCTCACCATTCCATGGAGAGAAGATCAGCATTTTCAAGAAACAGGATGGAGAATTCAAGAAAGTCTATACTTATGAAAAAGATGCTGAATTCGCTCATGGAATCTGGGGTGGAGAGATAGCAGGAACTCAGGGTGTTTTAATTGGACACAGAAAAGGGGAGAGAAATCTGTTATTCTTCCGATGTACAGATCCTGAAAAATTAACATTTACAGCAGACCCTTTAGATAGTGATATCGGACCAGCAAATGTACTTCATTACACGAATGATGGTGAAGATTATATCTTATCTGCAAACAGAGAAATTGATGAAATCGCATTGTATAAAGTGGAAAAATAACTACAACTGCAGGAAATCTGAGAATGATAATTAATAGATTGTATACTGGACTGATATATAGCAATGCGGTATAATAAAAAGTGCTTTGGATAATGAATGGGAGGTGAAAAACAATGAAGGAATATGATTCACTTAGCGATAACGAAAAGCGCAACATGCTTGCCAGTGTTGCAAACCTCTATTATAATGCGGAAATGACTCAGAATCAGATTGCGGAACGTTTTTTTACCTCACGTTCTAAGATTTCAAGAATGCTAAAAGAGGCAAGACAGCTTGGAATCGTAGAGATCAAGATTTTAGAGCCATGGGACCGCAATGTAGAGCTGGAACAGGAATTTATGAGAAGATTTGCGTTGAAAGATGTGAGAGTGATTTCTGTCAAAGAAGCAAATAATACGATGGTCCTTCAGAAATTGGGTGAAGTTGCAGCATACTATCTAGATAATCTATTAAATGATAATATGATTCTTGGAATTTCATGGGGGAATACAATGTATCATACTGTCAAAGCGGTCAAGACAAGTAAGAATATCCCGATTACAGTCGTACCGATCATGGGAGCAGCCAATGTAAGGACTCCAGAGAGAGATTCCTTGGATCTTTCGAAAGAACTTGCCTATGCATATGGTGGAACGTATCACTACATTTATGCTCCGCTTTTTGTGAATTCGGAAGAAGTCAGGGACAGTCTTGAACAAGAGCCGAATATTAAAGGATGTTTAGAGCTTGCAAGGAATGCAGATATCATTCTAACCAGTGTTGGTTCTATCGTATATAAGAGTTGGAAATCTTATTTAAGTACCAGAGATTTATATAATCTTGAGAAGAAAGGTGCGATCGGACATATCGGAGGACATTTTTACGATATGGAAGGAAATGAAGTCATAACACCGTTTGTTAATAAGATGATCGGTCTTGGTATTGAGGATATCAAGAATACAGAAAATGTGATCTGCGTTGCAGGACTTGAGATGAAAGCAGAGGCGATTCTTGGAGCTGTGAGAGGCGGGTATATTAATACACTGATCACAGATGAAGAGGCAGCGAAGGCAGTGCTGGCATTATGTAAATAATATTTATATTAAGATGAGAGTGTCAAAAGTATTAATAAAAAAAGACTGTAAAATAAGTTTTTAATCAGACTTATTTTACAGTCTTTTTTATTACAATTATTTAGCTTTTACACCTTTAGAACCAGACCAGTTAGAATAATAAGTTTTACCACCAGATTTCAATATTGTGCGGATTCTTACATAATATTTTTTCTTAGATTTTAGTTTTTTTATTGTTACACTTGTTTTTTTGTATCCAGAAACTTTCTTGATCTTACTCTTAGAAAAATTAGGTTTTTCACTGTACTGAACCTGATAACCAGAGATTCGTTTTGTTGGCATTTTGGTGGAAAGCTTTTTCCAACGGATAGTGAATGATTTTTTCTTAGCTTTTACAGATCTTAAGCTGCAGTTTTTAGGAAGAATCTGATAAGAAATCATTTTACTTCCCGTATAGTCACCACGGAAATTAATCTGAGCCTGATAGGTACCAACATTTTTTCCAGTTTTCTTATAAATGATCTCATAAGAAGAAGGAGAAAGCTTTTTGCCATTGCGATCTGTGATCGTGACAGATGGTTTTAGAACTTTTCCATTGTAGGTGTTTTTGGTAATTGTATAAACAGCAGGCTTTGCAATTGTCTGTATAAGCTGGCTGTCATTACAAATACTGCATCGTTTTATGATACTTCCATCCTGAGTTGGTGTAGCTTCGGTTCGTATATTTTTATAGTGATGAGATTCACATTTTTCAACATGAATCTTGATGACAGCGGTGGAAGCAAGCTTATCATTTGTCATAAAAATATCTGGTTTTGAAGCTGTTGCATAGCAGTTTTCGTCAATCACATATTCAAGGTAAATCGTTCCAGGTGCTGTTGCATTTAAACTTACTTTTCCAGTACGGTCTGTTGTGAGTGTTGTAATTTTTCCAGAAGTATCTTCATGACCAGTGGCATCGGTTAAGATCCAATGACCCCGATTCTGGTTAAATCCGATATAATCAGTACCAGCAGCATTGATTCCTTTTAGTTTGATATCAGAAACATTCATAGAGGTACCTGCGGGTAAGTTTTTATGATTTGTATTATCAGCAGTCTCAATCCGTGATAATGCGCGTGTAGAGATCAGACCGTCGTAAGTAATGTTGATCGTCTTTAAATTAACACTGTAAGTAGCACCTGCGGATGACATCGGAATATACTGGGCAGTATTTGATAAAGCATAATGAAATGCCTGTTTTGTATCAGCATTTGAGGCAAAACTGCTCCATGTAACTCCACGGTTTGTATCTTTGATATTTAAGTTATCGGTAAGATAAGTTTTTAAATCTTCCCTGGCACTGATACTGCTGCTTCCAAAAGTACCTAAAGTTGCGGTTGCAGCATCAGCTTCATCATTGCTTGCATTGAGAACATGTTCTAATAACATCACTTTATAAGTAAGGATCACAGGACAGTTGTAAGTTGTCACTTCTTCGCTGTCAGAAGTGGTTCTCTTCATTTTGATCGCACTGTAAGCAGGAAGGGAAATGGATGATTTGTCTTCTTTTTTCTCTGTTTTGCTGACAGAATCTTCTTTGGACCAGCCTTTTTCTACGGTATTGGAATAATCAAATGTGTAATCCACAGAACCACTTGCAAAGGCTCCAAAGTTTACATTTGTTCCGACAGTTACGGAATGTCCCATTGTGTAAGAAGAACTTCCGCTGATATTACTTGTATGGGATACAGTGTTTTCTGTACTTCCTGTGTACTCAGCATTGGCACTCTGAGGAGTATCATTCGTAAAACTAGAAACAAAAGATTCGTTTTTATCAGAACCATCACTTCTTGTACGGATATAAGTAGTTCCAGTGTCTTCCTGAAGAACAGGGCTTACCTTGAAATCATAAAAGACAGCGATCAAGGCACTTCCATGTCCGCGTCGCCTGTTATCACCTTCAGATCTGTTCAGGCTCAAAATAGACCAAAAGACATCCTGCGTTGTATTATTTTCAAGAGACTTGAAGCTGTGAGTTGCACTTTTATCACTCCAATCCCAGCCTTTTTTATTGCTGCTGCTTGTATGCTGAGCCAGATAATATTCATATAATTTTTTACGGATATCTGTATTTGCATTACTAAGAGAATTACTATAATTAAAGCCGTTGCGATGAATATGCCATACATAACCGCCTTTATATTCATTATTGGATATTTTACCAGTGTTATTATATTCAGCAATCGTAGAATAACGCATAGCTTCCATTCTTGAGCTGTAATTGCTGGTACCAGACTGCGATTGACGATTTCGGTGAAGTATATAAGCGATGTCAAACCAGTCTTCTGCCGAAGTTGCATTTGGTGCACCAGATTTGGTGGAAGCATTTGTCTTTGTATGACTGCCACTAAGCATATCCTGATAAAATTTCAGCTTACTGGAGTTGAACGCATTTGATCTTACATTAAATGCGACAGAGTTTCCACTACATACTCCAGCAGATTCTTTTAAAGTTAAAGTATCAGGAACAGATGCAGGAGAAGCTGCCGATACATTAAATGCAGGGGAAATCCCGCTTAATAAAAATGATATGGAGAGAAAAGAAGAAAATATCCTCTTACCCCATAAGTTTTTCAGATTCTTTTTCATATAAGACCTCCTTCACATAAAAATACCTTATTATCTCTGGTTTTATTTTATGAGAAAGATTGTTTGAAAAATAGTAACCGATAGTCACATGTTGATTTTGGAGTTTCGATGAAAAGACGTGACTCTAAGACACTATTTCACAAGGAAAAAACATTATAAAATGATATAAATATCAAAAGTATAAATTACGTTTGTACTTGCATAAATGCGTTCTTATGGAAAAGGAGAGTGGTATTATGAATAAGTTGAAAAAAGACAAGAAGATAACATATAAAATGATATCGGTATGTTTAAGTCTTGTTATGATGATCACAAGTTTTTTACCAATGACAGTGCAGGCAGCAGACAAAAATGAGATCATAAACTCGTTAAGTGATATTCCAGCAATATTGGAAGATAAAGATACGCAGGCACTCGGCAGTGGCAAGATTTATTATCGAAAAGCTGGTATTGATATTGCGGATGGAACGAACACAAGTAATTATCAGAAAGCATTGCAGACATCATTTCAAGATGATCAATATAAGATGAACACATCGACAAGTTCGTTAGTCAATGACTGGGAGTATTTGGGAGCTTGCCTCTTTGAAAGAGCCAGGGCGAATGATACACCAACGAAATATATAAAGAATCTAACAGTTTATGGAAAAAAAGATCTTCCAGAAGGTATGGTAGATAACTATCTTTTTTTAGTACCAAACATATTTGAAGGTACAGATAACAGTCTGAAAAATGCACAGAAAAAGGCAATAGATCAAATAAACAACTATGAAGTTATGAATGGGAAAAAGATGCAAGTGTTTGTAACAGCAAAAGAAGCATCCCAATTATCAAATAGTAACGAAGAAGGTCCTGTTTATTATAAAACGATACTTTTGCCTGTTTTTGATGCCTTTTTAACAGTTCAATTTCGAGCAATGACGGTGTACTTCCATAATTTCAAGGTTTCACCGATCTATCCAATGAGTGAAGGAAGTTACTATCGTGAAATCAGTGATGAACAAGAAAAAAGTCCAATGTATACGGCAGGTTACAATAATGACAGTGGAACGACAGTTTCTGGAACGCAATCATTAACAAATGCGGTAAACTATACAGTCACAAATGCAGTAAATGGATCTAAATCATATACGTATGAAGAATCAGTGTCCGTAGAATATAAGAAAGCATTAGGTGTATTTGGAGAAATTACAGGGACTATTGGGTTTAACACATCACAGGCAATTGAAAATGGATGGTCTAATGAGAAAAGTGAAAGCAAGACAACAGAAACGTCGTCCGAAGCAACAATAACATTACCACCATATACTGCAGCCTATATCAGGCAACAACAGAAAAAACAGAAGGCAGTGACTTATTATAAATGTCCAGTACTGATCAATTATGATGTAACGATCATAGGCTGTAATGCTGCAGCAACATATGTGCTAGGAACATTCAGTGGAAGTAATGCAAGAGCATCCTTAAAAAACAGAGCAGTTCTTCATCCTACAGATACAGATAAAGACGGAATCAGTTGGACAAATATTAAGAATGATCAAACAGCAGACAAAGCGATCAACCGCATTAGCCGGAACGTTTTAATGTGTACAGCAGGTGGTTCTTATACAGAAGATCTATTGACAACAGAGAGTAAAGTTGATGAACTGGTTGCAACAAGACCGCTTACTAAAGTTGTGGTAGACAGGTATGATCAGACAATGAAGAGTGGAAAGAGTTTCTCATTAAATCAGATTCAATTGAATGGAATGAACGAAAAAGATGCCGTATATTACGGTTTCCAAAGTAAATATGGTATTTGGAAAGTTACAGATGCCAGTGGAGATCCAATAGAAAATGGAGATATTACATTAAGTGGTGGAAAAGGTGCGCAGAAAGTCACAGCACAAAAAGAAGGTACTTACTATCTCACATATTTTATTGATGAAGACCAATACCATACAATAACCAACATGAACCATTATGCAACAAACCAGACCGTCACAAGACCAACGGTTAAATTTACCGTAGAAAAAGTGCCAGTAAATAATAACACGTCAGATACAAAAAAAGATGATCAAACGAACAATACAGGCAAGAATGATCAGCAGATCAAAAATATCACGATCAGTGCGATTTCCGACAAGATCGCTTCGGGCAAAAAGATCAAACTGACAACTAATCTGCCAAAGGACAAAGTAAAATGGACGACAAGCAATTCCAAACTTGCCACAGTAGATAAAAATGGAGTCGTAAAGATCAACAAAAAAGCAGCAGGCGAAAAGGTTACCATCACAGCAATAGCAACAGATGGAAGCGGTAAAAAGAAGACATTCGTGATCCGGGTTATGAAAGGTGAAGTAAAGAAGATCACGATCAAAGGAAAGAAGAGTGTTAAAGCAGGAAAGACAGTGAAATTAAAAGCTGTAGTCAAAGCAAGCAAAGGAGCTAATAAAAAACTTCGTTGGACATCCAACAACACAAGATATGCAACCGTTACATCAAGTGGTAAAGTAAAGACAAAGAAAGCAGGAAAGAAAAAGACCATAAAGATCACAGCGATGGCGACAGATGGAAGTAATAAAAAAGCAACGATCAAGATCAAGTTAAAATAAGATCATAAAAAACAACGACGTAAGTATTATATTCAAAAGAATAAGATGCTTACGTCGTTTGTTTTAGGATTTTATCGGAATTTCCTATGCAATAAAATTTATTAATTTGAAATTTCCTGATAAGTATTCAGATCGTTAGGTAAGGTCACAGTCACAGATTTTCCAGGATCATGATAAGTCAGGTTCATTTTTAAAGTGATCGAACCTGTCTCATTGTCACCGCTTTCCATAACCATCTGGATGGATTCTTTTACAGGAAGATCTTTGTCATTCAATGTTTTTGTACCGGTCAGAGAAGAAACCTTAATGGAATTACTTCCACCAGTTACAGTTGTCATCTGGGAGGTAACATCTTTGACGTATTGATTCAATCCATCATTATTGATACTGTATTTAAGAACAGTATTTCCATCCTTTTCACTAAGTTTCAGATCTTTGTAATATTTTGCAGGCAAAGAAGTCTGACCTGTGGTTGACTGAATCTGTTTTTGAAGACCTGCGATATCCATTTTTATTTTCTGCTTTGTTCCATTGGTGTTCATGTAATAATAACCATCAGAATAATACATATTCATATCCATAGTCTGCCCAAGCATGTTTAAGGTAGAAGTCATAGACATTTTTAACTGATCTTTATCAACAGTCTGTAGTTTTGTGTCAAAATTCATCTTGATCGTAACGTTTGAGGATGAAGAAGCCTCACTATTTGCGATCTTATAAGAAGCTTCTCCACTGAAATCAGCATCTTTTACTTTGGAACTTTGTTTAAGACTTGATTCCAAAACTTCTTTCGCAGTACGTTTCTTCTGACAGCCGCTGATCGAAAAAAGCAGCATACAGGAAAGAAGCAATGCAGTCACTTTTTTTATTCTAATTTTCATAATGAATCCCTCCATGAAAGAGTTAGTAGTTATTAAGTTTAGTTTACCATATAATCATAATTTTGTGTTAAACTAAAAATAAGAATAGGAACGGAGGTACTTGAAATGAAAAAAACAGTATACCTGACATCAAAACAAGATGGATTAAAACTACATGTACTGCTTATGGAACCAGAACAATCTCCAAAGGGAATCGTACAGATCTGCCACGGTATGGCAGAACATAAAGAACGCTATGAGCCTTTAATGCAAATGTTGTGTAACAATGGCTATATCAGTGTGATCCATGATCATAGAGGTCATGGTAAGAGTGTCAAAAATGCGTCAGACCTTGGGTATTTTTATGATGACAGTGGAAAAGCGATCATAGAAGATGCTCATCAGGTAACAACATGGATGAAAGAACGATATGGGGAAGAACTTCCATATCATTTGTTCGGACATAGTATGGGATCTTTGGTGGTTCGTTGTTATCTGAAAAAATATGATGATGAGCTGGACTCTCTGATCGTATGTGGAAGTCCAAGTGAAAATAAAGCAGCAAAGGCAGCAGAATTTCTTGCAAAAACTGCTTGTAAAATGGGAGCACACAAAAAAGGAAAGTTCTTTCAGAAGATGGCATTTGGCTTATATGGAAAGGCATTAGGAGAAGATGAATCCGAAAATGGCTGGATCAGTTATAACAAAGAAAATGTAAAAGCTTATGATGAAAATCCATTGGATGGATTCGTATTTAGTAATAATGGATTTTTAAATCTGTTTTTACTAATGGATGAAACTTACAACAAAAAAGGATGGCAGGTAAAACATCCGTCACTTCCGATCTTGTTTATCGCAGGAGCAGATGATCCATGCATTGGTTCAAAGAAACAGTATGCACAGGCAATGACAACTTTAAAAAAGCGAGGGTATAATCAGGTACGTGGAATGTTATTTTTAAATCGGAGACATGAGATCTTAAATGAAGATGATGTAGAGAAAGTTTATGATGCGGTATTGCATTTCTTAGAACAGCATTCCAAAAAGAGATGACTGATAGTAACTAGGGAGATAAGAAAGAGCGTGATAAACTAGAAGCAAGATCATGAAAGGGGAGGAAAGTTCGTGGGAAAATGGTTTCGTCAGATATTGCAGGGAGAACATTCACTGTTTCGGTTATCCCTTCCATTTCGGGTAAGATTATTTAATGTGCTTGCATTAGTTGGTGGAATGATCAGTCTGATCAATGGGATTTCATCATATGCGAATAATCAGGATAGTGTGATTCTAGGATTGAATTTTGGGATTGCAGTGTTGTCTTTCGTGTTGTTGTTTTATGCATACAAAAGTGGCAGATATCAGTTTTGTTATGTTGTTACGATCATTACGATCTTTCTTGTGATGTTCCCATATTTATTTTTTAAATCCGGCGGTTACAAAGGAGGGATGGTCTCTTTTTATATTTTTGGAATCTTATTTACAGTCTTTATGTTGGAAGGAAAGGCAATGTTTTTTACAGCATTTACGGAAATGGTCGTATATATAGCAACGATCATGATCGCCTATCAAAATCCGCAGATGGTTGTATGGTTCTCCTCTGAAAAAGAAGTTGTGATGGATCTGTTGATAGGATTTTGTGCATCTAGTATTTCGGTGGCAGCAGTGATGTATCTGCATTTTCGGATGTACAACAAACAACAAGAAATCTTAGAAGAAGCAAGGATCGAAGCACAGTCAGCGAACAAGGCAAAGAGTGCATTTCTTGCTAATATGAGTCATGAGATCCGGACTCCGATCAATGTAATGCTTGGAATGAACGAGATGATTCTTAGAGAAAGTGAAAGCAAAGAAATCCGCCAATATGCAAAAAGCATTGAACGTTCTGGAGGTTATCTGATCTCATTGATCAATAATATTCTGGATATTTCAAGGATCGAATCCGGAAAAATGGAGATTGAAGAAGGAAAATATGAACTCAGGCAGCTACTTGATGAAGTGATGTTGATCGCAGAGAAACAGGCGGAACAAAAGTCGTTAAAAATGAATCTGATATTTGATAAGACCTTGCCAGCGTATCTGATCGGTGATGTGATACATATCAAACAGATTCTTTTGAACCTGATCAATAATGCAGTAAAATACACTAAAGAAGGTCAGATTGATATTAAAGTCAGTAAAAATGCAGAGGAAACGAAGCTTATTTTCGAGGTAAAAGACACAGGAATCGGAATTAAAGAAAGATGTACAATTTCATATTCCAGTGATCGCTTTAACTGCTGATGTGACGAAAGGGATTGAACAGACATTTTTAAGAGAAGGATTTTGTGCGTATCTTTCAAAGCCAGTGATGTGGAGCAAATTAGAAGACCTGCTGATGAAATATTTGAGAGATGATCTAGTATTTATTCGTGAGGATCTGAAAGAAGAACAAAAGATCAAAGATGAAGAATTTAAGCAGCTGAAGGGGCAGCTAAAAGAAAATGATATAAAGATTGAAGAGGGGCTTAGACTTCTGGATGGAGACTTTATGCAGTATCGTAAACTGATGGAATTCTTTACGGAGTACCAGGAAGAATATATGAGACAGATGCAGCAGTTGATGACACAAAAGGAAGTGAAAGTCGATGAGATCACAAGGATGATGCACACCTTAAAGAGCAATGCAAAAGCGATAGGTGCGATTCATTTGTATGAGATTGCAAAAGAAATGGAAAATAGAGGGAAACAAAAGGATATGGAATACATCATGTCTGCATATGATCTGCTTAAATTGGAGTGGGGACGAGTATTTAAGGCATCACGGGAATTTATTGAACAGACGAAAAATGTTCTGTTTGATCAGAAAAAAGAGGAAGAAAAAGACAAGATATCCGAGGAAGAAAGAAATATCTTGAAAGAGATGGAAATACGGATCGATCAGCTTGATTTTGATGAAGCAGAAATCCTTATGAAACGATGGGAGGGAATGGAATGAGAGAGAATCATATTTTGATCATAGATGATGATCTTATGCTTCTAAAGACAGCAGAAGAGATTTTATCTGACCAATATAATGTCAGTGTCGCAAAGAGTGGAATACAGGCATTAAATCTGTTAAATAAAAATATCATTCCAGATTTGATCTTATTAGACATTGATATGCCACAGATGGATGGATACGAAACATTAAAAGAAATCAAAAAAATCTCAGGATGTGAACTGATCCCGATCATATTTTTGACTGGATTTTCAGAAATGGATTATGAAGTAAGGGGCTTGAAAGCAGGGGCAGTTGATTATATCGTAAAGCCATTTGCAAAAGAAATCTTACTTGCCGGGGTTGAACGGCATTTGGAACGATATCAGCAGAGACAGCACAAACAACCCATGGAATTATCAGATTATGCTAAGCAGATTAAAAGCCAGTTAACACCAACAGAGTGGAAGATCGCAATAGCGATTGCAGAAGGAATGGAAAACAAGGAAATTGCGGAGTCTATGCATTATTCTTATGGGTACGTGAAAAATTTTGTGGCAAGGATCTTCTCAAAATTAGAGATTGAAAAACGCCGGGAATTAAAAAAGCTAATGGTCAAGGAATAAAATTTGATTGTATGAGTTGAAGGTCATCGAGTATTTAGAGAAAAATAAAAAAAATCAAGCTGATGGACGCATGTTAAACGTTATTGACTTTCAATTTATGTAGTGGTGGACAGAATGTTTATTATAAATACCAATACAGTAAAACATACACACTCCATAGTGGTTTGAATAGACTTCAGCTGTATGTGACAGAAATAAAAGAAACACAAATATTTGAAAGCATCCGGTGGCAACTCCGCATTTTTAAGAGCGTTTTTTACAAATCGCTGATCCGTGCCTGTTCCTTTGGAAACTCCCTCGCTGCGAGCCAAAATGCCCGCAGCCACGGTCAGACATCCAACCACAGGCACTGCGAATTTGTAAAAAACGCACTCAAAAAGTGCTCATGTTTGCCACCGGATGCTTTCAAATATTTGTGTTTCTTTTATTTCTGTCACATACATGATAGACTATGTCAAATCAGTGCATTAAAGTTGCGTATCGTCAGAAGTTTTGTTATAATTATTAATTATTACGAAAAGGAAAGGAAATTATTTACTATGAAGAAAGAGAATAACAAAAAAAGTGCAAGCGCTTTGATCGGTGCGGCATTTCTTATGGCAACTTCGGCAATTGGACCTGGATTTCTGACACAAACTGGTAAATTTACAGATAGTCTGCATGGAAGTTTTGGATTTGTAATTTTAATCTCCGTGATCTTAGCAGCGATCGTGCAGTTAAATGTATGGAGAGTTCTGTGCGTATCTGGAATGCGTGGACAGGATGTGGCGAATAAGGTACTTCCTGGACTTGGATATGTGATCGCATTTTTAGTTGTAGCAGGTGGTCTTGTATTTAATATCGGTAACGTTGGTGGAGGTGCTTTAGGTTTTAATACACTTCTTGGAATTCCTACTACTGTTGGATATTTTATTGCGGGAGCAATTGCGATCATCGTATTTTTATCAAAGAATGCATTAAATGCTATGGATAACCTTACAAAGATCCTTGGTGGGATCATGATCCTTGTCATCTTTATTGTGATCCTGATCGTACAGCCGCCAGTTGGTATGGCAGCAAAAGAAACAATCATGCCAACAGCATCTATGGGAGATATTTTCCCAGCGATCCTTACATTACTTGGAGGAACAGTCGGTGGATATATTACATTTGCAGGTGCACATCGTCTGATCGATTCAGGAATCACTGGAAAAGAGAACTTAAAAGAGATCAATAAGAGTTCTGTTATGGGAATGGGAATTGCAACGATCGTACGTATCTTCTTATTCCTTGCAGTTTTAGGAGTGGTTGTAGCAACAGCAACTTCACCAGCTCATACATTAGATGCAGCGAACCCAACAGCGGATGCATTTTTACAGGGAGCAGGACAGATCGGTTATAGATTCTTTGGACTTGTGATCTTATGCGCAGCGATCACATCCATCGTTGGATGTGCTTATACATCTGTGTCTTTCCTTAAGACATTCAGCAAAACGATTGAGAAGAATGAGAAATGGTTTATTGTAGGATTTATCGCGATCAGTACTGTATGTATGGCACTTGCTGGACAGCCAGCGGTATTATTAGTACTTGCAGGAGCATTAAATGGATTGATCTTACCGATCACATTAGGAGTTTGCCTGATCGCATCTCAGAAGAAATCTGTTATGGGAGAAGATTATCATCATCCAGTATTATTACTGGTTCTTGGAATCGTGGTAGTTGTTGTTTCAGGATATCTTGGAATTACATCATTAAGCAGCTTAAGTGCATTATTTGCATAAGCAAAATTGTCTGGATAAACAGATAAGTTTAAAACATAGAAGCACAGACTGACCGAAAGGAGTTATGTGAAAAAACATGGAAGAAGTAAAGATTAGTACTGCGGGAGATTCTGCCTTACTCATTGAATTTGGACAGGAAATTTCCACAGAGATCAATGCAAGGATCACAGCCTTTGTACATCTTTTAAAAGCGCAGCGTATCGAAGGTGTGCAGGATATGATCCCGGCATTTACCAGTCTCTTGATCAATTATGACCCGAGGGTGGTAAATTACAAAACATTAACAAAACGTCTACAGAAGTTACTAAAACTGGATGTTAATGAAGAGACATCGACATCCAGAGTTTTTGAAATCCCAGTATGTTATGGAGGAGAATACGGACCAGATATTGAAAATATCGCAAAAAATGCTGGTTTAACGGAAGAAGAGGTTATAAAGATTCATTCTTCCAAAGACTACTTGATCTACATGCTTGGATTTTTGCCAGGATTTTCATATCTTGGAGGACTCGATGAAAGAATTCATACACCAAGACTGGCGAACCCAAGAATCAGAATTCCGGCAGGAAGTGTTGGGATCGGTGGTTCTCAGACAGGAATTTATCCGCTTGATTCACCAGGAGGATGGCAGTTACTTGGTCTGACACCAGTAAAAACCTATGATCCAGAACGAGAGAATCCAATTCTTTTTGAAGCTGGAGATTATATCCGTTTTGTACCTGTTTCAGAAGAAGAGTATTTAAAGATCAAAGAACAGGTTGAAAATGGAACATATGAATGTATCATTCATACAAAGGAGGTGTAGATTATGGGAATTCGTGTATTAAAAGGCGGAATGATGACAACGGTGCAGGATCTTGGAAGAACAGGATACCAGAGTCAGGGATTTAGTGTATCCGGAGTTATGGATGTTCGTTCTTTTAAGATTGCAAATCTCCTGCTGGATAACCCGGAAAATGAAGCAGTTCTTGAATTTACCTTAATAGGACCAACACTTGAATTTACATCCGAGACGATCATTTCAATCACAGGTGGAGATTTCCGCCCGCAGATCAATGGAAAACCTGCCAAGATGTATACAGCAATTTATATGCATCGTGGAGATATTTTGACATTTGGCGGAGCAAGAACTGGAACAAGAGGATATATTGCATTTTCAAGTTATCTTGATGTGCCAGTAGTCATGGGAAGCCGTTCTACGAATATCAAATGTCAGATTGGTGGATATAAAGGCCGGAAACTAGAAGATGAAGATTATATTGCGTTCAGGGCAAAGCGAAGATATTTGCCATATTATTTATCAAGAAGTCTGGATCTTGATGAATTTGATCAGGAAAAGATAACATTAAGAGTTGTCATGGGACCTCAGGAAAAGATGTTTACGAAAGAGGGCCGAGAAACATTTTTAAATTCAGAATATACAGTAACAAGTGAATTTGACCGCATGGGATGTCGATTAGAAGGACCATTTATCGCATATAAGACAACTTCAGATATCATTTCTGACGGAATCGCCTTTGGATCTGTTCAGGTACCAAGTCATGGAAAACCGATCATCTTATTAGCAGACCGCCAGACAACGGGTGGATATGCGAAGATCGCGACAGTTGTTTCTGTAGATATTCCGAAACTTGTTCAAAGAAAAACAGAACAAAAAGTAAGATTTCAGGCAGTATCCGTAGAAGAAGCCCAGAAGCTGTTAGCAGATGAGATGAAAGAGCTGAATGACTTCAGAAGCCAGATTTATACACCTTGTAAAGAAGTATTAGATTGCAGACTCGTTGCAAAACGAATCAGCACACTATTTAAATAGAAAAGGAGAATGAAACGGTGAATTTAGATAAAATTGAGAAATTAGTAAAGATCATCGAGAATTCCTCTATGCTTGATTTCAGCATTCAGGAAGGCGATGTAAAGATCAAAATGAGCAGAAGAGGAAGTGTTGGAGCGCCTGCTGCACCGATGTCAGTTTCCACACAGGGTGTTGATACAGTAGAAAGTATTGATTCCGAAGATGAATCATACATCACATCTCCGATCGTAGGTACCTTTTATGCGGCTCCATCCCCAGATGCCAAGGCATTTGTGAAGGTTGGAGACAGAGTCAAGGCAGGACAGACTGTATGTATCCTTGAGGCGATGAAATTAATGAATGAGATCGAAAGTGATTATGACTGTGAGATTGAAGCTGTCTTAGCAAGCAACGAACAGAAAGTTGAATATGGACAGCCATTATTTAAAGTAAAAAAACTTGAAGACTAAAGGAGGCATTGTATGTTTCGAAGTATATTGATCGCGAACCGTGGTGAGATCGCAGTGCGCATTATTCGTGCTTGTCGTAATATGGGGATCAAGAGTATCGCGGTTTATTCAAAAGAAGATAAAGACAGTCTTCATGTACAATTAGCAGATCGAAGAGTATGTATCGGAGAAGGACCTGCAAAAAACAGCTACTTAAACATGGAACGTATCATTTCTGCAGCAAAGAATACGGACGCAGATGCGATCCATCCAGGGTTTGGTTTCTTATCTGAGAATGCTGATTTCGTTCGCTTATGTAAAGAAAATGGTATTGCATTTATCGGACCGAGTGCAGAAGTTATTGACAGCATGGGAAATAAATCAAACGCAAGAAAAACAATGATGGAAGCAGGAGTTCCAGTTGTTCCAGGAACCAAAGAACCTGTCTATGATGCAGCTACAGGGGAGAAATTAGCAGATGAGATCGGTTATCCAGTTATGATAAAAGCATCTTCAGGTGGTGGTGGAAAAGGAATGCGAGTTTCCAGATCCAAAGAAGATTTTGAATTCAATTTCAATACTGCGCAGAGAGAATCTGCCAATGCATTTGGTGATGATACGATGTACATTGAGAAATTCATCGAGAATCCAAGACATGTGGAGATTCAGATCATGGCAGATGGACATGGGAATGTCGTAGCCTTGGGAGAACGTGATTGTTCTGTTCAGAGAAACCACCAGAAACTGATCGAAGAATCACCATCCCCAGCGATCACGGAAAAGATCAGAAAATCTATGAATCACGATGCGATCCTTGCAGCGAAAGCAGTAGGGTATACCAATGCTGGAACCATAGAATTTATCCTTGATCCAAAAGGAACCTATTATTTCATGGAAATGAACACACGTATTCAGGTAGAACATGGGGTCACAGAGATGGTTACGGGAACAGATCTGATCATTGAACAGATTCGAGTGGCTATGGGAATGGAATTAAGTTTTACACAGGAAGATGTGGAGATCAACGGACATGCGATTGAATGTCGTATCAATGCAGAGATTCCAGAGAAAAACTTTATGCCAAGTCCAGGTGCGATCAAACATTTGCATTTGCCAGCTGGAAATGGAGTTCGTGTAGATACCGCAATTTATACAGGGTACTGTATTCCATCCGAATACGATTCTATGATCGCGAAAGTTATCGTACACGCACCAGACCGTGATGCAGCATTACAGAAAATGAGATCAGCTCTTGATGAGATGGTGATATTAGGAATCAATACAAACCTTGATTTCCAGTATCAGCTGATGAATAACCGTGAATTCTGTGAAGGAAAAGCGGATACAGGATTTATCGAGAGACTCTTGAAATTAGATTAAATTCGATAAAACGGAAGAAATGGAGGTATAAATTAAATGTACCAGATAGATTTAAATAGTGACCTTGGAGAAAGTTTTGGACGTTACACGATCGGGAATGATGACAAGATCATTCCATTGATCACATCAGCGAATGTTGCATGTGGTTATCATGCATCCGATCCAGTGGTTATGATGGAGACGATCCAGAGAGCAAAAGAAGCCGGGATCGCAGTTGGGGCCCATCCGGGACTTCCAGATCTGATGGGATTTGGACGAAGAAGCATGGCGATTTCCAACGAAGAAGCGAAAGCATATACACTATACCAGATTAGTGCGATAGGTGGAATGTGTAAAGCGGCCGGAGTGAAATTACAGCATGTAAAACCACATGGAGCATTATATAATATGGCGGCTAAGGATTATGATCTGTCTAAAGCGATCTGTGAAGCAATTTATGAATATGATAAAGACCTGATCGTTATGGGATTATCTGGAAGCGAGATGATCAAAGCAGCAAAAGACTGTGGTTTAAAGTCAGCCAGTGAAGTATTTGCAGACAGAGCTTATGAAGAAGATGGAACACTGGTGAATCGAAGAAAATCAGGAGCTATGATCGAAGATGAAGATGAAGCGATCAACCGAGTTATTCGTATGATAAACGAAGGAAAAGTGACTTCGATCACTGGAAAAGATATTGATATTAAGGCAGACTCAGTATGCGTTCACGGAGATGGAGAGAAAGCATTATTATTTGTGGAGAAGATCCGTAAGACATTCGTTGAGAATGAGATAGAAATCTGTCATTTATAATGGAGATATTTTTAAGATAATGAAGAAATGGTAGATGGATCTAGAGAAGAATTCATCTGCCATTTTTTCATTTCATAGCAATTTGTGACTCTGTTGATGCCATGTCATTGAACTGTTGTTATCGAAAAGCAGTACTTGAACATTGGGATTATGTCGTCGGAAATGAGAAAGAGACATATAAGAAAGAAGGAGACAAATGGAAGGGAAAGTAAGAGATTTAAGAAGTGCGTTAGAACGGCTAAAGAAAATAGAGGGGCAATACATAGAGACTGATGTAGAAGTTGATCCAATGGCAGAACTTGCGGGAGTTTACCGCTATGTAGGTGCAGGTGGAACTGTAAAGCGCCCGACAAAAGAAGGTCCAGCGATGGTATTTAATAATGTCAAAGGACATAAAGATGCCAGAGTAGCCATCGGTGTATTAGCAAGCAGAAAGCGTGTGGCAGCGCTCTTGGACTGCAAACCAGAAGAATTAGGAAAGAAACTTTATCATAGCGTAGATAATCCGATAGCACCAGTGGAATATCAGGGAGATGCACCATGTCAGCAGGTTGTTCATAAAGTGGAAGATCCAGACTTTAATTTGTATGATCTGGTACCAGCACCAACCAACACACCAGATGATGCAGGCCCATATATTACATTGGGTATGTGCTATGCAACGCACCCAGACACAGGAGTTCATGATGTAACCATTCACAGATTATGCATTCAGGGAAAAGATGAACTTTCTATTTTCTTCACTCCTGGAGCAAGACACATCGGAGCAATGGCAGAACGTGCAGAAGAATTAGGACAGAAACTTCCAATTTCAATCAGTATCGGAGTGGATCCGGCAATCGAGATTGGTTCTTGTTTCGAGGCACCAACAACACCTCTGGGATACGATGAATTATCTGTAGCAGGTGCATTGAGAAATGAACCAGTAGAGCTTTGTAAATGCTTAACAGTTAACGAAATGGCAATTGCAAATGCCGAATATGTCATCGAAGGGGAAGTGATTCCAAATGTCCGAGTACAGGAAGACCAGAACAGCCACACAGGCTATGCAATGCCAGAATTTCCAGGATACACAGGACCTGCAAGTTCACAGTGCTGGCTGATCAAAGTCAAAGCGGTAACACACAGAGAAAATCCGATCATGCAGACATGCATCGGGCCAAGTGAAGAACATGTATCTATGGCTGGAATCCCAACAGAAGCAAGTATTTATGGAATGGTAGAAAAAGCGATGCCGGGACGTCTTCAGAATGTATACTGCGGCTCCGCAGGCGGTGGAAAATACATGGCAGTCTTACAGTTTAAGAAACGAGAAGCCAGCGATGAAGGAAGACAAAGACAGGCAGCACTTCTTGCATTTTCAGCATTCAGTGAACTGAAGCATGTATTTTTGGTAGACGAAGACGTCGACTGTTTCGATATGAATGATGTATTATGGGCAATGAATACAAGATTCCAGGGAGATGCAGATATCATCACGATTCCAGGGGTAAGATGTCATCCGCTGGATCCATCCAACGATCCAACATGTTCTTCAAGTATCAGAGATCATGGGATTGCATGCAAGACAATCTTTGACTGTACTGTTCCATATGATCAGAAAGAGCGATTCAAGAGAGCAAGATTTATGGAAGTTGATCCGGAACACTGGTTATCATAAAATACAGAATACAAATAGGAAAAGGAAATTTATTTGAATGAAGAAACGATTGATCATAGGGGCAACAGGGGCAAGTGGAATTCCAATCTTGATCCAGTGTCTGAAATTGGTGCAAGAGCAGAAGGATTTTGAATCTTATCTGGTTATGACAGACAGTGCCAAACTGACCTTAGAACATGAAACAAAAATGAAGGTGAAAGAGATCGAAAAACTTGCTGATCATGTTCTGGATTCAAGAGAAATCGGTGCAGGACCAGCCAGTGGATCATTTCAGACGGAAGGGATGCTCATTGTCCCATGCAGTATGAAGACAATTGCAGGAATCCACAGTGGATATGCAGATAATCTGGTACTTCGTGCAGCGGATGTAACGATCAAAGAGCAACGGCCGTTGGTGCTTGCAGCAAGAGAGACACCACTGAGTGCGATTCATCTTAGAAATCTTCAGGAATTGGCAATGATTCCGAATGTGCGGATCATTCCACCAATGATGACATTTTATCATATGCCAGAGAGCATAGAAGAAATGACATATCATATTGCAGCAAAACTATTAGAACCATTTGGGATAGAAGCAAAAGAATATCGAAGATGGAGCGGATTGTAGAAAGAGAGGTTTCTATGAAAATATTATCATTTGGATCATTAAATATTGACTATGTATATAAAGTTTCTCATTTTGTGAAAAAAGGAGAAACATTGTCTGCAGAAGAGTTGAATGTATATACAGGCGGAAAAGGATTAAACCAGTCCATTGCACTTTCACGTGCAGGAATGGAAACATATCATGCAGGAGCGATTGGCATGGATGGACTATTTTTGTTGGATCAATTAAAAGAAGCAGGAGTAAATACAGATCTTGTTAAGATGCTTGAAGACGTAAGAACAGGAAATGCGATCATACAAAATGATGAAGAGGGCGATAACTGTATTATTCTATTTGGAGGAGCTAATCAGGCAATCAGTAAGGAACAAGTAGATGAAGTCTTTGAACATTTTAAAAACGAAGATTATTTACTGATTCAAAATGAAATCAATGAACTTCCATATATCGTAAAGAAAGCAAAAGAAATTGGAATGAAGATCATTTTAAATCCATCTCCAATGAATGAGAAGATAAAAGAACTTCCACTAGATCAGATTAACTATTTTCTTTTAAATGAAATAGAAGCAATGCAGATTCTTGATATGGAAGAACCAAAAGAAATTGATGGGAAATATATTAGTGGTCTGTTACATCAGAAATTCCCAGAAGCAACCATCGTATTAACTTTAGGAAGTGAAGGATCTGTATGTATATCTGGTGATGAATATGTGGAACAGTCAATTTATAAGGTAAAGACAGTCGATACAACGGCAGCAGGAGATACCTATACCGGATATTTTATTGCAGGTATCTTAAATGGAAAAACGATTAAAGAAGCAATGGATACCGCATCCAAAGCATCAGCAATTGCAGTAAGCAGACAAGGGGCAGCCCCATCCATTCCATGTCTGGAAGAAGTAGAAGAATATAAAAATTAGAAGAAATGAAGGCAGATTTTTTAAGGTATCATATAGAAGATCTGCTTTCATTTTTGTTTGAAAATAAGATAAACGAAAAAATTAAAAATAATTAGCACTCACCACTTGACAGTGCTAATAATGAGTGTTATATTACGAATAGAACAAAAGATAAATGGATATCTTAATATAGATAAATACCCATTCGTAAAGGAGGAAAGAGTATGAACATCAACAAATTTACACAGAAGTCCATTGAGGCAGTCAATCAGTGTGAGAAGATCGCCTACGATCATGGACATCAAGAGATAGATCAGGAACACTTCTTATATAGCTTGCTTACAATCGATGACAGTCTGATCGCAAGCCTGCTTGAGAAGATGGGAATTAACAAAGAAACATTTTTAAGCCAGGTACAGGAGTTATTGAATAAGAAACCGAAAGTATCCGGTGGTCAGGTATATATGAGTAATGACTTGAATCAGGTGCTTCTTCATGGAGAAGACGAGATGAAAGCCATGAAAGATGAATATGTATCTGTAGAACACCTATTCCTTGCAATGATCAAGCATCCAAATAAAGCAGTCAAAGAATTATTCCGTGCTTACGGAATTACAAGAAATCGTTTCTTACAGGTGTTATCACAGATCCGTGGTGGACAGAAAGTCACAAGTGACAATCCAGAAGAGACATACGACAGTCTTGAAAAATACGGATATGATCTTGTAAAGAGAGCCAGAGAACAGAAACTAGATCCAGTCATCGGACGTGACAGCGAGATCCGTAACGTTGTTCGTATCTTATCAAGAAAGACAAAGAATAACCCAGTATTGATCGGTGAACCGGGTGTAGGTAAGACAGCCGTTGTTGAAGGATTAGCACAGCGAATCGTTCGTGGTGACGTGCCAGATCAGTTAAAAGATAAGACAATTTTTTCACTGGATATGGGATCACTGGTAGCAGGTGCCAAATACCGTGGTGAATTTGAAGAGCGTTTAAAAGCGGTTCTGGAAGAAGTTAAGAAAAGTGATGGACAGATTATCTTATTTATCGACGAACTTCATACGATCGTCGGTGCAGGTAAGACAGACGGAGCCATGGATGCGGGAAATATGTTAAAACCAATGCTTGCCAGAGGTGAATTACACTGCATCGGTGCAACAACCTTAGATGAATATCGCCAGTATATCGAGAAAGACCAGGCATTGGAACGTCGTTTCCAGCCAGTTATGGTCGATCAGCCAACCGTAGAAGATACAATTTCTATCTTAAGAGGTATCAAAGACAGATATGAAGTATATCACGGTGTTAAGATCACAGATAGTTCCCTGGTAGCAGCAGCAACTTTATCAAACCGTTATATCACAGATCGTTTCTTGCCAGATAAAGCTATCGACTTAGTCGATGAAGCATGTGCCATGATCAAGACAGAGATGGATTCCCTGCCAGCAGAACTGGATGAAGTTCAGAGAAAGATCATGCAGATGGAGATTGAGGAAGCCGCACTTAAGAAGGAAGATGACAGATTAAGCAAAGAACGTCTGGAAGAATTACAGAAAGAACTTGCCGAGATGCGAGAAGACTTCAAAGCAAGAAAAGCAAGATGGGAGAATGAGAAAGCTTCCGTTGAGAAAGTCTCCAAATTAAGAGAAGAGATCGAATCTGTAAACAGTGAGATCCAGATTGCCCAGAGAAATTATGATTTAAATAAAGCAGCCGAATTACAGTATGGTCGCCTGCCAGAATTGAAGAAACAGTTAGAAGAGGAAGAAGAACGCGTAGCGAAAGAAGACCGTTCTATGGTCAGAGAATCCGTCACAGAAGATGAGATCGCCAAGATCATTTCCCGTTGGACAGGAATTCCAGTAGCGAAACTTACTGAAAGTGAGAGAAATAAGACCTTACATCTTGATAAGATCCTTCATGAAAGAGTTGTTGGACAGGATGAAGCAGTGGAACTTGTTACAGAATCCATCATCCGTTCCAAAGCCGGAATCAAGGACCCAAGCAAACCAATCGGTTCTTTCTTATTCCTTGGACCAACAGGTGTAGGTAAGACAGAACTTGCTAAAGCACTGGCAGAAAGCTTATTTGATAACGAGCAGAATATCGTGCGAATCGATATGAGTGAATATATGGAGAAACACTCCGTGGCAAGACTGATCGGAGCGCCTCCGGGATATGTTGGATATGAAGAAGGCGGACAGTTGACTGAAGCAGTCAGAAGAAAACCTTACTCCGTAGTCTTATTTGATGAGATCGAGAAAGCCCATCCAGATGTATTTAATATCTTATTACAGGTATTAGACGATGGACGAATCACAGATTCCAAAGGTAAGACGGTAGACTTTAAGAACACGATTCTGATCATGACATCCAATATCGGATCTTCCTACCTGTTAGAAGGAATCGATGAAGATGGTAATATCAAACCAGAAGCACAGGATATGGTTATGAATGACCTTAAGAATCATTTCAGACCAGAATTCTTAAACCGTTTGGATGAAACGATCATGTTTAAGCCATTAACAAAAGCAAATATCACAAATATCATCGACTTACTTGTGAAAGATCTGAACCGCAGATTAGCAGACAAAGAATTAAGCGTTGAATTAACATCAGCAGCCAAGAATTATGTTGCCGACCATGGTTATGAACCAATGTATGGAGCAAGACCATTGAAGAGATATCTGCAGAAGAGTGTTGAGACACTGGCTGCAAGATTGATCTTGAGTGATGGGGTTGATGCGGAAGATACGATTTTGATCGATGTAGAGAATGATCAGTTGATTGCGAAAGTGAAAAATTAATTTGCATAACGGAAATGTATTGAGTATTCATAAAAACATAAAAAAAGATAGAGGTACGAAAAACGAATTCCATTGACGGATTTTTTGCAAAATGCCGATCCGCCAACACTCCTGCACAACTCACTGCGTTCAAACAGTGCCCGTGTTGGCTGCGATTTTGCAAAAAATCCTATGGAATCCTATCATTTCGTACCTCTATCTTTTTTTATGTTTTTATGAATACCTGAAGGCATTCTCGTATAAAATTAAGAATTTTCAAGCGGAAGGGTGTGACAGTGAAATTAAATACAGAATTAACACCAGAGATGATAAAAGAAGGAACACCAGATGAGGTAGTCGTTTCTACAGGATGTAAACTATTTATCCCCACCGATTAAAGAACATGACCTTTCAAACGTAGTTCAGGCAAATGATATTTTCTTGCAAAATGTACGTGCAGGAAAGAATGTAGCAGTAGGATCAAGTTTTGTAATAAAAGAAAGCTCTGAGTAATGCTCAAAGCTTTCTTTTTATTCTCTATAGCCGTTCCACAACCACCTTACATTTTTTCTTGCAAAAAGCAATTCCATATGCAAGAATATCATTTCGTCCTTCATTTCTTAAGCGTTCATCATACCGGCGTTCCCTAATCTGCTGCATTGCTTTTTCGCAAGCTTTAGAAAGCCCCTGAAATGTTTGGGCATATTTTAGTTCTATTATGATTCCTGCATCTGGATCGTCTGTCTCGATCAGAATGTCTACCAGTCCATCTCCAGATTCTATTTCTGGTCTGGATCCTCTGTTCTATTATTTCGTTTTTCTCATATACATGATAGACTACGTCAAATCACGATCAGCCACAGTGATCATCACACGGTTCTGATATTCTTCAAGTACATCTTGTGATACATTAGAATCAGTTACCAGAACATCAATATCATCCCAGTCACAAACAAGAAATGCTGCCGTCTTTTCAAATTTCGTGCTGTCTGCAAGAAGAATAGTTTTTTGTGATACTGAGAATATGTTGCGTTTTACGGTTACTTCTTCATATGGTGTTACCATAGGACCAGTAGGTGTGCATGCATCAGTACCGATGATCGCAATGTCTGGATGAATATTCTCAAGCATTGCGTTTGTCCATGCACCAAGCATTGCACCGCTACTCTTACGCAAGTGACCGCCGAGAACAAAGATATCGTTATCACTTTCCAAGAGAGCATGAAGAGCAGGAGCAGAATTTGTGAAAATCGTATAGCCTGATTTCTTAGCGAGCAGTTCTGCAAGGATCATGGGCGTACTTCCGGCATCTAGAACGATAGACGCACCATCTGGAATAAAATCAAGTGCACGTTTGGAAATCGCGAGCTTTTTATCTATATTAACAGAATGTTTTTCGGATACAGGATGTTCTATATCTAGTTCTTTAATTCGCATAGCACCACCGCGGACTTTCTTGATCATTCCCTGAGCATCAAGGTGAATGATATCTTTTCGTACAGTTTCAATCGAAACATCCAAGCGTTTTGCTGCGTCAGTAATAGAAATAGAACCTTCGTTAACAACCATTTGTACAAGTTGGCTGCGTCGCTGTGTTGTAAAGCGTTGTTTCATAATGACTCCCTTCTATTATGTTGTTTTACAATAAGATTTTAATATAAAAACCAACATAATCCAAATATTAATCAAAATTATACCACAATATTTTCAAAAAGTGTATGAAAAAGTTCCCAAAAACTACAAAAAAATTAAAATATGTGCTTTTTCATACCTTGAAAAACAAAAGATATTGCAATTTCTTATTCGAAATATAAGAAAAGTTGGAGAAAAAATCAAGATAAGTTGTAATTTAGTCCAAGATAATCCAATTTAATTAGTGTTTGTTCTTGACAAATCCAAGATATACCAATATAATAAAGGCAGATGAAAGAAAGAGTGTTCATCAAAACATTTACAGATATTAAGAATCTTTGATTATTAAGGAAGGAGAGAAACAAAATGAGTGCTATTTACAAGAGAGATGAAAGCAAGATTTTTTCCCGTATCAATGTTTTACGTGAAAATATGTTGGACGCAGTTCCATCACTTTCAAGTGAGAGAGCTGTTCTGGCAACAGAGTTTTATAAGAATAATGAAGGTATGCCTCCAAAACTATTAAGAGCTCATCTTCTGGAATATCTTCTTGCAAAGAAAGAAGTACTGATTCGTGATCCAGAGCTTATCGCAGGAAACATTACAAAAGTTCTTCGAGCAGCTGAAGTATTTTTCCCAGAGAGCGATGCTGCGTGGATTGAAGATGACATTGACAACTTCCCAACTCGTGAGCTTGATCCATTTATCGTGGAGCCTGAAGTACGTGAAGAGATTTTAGCATGTACACCTTACTGGAAAGGAAAATGTCTGACTGACTATATTTCAAAGGCAGTTCCAGAAGAAGAACTTGTTGCAGCAAGAAACGGTGCAACACAGATCAACTACGCAGACGGTACAGGACATTTACTGATCAACTATGAATACATCCTTGGAAATGGTCTTGAGGCAGTACTTAAAGACATCGAAAAATCCCGTGACACAATTGATTATTATGAAATGGGAGCACTTGAGAAGAAAATGGAATTAGATGCGATGGAGATCGCAGTAAAAGCTGTTATCGCATATGCACATCGTTTTGCTGATCTTGCAGATGAAAGGGCTGCAAAGATGGAAGCTGAAGATCCAACGCGTGCAAAAGAATTACGCATGATGGCAGAAAATCTTCGTACAGTACCAGAACATCCGGCACAGACATTCTGGCAGGCATTACAGTCATTATGGCTTTGCAATCTGGTAGTGCAGATCGAATCTAACGGTACTGGAGTTTCTATCGGACGTATCGACCAGTGGTTATATCCATATTACCGCCGCGATATTGATAACAAAGTTATTACACAGGATCAGGCACAGGAATTACTTGATTCTCTTTGGCTGAAATTTGAAGAGATGAATAAGATCCGTTCTACTGCAGCGGTTGAAATCTTCTCCGGGTATCTGACAAACCAGTGTGTAACGATCGGTGGCTGCGATAAGAATGGAGCAGATGCAGTAAATGATCTGTCTTATATGTGTTTACAGGCTCAGCTTGATGTATATCTGAAATCCCCTCAGATGGCAGTACGTATTGGCGGTCGTACACCATATAAATTCCTTCGTAAAGCATTTGACTGTATCAGTCTTGGTGGAGGAAACCCAGAACTGATCGGTGATGACTGCATTATTCAGGCAATGGTACGTTTAGGTATGTCACTTCCAGTAGCACGTGACTATGCCAATGTAGGATGTATTGAACCATCAGTTGTTGGTGGATGGGGTATCCATAAAGGTGGATCTATCAATTTACCAAAAGTTGCTGATCTGGCACTTACAAATGGTGTAGATCGTAGAACTGGTGAACAGGTAGGATGCAAGAGTGGAGATCCGGCAGAATTTAAGACGATGGATGATTATCTTGAAGCAGTGAAAGCACAGATTCGTTTCTTCGTTCGAATGTCTACAGCGGTTACAGGTGTTGTAGAAGGATATCGTCGAGACATGATTCCACATGTGTTCACTTCCTCAGTTATTCCTGACTGTGTAGATAAACGACTGGATGCCACAGCAGGTGGTGCTCGTTATAATTGGACAGGTATGAATGTAAATGGTGGTGCGAACTTTGCCAATGGTCTTGCAGCTGTTCAGAAACTTGTCTTTGATGAAAAGAAATATACGATTGAACAGATAAATGAAGCACTTGATGCGAACTTTGAAGGATATGAAGATATGTGTTATGACATGCTGCAGGCACCAAAATACGGAAATGACGAAGATTATGTAGATTTCTTATTACGTGATGGCATTGCATATCTTTCTGATCAGTATGCCCTGTATACAAACCCTCGTGGAGGTATCTTCACCATTGGATTCTTCCCAGGAACATTACATCATTACTATGGTACTTTAACAGGTGCTACAGCGGATGGTCGTAAAGCAGGAGAAGCTTTTGCAGATGCAATTTCACCAACATCTGGAAGTGATAAGAAGGGACCTACAGCAGTTATGAGTTCTGTAACAAAACTTGATATGACACGTTCAGGTAATGGTTCTGTTCTAAATATGAAGTTCTCACCAGCATTATTCTCAACAGAACAGGATGTTCGTAATTTCTTAGCTTTGAACAAATCATACCTGACAATGATGGGTGGATTCCATGTGCAGTACAACATTGTTTCTAAAGAAACATTACAGGCAGCACAGGCTGACCCTAAGAAATATAAAGATCTGATCGTTCGAGTTACCGGATACAGTGCATACTTTACTGAATTAGGTAAAGAAGTTCAGGACGAGATCATTGAACGTACGGAACAGGAGATGTAGAAAAAAGGAGAGTACTATGGATATTCGTGGAAAAATTTTCAATACCCAGCACTACTCTATCCGTGATGGACACGGAATCAGGACAGTTGTATTTTTAAAAGGCTGTCCAGCCAGCTGTGTCTGGTGCTGTAATCCAGAATCACAAGGTTATGATTTTGACCTTTACCATGTAGAACGTTTTTGTGCAGGATGTGGACGTTGTGAGCAGGTATGTCCAAACAGTGCGATTTCTGTTGTGGATGGGAAAGCAGAGATTGACAGGGAAAAGTGCAGAAAATGTTTTTCATGTGTTGATATCTGTCATGCAGATGCCATGCAGAAGATGGGAACTGAGGTTACGGTAGACGAAGTGATCAAAGAGGTTATGAGTGATGCTCCGATGTATGAGACTTCCGGAGGAGGGGTAACACTTTCTGGTGGAGAATGTCTGACACAGCCAGAATTTGCTCTTGCAATTCTTGAAGAAGCACGGATGAACGGTATCAGTACCTGTATCGAAACTTGTGGTGTATGTCGTAAGGATGTACTGGTGAAAGCAGCAAATCTTTGTGATGAGGTGTTTATGGATCTTAAGATCATGGATCCAGAAAAAAGTAAACGATTTATCGGTGTGGACAGTACAAGCATTCTTGAAAATGCAGCAGCAATTGCAAAACTTCCATGGGTGTACTTCCGTATTCCGCTGATTCCTGGAATCAATGATGATGAAGAAAACCTTCAGGCACTTGCTGATTTTCTGAAAGAATCAGGGAATCCAAGAATTAAATTGATTCCATATCATGTACTGGGTGTAGATAAATATCCACGTCTTGGCCGTGAGTATGAATGGGTACGTTCAAGTAAAGGAATCGATGAAATTGTAAAAAAAGCACAAGAGTTTATGGAAGCACGCGGTATTGAAACTGAAATTGCATAAGTTATAGGCAACAAATAATAAATAAAAAGTCAACCGGTGGAAATTCCGGGAAAGGAGAACACAATGAAACTTTATCTTGATGATGTAAATTTTGACACTATTAAAAAGGTAGCAGATATTTATCCAATCGATGGTATCACATCAAATCCTTCTGTACTGAAAAAATCAGGAAAAACACCTGTAGAGCAGCTTCGTTCCGTTCGTGAGTTTATCGGTCAGGACAAGATGCTGATGAGTCAGGTTGTTTCTACAACAGCTGAGGATATGATCAAAGAAGCTCGTGTATTAAAAGAAATCATCGCTGATGAAAAAGAAGAAAAATATTTTGTGAAACTGCCAGCAAACCCACAGGGAATCAAAGCAATCCGTCAGCTTGCAGCAGAAGGAATGCGTTGTAATGCAACAGCTATTTATGATGTTACACAGGGATATGTAGCTTTAGAAGCTGGAGCAAAAGCTCTGGCACCATATGTGAATCGCATTGACAACCTTGGTGGAGACGGACTGGATGTTACACGCGACCTGCAGCATATCATTGATGTGAATGGATATGATGCAGTGATCGTACCAGGTTCTATCAAGAGTGTTCGCCAGATTCTTGAATGTGCAAGAATCCCAGTTTATGGTGTAGCCGTAGCAGGTGATGTATTCGATGGAATGTTAGACAATATCGTTGTAGATAATGCTGTAGATAAATTTAACAGTGATTTTGCAGATTTAGTTGGTGAAGGTAAAACATACCTTGATCTGGTATAAAAACAAATTGATTTTTAGATGATCCTATTAGGAATCAAATCTATAATCTTTTTGTAAGATTCGTTATATTAAAAATCATACATCATGGGCTGGACTTTTAAAGGTTCAGCCCTTTTTTGTTTGTATACATATTTTTAGGGGTGCAAAAATTGTAAAAAAAACTTCTTTTTCTTTTATCTTATGTAAATCTGCTTACGGAGTTAAGATATAACTGTCAAAAGGAACAGGAACAAAAAACAAGGACATTGGCCAAAAGTCTTAAAGTTGATTTCAAAGCAAAAAGGAGTTAAAATCATGAAAAAACAGGTAAGTATTACAAAAGCAGTTAAATACGTTATCAATTCAACAGATGAAAAACATACATTACTAGGAATCGGACCAATGTCTGAAAACTTCTTAAGAGCATCCCTAGAGATTTCAAAAGAAAAAGATTTTCCACTGATGTACATCGCAAGCCGTAATCAGGTAGATGCTTACAAATTTGGTGGTGGTTATGTATTCCATGCAGATCAGAAGAAATTCAGAGATAAGATCGAAGCAATCTGTGAAGAGATCGGATATGACAATGCATACTATCTGTGCAGAGATCATGGTGGACCATGGCAGAGAGATAAAGAAAGAAATGATCATCTTCCAGAAGCTGAGGCAATGGAAATCGCAAAAGAATCTTACAAAGAAGATATCTTAAACGGATTCGATCTATTACATATTGACCCAACAAAAGATCCAGACGAAATGTGCAAAGTCGTAGATATCGACGTAGTATTCAATAGAACAATAGAACTGATCGAATATTGCGAACAGGTAAGAAAAGAATATGGAATCGAAAAAGAGATTGCTTATGAAGTAGGAACAGAAGAAACAAGCGGTGGACTTACATCCTTAGATACTTATGAAGGATTCATCAAACGAATCAAAGAATATACAGAAGAACACAACCTGCCAATGCCAATTTTCATCGTTGGACAGACAGGAACATTAACAAGACTTACGAAGAACGTAGGACATTTTAACTATGAAAACTCCAAGACATTAAGTGAAGTTGCTAAGAAATACGGAGTTGGATTAAAAGAACATAATGGAGATTACTTAAGCGAAGCAAAATTACTTGCACATTTACCATTAGGAATTACAGCTATGAACGTAGCTCCAGCATTTGGTACAATTGAGACAAGAGCATTATTAGAATTATTAGATGTGGAAGACAAATTTGCTGAACTTGGACAGATCAAAGATCCATCTAACTTAAGAGAAGCATTAACACATGATTCTATCTACTCTATGAAATGGAAGAAATGGTTAACAGATGAAGTTGACATGTCTAATCTGGAAGCATTAGATGATGCTACAAAATTACAGATTACAGAATTATGTGGACATTATACTTTCTCAAATGATGATGTAGCAAAAGAAATTGACAAATTATATGAAAATCTTGCAGCAATCAAGATCGACGGAAAACGTTTTGTCATTGAAAAATTAAAAGAAGAAATGGAAAAGCACGTAAGATGCTTTAATATGGAAGGTCTTACAACAAAAATCATGAATACTGAAGCTTAATTAAAAGCTTAAGTGTATACAAATGGGCAAAACATCAGTGCAGGAGAATTATATGATGAAGTTATGAAATCAGAAGATAAGAGAGATTTCAGGGAGGAAGATTCATATGGTAAAAGGAAGAATGCTGAATGTTATCAAATATCTGGAAAAACATAAAGAAACTGGATATCGTCAGATCGCAGAGGCAATGGATGAGACAACAAGGGCGATACGTTATGATATTGACAAGATCAATGACGAGTTGTCTCTGCAGAAACTTCCGTTGATTGAAAAATTACCAAAAGGAAAACTTAAAGTACCGGAAAGTCTTGATTTATCCATATTTCTTGAGGACAATGAATTTGTATTTTCAGCTAAAGAAAGAATCAAGATTCTCCGTCTGATGATCCTATTTGACACAACAAATCTGAATATTAGAAAATTGAGTGAAATTTTACAGGTTTCCAGAAGATCTATACAAAATGACATCGAAGAGATACAACAAGAATTAGAAGAAGATGACATTTATCTTGAGTATAAAAATGGATTTTATCTAATAGAGAAGTCCAAGAAATCTTATGAAGTACGAAGCAAAGAAATCAGAAGTCATATCAAAACATTATACAAAACACATTTAACAACGACATATGAAGCATATATAAAGAATCTGATTTATAAAATGTTCTTACCAGTAGATTTGAATGAATTGTTTTTATGGATTGATGGGTTATTAAAGAAAACTGGGTGGATCTTTAGTGACCAGACATATAAATGGTATGTTGCCAATATTTGTACGTTTACATGGTATATGATCAAAGAAAAAGACTTGCCGGAGCATGAATGGGGTAAAACCGGTGAGATTGGTGATAGCCTCAAAGATTACGAAAAGTGTATTGGGAAAACTCTTGATCATAAGCAAAGTGAAATCTTAGCTGGGTTTGAAAAATATACCAACAAATACGTTCATCTTGAAGTAACAGATAATTTGATCAATATTGCAGATCTTACACAGATGCTGATTGATAAAATGCAAGAACGCTTAAGAATTGATTTCAAACAGGATGGTGTATTGATCAAAGGATTGTTAAATCATCTCGGGCCGATGGTTGACAGAATCAAGGGAAATGTACAGTTACATGATGATGTAAGCCAGTTTATTCCAGACGAATATCAATATGTTTATGTCGCATTAAAAGAAATATTGAGAAAAGATAAGCTGCTTGCACATATGACGGAGAACGAAGAGATTTATCTGGCAATGTATTTTATTGGAAGTTTAAGACGAATGCAGAAAAATTCTTATATGAACGTACTTTTGATCTGTGGGTTTGGATATGGAACAACAGTTGTTGTGAAAGATGCATTACTAAACAGTTATCAGGTATTTGTAAAGAAATCAATCTCTGCATATCAGGTCAAACATTTTACAGATTGGGAAGATATCGATGTGGTGATTTCAACTGTCGACGTAGAACTTCCGGTAGATAAACCATTTGCCAGGGTAAATGTCATTTTCAATCAAGATGATTACATTAAATTAGATCTTTTGGGATTGCAGAAAAGAAATGTTTTAACAAATTATTTTGCAATTGAGAGAAGACTTGATTTTTTAAATGATGAAGATAAACATCGAGTTATGGCAGTCATTAAAGAGGAACTTGGATATAAAGAGGTTAAAATGCCTAGAAAATTCAAGACATTGAGTGATCTTCTAGGGGTTGATGATATCAAATGTGTGAAACAAATTGATGACTGGAAAGATGCAGTGAAGGCATCAACGGATATTTTAAAACATCATGGAAATGATGGAGACAGATATTGTGAAAATGTCATTGAAGGAATAGAAGTCAGAGGATTTTATTCCGTGACAGATGAGGTATTTGCATTACTTCATGGTAGTGAAAATGCAGGAATTCAGGTTAGTTGTATGAGTTTACTGATCAGTGAACAACCAGTCAGATTTGGAGAAAAAGAAGTAAATCTTATCTTCTGTCTGGCAAGCCGGGATAAGAAAGAACATATTCCGGTAGTTACTAGATTAATGAGGATGGTCCGCAGAACAGATCTTATCAAAGATTTAAAAGAATGCAGAACACCAGAGGATGCAATGGCGGTCATCCGCAGATGTGAAAAGGAGGTAGAACAACATGCAGCCAATCATTAAAAAAGAAAATATTTTATTTGACGTTGAAGCAAAAGATAAAGATGATATGATCAAACAGATGGTTGAATCGTTCGACAAACAAGGTTATTTATCAGACAAGGAACAGTTTTATAAAGATGTGTTAGCAAGAGAAGAAGTATTCTCAACACATATTGGTTATGGAATCGGAATTCCACACGGAAAGAGCAGTGGAGCGATCGATACAGGACTTTGCGTAGCAAAACCAAAGAACCCAGTTGTATGGGCAGATGATGATACGGTAGATTTCATCATCATGATCGCAGTCAGCAATGCAGGAAAAGGAGAATTACATCTTCAGATATTATCAAAACTTTCAAGATTGATGATGCATGAAGATTTCCGTAATAAATTAAAGAACGGAACAAAAGAGGAAGTATATGAAACACTGATTGAAAATCTGGAGGTAGAATAATGGGTAAAATATTAAAAGATCTTCAAAGACACTTAATGACAGCAACATCGTACATGATCCTGTTCGTAGTACCTGGTGGTATCTACTTTGCATTATCCGTTATGATGAACGGAAAAGGAGCCGTACCAACAGAAGGAATCGCAGCACAGCTTAACCAGATCGGTTCTGCAGGTCTTGCACTGTTTATTCCAGCATTAGGTGGATATATCGCATATAGTATCGCAGAGAAAGCCGGTATTGGACCTGGATTTATCGGAGCTTACTTAGCAAGAGAGATCGGAGCTGGATTCATCGGAGGAATCATCGCTGGATTTATCGCAGGTTATGTCGTTGAAGCATTAAAGAAAATCAAATTACCAACAGCTTACAAAGCAGTCGGAAATATCTTCCTTTATCCATTATTAGGAACCTTGGCTTCTGGTGGTGCCATCGTATTCTTCTTAGGAAAACCAATCGCTGCATTTATGAACTGGATGACCGTATCACTAAATGGTATGTCTGGAGCAGCAAAAACACCTCTAGGATTATTATTAGGAGCTATGATCGGTGTTGATATGGGTGGTCCGATCAACAAAGTAGCAGCTACATTTGCACAGACACAGGTTGATACATTACCATACTTAATGGGTGGTGTAGGAGCAGCTATCGCCGTTCCTCCAATCGGATTAGCAACACTTCTTTTCAAAAAGAAATTCTCAGAAGATGATCGTGGATCAGGAACAGCTGCTATCCTTATGGGATGCATGGGAATCACAGAAGGAGCGATCCCATTTGCAACAGCTGATGTCCGCTTAATCCCAGTTTATGCAATCGGTTCTGCACTTTCTTGTATGTCAGGATTCTTATTCGGAACATTAAACCATGCACCTTGGGGTGGATTGATCGTATTACCAGTTTGTGAAAACAGAATTGGATACGTCGCGTCGATTTTGATCGGAGCAGTTTTCGTAGCAGTAGTTACCGGATTGATGAAAAAAGATTACGTAGCAGAAGATGACAATCAGGAAGTAGAAGACATTGAGTTATCATTTGATGACTTCTAAAAAATATCATAAAAATATTTTGAAACATTAAAATAATAAATTCATTCACAAAAAATCAGGAGGTATCACAATGAAAGTAGTAGGAGTTACAGCATGTCCAACAGGAGTTGCACATACATATATGTCAGCAGAAGCATTAGTTTTAGCAGGAGAAAAATACGGAATCGATGTTAAGATTGAGACACAGGGAACTGCTGGAATCGAAAACAACTTAACAGAAGAAGATATCAAAGAAGCAGCATGCGTCATTCTTTCAACAGATGTAGCAATCCAGGGAGAAGAAAGATTCCATGGAAAGAAAGTCATGAGAATGGGTGTACAGGATCTGATGAAAAAAGCAGAGCCTATCATGAAGAAGATCAAAGATACATTTGACAAATAATACAAAGCAGACTATGAAATTATTGCCATATCAACAGTTCTCAAATTAAATAAAATCAACTATAATAGGAACTATCAAGGGACGATGGTTCCTGTTGTAGTATAAAGACAAAGATAACAGATACAAGGAGGAAGACATGAACGTAAGCTCAACATTTAAATTAAACAATGGAAATGAAATACCAGTCATAGCACTTGGAAGCTGGGACAGCCGCGGGGATGAAGCATATCAGGCATGTCTTGATGCATTATCAGCAGGCTATCGTCATATAGACACAGCTGCTTATTACGAGAATGAAGCGCTGGTTGGAGCAGCCGTCAGAGATTGCGAGATTCCAAGAGAAGAGATCTTTGTGACAAGTAAGCTGTGGTACGAAGATATGGTAGAAGGAAAACAGGAAGCAGCATTTGAAAAGACATTGAAAGAATTAGGCCTTGAATATGTAGACATGTATTTATTACACTGGCCGATCAATGACGTCAAAGGTTCCTGGAAAGTCCTTGAGAAATATTATGAACAGGGATTGATCAAGAATATTGGAGTCAGCAATTTTCGTCCAAAACACTTAAAACAATTAGAAACAACAGCCAACATTGCACCAGCGGTTGATCAGATTGAAATCTGCCCATTTCTAGTGCAGGAAGAGACCGTAAATTACTGCAAAGAACACGACATTATTGTGGAAGCATGGGGACCTCTAGGCAAAGGAAAACAATTATCAGAACCAGAGATCACAGCTCTTGCAAAGAAATATAATAAAACACCAGCACAGATTATTTTACGCTGGCATTTGCAGAGAGGGATCGTAAGCCTTCCAAAATCTGTCCACAAAGAACGGATCATACAGAATGCAGATATCTTTGATTTTGAATTATCAAAGGAAGACATGCAGATCATGATGTCGATGGACTTGAGAGAATCAACAGGCAGGGGATATCCTGAACAATACGAGTATTGATTTATGATGCAAATATAAACAAAATAAGAACGAGAAAATCAAGTTATATGGAGATTTTCTCGTTCTTATTTATTTTTATAATTATCTAAACCTGAATTCTTCCAGCAATTTCATTCCCAACAGCATACCGTTTTGATCCAACGCCGATGATCATATAATCGCTGCTTTTACAAACAACTTGCAGTTTACTTCCCTGTTCAATCTTTAGTTCGCGGAGCTTTTCAACAGTTTCAGGTAAGCCTAATGCCCACTTGACAGTGCAAGTCGCTCCCTGCATGACTTTTGTTAATGGTTGCATGATAATCCCTCCTTCGAACTTATATGATGTATTTCTTTCTTATATTTTATTAGTCAAAAGTAAGGTTAGTCAATCGCAACATATAAAAACTGAAAACTTTCTCAATAAAAGTAAATTGAATATAAAATTATTCAGGAATGATCTCACCGCAGATTAGCTGAATGCTTTCCGTGACCATTCCAAGATAATTATCGTCGATCAAGGCAATGATCGTATCGCCAGCATGAATTTCAGTGCTTCCTCGAGCAATGATCTCTTCATCGCCACGATTTAAAGTAACGATCAAGCAATGTTCTGGCCATGGAATATCTTTTACAAGCTGTTTGGCTGCAATGGAACCAGTGCCAACGGCAAATCCACGAAGAACCTTATGATCAGCATCTTCGCTTTCTTTAAAGCCATTTTTAGCAAGAATTCGTCCTAGCAGACTTTCGTAAATTGGTTCACTCTTTAACAGATGTGCAACAAGATAGCTGATGATACAAACAACTGCCAGTGAAAGGAAGTGTTCAAATGTACCAGTCATCTCAGCGATCAGCAGGATACCTGTGATCGGTGCACGTACGATCGCTGTAAAGAATCCAGCCATGGAGATCGTAATAAAGTTCACTAAGTAATAAGAAGGAATTCCACTTGCCTGAATCACCAGTGTTCCATAGATCGCCCCAAGGTATGCACCGAGAATCAACAGTGGAAAGAAGATTCCACCAGGAGCCCCGGAACCAAAACAGAAGGCGGAGAAGAAAAACTTAGCAACTAATAATAATAACATCGTAGAGACAAGTAAAGTATGTCCTGTGATCAGAGAGATCATAGCATGTCCACCTGCTAAGATAGAAGGCAGCGTGTAACAAACGATCCCAGATACTACAAAAGGAAATACGATACGGTATTTTGCTGGGATTTTTTTCATTGCTCCAAATAAATCCTGTCCTTTCAACATGATAAAGTTATAAAAAGCACCACAAAGCCCAAGCAGGATTCCAAGAAGTATTAACATCCAATAATGTACAAGAGGAAGAGCAGCCTTTAAATGAAAAGCAAAAACTGGAGATAATCCAAAGACATTTTTTGAAATAAAATCGGAAGTTACACATCCAGAGATGATGCAGACTAACATAGAGCTGTTAAAGTTCTTCTGTAATTCTTCCAGTGAAAACATCACACCTGCAAGCGGTGCATTAAAGGCAGCGGCAAGACCGGCACCTGCACCACAAGTCATCATATAGCGTTCTTTGGTTTGAGATTTTTTTGTAATCTTAGCAATACCCTTTGCAACCATGGCACCAAGCTGTACGGAAGGGCCTTCGCGTCCCAGAGATAAACCTCCAAGAATACATAAAGTTCCACCAATGATCTTAGAACAAAGAACACGGTGCCAGTTTTGATTTAAATAACCTTTCATCTCTCCTTGAACCTGTGGGATACCACTTCCAGAAGCCATGCCTTCCCAAGACATGAGCCATCCAACGATCAGTCCCATAACGATCAAAACGATAAACCAGACAGCTATCCAGAAAGGCCTTGTTTTAGTAAATGCAATGATCGTAAATAATAGTTTTTCAGCGTTATTTAAAAGCAGGCGGTAAATGACAGAAATGCATCCGGCAAAGATTCCGACAAGCAGTCCGTCAAATACAAGTGAGACAGAAAATCCGTGGGGATTTTCCAGTAAGCTTTTCATTTGCTTCAAAATAATACCCTCCTTTTCTTTTCATATTCATATCGAATTTTATTTTACTACAAATTATGATATAATGGGAAAAGATTTTAAAAAGGAGGTCGAAAAATGCCGCCAATTACGAATGACTGGGCAGATTATTTAAAAGAAGAATACAAAAAGCCATATTATAGGAAATTATACCAAAAAGTTATGGATGAATATCACACTAAGCTGATCTTTCCACCAGCTGACGATATCTTTAATGCATTTCATTTTACTCCAGTAAAGGATGTAAAAGTTGTGATCTTAGGGCAGGATCCATATCATGGAGATGGACAGGCACATGGATTGTCATTTTCTGTAAAACCTGGAGTAGAAGCGCCCCCATCATTGGTTAATATTTATAAAGAATTGAACGAAGATCTTGGATGCTATATTCCGAATAATGGATATCTAAAGAAATGGGCAGACCAGGGTGTTATGATGTTAAACACAGTATTGACTGTACAGGCACATCGTGCGAATTCTCACAGAGGTATTGGATGGGAGGAGTTTACTGATGCGGCGATCAGAGTGTTGAATCAACAGGACCGTCCGATCGTATTTATGCTTTGGGGACGTCCAGCACAGAGTAAGAAAGCATTACTTGATAATCCGAATCATTTGATATTAGAAGCACCGCACCCAAGCCCGTTATCAGCATATAGAGGATTTTTCGGATGCCATCATTTTAGTCAGGCAAATGAATTTTTGAAAGAACATGGACTAGCGCCAATTGATTGGCAGATAGAGAATATTTAATGGAGAACAAGGGAAACAATGAGTAAGATAATATTTTTTGACATCGATGGAACATTATATGATTCTAGAATCGGAATTCCAGAATCAACAGTTAATGCATTGAATCGGTTGATCGCAAATGAGCACAAGATCGTTATGTGCACGGGAAGAAGCAAGGGAATGATTCCAGAAGAATATTTCCATATGGGATTTGATGGAGTGATCTTAGGGGCAGGAACTTATGTAGAGTATGAAGGCAAGATCCTGCATCAGGAACTGATGACACCAGAAGAAGTACAGACAGTGATCGACTGGGGAAAGAAACAGAAGATCGGAATCATCTTAGAAGGAGAAAAATATGGATATTATGATCTGGAGAACACAGATGATTATTATATTGCGATGAAGAATAAAACAGAAGCAGACTGTAAAACAACATTATATCCATTAAATGAAGCAGTGGATGTTCCAAAATGGACATACCATCATATGGAGCTTTCAAAGAAACCAGAGATCGAAGAGATCCTTGGACACAAATACAAAGGAACATATCATGAGCCTGTAAATTCAGTAGAATTTGTACCATTAGGTGTTAATAAGGCGAAGGGAATAGAAGTGATCCTTGATCATACAGGAATTTCAAGAGAAGATTCTTATGCATTTGGTGACAGTGCCAATGATATCGATATGATCAAATATGTAAAATATGGTGTTGCAATGGGTAATTCTGTACCAGAATTATTAGAAATCGCACCATATCAGACAGCAAGAGTTGATGAAGATGGAATTGAAAAAGGCTTGAAGAAATTTGGTCTGATCTAACATACAAAGGAGAGAAAATCATGAAAAAGATCATCAAGAAAATTACTGCAATGGCGGTCATGTCATTGTTTGCAGCGACACAACTTCAGACACCACAGGTGAATGTTCAGGCAGCAGATGGTGTTGCAACAGCAGAAAAAACAACGGCAAAACAGCCAAAGATCTATGGAAGATCAGGAATCGTTATTGATGCGAAATCAGGAAAGATTTTGTATGCAAAGAAGGTAGATGACCGTCATTATCCAGCAAGTATCACAAAGATCCTAACAACATTGGTTGCGATTGAGAATAACAAAGATTTATATGATGAAGTTACATTTTCAAGTTATGCAGTTAACAGCATTGAGCCAGGAAGTACACATATCGGAATTAAGGCAGGAGAGAAGATTCCATTGATCGATGTACTGAATGCGATCATGTTAGAATCTGCGAATGAGGCATGTAACGGAGCAGCAGAACATACAGCAGGAACTACAAAGAAATTCGTAGAACTGATGAATAAAAAAGTAAAAGAACTTGGATGTACAGGTTCTCATTTTGTAACAACCAACGGATTGCATGATGATGATCATTATGTAACAGCAAGAGATATGGCAAAGATTTCAAAAGCAGCACTTGAAAATGAAACATTCCGTTATGTTGCATGCAAACCTAATTATTATATTGCACCAACGAACAAAGATAAACATGGAAAAGAGCTTTGGAATCATCATAAGATGGTGAAACGAACAATGTTTAACTATGATGGTGTTGAAGGTGGTAAAACAGGATATACAACAAAAGCAGGAGGGACTCTTGTAACATTTGCCAAGAGAGGAGATCAAGAACTGATCGTAGTAGATCTTTGTGCACATGGATATGAGTTATATGAAGATACGATCAAGATGTTAAATTATGGATTTAACAATTATAAGACAATCGCACCATTTAAGACAATGAATACAGTACTGAAAGATGATACATATGGTTTCTTAAAAACAGGAAATGAATTATCTCAATATAAGATTCCATTAAAACATTTAAATGACGTGACAGTGATGTTAGAAAAAAAACAATCTGCTTCCAAACTTACATATAAATGTAAAGATAATAAATATATCATAAGTTATGATGGAAAACAGATTGGTTCTGTGAAACTTTATTAATTATTAGTACAGATTAATTAGTTGTACGTAAAATGATCAGATTAAGGGCTTCTGGTACGATAGAGATATCGACTGGGAGTCCTTCTTCTAATATTTCACCATCATAATCGATGGCGATCCCGGCAGTTTGTTCTGTTGGAAGAACAGATAATTCCTTCGTCTGGAAATATTCGATAGAAGGATGCTTTGGATGTTCTCCTTGGAATAATTTAAAGATTAGATCTGGTGCTTCTGTAAGAAGTGCCATTTTCTTGATGATCATAACATCTAAATATCCGTCAGAAACAGATGCAAGAGGGGCCGCGTCTGCAAAACCTCCGACACTCTTTGAGTTTGCGACCAAGAACAACATGATATCTTCAGTTCCAGAATACTCCTTACTGTTAAATGTTAAAGTCATATTTTGTGAAAGCTGTTTTGGAAATTCTTTTACACCTTCCAGATAATAAGCCATCTTACCAAGAACGGCTTTCTTATCTTTTGGAACTTTGTAAGCGATATCTGTTAACATACCTGCAGCCAGAACATTGATGAAGTATTCGTTATTGACACGTCCAACATCAACCTTTTTTGTCTGGAAGTCTTTGATCATCTGACAGAAACCATCCGCAGTCTGAGGAAGTTTCATATATGTAGCAAAATCATTGACTGTTCCAGCAGAAATGATTGCCATAGGAATATTACTTTCACTTAAGATCAGACCGTTCGTAACTTCATTTAATGTACCGTCACCACCAACAGATACAATAAAATCATAATCTCCTGGTTTTAATTCGGCAGCACGATTCTTCGCATCATCCTTGCCTTTTGTGTAAAAAACATCAACATGGGAACAAATTTGATCAAGGATCAATGTTGCCATGATCTCTCGTAACATAGAATCAATATTTTGTTTACCGGATGATGGGTTGATAATAAATAAACCTTTCATTGAGATTCCTCCTTATAAACATAAAGTGCCGGAAACGAGGCATAAGTCTCCGGCACATGAAGTGTTCCCGAGGTGATTCGAACACCCGGCCTACCGCTTAGGAGGCGGTCGCTCTATCCAGCTGAGCTACGGAAACATACATATAATTTATCGAAATCTATTTTACCGATTCTTAACGAAAATGTCAATTGAAAATAGAAAAGAAATACCAGTAAGGCTAAGACGGGTTGACTTTTTACCATTTTTTCTTTAAAGTTATTGTAATAATAAAGAAGAGGAAGAAAAGAAGAACGATGTTATAATATAGAAAGAATAAAGGAGAAGAATTATGATGGGAAAAGTTTTTGTATTTTTAGCAGATGGATTTGAAGAAATCGAAGGTTTAACTGTAGTTGATATGCTGCGACGTGCGGAGATTCCAACAGTTACAGTCTCTATCGGAAGTTCCAGAAATATCATTGGTGCACATCGTATTGAAGTTGAAGCAGATATCATGTTTCATGAAGTATTAGAAGCGGAGGGAGCAATGTATGTACTTCCAGGAGGAATGCCAGGAACACTTCATCTAAAAGATCATGAAGGACTTGGAAAATTACTTCAGAAGGCGTATAAGAACGAGAAGTATCTTGCAGCCATCTGTGCAGCACCAACAGTATTTGAAAAATACGGATTTCTAGAAGGAAGAAAGGCAACTTCATATCCAGCGATGGAAGAAGAATTAAAATCCGCAGATTACCAGACAGATAAAGTTGTAGTAGATGGAAAAATCATTACAAGTCGTGGAATGGGAACAGCGATTGATTTTGCAGCCAAATTAGTAGAAATCATCAAAGGAACAAAAGAGAAGGACGAATTACTGAAAAGTATTGTATACGGAGAATAATCATTTATGGACAAATCAGAGAAAATCAGCTGGTTTGAGCAGTTTAAGATCGCCTGCTTAAAACCAAGCCAGTACAAAAGACTTCTTAACCTTGCAAAAGGGAAAGTTATTTTATTTCTTGCAGCGATCACATTGATCACAACGATTCTCGGATATGGAATGGATGTTGCAGGATTTACAGTCAGTGTTGGTGGATGGAAGAATTTTATTTTAAACAGACTGCCTGCATTTGAATTAAAAGATGGAACATTATCTGTTGATCAGGAGATGGATTTTGAGATCGGCGGTGTACATTTTGTGGCAGATACATCCAAGGATAAAGTATCAACTGAAGATTTAAGCAATAAGTATCAGATGGAACTGGTATTTGCTAAGAATGAGATGGTGGTAAAGAATACAGCTGTTGGAAACATGATGAATACTTTTTCATTTAAGAATATGAAGAAAGTTGAATTCAATAATCAGGCAATGCTATCTATGGTGCCGATGATCCGTATTTTTATCGTGATCATGTTCTTTACACAATGGATCGCAAATATTATTTCTTATTTAACAGTCTGTATTTTTATTACAATGCTCACATATTTTAATCAGAGAACAAGAATGGACCGTAAGAATCGAGAAGATGTATCCTTTGGAAAGATCTTTAAGCTGTCTATTTATGCCAGAGTTATATTTGAACTGGTGGAGACGATCGGTGTAACAGCAGGTTCTGCGATATTTACAGGAATGGCATGGATGTTTATTTCTTATTTTGGAAGTTATCAACTTTTACTTGCAGGATTTATGCAGCCGGAAGACCGTAAGAAACCGGACGAAATGTTGTAAGATGATCAAAATGATCTTAAAAACATATACAAAGAGAAAGGCCTCGGACATTTGTCCGAGGCTTCTCTAATGTCATATGTAGTTTGGGTATTGTGTTGGGTCTTACTTTTAAGCTTCAAAACTAGTCATAGTATTTCGTCTCATTCTAGTCTCGTTCTAGTTGTCATTGTCAGTCTCATTCTAGTCTCGTTCTAGTTGTCATTGTCAGTCTCATTCTAGTCTCATTTCTAGTCGTCATTGTTAGTCTCATTCTAGTCAACATAGCAAGTCTGTGTTCAAGTCAATGATGTGTCCGTTACTCTTGTCTGCAAGATGCCAAAAACTTGTCAAAAACTAGTACGCGGTTATGTATAAAGTCTTAAGAAAGAATTTCGTATATCGATGGAGAAGACCCAAGGAATTACCATTGATATACAAAAAAAGGCGCTCCAATCCTATGATCGGAACGCCTTTGTTCTTGAACAATCTTAATTATACACATACTATAGAAAATGTCAATAAAATCATTTGTACATTTTTAAAAACATTAAAGATAAATAGTAAAAAGAGCAGATAGGGAAATCTGCTCTCAGACTGTAGACAAAGTCCCGGTATTTGCCGGGACTTTTACTATGAGCACTGTT
>OGRB01000192.1_pt1 | contig 67833 bp, 60 predicted proteins | sample 1553371 | NCBI WGS metagenome assembly OGRB01 (sample SAMEA2580027, study PRJEB22360) | human gut metagenome | reverse complement strand
GTCCTTCTGTATCCACGGGAAAACTTACACGATTATTCCTAATTTCTACATGGTTGCAAAAAAGACCTCTATATTTTATATGATTTTCATAATTTAATACCTTAGCGTATTAAAAATGCAACCATAATTTTAATTTTACAAGAGGGAGGAAATCCACATGAACACCATCAGAAAATTCTTTCAAACAAAATCATTTGCTCTTCAAACATTAAGCTGTTTAGCGCTTACTGTCGCAACGGTGGCTGCTAATTCCCGCTGTGCTTATATTTACCATGATCCGAAAAAGCCGGCAGAACTTCAGCAGTTAAAGAAATTTTAAGAGATATTCTTCCTAACCACCGGTTATTTCAATGCCGGTGGTTTTTCTTGCTCTTTAAACCATTCAAGTTACTCTATAATTTTCTTTTTCGCTTTTAATTTTAATATTAATCTGAATGTTCAAGGTGGTATCAAACTGACCTCCTCCCCCGTCCAAATACAATTATAAATAAAATCATTCCCTTGTTCGCTTCTTTCTTCTACGCCCCATTTTGCTTCAAGTTGTTCCTTATAATTCACAGTATTTTCTGCACATTTTTGACAGACACACTCTTGTTTAATACCGGTTGCTTCCATTTCAGATTTCATTTCCGTTTCTGCGTCTTCCTGTTCCGCCCCTTTTGAATCTACTGTTCTTTCATCTTGAATAAAATACAACGTATATAGATTCGATGTCTGACCGCCATTGTTTTCACGAAACCGACTCTCCTTCTTCACATATCCTGCTTCCACCAGTTCACGCATGGCACGTTTTACCGTAGATATGCTGATGTGTAATTCACGGCCAATGGTCGGCACCGCCGGGAAACAGGTCTGCTCTTTATTCGTCCGATCAATCAAATATAACAGTACCTGTAATGCTCTGTTCTTTAAATTCGATTGATATGCCAACTGCTTCATCTCAAACTGGTTCATATCTGCTACCTCACTTTTTTCGTCATAATCGCTTCAATGCCGGGGTACTTACTCCCCGGCAATATAGTTTTTAATAATTATTTTAAAAATCTTTGCGTTTGGGCTGCCATTCATGCAGTCCGGCTGGTATTCCAAGAAGAATACCTTATGATAATCTGTCTGGAATGCTTCCACATAAGTGTCCTGCAATGATGCTTCCACAAAAGGACACAGTACAAAAGCTGGCTTCGTATCATATTTTTCCAAAAGTTTCATGGTATGTACAATCTCATAGGGCTTTGTGCCACAGACAAGTAATAGGATATCTGTATCCACCTCCGGTCTGTCTGTTCCATAGTCCTCAATCAGAAAGTGAAATCCTGCATCAGGTGGCTGTGTTCCATACCACATTTTTTCCAAGCGATACCCGCCTGCTTCCTCGTCCATTTCATAAGCATCCGAAAGATAAGAAATAATACCGCTGTCATTCCTCTCCACATAAGCCACACTTGCCCCAACGCTTCCTAACCATGACGTGAAGCCAAGAGCAGTAGTGGTCGTACCGATGCGGCTCTGAGAACTTACTAAGGCAATTCTGACTCCATCTGCCATAAAGCGATAATGTTCACCCTGTGCTTTTGGTTGTTTCCGTTCCTTGGGATGATATTTTGTCATGCCCTGACTGCTTAGAGACTGCCGGATTTCCTCCTGCATCCCTCTGATTTCCACATTGGTGACAATATTTCCCACGCCTGCGGAAAGCAATGCCCCAAATAATGGATTGTTCTCCTTTAAGCCCTCGCAGATAACTGTGATTCTGGTATTATACATCGTCAGAAATTCCTCAATGGCCTGGGCAAAATCCCTGTCCTCATCACCAAAGGCAATGCGGTCTAACACTAGCTCCGTGCAATGTGAAAAATTCCGCATATCGTATACAACAAACTGCTTCAGCATGAAATTCCCTGTCATTTTCTTGACCGGCAAAGCATCTTCCTGCTCTGCCAAAAAATCCAGCAGATTGGTGTGCTGCTGGGATGATAGATATAAAATCATTTTCTTCCGACTCCTCTTTTCAGTTTGATATAGCCCAAAACGGACCGCCTGCTCCTACCCGTTTTCTTGCTTCCTCTAAAATAAGTGACAACTCCCACTCCTGATTACTCCGCTTCAGGCTGGCAGGATCCGCCACCAAAACCTTTCCATCTGTATTGATTCCCCTCAGCACGATGAAATGTCCGCTTTTTGTAAAATGCCCCTTTGACATAATGGCAACTACCAGTTTGCCTTCTGCAAGGGCATCTGCCACATTCTCCCCCTCAAGGTTCATATCTACGGAAAGTCCCCAGTGTTCTGCCGCCTTGGGTATCAAACTGTGATACGAGCCACCACCCGGACAGTAATAGCCATTTTCATAGGACCACTGAGCCATCTCCACCGGATTTACATTTGTGCCCGTCAGGGTAGATACCACAATACTCATGCTGGTAGGACCACAGCCATGTGTGCCGATTTTGTCCTGCCCGTATGGTTCATCTGACCAACGCTCGTCTAACTGATTATAATAAACAACCTGTGTTTCTCCCTCCCTGCCAAGCAAAATATCCTCGTCATATTCCTGCCCGTCTGCCTCCCTGAAATCCCTCTCAAAGATACCGGAATCATTGTTATATCCATAGTCCTTCTGAAATTCATCCACCGCGGCAATTTCATCTCCCACCAGCCATTCAGACAAAGCGGTAAAGGGACTTGTGGCAAGATACATTACCAACGCCACTAATAGCAGCAGGAAAATGACAGGACCTAAGATAATCGCAAGCAGTCTGTTCTTGCCTTCACTGTCTTTCGCAGCCTGTAAAGCTGCCTCTGCCAGCAGCTTCACCAGAATTGGATCAGCCATCTTTGCACCTTCTTTCAAAAGGCGGACTTTTTATCGTCCGCCGCCTTTTCCCATATAGTTGAATTTGTACTCCGGTATATCGAACTGGATATGAAGCCGCTTCGCTCCTGCCATAAATAAAGCATGTCCCCTCTTTCTCGATAAGAGAAGCTCCTGCTCCGCTTCTGTCAAATCATAAAGGTCTGCGGTTTCTTTCAGGTTTTTCCCATCTGTACCCATCAAAATCTTATAGCACGGAATGTCAAGCAATGCCTGCCCGTACTGTTTGATGCTCTCATGCAGGAAGTCCACAAGGCTGTGGGAAATAATACCCAGTGCCGCCTCGTACTTTCTGGCACGTTTCATTACGTTTCTAAGATACACAAGGGACTGCGGCACTTTCTGATCAATCATAAGATATGCCTCATCACAGATTAACAGCACACGTTCCTCCCTGTCACGGCTCATCTGCTCCCAGTCATAGGTCAGAATGTTGAAATACTGGGTACGCTTAATATTATCTCCGGTTTCCTGCAAGGCGTGAGTGTCCATGACGGTAAAACGGGAATTGCCGGAAATGCTGGTGTGTCCATTCCAGATAAAGCTGTCTGCACCCTCTGCGATGTCATATAAAAGCATGACAAGTTCGGCATAGACCTGATTTCCCTTTTCTGTCTTTGTCTTTTCCTGCACCAGTGCATAGAGGTCTGAAAAAATCGGGAAGTCCTGCGATTCCAGCTTTGTAACATCTGTATCCCATGTAATGTGAAACTTCTGGTACAGCTCCACCAGACATCGTTTTAAGACTGCTTTCTGCATATCCGTCAGAGATGGGATGTAGAGACTGAAAAAAATCTCCAGATTCTTCATATGTAATGCAAGGTCATTCATGCCATAGCCTTCATCCCGGTACAACCGAAGTTCTTCCTTCTCATCTTCATCATCCCTTGGTGACGGTCTGACCTGAAGGGGATTGATCATTCCCTTGGAACCGCCTGCCGCATTAATCCAGTCTCCGTTTAAGTTCTGGCACAGCTCTTTATATTCCGATTCGGGATCAATTACAATAATTCTCGTGCCTTTCATATATTCTGACAACAGAATATGCTTGATAGCAGTGGACTTTCCCACACCGGAATTACCCATGACGCAAAAATTGCTGTTGGTTCTGTCTCCACCGCGCTTCCATGTATCCACAATCACTAGTCCGCCGTTTCTGTCCTTTGCAAAATAGTATCCCTCCCCATCATTAAAACCGCTGCTGGCGAAAGGAAAGCCTCCCACAAAGGTAGAAAAGGGAACGACTCTTTGCAGGATACTCTCCATCTTGGCATGATTGGGAAAGGTAGGTGACAGGTGCATAAAAGCCTCTTTCTGTAAATTAGGAATCGCCCGCATCTTGCATTTCATTACGCTGGCTACGCTCTCTGCACGACGGCAGGCTTTTTTGAACTCTTTTTCATCCCTTGCCACCGGCATAACCTCCACACTCATCAGCCCGACTGTCTCGCCCTCCCTGTCAATCTGCATGATAATCTTCTCCCCGTCCTCTGCGGCTTTTTCTGCCCGCTGTCTTGACAGGGGATCCTTCGCTCCGTCCGCAAGACCTCTCTGCTGTACTACACTTCTTGATATGGCATTGATAAGCGTTCCGTTATCTACCGGTTTAAAGCCGATAGATACTAAGGTGCTTGGAATGTTCGTCAGCTTAGAAAGCCATTCCACATCCACTTTCTGCGGGTAACGGATAATTCCGTATGCCTTTCCGATATTCTCCCCAATGGAAAGACGGTTCTTTTCAAAGGACAGCCCCATAGGCGTCACTACGTTCAACAGGGCACTATTTACCGGTGCCTGTTCCACCGTCTGCGCTGCATGTCTCATTACATCACTCCCTTCAGCACTGGTATACTTGCCGCCGTTTCCGCATCCTCCAGATGGGTATAGGACGGATTGTTTACAAGGTTAATCAGCCTGACGATCTCTTTTTCCGTCAATATGTCGCAGGTCACGCCGCCAGTTGCGAATTTCTCGCAAAGCAAAGATGCCCGTTTTAGCAGGTCACGCTCAATACCCTCCTCCTGCTTCTCCCACAATGCGATATAAAACTGTCTTTCCACAATCTCTCCAGACAAGGCAAAACCGCCCATCTGCAAGATTTCCTGACGAAGCAACTCTTTTCTTTTGTCCTCCGCTTCCTTTAACATCTCGCTCATCTCCGTTATCAGCGGGGAAATATCCACCGGACGGGATAACGCCATGAACTTGAACTGGTACTGGATGTCGGAAAGCTCTGCTGTCAGTGTCTTAATCAGCACATTCTTTTCCGACTTGCTGTATAAGTCGATACTGATAGCATGGATCCGCAGATAGATAAATACCATCCCGCCACGGGTATACAGGTACTTATCCCGAATGTCCTTGACATTGATGAACTGCTGTGCTGTCTGCATGGCCGTACTGCCTGCGTCCGTCTGCGGGGGTTTTTTACTGGTTTTCAAAAATAAAAGCAAAATGCCGCCACCTATCAAGGTGACGGCAAGCATGATAATGGGAAATAAAAGACTTTCCATTTCTTCCTCCGATTTCTATTTAATTTAATGGCCGCACATGCCAGTCTGAAAACAGATTGTCATGGATCGTCAGGGTGTCGTTCAAGTGCATCTGCAGCATCCCCGCTGGTGTCCATGCGTCAATGACCTGTGCATATACGGTATAGTTCCCGTCCGGGAACCAGACCGGTGTAAAATGTGTTCTTCTGTTATAGGTACTGTATTCATTCCTCTGAAACTCAAACTGTGCAGAATATCCCGGACTTGTCGGCTTCAGCAGTCTCCAGTAATCGGTATAGTGAAATTCCGGGAAATAGGCTACACAGGTCTGTACCTGCGTGATATGGCTTGCAGGTGCACCGGAACGCATATCCGCCGTGGCTGTCATGTTGATGCCATAGCCTGATTTCAACGTGCTTCCTGATGCAGTGGGGTTCTTTTCATCCGGAGTGATACGCATGGCTGTGGACAAGGATGCCGAATAGGTGTCTAAGGCATAATCATACCAGCCCTGATCCTCCCACTCTCCATTGTCTACCCAATGCCCGTGACTGGAAGTACAGCCCGCCGGACAACTGGAGCTATGGCTTCCACTCTCCCAGTCCCAGTCAGATACCCATACCCAGTTAGCGTGCCACCAGCACCGCCAGATACCCCAGCTTAGGCTCGCCACATTCTGCCCTGCTGGTAAGGACGGTCTGCTGTAACCATTGTAACGGTCATCTGCCATGGGATCCGGTGGCGGGTTCTCATTTAAGTCCACCACGTTTGCCCGGATGGTGGTAGTCGCAAGTCTTCCCTTATTTGTGGATATGTTTATGGTAATCTCACAAGGTTCGGACGGTGTATGCCATTTTACCCACACAAGCTGACTCCCGTTTTCCGGGATAACCACACCGGACATCTGATAGCTCCTGCCGCCTATGGAAAAGGTCACTGTTGCCTTAGCATCGTTGTTGATCTCACCCGTGGTTGACAGCGTTGTGGAAGTAATCACATCCGTATCAATCCGATATACTGCATCGTACTCCGCTTCCGTGGGCGGTGCGCCCTTGTAGCTGATGATACCGATACCCAGCGTCTGTATCATTTCATCCGTTGACCTTGCCGTAGTCTTTGAGCCGGTATAAGCCGGAAAACCTAAATCTGCCTTCTCCAAAAACAACGCAAGAGCCAGGTTCTTCATGACTACTGTGGGAAAATGTGCGCCTAAATCGCCGCCCACCATCCGGTTATAAAGCCCGGCCTCGGTGGTCGTCATGGCAAAATAAAGATTGTTATAGATTAGATAGATAACCGGTTCGATCACCAGTTTATAGGAACCATTTGTAAGTGTTACCACATCTATGCCCGCCTTTCCTGCTACCATGGATGCCGCCCCTTCCGAACAGAAGTACCTCTTGATCTGTGCGATACTCGCCTTACTACTATTGCTGGATATAATCTGGGGCATGGGGTTATCAGGTGTATAGTAAGTATAGCCCGATGTCTGTAATGTCAACGCTGCTCCATTGCGGTACTGCATCTTGCTGACTTTTCCAAAACTGAACATATTGCCTGCAACAGACGACAGATTCTTATTGGAAAAATCCATGGGTCCCGCCACAGTCCCGCCAGACTCTGCATCTACCACCGTTACACGCACCCCCTGATAAGAGTTGCCCGGCCAGTTATAGGCTTTCGTTCCCTGATTCAGTCCCCCTCCACCACCATCCACGTTTCCGCTTCCCTCTGCATAGGCGGTCAACGTACCTGACAGCAGCATGATAAGTGTCAGGAATACTACCATAAATGTTTTTTTCAAATTTTTTCCTCCAAAGTTTTTTAACTGCAAAAATTCCCAGCGAGATAACCTCACTGGGAACTTGTAATAAGCGTTTAAAACAATTTATAAAAATAGATATAAGATTATAAATTTACATATGTCTATGCTCGATTTTGTCGGTAATAGAACCGTCTTTGTTAATTTTTTTTGTTGCTTTGACTGTAGAACCGTCTGACTGTTTAAAAATCTTGGTAACACGCGCTGTTTGCTTTCCCCCATACGTTTCCACTTTATCTGGTTTGGTTGTTGGTACTATCGGCATGGTATTGTTTTTCTTAACTATATCTCCCATTTATTCATCCTCTTGTTTATTATGACGTAAAAGTATACTTAGTTATTTCGTTATACCATGTTACGTCACAACGTGTCAAGGCACTTTCCCGACGAATAAACAGAAAAAGATCATGACCTGCACCATACTCCCAAATATAATCCTTACTCTGTTTAATTCATGTCACCAATCTGCTTGTTCCAGTCTCCGTCAGAACCTGCGGACTCTCCCTGCGGTGCGCCCGGCTGGTCTACATATCCATAGCCCGGAACAAATACCTGCCCGCTGTCGTTGGTGCTACCCCCTGCCGGTTCTTCCGGCTTCTGTTCCGGTTCCGTCACCTCCGGCTCATACTGGGGCGGCTGCTCCGGATTCTCGGCTGCATCCGTATCCTTGACCTCCGGTTTCTCTGCCGGGGGCTGGGCATCCTCCTTGGTCCGGGACTTCCCACTGTCATCCCCGCCCTGTTCACTTCCTGTATGGATGTCTACTGTTTCCGACTCACTGCTTTCCGGCTGCTCTGTTTCCTGTCCGCTGCTTTCGGCTGCTTCCGACTTGGTTTCTTCCAAAGCCTCTGGCTTCTTGGTAATATCAATTTCAGGAACAGTCACTTCCATCTGCTCCGTGACCTGTTGCACAGGCTCCTTTTCCGGCTCTTTCGGCGTTCCAATCTTTACCAGATAGAAACACAACCCTCCAGCAAGGCATACCGCCACTGCTGTAAGTATAAAAATCACCAGTTTCTTTTTCTTATCATATTCTTTTTTCATCTAAAAGACCTCACTTTCCATAAAATCACTTTTACGGCAAATGCTGTCCTACTTTTATCCAACTCCATCATACAATAGACTTTTGAATGCGTCCAGACATTTCCCGGCAGATCAGAAACTTTTTCTTCAATCTACCATAATGCCTGCACTCCTGTCTATTGTTTTTCAAAACTTGGGCATATAGGCAGCTTTTGCTCTGATCGTCATACGGACAGGCGGCAGAGCCTCCCATCCGAAAGATAAAGGTATCTCCAACTGCACCGAAACATCCGCTTCAAAATTCTGGCTGGCGTTACCCGGTGCAAAGGGTGTATTGCTGATTGATACATTCAAATCCGTTACCCGGTATTCATATCCATTTCCCTGCCATTTCACATGATACGCTCCATCAGGGTTCGTACCAAGCAGGCGGTCAAGCCGGGTATACACATCTCCGTAATCCAGTGTTTCCTCCCAGCAGTCCCCTGTCATAAAGTAGCCGCCACTGTACCCCTCCCTGAGTCCGTCATAGACCTCATTATAGTTGGTGGTCGCCACGGATATAACGGATTCCTGCAAGGCATTCCGTACCCCATAGGCGATAATGGAAAGCCGGAAGAACTCTGCCAGCACACATAACGCAATCAGCAATGCCAGCACCAACGCCACCGTAAGCGGATAGGACATACCTTTTTTATCCATTACCAGTTTTCTTATTTTTCTCATTCTCTTGCCTCTCATCTGCGAAGAATGGCTCTGCCATTCTTCCAGAAATGATTTAGTTTCTCTTAGGCAGCGTTCTTTGATGCCTTAGAGAAACTTCATTTCTTGGTCACTTATAATAGACTTCACTCTTACCGCTTGCCCTCGCTTTCAGTTCAATGGGAAAGGAACCAAACACAAAGAAACCGATATCCACCCTCTGCGTCAGTGTCACTTGGATGTCTCCGTTTAACTGCACCTTATTCCCGCTGTAATAATCACAGTCCCACTGTATCTGCGGATCAAGTCCCGTTTCCTGCTTTAACTGTGCAATCCTGCCGGACACATCCGTACTCCCCACGATTTCTGCCTGCCTGACTATTCTCTCCGCAAAGGAATCAAGCTGCTGTTTCTTCATAAAGACCGGAAACAATGTCATGGCAAGAGCCACTACCAGCATCAGACAAAAGATCCCGATTGCAACATCAATGTACCCCTCTCCCCTGCGGTTTCGGCACACATCTCTTATTCTTCTTTTCATGGCTGCTCCTCCTAAAACATTCCCGACATTGTTCCGAGTATCTGATAACCCATAACTCCCATATAAATCAGAAGCATACAGGCCAGCAGTAAGAAAGAATATCTCCTGATTTTCGGCGGCCGCTCCATGGCAAGCCGTTTCAGTCTCTGTACTTCAAGCTGCTTCATGTCATGGGACAGCATACGGAAGAAGGTTACGCCGTCATCTCCCCGGATGCACCCGATTAATCCCCTTACCACATCGGAAAGCATAGCACTTGATACCCTTGCTTCCAGTCTGGTAAGTGCCGCTTCGTAGTTACCCGTCCGCATATCAGCCGTAGTAATGGCAAGTTCATTCCTTAGTGCCGGGCCTGCATTCTTCTGGTAAGTCTCCAGCATGGAAAGGATGTCACGGCTTGCCATCAGCTCCTGCGTAATGGTCGCTACAAACCTCGGCAGTTCAAACTCGATTTCTTCTCTCCGCTTTTTTACCATTTTTTCCGCTTTTCCGCTCTCGGAAAAGAATGTCCCTATCCCCAAAACCAGAAAGACGGGAAATAAAAGCGGAACCGTTAGCAGACAGGGTATGATACAAACGAATATTAGCCCTGCCTTTACATAGGCTTGCGCCATATACAGTTCCGGAGTCATTGGAATTTCTGCGGAACGAAGCGTTGCCGCCAGCTTACGCTTTTTATACTCATCTATGGGCAGGAAGCGGGCGATTTTGCTGGATAATTCCATGATAAAGGCATCCGAACTTCTCGCCTGCTTCTTCTGCTTTTTCCCCACGGTCAGGATTGCCCGGCTGGTGCGGTAAGTGGGTACTTTAAAGACTTCCGCAAGAATAAAATAGCTCCCTGCCGTAAAAAACACGGCAAAGAGCAGTAAAATCATGTTCTGCATATATTGTTTTCCTCCTACCTCTTATACTCAATGGGTCTGATATGTTTTGATACTGCCGCCACGGATATAAATACCACTGTTCCGCTGATGGCAAGCAGCACCTTTCCAAAGCCGGTAAACATCAGTGTCTCATACCAGTCCTTATTCAGAAAGTAAAGCAGGGGGATGCTTCCTAAAAGCAGGATGATCATAGTGATGTACTCCTTTACCGGTTCATAAATCAGCAGATCAAGTTCCGATGACACCACACGCATATCCGACAGCTTCGACACAATGGGCGGCAGGGTGTTCTTCAGGTTGTAATCATCCTGACAGGCAACCACTGCATCCACCCACTCATGGAATACCGCATTATCCATCCCCTTTTTCAATCCTTCCAAAGCTTCCGCTGTGTTGGAATTGATTAGTTTCGCCTCCATGAGAAAGTTCCGGAACACTTCCGATACCGGCGGATTTAAGTAGGGCAGATTTTCCTCGATTGCCCGAATAATGGTATTCTTGTTCCGCAGGTAACTGGTGGTAATCATGGATAAAGCCGTTTCCAGCTCCGTATTGATCTGCTTCTTATGCTTGGATGCCGTAAATTTCACATAATAAAACGGTAAAAGTGCAAAGCCCACTGCCAGCACCGGCACCATCAGCACGTTATTCATGGTAAGGGCAATCATCACGCCCAACACGAATAAAATCATGGCAAGCACGCACAGCATGATAAACTGTTCGCTTTTCCCGGTCAGCCGCAAGATTTCCTTTATTTCTTCAAACAACAGTTTCAGTCCTTTCGGCTCTTTCTTCTTTTTACTCTCTTTAATCCGGTTCTTCATGCTGTGATTTTTGGGTCTTAAATACCCCGATAAGCCCTCCAAAAACGCAAACGGTGACAGCTCCAGCATGATAAAACATCCCGCCACTGCCATGATAAAGGCAATGGTCACAAGTAATGTCATAGGTCATACCTCCATTTCTTCCAGTAATTCTTCATAATCTTCACATTCCATACGCCGCATATCCGGCACTTCCTAACGCTTCGCCAAAAGTTGCTCCTGCATCTTTAAAGGCAGTCCGTTCTCACGGAGCCGCTTTTGCAAGCCTTCCGAAAGATTCTCCACCTTCTCATAATGTCCTATAATCTTGGGCTTTCCCTCTACAATGATATTGTCTGTAATATTGAACCTGTACAGGGTACGCATCTTCTTCCTTCCGTCCTGCAATGTCTCACATTCCGTTATCTCCATAATCCTTCGGGAATTGTCCTCCAGCCTTTTTGCAAATGCCACAATCGGAAATGCTTTTGTGGCAAGGTTCTGCAGCGTGGCATCATCCATCCCCGGCTGTTCCTGCTTGCACAGCGTAACCATACGGTAATAGGTATCTTCGCAGGAATTGGCGTGAATAGTGGTAATCACGGAATGCCCGGTATTGGCGGCATTGATAGCCTGCATACTCTCCCCGCCCTTCATCTCCGCTACTGCGATACAATCCGGATTGATGGTAAGGGTGGTTTCCAGCAGCTTTACCATGTCAATATTCTGTCTCGGATCATCAGAAAACCTTGTCACCAGATGCACCACGTTATTCAGCACATTTCCTTCCTCGTCAACGGCAGTCAGATCAAACTCACGGCATCCCTGCTCTATGGTAACAATACGCTTGCTGTACGGCACTTCACCCAATATCCAGCTCATCAGCGTAGTCTTTCCCGAAGAAGTCGCCCCTGTTATGCACATGGATACACCATGGGTAAAGCACATGGAAAGCAGATCCAGCATTTCCCCTGTGGCAGTTCCAAAACCTACAAACTGCCCTTTTGTCAGCTTCCTCGGATTTACAATACGGATAGACACTGCCAGCCCTTTTTCCTTATCAATGACACCATCGCCCATAACCGTGATACGGATCTTGTTATTCAAATGTCCCACCACAATAGTCTGTGCATTGTCAAAAATCATGCCTGACTTATGCAGGAGCCTTCGGATAACATCGACCGCATGACCGGCACTGTTAAAATGCTCCTTTGCCGGGATAATCTCGCCGGTAGAATAAGTAATCTTGACATCCCGCCACTGGTTGATATTGATTTCCTCCACATCATCCCGGTACAGATAACGTGTCAGGAAAGAAAAGCCTGTCATCTCCCCATAAAGAAGATCGCAGAGTTCTGCCTGCTCCATTCCCTCTACACCCACGTTGCTCTGTTCCAGATATTTCCCGATATAGGATTCAATCAGTTCCCGGTTCTCGTCCGGGTTGTCACGAAGCACGGAAGCAAAGTTCTTGGATATGTACTCCTGCACATCCTTCAATACTTCCGGAAAAGTGCGGTATACCACACTTTTGTTTAACATCCCGGCAGTTTCATGTATGTTTAATATTTCCTGCAATTCTTTTCCTCCTGCTTAAAATTCTCCCTTGTTTTTCCAGACAAAGGGGCTGCGCACTACCAGTTTCTTTTTCTCTGCCCCCGGCTTGTTTTCACCCTGTTTTGTCTCATACAGTCCAAAGACCTCAACCAGAACTTTTTTGACCTCCGTCTGAAAAGGACCAGCTTCCTTGGAAGTCAACCCATTCCACAGACTTGCCTCATCATACTGTTTCTCCAGTTCCGCCACATACGGGAATACAAAGCCTACTCCGCCATACTGTCCTGCGGCTGCTTCCCATTCCTGCCCGGTCTTAAAGTTCCCGATGGCACTTATATATTTTCCATTGTCTGCCCGTCCTTCCAGCATACCCGCATGGGATTTGAAGTAGGATATTCCCCGCAGATTGGAAGTTCCCACACGCAGTACCCGGTCTGCCATCTCCATGGCAAGAATGGAAAACACATCCGCTTCAAAGACAGAAGTACAGTCCAAAATCACATAATCAGCCAGATGCCGCAGGCACACAAGAAATTCCACTGCCCTCTCTCTTGTAACCTTGGGATAGGACATCAGGTTTTCCCCCATCCTGTACCCCAGCAGACTGATATATTCATTTGCAGTGACAGGCACACAGGCTTCCAGTATCTTGTTTTGTGTCAATGACGGAGCCGTCAGAAGCGCACCCAATGAAACCTCCTGCTCCGTATCCATAGGAAGCAGGAACGGCACAGAAGGCACAAAGGGGTCACTGCATACCACAACCACATTTTTCTTTTTCTTCGCTATTTCTGCCGCCAGCTTTACCGCCAGAGTAGTCTTTCCGCTGCCGGGGCTTCCTACAATAGCAAGCATATTTCCATGTTCCATCCTACTGTCCTCCTGCATTCACTTCTACATCATCCACAATAGGTTCTTCCTTTTCCTCCTCTGTGTCTGTTTCTGCTGTTTCCGCTTCCCCTTCCAATTCTTCTGTATACAGTTCTTCTAAGACTTTCTGCTGTTCATCCAAAAACTTTTCGGCCTGTGTGCTGTCCCCACGGAATACCAAGGCTGCATGAAGTTTTCCGGTCTGTTCCAGTTCTGCAAGAAGCCTTGCCTGCTCCGGCGTTGCAAGCACGGTAATAGTAGACGCCAGTTCCTGTTCCTCTCCGTCCTCCACATCAGCCTGCACATCATTGTCCGTTCCGCTGCTTGCCGTAGTTGCTATGATCTCTACATACTGAAGCTCAGGCAGTACAAGTGTTTCCCTCTTTTCCCCCACATCCGAGGCGATCAGGGTTACAATATCACCGGCCTCCAGTTTCCCGGACAGACCGGCTGCAAAAGATTTAATACTGACGGAGATTGCACGGTTCTCCCCATTTAATTTACTGAGATAGGCATTCTTTAACATAGGAGTATCTGACAGCTTACTCTCCAGAATATAATCTCCTTTGTAAAGGTCGGTATTAGCGTATTTGCCAACCACATCCTCTGCTTTGTAAACCACGTTACCGGGCAGGTTATAGCCGCCTACTTCCACGGTAGTAAACATCTTCTCCGTAATCTGGTCGCCTTTGTGAATTTCCGTATTTACGCGGATCAGGGATACCTTCGATTTCAGTGCATTGTTGAACATCGGGGTAAGACCGAAGCAGATAATCAGCGAAAGGATGATACAGATCAGTCCAATCACAATACGGTTCTTCAATAAATTTTTCACTTTTCTTTCCTCCAATTCTATCTATTTGGGAAGAACGCTGGTTTTGCGTTCTTCAGCGTGAGAAAGGTTTGCCTGCAAACCGTAGAAGTTCTTTGTGAAACAGCCTTTGCTGTGAGCATTAGAACTTCTTCTCACGCTTTTATGCAGGCAGCATGGCAAGCAGGCATCCCAATGCCAGATACGGCGCCATTGCAAATCCTTTGTCCTCTTTCTTTGCATACGCCGTCTGAAACAGGACTGCCAGAAACAGCCCCAGCATCAGTGCGATATATCCCCGCTTTACGCCCAGCACAAAGCCGCAGGCACCCATCAGTTTGATGTCCCCGCCGCCAATGCTTCCCTCTTTCACCAGTGCCGCCACCACAAAGGGCAGCGGCACAAGAACAAGCCCCAGAAGTGCTGGGGCAAATTCTACCTCCAGTAATCCGGTCATCAGTATAAGGACCGGTACATAGTCCGGCACGGTATGGGTTGCAAAATCATACTCTGCCGCAAATAAAAGCACCTGCCCCGTTAAAATACAGGCAAGTGCATGTAAAGTTGTTCCATACGCTCCAATAAATACGGCGGTAACAGCCGCAGCTGTAACCGCCACATATCCGATTTTTTCAGAGCCGGTCAGTTTTTTCAGCAGCATATCCAGCAAAATTCCAAAAAGGAAACTTGCTGATACTGCCACCAGAAAACTATGTGATTCAAGAAACCATATCAAAACATTCTCCTTCCTTACCTTTCTTTCAGCATCCGCAGGCTGTCTCTGATATCCATTCCATCAATCTCATTTCCCACACATACCCATCCGGGATATTCGTTTCTTGCAAACAGTTCTGCCCTTGGCAGATCACCCGCCAGCTCTACGATTTTCTCCCTGACAATATCCGGTTTTTTGCTGTGTTCCTCCACCGGTGTATCTACGATGCAGTGTACTGCCTTTGACACTCGTTTCGGCTGTCCTTTTGTAGCTATCAGGCACAGCTCCGGGTTTGCCCTCGTCCAGAAGCCAAGTCCCCAGAACCATTTTTCCTGTTGCTTCCTGCACCGCTTTACCCAGCAGAATCCAAGTGTCTTATAAGTAAATCCCCATCTTCGGATTGTTTCTAATCCCTGTTCCAGACAGGGGAATGTCACCCATAGAAACAGAATGCAGTCATCCGCCGCTATGGACTGGATATCCAGCCCATAGATGTCCTCAACATTCATAGTACGATAGTGATTTTCGGCGGAGCGTCCCTGTCCTTTCTTACTGTAAACCTTATAAGCCCAAGGAGGATCCACATACAGAATGTTAAACTTCAAGGATGCCCGCCTCCATTTCCGCAAGCCGCAGTCCTATCTCATAGACGATATTGACTGTCACGGAATTTCCCGCCTGCTTATAGAACTGTGCATCACTGACTCCTGCCGCCTTTGCACGGTCAAACAGGAAATCTTCAAATGCCTGTAACCGGAAACACTCTCTCGGTGTGAGCCTGCGGATGCGACAGTATACTACCACTCCCATGCTCCCACCTGTCACAAGCGTCTGGGCGCACTGCTTACCTACCCGCCCTCTGCTTACTGTGCTGTTCGGATAAGACAGGTTGACCCCATCCCCATGCCTTGCGATTACGTATCCCTGCTTGGTTGCTTCCCGAATAGGCATTCCGGCATAATATGGACACTGCAGCATCATCACGCCATGGCGGTCAACCGCCGTCAGGGTAAATCCCGGCTCTCCAACATTCTTAAACCTTCGTCCATTCTGCCGCTTGTTCTCCCTCTCCGGCGTAAGTGCTGCTCTCGCCTGCACGCACTTTCCGTCACAGGCTTTACAGTGCAGCACACCGGAGCTTTCCCCAAACCTCGTTATCCCAGCGTTATAATGAGACACCAGACACCGTGAAGTCCTTGTCATATCCGGCTCTTTCTTCTGTGTGAGGAAACCGGCATAGTTCTTTGCTCCGCATTCCTCATTTCCATTCTCTTTCAGGCACTCCATCCATTCCTCCGGCTTCTTTGTCCCGCACAGATACAGCCCTGTCTTTCCTCCGACACCGCCGCCGTCCGCTGTCAGGGTAACGGAAATCCCATCCGCATCATAGACACGCTCTCCCTGATAGCCTCCTATAACTTTTTTAACAACCGCTGTGTTTGTTCCGCTGACAGGAAATACTTTTCGTCCACGGATTCCTCCAAGATATCCAACAAGGTACACTCTCTCCCTGTGCTGGGGGACTCCGAAATCCTTACTGTTGACACACTGCCATTCAAGGTCATACCCTGCTTCCCATAAGTTAAACAGAACGGCGGTAAAATCCCCGCCTCTCTCGCTTGACAACAGATGCTTAACGTTCTCAACGATAAGGAAGCGGGGTTTATCTTTGGTAGGCGTGCTTTTGAGCAGACCAGCGACTGTAAAAAATAGTCCACTTCGTTCTCCGGCAAGACCTGCCCGCTTTCCTGACAGGGAGATATCTGTGCAAGGAAATCCGAAAGTCCAGATTTCAGCTCTTGGAATCTCTCCTGCTGTAAGCTGTTTAATATCTTTGGCGAACCACTCGCCCGTGCATTTACTTCCGTCACAGTGTTCTCTTACCTCCTTACTGCATATCCGGCAACAGTTTCCTTCCCCGCATTTTCCGTACTTGCAGTAGGAAAGTCCGTACATTGCCATGTAACTGATGTTCGCATACTTGTCGATCTCTACATGACCGATACATCTATGTCCGCTTCGTTCCAATCCTCTTCTAAAGCCGCCTATTCCACTGAATAAATCTAAAAATTCCAAACAGACCTCCTGTTATGGTTTGATAGGTATTCACAATTCCTTTTTCCTCTGGTCCGGTAGAATAGCATCCATATTGAATTGGTAGAATCGTTTCTTACTTCATCATGTGCCCCATTCGCTCAAAGCGCGATAGGGATAAATCTGCTGGCTCCTTGCAAAACGTATCATATTGCCCACCTGATCGACTACGCTCTGATTATTCTGGTCTTTGGTACACATCATCACACTCCCAAAGATACCCGTCAGAACCGCAACCACGGTAAATGCTACGTTATTAGAACACAGCCAGATAACGGCGGCTACTGCACCGCCAAAGAGGGAGCCTGCGATACTCTGCAAAAGCTCCCTCCGTCCAAAACCATTAAATAATTCATTTTCCGCTTTTACCCCACTGGGGATATACAGCTCCCACTTCTGTTCTTCCGTAATTCCTCCTTTCCAGTCCCGCAACATGGGAACTTCTCATGACCCATAATAATACATAACAATGTCCTTTATCTGCCAGATGCTCTCCGCAACGATATAGAACAATACCGTATTCTTTGCCCTTTTCCGGTACTGCGCCTGTTCTTCCTCCGCACCCTGCAAACGCACCATGCAATAGACAAAGCGGAATACCGCTCCCGCACGGATTAGGCTGATTATGGCTATGGAAATATCATCTAATTTCAAACCGTTCCATCCTTTCAAACTAACGCCATTTACTTTGCCATACCCTTTACCATGCCAACTAACCGCACGGAATGGTAAACATTGTTGATGACTCCGCCTCCACTGCCGCCAGCAGGCACAAGAAACTCTCTCAGGAAGGACGGCGTCTTAATGGCAAGCACCATACACGCCATTCCCCAAAATACATTCATATTGATTCCGATATTCAGCATCATACCTACGCCCAGCTTGCAAAGACAGATCTGAATAACCACCGCAAGGGTACTCTGAAAGAACTTGTTGATATAGGTCTTGAATACGCCCTTATCGTTATCCAGAAGCCCCACACACGCCATAGGCATCCCAATCCGCAGGATCATGATTTCCAGTCCCCTCATCAGGAACTGGAAATACAGGATAAAATAGCAGACAACAAAGATGAGTCCGAAGATTGCTGTTGTCAGTCCCAAGGATGAGATGCCGTTTACCCACTCCTGCCAGTCATAATCGGTGGCTGCTCCTATCGCTGCCATCAGGTCATCAATCAATCCCTGTGTGATTTCTGCCATCCATCCGTAGACGATGGGAAAGCAGACCGCCACAGCCACCGCCTGCATAAACCGGATGACAAGACCGGCTGGCTCTGTGTCCGGATCCCCGTCCGTCCACATGACATAACATTCAAACCCTTTTTTCAGAAATTTCAGTATAATCATGGATACGCCAAACCCAAGCAGGATATCAAACAGTACATCTACCATGCTCCCGCCATTTGCCGCCAGCATATACCGGTCGGCATAAAGTGTCATAGGGACTAACTCCTGCAACATTTCATCAATATAAGCAACTGCTCCATTCAGGACTGCCACGATAAGAAGTACCAGTATAACCTCCAATCCGCTTCACCTCCCTTGTGGCGCAGATTATCTGGCTGTTATTCCCCATCCATTTCATTCTCCTTCAAGCTCGCATCGTAGGCATTTAATACTGCTGTATTGATCTGACTGCGAAGCTCCGGTTTAATCGGAAAGCATACATCCCGATATTCATCCTCCTTGTCTTTCATACTGGGCATAAATACGGTGATTCCCTTCTCACACTCCACAACCCGGACTCCTGTTACCAAAAAAGCATCTGCCAGACATACGGTGGCAAATGCTTTCAGCTTACCTGCATCGGTAAAGTTCTTTGTAATTTTTGCTGTTACTTTCAATCTTTTTCCTCCATTACATAAAATTTGCCTGCCAGTTTCCCGGCAGGCAGTTCTCATTGAACGTTATGGTTTTTTCCTGTACGATCATTACCCCTGATAATTAAAGAGGTTCTGGATTCTCTGCGTCAGGGTAGGAAGGATGGTGTCCTTGAACAGTGCATAGAGCCCTGCCAGCAGCAACGCACCAACCACAACAGAAATCAAGATTTTCAATGCGGTATCTACGAAACCTTCTCCTTCTTTTCTGGTAAGAACGTCAGCCAGCTTCTTTCTCATACGTCCACCCTTTACATAAGCTGCTACCGCCAGTCTGTTCATAGTGTCATTGATTTTTCTCATAGTGTTCATTCCTCCGAATTTTAAATTTATTTTTTAGGTTGTCTGCATTACTGGTAATAACCAATAATGATATTTAAGGTTGCACTTCCGATTACTGCCCCGATGCAGGACACGATGGCAACCACGATACGGTTATTCCACTTTTTCTGATCCATCTCGTCCGCCGCACTTCTCCTGATGCAGAAATAAATAATCAGAAGTCCCGCAACGACCGGTGCCAGCACCATGAGCCAGGTTGTGGCATCCCCGATCAGCTTTTCTGTTCCTTTTGCCAGTTTGCTCTCACTGATACCGCTTGCATAGGCAGTCTGTGTGTTCAGCAAAAACACGGCAAAAGCGGCAAGAAATGTCTTTCCTGCCGCCTTACATCTTTGTAACCATCTATTCATCTTCTTCATTTCCCGTCAGCTTTCCTCCTCTCCGCATAAATTTCTCTGAAAACAGGGTGCCTGCCTGTACCGGAAGTCCCTGCTGTTTCTGCTTTTCTTCCTTCATCTGAAGATCTTTCGTGTAATAAACCCAGATATTCCATAAAGGTATATCTTCCTTTACGCTGGTGAGTACCGGCCTCCTGCGCTCCCGTTCTTCCCTTACCCTGCGGTTATGCTCCTTGTCTCCAAGTCCCAGCATTTTGTTAAAATACCACTGTGACAGATCGGGAGAAACCATCATTGCCGGGTGGGAACGTGATACCACGATCTGATATGGTCTTGACACTCTCCGTATCTCGTCCGTTGTCAGAAGATCCCTTGCCACTAAACTTACAGTGCTGCTTGAAGATGGATTGACGTACCGCCCGTGCTGGCTGGATAGCTGATAGCCGGAACAAGTGTATTTCCCCAGCTTATCGCTGATTTCAGACAGGGTTTCCTTATCGTCTGCCTGCAGATAAATCCAGCTCTGACAGTTTGACTTGACAATGGCAGCTGTTTCCTTGTTGTATTTCTCCGTAAGCTGTTCAAAGCTCTGCAAAAAGAAATGGAACCGCATACCACGACCGCCCGCTACGGTCAGCTTGTTCGTCAGGTCATTGATCTTGGTAAAGTTTCCAAATTCCTCTAAGACAAAATTTACCCGGTTTATGAGCCGGCCGCCCCTTTCATCCGACTGGTGTACCAGCAGTTCATAGAGTTGCGACACCATAAGGCTTGCAATGGGATAATAGGTGGTCTTTTCGTCCGGCAGGATAAAGAACAATGCCTGCTTCTTTTTTCCGATATCTGCTATGTCATAATCGCTCTTATGGGTAATGGAGTAGACCGCCCTTGAAGTAAACAGCCTTAAAGTCGTCAGTGCCGAAGTATAAAAACTTCCCTTTGTCCTGCTGGGTGCTACATCAGAGATTGACAGAAGCGCCCTTGCCGGATGCCCCGGCCTTAACTTCTTTACATACTCCTGCATGGGTGTCTTGTTTCCAACCGCCTTGCACATTTCCGCCACGAACCAATACACATTGGTAAGGTTCTGGTATTCCGGACGCTTGGCATTATCCACCACCACGCAGAGAATTGCCGCCGCAATCGTGGACTTCTCGCCGTTTTCCCATATCTTCTCATTGCTGGTATTATCGCCCACAAGGATATTCGTGATGTCCCATGCGTACATCTCTGCCTTATCCATCTCTCCCCGGTTCACTGCATCAATGATGGGCTGGAGCAGGTTGTAACGGCTGCTCTTTTCCGGATTCTTGAAGTCAAGGCAGATAACATCAAACCTAAGTTTCTCTAAAAACGGTGCGGCATACTGATACAGTTCTGCCTTGGGATCGCTGATAACAAGGCTCTCGCCCGCCAGTGCCATCAGACAAATGGACTGCAGCACCAGCGTCCTCGTCTTGCCGGAACGGGTTGCACCTATGGTAAGCGTGTGGGTATCGTCTGCGATATAATGTATCTTTTCCTTCTGCCCACATTTCGTCATACCTATCACGATACCGCCTTCTTTCAGAATACGGTAGGGATCCTGTCCGTCTCCTTTCCTTTTTTCCTCACAGGCAGGCACATCTTTTCCCTGCTCCGGCTCCTTTTTTTCGTAGGCATACTCTACTATCTCGTAGCCCTCATCCGTTTCCTCTATTTTTGTCTCCTCATTCTCCTTTCTTTCGTCTGCTTCTTTTTCTGTTTCCTCATCTATTGGAACAAAGCTGCCGGAAAGCTCTCTGTCCTCCGGCTCTCCTGCAGCTTTGATATCCACCATTTCACTATCCTTTAAAAAATCAAGCCCCTCATACCCGGTGTCAATCAGTTCTTTTATGACCGGATTTGTGGGGCTTATGGTACATACCTCAAACACTCTGTCCTTTTCCTCTTCCCTCATCCATCTGGAAGAACCATGCTGGAACTGCCCCACCGGTACGGGTATCTCGATTTCATCCGTCACTTTCATAAGATCTGACTGATAAGATCTGCTGTTCTGCGTAAAGAACAGTACGGTACAGAGCAGCACAAAACACTCAAAGGATAAAAACAGCATCCCCTGCTTTGGCTTCGTGAAAAGACCTGCCACACACTCCCAGACCGACACCAGTGCAAAGGTTTTCATCTGTCCTGACAATATCCGGTGCAGGGCAGCGGTAAAGAACAGATTGAATATTGTTCCAAACACTATCAAAATGCTTCCTAAAATGATTTTCTCTTTCTTTTTTATGTCTCCATTCCTTCCTGCGGCGTTTCACTGTCCTTATGTACTTCCTGAGTGGTTATTTGAAAATCATACTGCCCCTGTACTTCTTCCCAGACTTCAGGCTTTATAATCCCTGCAAAATCCTGTCGGTAAAAGCTGCTCTGCTCCCCATCATAAAGACTGGTGGCAAAAACCCTCCTGCCCCTGGCTGTAGGGCTGCACCCAAAGCCGCCGGTAGCAAACCATAGCTGATATGGTCTGCTCCGGTATTCCGGTTTTAGGGCATCATAATTCATCACCAGGATTTTTCCCATATAGTCCTTATCCCGGCTGTCCGGCATGCAAGAATGCTGCCCCAGCAGTGCATGATTGTCCGCACTGACCGGATAATACATAATGTCATCCGGCATCTCTACATGATAGATGGGGATGCCAAGGTTTTTTGCATGGGCAATCTCACCCCTCATGCCCTGACTGATATTTTTCCCCATTACCCATAGTTCTTCGCATTTTTCCAGCATGGAAAGCCCCATTTCCAGTCCCTTTTCCCGCTGCTCCGGTATCGTGTCATTGTAAAACTGTGTAAAATACAGATGGGGTGCAAAGGCAAGCACGCCAAGGGAACAGGCTTTTTCGCAGTATTCTGTAGCTTTCTTTATGTTTTTACTATAATCCTTCTCCGAAAGAATTTCCCCACGGAGGGGACTTGCGATATAGACAAGTTTCATCCGCACCCCTTTCATACGCCAAATCCATAATCCACCTGCTCTCCATATTCGTCCTCATCCGCCTCCTCCTCTGCAAATGCTTCCTCATGTACAGTTTCCTCATCCGCTTCTGTCTGCCCCCTGTCAAGCTGCTCCTGCAAAAACAGGTTTGCCGGTGCGTCTATCTGTGGGATCTGTTGCTCCTGTGCCACTAGCGCATTGTACCTCTCCCTGTATGCCGGATAATGGGTACAGATAGTGGCATACAGGCTTTCCTCGGAAACAATCATTTCCTGACATTCCGGGACCACCCCTTTTAACTCATACAGGGGAAGTGCCGCACTTTGCAGAGTATAATAGAAATACCCATTTTCCCGCCTGCCAAACTCACAGGCATAGGGTGTTAAAAAAGCCTCTGCAATCCTCTCATGGACGGCAATCTTCTGTTCTTCTCCGTTCAGTATGTAGATTCCGTTCCAGATGCGCTTTTTATTTTCTCCCCTGTCCCCCGGCGGCTCTATATCCTGAAAACGTGCTAAAGCTGCTGCCTGCCCGCCTTTTCTGACTGCCTCCATCTGTTCGGTGGCCGCAAGTTCCATATTTTTTATCATAACCAGCCGCTTCTGCAGCATTTCATGCCGGAACATTTCCATTGCCTCCCCTTTGGGATAGTAAAGATACCCATCCGACTCCTTTCCCGCCGCAACTGTTTCAGGGGAAAAATCCTTCTCTGCCTGTTCCTTTGGGATCACAATTCCCTCGCCTTTCTCTCCGCATAAGTAATAAATGTTCAGGGCAATCTCAATACAAAGATTGATGTTGCCCCAGATGCTGTCTCCCTGTGGCTGCATCAGTTTCCTCCTTCCTATCGTTCCATGCCGTTACCCATGGAAAGAGCATCCAGCAGTCTTGAAACGTCAAATTTCCGCTCCTCCCGGTGCAGTTCCGGCACAATCTCCTCTACCCTGTTTACCAGTTCCCCGACTGTTTTCATATCTTCCTCGGTAAGCTCCTCGTCCATGGTCCGTAATTTCACAAGCCCCGCATGGATAAGCTGCAACTGCGTTTCCGTAAACAGTTTCCTCTCATCCACCAGCCCGCTTCTTGTAGCGAAGCTCTCAAAGGCTTCCTCCCTGTTATAGAAATACTGCCTCTGAATAGGCTTATTCTCATTCTGTGCATCCTGCTTGTAGGTAGAGAGCACATATCCGAACAATGGATGCTGCTTACAGGCAAGTATGACGCCGTTATGCTCATTCAGCTTCATCACTCCATTTCTCAGTTTCTCAGCCTTTTCCTCCTCGTAAGGCTGGTCGGAACAGATACCGCATAAGCTGGCGGTTGCCCTTGCCATGCTCCAAAGCCGTTCCATCTGCTTTTCCGGCACCTCTACAAAGGGGTTCTTTTCGATCATGTCTACTTTCGTATAAAATGCAATGGTCTTTCCCTTAAACTGGATATCCACCACATAATCCGGTGAGGAAGGCTGTGCCACCCCGAAGCCTTTTTTTTCCAGTTCTTCAAAAAATGCTTTGTAAAATTCAACTTTTGTTTTCATGCCTCTCCTTTTAGCATTCCGGTTCTTCATCCATACCGGTTTCTTCCTGTACTTCATTACGGTTTATACCATATTCTTTCTGAATACTGTCCATATCAATCTCTGACAGGTTGTTTCCCAAATAGATTCCTCTGTCCCACTCAATTCCTCTTACAATACAGTCCTCTGAGCAAATTCCTTCTTTCAGATATCTTGCATATGCCCTTGTACCCTCTGCGATTAGAAACTGTCCGCTTTTTAATGCCATCAGAAACAGGTCATTTTGATTCAACACCATAAGCACACTGTAATCACTTCCGTTCAGGTTATGCAGTACCTCGCCCTGCCTGAAATCATATTCCATTTACTCATAATGCAGCGCCCCGATCAGAGGATGGCCTTCATGGTCCATGTTGTAGGCCGTCAGTACATCCAGACATTCTTTTGTACAGCGGTCTTTGTCAAAACTGACCTCTCCCTCTGTCATTTTATGGTTTCCCCCAAGGAAATTCCTAAGTTCCCATTCATCACTGCAAAATCTGGCATGAAAGGTTTTATTTGCCGCCAGATATACTTCTGCATACTGGCTGTTCTCCTTTGTCTGACACAGTTCCTGCACCGCATGAGCCAGTTCTGTTTCCGAACCCTCAAATGCCCTAAACAGGACTGTCATATAGTCCTTCATGCTTGAAAGATACTTATATTCCGTACCCTTATTATTATTTGTAATAAGCAGAACATCCTTTAGTTTCAATCTGTACCTCCTCTCATCTTCTTTTTCAGAGACTGTGCGTACTGCCTGCCATATTTCAGTTCTGCGACTTCAAGAAGCATATCAATCCCTCTTTCCAGCTTTTCTTCTGCCTTGGATTGTCTTTTTACATATTCCCTGTACTGTTTTCTGATTTCTTCAGAAGGAATGGTTGCGTCCGTATGTCCCATCAGCCGCTTGTAAAAATACCATGCACAGTCCCCCGGAACGGCATCCATGATGCAGTCTGTGCCACCCCTAGTAAAAACATAGGGACATCCTCTGCACGGATGCCCCTGACTTTTAATTTTATTTATCATTTTAATGTTCATATCCTTTATCCTGATTTCTTAGGAACAATTCTTTTTTTGCCTCCTTCGACAGTTCTCCCGACATACCCTGTTCGTCAAGGAAATCTTCTTCCTGTTTCCAAGCCGCCTGCGCCAGCATATCAAGAGCCTCCATAATCATTCTGGATGCCAGATATTCTCTGTGGCTCTTTAAGTATGCCTCTCCTCTTTTCTCCTTTTCCAGTCTGCATATCGCCTTAACACCGGATAATACCCGGTTTGCCAGTATCTTCTCCGCTTCCTTTTCAAACTTCTTCTTTTGCTGTAAAAGCCATTCCTCATCCGCAGCATATAGTCCCACCATGCTGCACTTGGCATTTACATACCGTTCAAAGCACTTCCTGATCTCCGGTATCTCCAAAAGCAGGAATTGTACCAATTCGTCCGTCTTTTCCATGCTCTCCGGCGGTAAAAGCCCATAAGCAATTCTCCCGTGTTCCGGTATCATAGTCCGAAGTACAAAGAGCCTCTCTGAGAGTTCCGATAGTATCTTTTTATCAAAAGAGACTCCCTGTTCCAGTTCTTCCTCAAACCATTTTTCCGCTGCCTGAAATCTGCCGGGGCTTTTACACCGCAGTTCTTCTTCAAATTCCTCCACCAGCTCATCCGTTATCCGGCGCATTTCCTGTACTGCAAGATTTTTCTCTTTTGCAAAGGCAAGTATCTTTTCCGCAAAAGTGTCCTTTATCATCTGCTTTCGGATGGCATTGGGTATCTGCAGCGGTGTAAACGGATTCTTTACTCTTACAGACTTGTCCCAGAACACCACATGAATATGAGGGTGGCTCTTTTCCCAATGCACTGCAGCCGCCCATTGCAGGTTTTCCCGTTTGATGCCATTTTTTCCTGCAATCGTCATTATGTGGTTTTCCATATATCTCTGCCAGCTTTTCTGATCCTTTAGAAGAAGCTCTTTTGCTGTATCTTCTGCAAAGGACACCACGCTGCGGTACATGACGATTCCCTTTTTAGAATTGGCATAAGATAACTTCGCCACGTCCTTCCAGTCCCCAAATTCCGTAACAGCACCCGGCTCCAGTTTTCCGAAAAGCCCATGATTCATATTTTCATTCTTCAAAACCCTTGGTCTGGTTGCAATATACCGGACATGTGCATAGTTTGCTCCTGGTGTGTCCTTTTTGTTCGGATGCCGGAAACGCTGCTTATACACTAAGATTGACATTATTTTCTACCTTTCTGCTACCTTTCTCCGTATTATTTTGTTGTACTCTGTCACATTATCTGCTAAAATCAGGAATACAAATCTGCAAAGGAGAATTGCCTTGAAACATACAGCAACATTAGAAGATACGCACCATTCCTTTGATGAAATGGCTTCCTCGTTACAAAATCATTTTCAGAAGATTAATCCGGAAGAACCGGAAAACGTCAAACTTGCCAACGAATACTATAAATGGACTTCCTTAAAAACAAATCTGATTCTGAATGAAAAAGCCTTTCAAATACCCTCCTCCGCCCTGCCCAATGTCATCAAGCCATCTGCATTTAAGTGGCTGCACAGCGATAAACAGGCAGTAGTGTCAAAATACTATCAGTACGACAAAGCTACCGATAAATATGTGATTGCTGTCAAAAAAAGTATCGTGCCGGAAACGGATATTGAACTGATTATGCGCTCTCTTGTACTGATTCGGAAAGCTGTCATCTGGGTAGATTTCGGTTATAACATCGGCACGGAATTTGGCGGCAGACATCCGGCAATCATACTGAAAAATTTAAAGGATTCCCTTATCGTTATTCCTTTATCTTCCCAGATGCCCAAAAGCATGGACTACAATATAATGGTTGATAAGGTCTACGGTTTTCCCGAAATGCCACGCTGGGCAAATGTAACAAGGATTACACAGGTCAGCCTTTCCAGAGTCCACTTCGAGAAGTTTGGCGATGTAAAGCCTGCCGTATTAAAGGAAATCCGTGAAAAACTGGTTTCCTGCGGTATCATTTAGGCTTTTTCTGCATACTTTATTACTGCTACAAAATGTTTGACATCACTGCTGCTTTGTGCTAGTATGATGATGTAAACGCAGGAGCAATCCTGGTAATTTTGTAACCGTGAAGCCGTCATTTATGGCGGCTTCTTTTCGTACTATAATATATTTGATACCGTTTTCACTGCTTTTCTACCGTTCCCAATCTTCCTCTCCTTCCCTTTCCTCTGCATCTGCTTCTTCCATTTGGTCCGCCAGCCGCTCTCCCATTCTTTGCAATCCTTTGTATATCCTCTTTGTTTTCTCATAAGGTGTTGCATCCAAAACCAGATTTGGCTCCCCACTTTCATTCTCCTGTATCAGCACAGAAACCTCTCCGCTGGATATGAAGATAGCGTTGCAGGCAATCTCCATCCACGGATAGGTAAGACGGGACAGTTCATGGGGCGTGGCGGTCGTCCTGTTGTTCCATGAGAAAAGGTTATGTGCCATAGACAAAAGCTGGCTCTGATACTCCTCCAGATTTCCTTTACATGATCTTTTGATTTTGTCAAAGGAAATACCATATGGATCCACACATTTTTTTGCGACCTCAAAAAGCTCCGGTACACTGGATAAAATGTAAAAGGCTGCCCGATAGTCAGAATCCAGTTTCTTCCCTTCGGTCAGCCCTACAAGATGCTCATATCTTTGTGCCTGATTCACTTTTGCCCTCCTCCCAATAATCACTTAATAACTACTCTCCCATACATAAATCCGCTTCCTGTTCTTCTTCCATGAAATCATCATGATCACACATTCCTGTTATTTGATCTAGAAGTTCCTTGGTCTGTATGGGACTGGTTGCCATAGTCAGCTTTTGTTGTCTGTAATCATAACTGTACACCTCATCAGACAGCACTTCCTCAGGTGCAACCTGTGTTCTATTTATTTCCATTACCATGCGTTGAAGTTCCTCCGCATTCATATCTCCATTATCCTTCATCAGGATAACTTCATGGATACTGCTGGGAAGAATGAAAAAATTACTTTGTGTTGCTTCCCCGATTTCCTGTAACAAATTTGGATAAAGTATGGCTGTTGCACCATTAATTTGGGCTATATTTGTAAGGACATACTGTTCATAGGGTAAGATTTCCTTGCTTTTTTCTGCCCTTTGATCCTGCTCTGGTATATCCAGATTTAGAAAGCTACGAAATCCCTCCTGTTCTTCTTCCGAAAGTGTTCCCATACAACCAGAAAGCAAAATCTCTTTAATGTTCCTCATGTCCGGCTTAAAAATTCTTTCCGTATTTTTTAGTGCCTGCTCATATATTTCTTCTCTTGAGATTCCCCACATTTCCAGCATACCTGACTTAACCATGAAACTCGACATTCCCTTTTCCTGATTGTTTGTGCATAAAACACGCACAACGGATGTAATATCTGTTTCAGCGATATCTCTGCGTACAGCATCTCTCAAATAATCCTGATTATTGTTTCTATTCAATGCCACCACATACAATCTGTTTTTCACACTCTCGTAGTCCTTTACCTCAAACGGAAGCAAATTTTCATTGTTTTCCATGTTTTTTTTGTATATCCGGGCAATAGCGGTCAAAATATTTTCCATATTCCCATCATCCTCATATGTTCGATAATAATCTTCAAGATAAACATTGGGAACAATTCTGTCCTCTGGACGTTTAATACATATTGCATGAAATTTCTGATTATTATTTTTACCAACCTCCTGAATTGTCACATCTGCATTTGCGTATTCTTCCGGCAAAAAAGACAAAATCTGCTCCTTTACCTGTTCCATAAATTTTTCATACGTCATGGTTCATTCTCCTTTTTCTATAATTTTTCAGCCAGTTCCCGCAGATTCGATGTATCCTGTAGGAAACTGTTGATTTGGAAATCTTTTTTTTGCATATAATCCACGCCCAGCTTGACCGCTTCGGAAAGCATCTGGTCGAAATCGTCCTCACTCCCCTCATTGGCAAGGTTCATCAGAACCTTAATGAGAAGAAAGAAGATTGCTCCATTGATTTTTCCTATCTTCATCAGCATCTTTGCAAGACGATCCGTGTCATGGTCTGCAATCGCCTTGATTTCGTCCACATGATATACTGCTGTAATCTCCTGCCGGATGATGCGGGCAATAAAATCTATATCCTCGCGGCTTCCCTCTATGGAAAGCCCTTTCTCCACATATCCCCGCACCAATTCCGATGTCGTGGTATGGTTTTTGGCTGCCAACTTATCCAACGTTTCCAAAGTCTCCGTTGTAAAATTGATAGAACGCTTCTGTGTCGGCTTTTTGATACTTCCACCTCCCATTTACGGTTCTTCCTGCAAGGGTTCTGACAGGAACCCCACGCAATATGAGATAACCCCGTTGCAGGCTTTGCCTGCAAGCTGTTTTCCGGCGGTGTGGAACCCGCCTATTCCCGCCTTAACCACCAAGCTCAGCTTGGTGTCAAGGCCGGTGTGCCACAGGCACACCCGGCCGCAGAGCAGCCTTTTTCCTAAAAAGCGGAAAACAGTATCTTACGGCTTCAGCACAAGCTCCACATTGTGCTTCTCATAGGTACGCCCACGCCCATTCAACATAAGGGAACATTCTGCAGCAATCCGGGACATCCAAAAGAACGCATCTGCTCCTTCCTGCAAAGTCTTTCCTGTAGCAAACCTCAGGCTTTTCTGCATTCCATCTTCATCACAGTAAATCAGGTCAATATCCAGATAGATCCCTTCACTGCCGCTAAAATTAGGAACACACAGGGCAAAATTGAAGTCCGGCAACTCCCTTGCTTTCGTCCTCATATCCACATCGTAAAGAAAATACTCGTCCGGAAGCATTCCCTTTTCTTTCAGATGGGTCTCCAGCTTCTCAAATGTCTCTTTTGCATCCGCCATTCCGATATGCCTTACACGATGCTGTTCATCCGGCTCACTCCACCGGTCTAACTCAAAGGTTCTTATTTTTTCCATTTACCGCTCCTTTCCCGCTATCTTTCTTCTTGAAAAGTCTCGTCCACTTCCAAGGATGCTGCCAAGTCCTGCCGGATATCTGCCCTGCTCCCTCTCACGGATGTACCATGGGTGCTGTATTCCTCAAAGAACTTTTCCTCCATTTTCATACTGCAGCAGGCTATCTTTCCGCCCCTTGGAAACAGGAAATGCAGCGTGTTGTCGGACGGCTCCTGCTCCACAGGTACGCCGTCCATAATCTCATCCACATCGCCTATAAAGCTCTGTGGGCTGTTTAGGATATTCCGCACCAAATAGACCGGGATCTGCACCTGCCATAAGCCATAATCATCTTCTCCATGGTTCCAGAGGACATTTACCAGCTCATAATATTTCCTCCCGTCAATCTGTTCCTTGGCATGATAAAGAAACGGACTGTCTGTTTCCATTTCTGTCCGCAGACGAATGATCTCTGCCAGTCGTTCCACGTCCTTTCTTATATTCTCCGGCACCTCCCCGTCAATATAGCTGCCATTCTTAAAAGAGTCTGCTACACAGTCAATGTCAACAATCTTGGAATCCATGCCAAGCTGCACCGCATCTACAAGACTCATGTCAAAATATTTTTCCGCTTTTTCTTCCGTTCCGCACTGATACAAAAGAAGCCGGGTTAAGATTCCCCTTATTTCTCTCTGCATCTCATCCGGCAACTGGCATACATATACCGGTCTCATTCTCTACCTCCAGTCTTTCTTCACCTTCCCAGCCCCTCCTCATCTTCCTCGTCTTCCGTCATGCTCTGCTGTTGTCTAGGCTGTTCATAAAGAGAAGTCAACACTTTGTTGAAATCTTTCTCTGTGGGTGTCTGTATGGCGACCTTATACCCTAATGACTGATAATGCTTCTTCGCTTCTCCTGCCCTTACCTGACCGTGATTGTGAGGTGTACCGTCTGCAAGTTTCCCATCCACATCATTGTCATAGCAGAACACGATTTCATTGACCTTGGGATGCTCCTCTAAGAACCGCTTCAGTGCCCTGTCTGACAGGCAGCCTTCCGATATCCGGTAGTCCTTTCTCCAGTCATATCCCCGCAGCTTATAAAGCGTGGCATGGCTCATGGCATCAATAGGTGCCTCAAACTCATAGACACGGTTGCTTTTTCCCTCCATGAGAAAACCATAGGTCTTATCCGAGTTCTCCATATCCTGCCGGAAACTGCTGCCTGCACTGGGACCACGCAGGGCGCAGTATCTTGGTGTCCCCTTGCTGTCATACCCGACAAACGCACAATTCCGGCGCACTTTGCCACCTATTTCCTGTCTTGACTGATATACTTTTGCCTGTTTCATCATGGTCTGCACAATTTCCGGATCAATCTTTCTTGTCTTTGTCAGGTACGCAAATACTCGGCGGTCGTCCGTGTCCCTGGGCGGTAATACCATCGTTCCCCTTTCTGCCTTTTCCTGCGGTGAAACTACATGGGCGGTCCGTTCATAAGCCCTGCACCCCAGTATCTGTTCCATAGCCTCCCTCTTTTTCAGTCCCAGATAATTCATTGCAAATTCAACAATGTCACCGCCCCGTTCTTCCGTAAATGAATAATAGCCACGGCCATGCTTGAACAGGTACAATCCCCCGTTGTGCTTCACATGAACCGTGGCCTTATCACTTTTCTCAATCTCAAAACCATTCCTTACCGCAAAATCTATAATATTCGTATTATAAATCTGCCGCATCTGTTCTTCCGTAAAGGGCATTGGTCTGTCCCTCTGCTGTACCTGCAACTGCTTTTCTCCTTTCCATCTACCGCTCATTTTCCATATCTTCCCCATCAAATCTATTCATCTGCTTCAAATTATCTGCACTGATGACAGTATATCCCATTTCTTCTGTATGTTCCTCTTCTTTCGTGTATTCCGCATCTTCTCCGTATGCCTTATATAAGGTAAATCCCTGTTCCTTGATATTCGCCATCCATTGGTCGAAAAATCCCATCAGATCCTCCATCTGCTTCTCGGTTCTGTCCCCGGTTTCGTAATAGATGCCCATGTTATCCTGCGTGTAAGATAAGGCATAGATACAACGCTGCGTATCGTCCAGCATGAACGTAATCTCCGGATCACGCATCCTGTCCCCATTCTGTGTATAATAGTGTGCAATACTGTACTCATTCTCTCCGATGGTTTCAAGCACAAGGTCATCAAAGCCGTCCTGTTTGAATTTCATGTAAGTATATGTACCCTCAAATAACTCCGGTGCCAGCTTACGCAGTTTCCGGTAGATACTGTTTCCATGGCTTTTTCCCGCTTTTTCCATTCCTTCCTCGTCTGCATCCGCAAATTCCAGTTCCAGATTAAGGGATACCTGTTCTTTCAGAAACTCCGACAGCTTTTCTTCCTCAGAAAAGGGGCGCTCCGCCTGCACTTTCGCCGCTTCAAACTGTTCTTTCAGTTCTCCCAATTTCCTCTCCTCATCTTTCAGATACTGCGGTATCTTCTCTGCAAGATTCTCAAGCCTTGTGATATTTCCCAGTGCAGATTCACCGGCATCCACCTGATAACTGCCTTCCCCTTTCAGGCAGAGAAGTACATCCTGAAATGCTCCTCTTTTCAGCATTACCTGTAAACCGGCGTAGGTCCCGGCTGATACGGTGTCTCCTGCCTCATGCCCCAGATTTGCCATCTGCATCTTCAGATATTCACCCGCCTTTGTCCGCTCGTCAAACAGCCTGTGATTTAAGGTAATAGAAAACTCCTGCGGCACCTCTTTCTGATACAGCTCTGCATCGGCTTTTCTATGTTCTATCCTTTCTGTACATTTCTTAATTTCCTGAGGATAATAGACCGTAATCTTGTTCTGCAAGTCCGTATGCTCACTTTTCCAAGCCGATTTCAGTGTCTGCAGGCGATAGACCTCATTATCCACCTCCATTTTCCTCTTAATCTTAGGATCCGATACAGCAAGAGCCTTGAACTCGGCATACTGAAGCACTACCTCGTCCACATCCTCACAGCTCCTAAGCGCACTCCGGCCAGTCATGATCTGGCTGATATACCGCTGCTTTTGTTCCAGTATCTGCCAAAGGTAAGCATCAAAGGTCTGCTCCGTGATGTAATTAAAGATAGATATCTCATCATTTTCATTTCCCTGCCGCAGGATGCGCCCGTTACGCTGCGTCAGATCAGCCGGCCGCCATGGTGCATCTAGATTGTGCAATGCTATCAATTTATCCTGCACATTCAATCCTGTTCCCATCTTCTCCGTGCTTCCCAGCAGTACACGGACAATTCCGTTCCGTACCTTTTCCAGCAGTTCTGCCCGTTTTGTGTCCGTATTGGCGTCATGTATGAAAGCTATCTCTTTTTCCTCCACTCCAAGCCGCACCATCTCCTGTCTGAGTGCCTGATAGAAGTTAAATCTGCCGTCCGCCTTCGGTGTTCCCTTATCGCAGAAAATGAGCTGTGTGGAATGCTGCTCCTCAGTGTCATGGTAGATTTCTGCCACACCTCTGGCACAGGCATTGAGTTTGGTGTCAGGATCGTTATCCAGCGTTTCATCCAGAATACGGGGATCCACGGAAAGCAGCCTTGCCTCGTTTGTCAGCTTTAAGAAATTATCCTGACTGCTGTCTACCTCCTTATTACGGATTGCTTCTGCCCTTTCCACCAGTTCCTCCATGATGGCTTTCTGATCCGGCGTGATAGCTGTCTTTACCACCTGCATTTTTCCCGTTTTTAGTTTCGGAACCGGCAGGTCCAGCATATCCGCTGTCTTGATGTCTGCCACTAAAAACAGCATGGACATCAGTTCCGGCAGATTGTGGAACTTGGCAAATCTTGCTTTCATCTGGTAGCCTGAGCCTTCGGGTTTGATTTCCAGCGATGATTCCACCTTGCCGAAGGTGCTTGCCCAGGAATCAAACATAAGCAGTCCCCTGCGCTTTAATTCGGAAGGCTGCAAAGTCTTTTGCATAACATAAAGTTCCGACATGGAATTAGATACTGGTGTGCCGGTGAGATACACCACGCCATGTTCATTCGTGATTTCATTGATATACTGGCATTTCATGTGCATATCCATGGCACGCTGGCTGCTCTGTCCTCCCACGCCCGCCACTCTCTGCATCTTGGTATAGCTGTAATTATTCTTATAGGCATGGGCCTCATCCACAAACAGGTTATCCACGCCCAGTTCCTCAAAGGAAATCGTTCCGTCTTTCTTCCCTGCATTATAGAGCCTGTCAAAACGGTCCTGTAAATTATGCCTGAATATCTCCATCTGTTTTAAGGACCATGTTTTCCCGGAAAGCATCTTCATTTCGTCTATCTTCTTTGTGATTTCATCAATCTCCTCCTGCATGGTAGCTAACTGCCGCTCTCTTGAAAGAGCGATCAGTTCAAAGGAACTGTGTCCCATGATGATACAGTCATAATCCCCTGTGGCGATACGGCTTACAAACCGTCTCCGACGTGGCTTTTCAAAATCTTTGTTCGTTGCAACTAAAATATTGGCATTAGGATAAAGCCGCATAAACTCTGTCGCCCACTGTTCTAAGGTATGGTTCGGTACTGCAATCAACGGCTTGTTACATACTCCCAGCCGTTTTCTCTCATAGGCAATAGCACAGGCTGTCATGGTCTTACCGGCTCCTACCTCATGCGCCACCAGAAGATTCCCGTCACTGTAAATACCCATGGCTACCGTGTCACGCTGGTGTTTTCGCAGAGTAATGGCATCATTCATATCCGGCAGCATCAGGTCATCCCCGTTGTAGGTTCTGGGACGGATGTTGTTAAAGCGGTCATTGTAAAGCTGCGTTAATGCAGCCCCTCTCTCCGGTTCTGCAAACAGCCATGATTCAAACTCCATTTTGATCTGTGCCTGCTTCTCCCTTGCAAGCAGGGTTTCCCGCTTGTTCAGCACATACCGCACCTTTTCTTCCCCAGTCTCCGGATCCTCATACTCCTGCCTGTCACGGACTTCTACCGTTTTCAGGTTCAGGGTATATTCCATAATCTCGTAGGCATTCAATCGTTCTGTCCCGTAGGTTTTATTTGCGGCAATGGAATCTCTCTCAGCCCTCTTTTCAGTAATGAAATAGGTTCCTGTATATTCCGCAAACTCGATATGGATATTGCTGTCCCTGTTATGCTTGCTCGTTGCAAACTTCTCATACATAAAATCCCGATAGTATTTCACCGGTATCCATGTAGAGCCAAGCACGAAACTGATGTCCTCCGGCTTTAACGGTTCCGGCTGCACCTGCTTTAGTGCTTCCACGTTCCGCCCAAACCACTCCGGGTACTCCTCTTCCGCCAGAACAGCCTGCGCCAGTTTATCCTTTACGTAGCCGCTTAAATATTCCTCTGCAAGCACCCAGCCGGACGTGGCATCTCCTTGCCGCCACTTTGCCGGATCCTGATATACATGCTCCCCCAGTTCCTCCAGAATATCCTCCTTGCTGCATATCTGCCCGTCCTTACGGTACAGATACTGCATATAATCAAGGTCAAACTTTCCTTTGGCATTCATGGTAATGCGCAGGGCTTCCTCCACATTGTCTGCTGTTTTTGGCATACTCTTTGGACGGATCGTGGCCTTATGGAATACTGCTGTCTTTTTGTACTCGCCCTTTACCTTTTTCCCATGCTCGTCCTTTACTTCTTCCTCAATGGAACGTAAAAGCGGAGAATCTGCATCCTTGGAAAATGCCATGACATTCCCCTGCAAATTGAGATACCCATATTTTTTTATATAACTGTCATACTCCCGGTTCAGACGGTCTAATAATTCTTTCAGTCTCTTTTCATACTCCATGGTGGGCAATTCCCACCCCAGTTCAGGATCGCCGTGAAGCTGGAAGTCCATCAGTTCCCGCAGGGCATCACGGATGTGGAGCATCCCGTCTACCCTCTCTGCCTTTTTCCCTGTCAGCTCCTGACGGTACATCCGGGAATCTTCCCGGTAATAGAAAGCGTCCCCCACCTTGGTATAACTGTAATTCTTCACATCCGGCGTTGCTGGAAGCCACTCTTTGATAACCGTGTCTTTGTCCTCCGATAGTTCACTTGCCGGTTCCTCATACTGCCCATGGAGCCTGCCTACTGCTTCCTCCAGCAGTTCACTTAAAGTTTTATCCGGGTATGGTTTGCATGTTACAAAATCATGGCTTCCATACATACCGGTTTCCTGTGCCATGGTTCCCAGCACCATCTCCGGGTGATCTATGAAATAACTGTTGTAGGGGATTCCGTTCTCGTCTTTTTCCACGGAAAGCCACGGTGTATTCCTTTCATCCGGTATGATTTCCTGCTCCCGCTTTTTCAGAAACAATATGTCCGTGGTCACTTCTGTTCCTGCCACCTGTTTGAAAGCATTTTCCGGCAGACGGATGGCACCGATCAGTTCCGCCCTCTGTGCGATATACTTCCGCACAGACTGATTCTCCTTATCCATGGTGAATTTTGTGGTAATAACTGCAAGGATGCCTCCGCTTCTTACCTTATCCAGACTTTTCGCCAGAAAATAATCGTGTATCTTGAAGTTATAACGGTCATACCGCCTGTCACTCACTTTGATATTGTGAAATGGCACATTTCCCACCACCACATCAAAGAAGCTGTCGGAAAACTCTGTGTCCTCATACCCTTTGATAAGAATGTCTGCCTGCGGATATAATTTCCTTGCAATGCCTCCAGCAATGGGTTCCAGTTCCACTCCATAGAGTCTTGACTGGCTCATACTCTCCGGCAGGGCTGAGAAAAAGTTGCCTGTCCCCAGTGCCGGATCCAGAATGTTTCCTGACCGGAAACCAAACTGGTAAAGTGCCTGATAGATAAACTCTATGACTTTCTGATCCGTATAATAAGAGGTCAGGGTTGAAGCCGATGCCAACTGCATTTCCTCCTCTGTCAGCAGCTCTGAAATCTCATCATATTCCTTTTCCCAGCCTTCCTTTCCGGGTGTCAGGGCATTGGCAAGACCGCCCCAGCCAACAAAACGGGCTAAGACGATCTGTTCCTCCGTAGTTGCAATACGGTTCTCCTGCTGTAACTGTTTCAGTAGCCTGATTGCCTCCACGTTATTGCGGAACTTTGCTTTAGGGCCTCCCTCGTACAGACGATGCTCCGGCTGATAGTGATAATTCAGTGTACCGTCCCGAAAACGCTGTTCCATTTCCTTTGCCACATCCATGGCATACTTCTCATTTGCCTGCCCGATGCGGCTCATGTTTTCTATCCGTTTCTTTGCTGCTTCCGAAAAATCTCCATCCTCTACGGACTGCACAACCGTCTGAGCCACTTCTCCCTCTGTGTAATTGGGTTGCAGAAGCTCTGCATTTTCAATCAGGACTACCGGCAGTCTCTCTATGACCTTATATCCATGAAGCCCCTGTAGCTGCTCTATATCTCCCAGTTCAACCGTATGGTTATCGTCCAGATACTGAAGCACTTCAAAGATACGGTCGTCATACGCAATCCGGCTTCCCACCGGGAACGGCATATATCCGCTCTTTATTTCCTCCGGCTCTGTTTCTTCCGGCAATATCTGGTCGCCCCCTTTTCCGTCATCCTCGTAAGGACCGGGATAAAGTTCAAACAGGCTGAGCTGTCCGTCCTCATGGTCTTTTCGGGAACCAAGCTGCATATCTTCTATTTCATCAGGAATATTGAAATCGCCAATGGCATCTTCTTCCTCATGGTATGGGATATACTCGCTGTTCTGCATCAGAGAACCTATCACATGGGTAATCACATCCCACGAAAGCCGCACAAAGCCCTCTTCCCCGAAAAAGAAATCCGCCACATCCTTTCCCGGCATGATTCCCCGTGTTCCGTCACTGCTTTTTTGCAGTCCGTAATCAAGGTAAATATCCCTGACGGCATTCCTTTTCACAGCCGGATCTGTCTCTTTTGCAAACACATGATTGATACGGTCATACAGTTCCAAAGGAAATACGCCGGTATCGGTCAACAGGCTCTGCACTTCCTCCCAGTCCTTATGCTCCCTGATATTCTCTTTTGTCGCTGACTGCGGAATATGAAAAGAGGAACCCTCTGCGGCATGTTCCGCTTCGGATTCCTCTGATGCTTTTTCGGTATTCTTTTTTACAGGCTCCGGCTCTGCCGCTTCCTCTTTTTCTGCTATCTTAACTGGTACACTACTTCGTGCAGGATGATCTCCTCCGCCTGTCTGGTTATCATCTCCATGTGTCCGGCTCTCTCCAGCATATCCTCGGTCTCCGGCATCGGCTGTGCCTCCAGAAGCTGCTGAATCAGCGTTTCTTTCTTCGCTTCTGCTTCCTCGTCCACCTTGGCTATCAGCTCGTTTATCTGCCCCAGTGCGATCAACTCCGACAGTCTCTGCGGGTACTTCGACATCATGTAGTCCTTCCATCTTCTCCCGAACATCCCTGTCGGTCTTAAGTCGTACTCCTTGTTCACGGATATCTGAAGGTTCGGATACAGCATCCCGTCCTCCCCTTTCGTGTATTCCAGTTTCGCTAACGGTTCTCGGCTCATATCTCTGACTCCTTTCTTCCTTGATTTCCTCAATCTGTTTATGTATCTCTGACAATACCGATCTTGCTATGGCGCAGGTATAATACCCAAGTCCCATGAACAATTCCAGACTTCCAAAATGGCTGATATTCTCAAATGCCCCTGTCTCCTCAAAAATCTCTGCCTTGATTCCGCATTTCTTGAAAACAATATAAGCTGCACTGTCTGATACAAGTTTTGCAAACTCTGCCTGCACTGCCCCGGCAGGAAGTCCATGCAGTACACTGTTCTCATCCTTTACCTCTACACGGGAAAGATATTTTTCAAAAAACGCATCCGCCTGCATACCGACAAGCTGGCAGAGACAGTTTTCAATACTATTCTCGTCTGTCCCAAACTGTTTATGGAAACGGTCTAATATTTCCGGCTGATACTGCCTCTCCAAAGACCAGACCGCACTCATGGCTCTCCGAAAACCCTCATAGTCGCCACGGGTATCTGCAAGGTCAAAATAATAAGCAAGCGTGGCTTTCGGATTATTCATATCCACAACGCCGATGCCTTTGGAACCGGCTTTCAAATATCTTCCGGTCTGCTTCTCCCAACCCATCTTCGTTGCAAGAAGTCCCGCATCCGGTCTTTGCACATAAATCAGCACGTTCTTGTCAAAGGACATCTTGTAGTATTTTGACACACTGGACAAAAGCCCCATCCACTCTGTCCTGTTCTGTGTCAGTGCCTGTACTGACTGGCGGTACAGGTCTGCAAGATAGGTTTCTCTACCCAACCTTCTGCTCCGGATTTTCGCTGCTCTGAGCGAAATAAAACTCCAATGCCTTTACAATCGTATCCTCGATTTCCTTTCTGCTCTGCTCCCTGCCAAAAAATCTGTTGATGACTGTCTCCTTGATTTTGATGGGTTTCGGGCTGCCACTCCTTGCAGCCTTCGTTTTTTCTCCGGTAATGATCTGCCGTAACAGTTCCTCTGTCAATTTGCCTTTCTTAGCATAGTCATGTATCAGTATTGATTTTTTTGTATCTATGCGGCAGTTATCATTCACAATCAATTCCGCAATCACAGGCTGCATTTCTTCCTTCACGAATGAAATATCATAGGCTGCTTCAAAACCAAGTGTCTTTGCATCCAGACAGTCAAGCAGCGGTGTGATAAGTGTTGCTATCCTTAGATACCGTGCAATACGGTCTTTGCTTAATCCGTATTCTTCGCTGACGGCTGCTCCTGCATCTGACTTCTTTGGGTTTTCCAACGAAGTCCCGTTTTTCCCGGTTTCATGCGGGTTTACGAACTCTTCAATCTCTTTTATCAGGTCATTTCTCCTCCCCTGGCTTTTGATTGCATCATAGTGCTGTTTCAGACAGTATGCCTTTTCAGAGGGACTTAAATCATCAAAGGAACGCTGGCGCAGATTTGTCTCTGTCGCAATCAGAATGGCATCTTCATAGGTCAGATTTTCCCTGATAATGACCGGACCTTTGGTAAGTCCGGCGATGCTTCCTGCATTCTGTCTGTTATGTCCGCTTAAAATCGTGTTTTTTCCGTCATGTACCCACACGATAAGCGGTTCTAAGATACCAAACTCACGGATGCTGTCTACCATGTCCCAAAGCCGCTGTCCGGTATAAAGCTTGAACTTATGATTTGGAAGCGGCTCCATCACAGCAAAGTCCATTTCCGTGATTCCCGTTCCGCCGTTTTCCTGCTCCGGCTGGCTTAAGTCTTCCTTTGTCTTGAAATCAAAGAGGTCGTCCATACCGTCCAGAGAAGAATTAAGCAATGTGCTTCTTGCCGGTATTTTTGGTGTTCTGGTCGCCATTTTCCATCAACTCCTTTACAAATTTTTCATAGGCTTTCGCCGCCGGATTATCCGGTTCATACTCACAGATCGTCATACCATACTCTACAGCCTCTGGCACTTTGATAGACCGGGGAATACTGTTCGTAAAGATACGCACTTTTTCCCCAAGTGCCTGCTGTAACTGCGCTTTCACACGCTTTGATACCCTTGTCCGTTCATTATCCATGGTGATAAGGATTCCTTCGATTTCCAGTCTGGCATTTGCGTGGCTCTTGATTCTGTGGAAAGCCCTTAGAAACTCTGCCATTCCCTCTACTGCCAGCGTTTCCGACTGTACCGGAATAATCAGACTGTCACAGCATATCATCACATTTATCATGGCTGTCCCCATCTTAGGCATCCCGTCGATGAGGATGTAGTCATACTGCTCCTTAATGGTGTCCACAAACTCTTTCAGCTTGTATTCTGCAAAATCAGTATCACACATCAGCTTATCAAAGTTATCCAGCTTGTTATTCGCCGGAATTAAATCTACTCCTGTCTCTGTCCTTATCATGTAGGACCCTTTATCCGGCAGTTCTTCGTTCATCACGATACACTTCAAAATGTCATAAATTGTCACGGAAAGCTGCTCTGGTGCGGTCACTCCGCAAAGTTTTGTTGTGTGCCTCTGCCCGTCAAAGTCAATCAATGCGACCTTACAGCCCTCCTTAGACAGCAGATATGACAGGGTTGTGGCAGTCGTGGTCTTACCTACTCCGCCCTTTCTGTTTACAATTCCTAAAACCTTGCCCATACGTTTGCTTCCTTTCTCTTGTTGAATTTGTTATTTTGGTTACATTAGATTCTCATGCAGGCAGCGAGCCAAGGTCAGGCTTGCTGTACCTTGGCGGCCACCTATGGGTAACATATTTTATATGCACTTGGATAAAAATAGGGTTAAGCACTTGCCTCCTCCCGATAGAAATTAAAGCAGAGCTAAATCAAGTATCCCATTTTCATGGAATTTAGATTTAGCCCTGCTTTGGTCATAACGACATCAGCCAATATCCCTAATATTGACAGATCCCGGCTATTCACTATAAGATTTTAATATAACAGCGCTGCCCTATCTACTCTCCTTAGAATAGCGAAAATAGGACTAAATCATAGAAACCGCTTCTTTATAGCTAATCTCTTGACTTAGTCCTATTATAACGTCATCATCAAAGGTCAGCGCGATCTTTTTCGGTTCTCCTGATGTCCCGCACACGCCGGTGTCTGTTTCTATATAGGTTCCATATGACTTCTGCTCTGCGTATCGTTCCGTTCCCACTGCCAGACACAAGATTCCCAGAAGCATGTCAAAGATCAGAATTCCCGCCAGTACTTTTTTCATTTCAAGCCGTCCGTTTCACGCTTTCACAGAAAATATATGCATTCTCAAAAGTGACCATTCCTGCTGCCGCAATAAAACATGCTTGCAAAAAAGGAGACCCGAGACTCTCATCTCCCGGATCTCCTCTGTATGTTACTTTTTTATTTATACTCAGATCTTGAATACGGAAATCTCGTTCTTAAGTCCTTCCATATTCTCATCCAGTACACTTGCAGTAGTGCTCAGCTTCTCCACATGGTTCAGAAGCTTATTGGCCACATCGTTGACGGTCTCGGCACTGCCTGCGGTCTCCTCAATGATATCGGAGATATTCTTCACGGCTGCCACAGCAGCGCTACGCTCACCGTCTGCCTTCTCCGTGCTTACCACGATATCTTTCAGTCCCTCGATCAGCTGGCCCATACGCTCCTGCATCTCGCGGAATACTGCGATCACTTCTTCCACAGCTTTGGTCTGGAGTTCTACCATTGCTTTCGCCTGGCTTGCACTCTCCACGCTGTTCTGGGTCTGGGCTGTAATGTTGGCCACATTGTTGCGGATCTCGCCGGCTGCCTTTGCAGAATCATCTGCCAGCTTACGGATCTCTTCTGCTACTACAGCGAAGCCTCGTCCAGCCTCTCCCGCTCTGGCTGCCTCGATAGAAGCATTCAATGACAGCAGGTTGGTCTGCTCTGTGATCTCTGTGATCGTAGCTACGAAACTGTTGATGATCTCAGATTCCTTGCGAAGAGATTCGATACTCTCACTCACTTTCACAGTCATCTGTGTTGTCTCGCCAGCACGATCACCCAGTACCTGTACGATCTCCATTCCCTTGTTGATCATGCCTTCCGTCTCGCCTACCAGCTTCTCCACACGTTCTACCACATGGCTGACTTCCTGGATCTCATTGGAGAGGATATCGGTCTTCTCCACGCACTCCTGTGCATGTCTGGACTGTTCTTCCATACCTTCGTTGATCTCACCGATGGCACGGGTAATATCCTGTGAATATTCATGAATCAGTTCAGAAGCCTGTCCCACGTTCTGTGCAGACACTTCCAGCTCTCCGGTAGCATTGCTTACCTGATTGACCAGCTTCTTCGTATTCGTGATCATGTTGGTAGCCGAGCCTGCCAGATCCTGGAACTCATCATGTCCCTTGGCAGATACGGTAACCGTCAGATCACCCTTCGCCACATCACCGAACTTTCTGGAAATGCGTCTCATGTTATTCTCAATACCTGCAGTGATAAAGATACCTACGATCACTACGATCACACATGCCAGGATCACCAGACCGATGGTCATGTTGCGGATCTCGGTAGCCTGACTGGTCACTACTCTCATAGGTACCAGTGCACAGGTGGTAAAGCCGATATCTGCACTGTGGCTGTAAATGAAAAGATACTTCTCACCCTGGAAATCTACCTCCGCAGTACCTGCATCCGCTACTGCCTCATCCATGACAGCTGTATAATACTCCTGTCCGGAGAATACATTTCCCTCTTCCGGAAGGACACTTTCTTTTCCTTCTTCTACGTTCTCAACAACCAGTTCTCTGCCTCCGGGAGTTACAAATCCGATGATACTGCCGTCTCCGATATCGATCTCTTCCATGAAATCCGTAATAGCAGAAGGCTTGATATCGATGACAACGCAGGCATTGTTCGACTGGCTCATCATTTCGAAGGCCATAATATAATCTTTTTCGGTCTCCGTTACCTTTTCATCCAGTACAGGATGACTGTCGATCCACTGCGGGATACTTCTTCTGCCTTCCCCGCTTGCCACGTCTTCCTTGTACTCATCCAGGAAACCGTCCACACCGGATGAAAGCTTAGTGGACAGAAGGTTTACTCCCTTCTTGGGAATAATGTGCATGTGGCTGATGAACGGGTTGGAGGTCTGCACCGACAGAAGGTTGGACTTCGTAGATGTCAGGAAATTCAACTTATCCACGGGATTATCTTCGAACATTCCCAGGAAATATTTCCGCAGATCATCATCGTAAGCATATTTCAGACCCTCTGAGCGGATAAAATCACAGCTCATATTCAGATTTTCCGTGGCCATACGCATCGTCTGTAATGTGGAATCGGTGAATTTCTCGCTTAATCCTTCTGCGGATTTCTGGTATGCTGACACACCGATGATCACCATAAACACAATAGGCACCAGGAAACATACAACGATCTTGTTGCGGATGCTGAGCAGTTTCGAGCTCTTTCCACTCTTTTTCTGCTTCGGAGCCTTTTGCTTCTTCTCCGCAGATGCCTTCTTTCCCTTCACTGCCTTTTCAGGCTTCGGCTTCTTTTCGGAAGTCGTCTCTTTTTTCCCCGTAAAAAGAGATTTCTTTGGTTTTTCAACATTCGTACTCATTTAATACCCTCCGGTACTTGTTATAGATATTTAAAATTATAGCATAATAATTACCAGAATGGAACAACATTTTCTGCCATTTGTTATGCTTTTTGTATATTTTTAGTTAAAATTTATCTTCGTCAGAAAGGTCTCAGGGAACTTCTCTTCCTCCGCCAGATTTAGGATACGTATCTGCAATTCCTGCCGTTTTCGAAGGTCATCCCCACCATCTGGCAATGTTCCTTCCGCCGTTTGCTTTCCACCTGCTGTAAGGATCCGACTGCCCACCATGGCTGCACCGCTCAGTGCCGTATTGCCGCCGGTCACCGTGCAATCTGCCAGTTCTTCCGGAAGCAGCCCGATAGCCACAGCCGCCTTCGGATCCAGATAATAACCGAATCCTCCCGCCAGCACCACTTTCGAAATGTCCGAAAATCTTATGCCATAGCTGTCCACCAGAATCTCAATGCCTGCGGCAATGGCTCCTTTTGCCAGCTGCACTGCACGCACGGACTCCTTCGTCACCAGCACATCGCCGATACGGACTCCTTTCGTAAAATAAGGTTCCTTCAAAAGACCCTGTCCGTCCATCAGCCCCTCTTCCAGAAGTTTTTGTAACAGTCTCACCATATCCGCGCCCCAGATGCCCCGGTTGGCTCCGCCTTCGAAAGCAGGGCCAGCCGCCGTGGCACAGGCATGTAATCTGTGTCGGTTTCCCAGTGCCATCTCCCCGTTGGTTCCAAGATCGATGAGTAGGGTGGAGGCCTCCTGTTCCAGCATTCCACTGGCCAATATTCCTGCAGTGATATCGCCGCCTACAAAGGCTGACAATCCCGGTATGATATGACAGGCCACTCCTGCAATTTCTGTCTCCACTGCGCCACTATGACTGACTGTAAAAGGTGCTTTGCCCAGTTCCTCCGGATTCCAGCCCATGAACAGATAGGTCATGGTGGTATTTGCCGCAACGACCATCTGCAGAGTCTCCTTCGGCTGCAGCTTTTTGGAAAAACGCTGCACTCCTTTTTCCATGAGGTCACGGACTTTTTTCTGCATATCTGCCGCTTTTCCCGGATCCTTTGCTGCCTCTATCCGTGAGAGCACATCGGCACCATAGCTGACCTGGGGATTCACACTGGGAAAGCTGTCCACCACTTTACCGGTCATGTCATACAACTGCATGGCAATGGTAGTGGTACCAATATCCACAGTCATCAGCCGTTTACCGTCCGGATTTTGTAATGTTAACGGAGGAAGTTCCAGCTTTTCCGTCACCACCTGCATCCCCCGGATCACTCCTGGACATCTGCCACAACCGGTACAGATCAGGCATCTGGTTCCCTTTTTTCCTGTGGGATTGGTACTGCTCGTATTATACAAACTGATTCCTCTCTTCATCGTAATGATAGTCAATGGCTGCCAGTTTATCTGTGATCTCCTGTTCCTTCACATCCAGATCATCGCAGAGCTGTTTCAGGCTTCCGTAGAAATCACGGAGTTTTAAATTTATAAAGCTTAATAACATTACGGGATCCTGTGGTATCATAACGTTTTCCTCTCTTTTCCTGTTTTTGACAGAGTTATATTGTAAACGAAAGGAGCAAAAATGACAAGTATCATCATCTTTGCTCCTGTTTTATTTTACAGATTATTGATTTTTCGATCCTTTTTCGCACTTGGCGGCCAATTGATCATTCTCCACGGTAATGACAATGGTATCGCCTTCTTCTACCTGATCTGCCAGAATCATCTTGGCTGCCAGGGTCTCCACGTACTTCTGGATATAACGCTTCAAAGGCCGTGCACCGTAGACCGGATCATAAGCATTGTCCACGATATACTGCATAGCTTCCTCCGACAGACGGATGGTCAGCTGCTTATCCTCCAGACGTCTGTTCAGATCGGCAATGATCAGATGAATGATGCCGCCGATATTGTCCTTGGTCAGAGGCTTGAACAGGATTGTCTCATCCAGACGGTTCAAAAACTCCGGACGGAAATGTGCCCGCAGATCATTCATGACTGCTGCCTCTGCTTCCGGCTTGATGGTACCGTCTTCATTGATACCGTCCAACAGATAACTTGCGCCGATGTTGGAGGTCATGATCAGTATGGTATTCTTAAAGTCTACGGTACGACCCTGAGAATCCGTGATACGGCCGTCATCCAGTACCTGTAACAGTACATTGAATACATCGGGATGTGCCTTCTCGATCTCATCGAACAGTACCACGCTGTAAGGTTTTCTCCGGACAGCTTCGGTCAGCTGACCACCTTCCTCATATCCTACATATCCGGGAGGCGCTCCGATCAGACGAGAGACAGAATACTTCTCCATGTACTCACTCATATCGATACGTACCATATTATTCTCATCGTCGAACAGTGCTGCCGCCAGACTCTTGGCCAGCTCCGTCTTACCGACACCGGTAGGTCCCAGGAACAGGAAGGAGCCGATGGGCTTGCTGGGATCCTTGATCCCGGCTTTGGAACGGATGATGGCTTCGGTGACTTTGGTCACACCCTCGTCCTGACCCACCACACGTTTGTGCAGTTCTTCGTCCAGATGGAGGGTCTTGTTACGCTCACTCTCGGTCAGTTTGGCTACCGGAATGCCGGTCCAGCGGGAAATAATCCTTGCGATCTCTTCCTCCGATACTTTTTCATGTACCAGAGACAGATCGGATTCTCCTACCTTATCCTCTTCCTGTGCCAGCTGCTTCTCCAGTGCGGGCAGTTCGCTGTATTTTAATCTGCCGGCCTTTTCATAGTCTCCTTCCCGCTCTGCGATCTGGATCTCATTATTCATGCGGTCTCTCTCTTCCCGCAGTTTGGAAAGTTTATCCACGGATGCCTTCTCGTTATCCCACTGTGCCTTTTTAGTGTTGAACTGATCCTTTAACTCTGCCAGTTCCTTCTGCAGATCTGCCAGACGTTCCTTACTGATCCGGTCATCCTCTTTTTTCAGAGCGGTCTCCTCGATCTCCAGCTGTGTCACCTTACGCTGCAGTTCATCCAGCTCCGTAGGCATACTGTCCATCTCGGTCTTGATCAGGGCGCAGGCCTCATCCACCAGGTCAATGGCCTTATCCGGCAGAAATCTGTCGGTGATATAACGGTTGGAAAGCACGGCTGCACTTACCAGTGCGTTATCCATGATCTTGACACCGTGATATACTTCGTAACGATCCTTCAGTCCACGCAGGATAGAGATCGTATCCTCCACGGTGGGTTCTTCTACCATAACCGGCTGGAAACGACGTTCCAGAGCGGCATCTTTTTCAATATACTGTCTGTATTCATCCAGTGTGGTGGCACCGATACAGTGCAGTTCACCACGGGCCAGCATGGGCTTCAACATATTGCCCGCATCCAATGCGCCGTCGGTCTTGCCGGCACCGACAATGGTATGCAGTTCATCGATGAACAGAATGATCTGTCCGTCACTGTTCTTCACATCATCCAGTACGGCCTTCAGACGTTCCTCGAATTCACCTCTGTATTTGGCACCGGCTACCAGTGCGCCCATGTCCAATGCGAAGATCTTCTTATCCTTCAATCCCTGAGGGACATCGCCCTTGACGATACGCTGTGCCAGACCCTCCACCACGGCGGTCTTACCGACACCGGGTTCACCGATCAGCACGGGGTTATTCTTTGTCTTACGGGACAGGATACGTACCACATTACGGATCTCGCTGTCACGTCCGATGACGGGATCCAGCTTCTGGTTCCTTGCTTTCTCCACCAGATCCTGCCCATATTTTTCCAATGTATCATAGGTTGCTTCCGGGTTGTCACTGGTGACTCTCTGGTTGCCTCTTACGGTAGACAATGCCTGCAGGAAACGTTCTCTGGTGATGCCGTATTCCTTCCAGATCTCGGCGATCTCCTTGTTGGGATTCTTGATCATGGCAAGGAACAGATGCTCTACGGAGACATATTCGTCACCCATCTGTTTTGCTTCGTCCGATGCGCTGACCAGTACCTTGTTCAGATACTGACCGACATAAGGCTGACCGCCCTGCACCTTTACTCTCTTCTCCAAAGCCTGTTTTGCACGGTTTACAAAATGATCCTTCTGGATCTCCATCTTTTCCACAAGCTTTAAGATCAGACTGTCATCCAGCGTCAGCAGACTGTACAGCAGATGTTCCTGTTCGATCTCCTGATTGCCATATTCCATGGCGAGCTTTTCACAGCCATTGACTGCTTCTATGGATTTCTGTGTAAATTTATCAATATTCATAATCGTTCGCCTCCTCACATAAGGTTATGCAATTTGCAACTATTCAGAGCCATTAAATATTGCCTAAGCTTTGTTGATTGCTTGCATTCATAAAAAGCTTTGGCAATATTTATTTGGCGAGGTAGCCTCAATGAGCAAAAAGGAAGCTGTGTAACAGCGTTTTGCGAATGAGGCTCTGAATAGTTGCTTTATTTATTTTCTTACTCGCGAACAGATTCACAGGCTTTCTGTCTCATCTGTTCTATAGTTAATATAACACATAGTCAGAGAAAATCAATTAAGAAATTATAAACTTTATATGGAATCTTTCGAAAATTATTTTCCATTCACGCGGAAGATTAATGCCGTTAGGAGAAAAATCACTCTCCAGATACTCATTTTTCACAATTTAAGTATCTATGCCTGAAATTTTTCTGTATAGAACCATACGCCACATATATTCCTGAAATATTGCATTGAAAAGTACCTGCGGATCACTTTTTTCTCTATAGACCCAAAATAGCGCCGTCCGGTGTCGTGTTTGCAAAAACACGGCATCTTGGCAGCGCCATTTCTCTTTTTCCGTTATTGTAACCTACAGTAACACTTTATTTTTCGGTAACGCCCTTTACTTCATATCCTGCGTCAACTACAGCCTTGGTCAGTACTTCGTCTGCCACATCAGAAGCCAGTTCCACAGTAGCATTCTTCTGCTCCAGGCTCATGGTTACGGCCTTTACGCCCTCTACGGCCTCCAGTGCCTTCTGTACGGTCCCGGTGCAGTGGTTGCACATCATTCCTTCGATATTGATTACTTTTGTCATTGTGTTTGTCCTCTCTTTCTCTTCTTTGCTATTTTGCTCTGCGGGGGCTTCCAGTATGCACTGTTCTCCCTCCACAGCTGCCTGCGTTGTCTCCTGTTCCGTCCGGGCTGCTTCCGGCGTTCCTGTTTTCAGCGGAGTAAATCCGCTCTTAAAGCCTCTCAGCCGCAGGGCATTTCCCACGACAAAGATACTGCTTAAACTCATGGCTGCCGCGCCGAACATGGGATTCAGACGGATTCCAAAAGACGGGTACAGCACACCGGCTGCCAGAGGGATGCCGATGCAGTTGTAGAAGAAAGCCCAGAACAGATTCTCCTTGATGTTGCGGATCACGGAACGGCTCAGTTTCATGGCCGTCACGGCATCCCGCAGATCATTTTTCATCAGAATAATATCTGCGCTCTCCATGGCTACATCCGTGCCTGCACCAATAGCCATGCCTACATCTGCGGCTGCCAGTGCGGGGGCATCGTTGATGCCGTCACCGATCATGGCTACCTTATGGCCCTGACGTTTCAGCTCGCTGACCTTTTTCTCCTTATCTTGCGGCAGTACTTCTGCCACGACCTCAGAGATACCCAGCTTCTGTCGTACAGCTTCTGCAGTACGGCGGTTGTCTCCGGTCAGCATGATGACTTTGACACCCATTTTCTCCCAGACACGAATAGCTTCATAAGAAGTGGCCTTAACAGTATCCGCCACGCCGATGACTCCTAAGAATCTTCCTTCCTGTGCCACAAGGAGCGGTGTCATGCCTTCGTCCGCCATCCGGTTCAGACCTTCTGTAGCTTCCTCCGGCAGAGTGATATGATTCTCCTGCAGAAAGGCAAGGTTACCTACATAGAATTTTGTACCGGCAGGAATTATCACGCTACTGGCACCCGATACTGTATTTCTCGCCGTCTGGTTCTGTTCCGTTGTCTTGCCAGGGCCATCTGTGGTGTCGTTCTGTTTTCCGGCATAAAATACCGCCGTAGGGCCGTCATTTTTTACTGATTCTACCGCACGGAATTCTGCTGCCAGTGTACCTTCCACGCCACGGCCGAAGGTTGCCTTGAAATCCACGATCTCGGGAATTGCCAGACCGAACTGCTCTGCCCATTCCACTACAGCTTCCGCCAGCGGATGCTCACTTTTTTTCTCAAGAGCTGCTGCGATCTGCATCATGGCATCCATCGGGAAGTCGCTCTGATAACCGCCTGCTTCTTCTACCTTTAACTTACCGCTGGTGATGGTTCCGGTCTTGTCCAGTACCACAGTGTCAATCTCTTTGGCCTGCTGCAGGGCCTCACCCGTCTTGATCAGGATACCATTGCTGGCACCTACACCGGTTCCCACCATGATAGCCACGGGTGTTGCCAGTCCCAACGCACAGGGGCAGGAAATTACCAATACGGCAATGGCTGTGGAAATGGCAAATTCCGCGGTAGCACCGCTTATCAGCCACACGATCAGGGTGATCAGGGAAATGGTCATGACCGTCGGCACGAATACACCAGCCACCTTATCTGCCAGCTGTGCAATGGGAGCCTTGCTGGCACTGGCCTCTTCCACCAGACGGATGATCTGTGCCAGTGTTGTGTCATCGCCAACACGATCCGCACGACATTTTAAGAAGCCCGCCTTGTTCACGGTAGCGGAGACCACATGGTCACCTGCCTGTTTCTCCACCGGAACACTTTCACCAGTGATGGCCGCTTCATCCACACTGGAGTTGCCTTCTAACACGATACCGTCCACCGGTACCAGACTTCCGGGCTTTACCAGAAAAATATCGCCTTTCTGCAGGCTCTCCGTGGGCACTTCCTTTTCCTGTCCGTCCTCGGTCACAAGAATTGCCACCTTGGGAGCCAGATTCATCAGCTTGGTGATGGCTTCACTGGTCTTTCCCTTGGAACGGCTCTCCAGATATTTTCCAACGGTGATCAGAGTCAGGATCGTACCGGAGGATTCAAAATACAGATCGTGGGCATAATGCTCTACCACTGCCATGTCACCGTAGCCTAAGCCATAGCTGATCCGGTACATGGCGAAAATGCCGTACACCAGTGCCGCGCCGGATCCCAGAGCGATCAGGCTGTCCATGTTCGGACTGCGGTGCGCCAGGGTTTTAAATCCTACGGTGAAAAACTTCCGGTTCACATACAGAATCGGCAATAACAGTAAAAACTGCGTCAATGCAAAATTCATGGCATTGGCATTGCCGTGCATCGTGTTTACGATAAATGCCGGAACCGGAATTCCGAACCATTCTTTCAGCATATGGTGCATAGACACATACATTAACGGGATCAGGAATCCAATGGAGATTCCCAGACGCCATTTCATGGCTCTTGCGTCTGCATCCAGCTTCTGCTGCAGCTCCTGTTTGCCATCGGCTGTGGACTTTCCTGTACTTCCCGCATTCCCGGAAGTGCTCTGTCCGCCTGCACCTGCCACACTGCCTTCGGTCATTACCGAAGCACCGTAGCCTGCTTTCACCACAGCATCGATAATTTCCGCCGAAGTGATCTTCGTCTCGTCATAGGTCACATCCATGGTCTCTGTCAGTAGATTCACGGATGCTTTTTCCACATTTTCCAGCTTGTTTACTGCCTTTTCCACATGGGAAGAACATGCGGAACAGGACATTCCTGTAACATGATATCTTTCCTTCATAATACCCTTGCCTTTCCATGACCTGCAAAGTCTCCGGTGCTTTCAATGCACCGCAGCAGCACAAATTTACAGGTTTATCTGCTACCATTCCGCCGCTTATTTCAATTTCTTCACAAGTTCCACTGCCTCATCTACTATAGCAGTATTCCCCTTCCGGATCTCTTCCACCACACAGGTCTCCATATGTTCCTTCAGGATTGCATAGCCAAAGGCCTGTAAAGCACTCTCCACGGCAGCTACCTGTGTGAGAATATCACCGCAGTAACGGTTCTCTTCCAGCATCCGGCTGATACCGTTTAACTGTCCGCTCATACGGCTTAAACGGTTCTGTAATTGTTTTCTTTCTTTTTCGGAGCGGGGCGTTGCCTTCTGGTGACAATGACAACATTCCATGCCTTTTTCTTCCATTTTTTCTTCCTTTTGTTCTGCCATAATTTTCCCCTTCCTGAGCCTCCGGCACCGGAATCCGAATTTTCCAGAATCTTCCCGGTTCTACACATATGCTGTTTCCGGCCTGCATATCAGTGCACGCAACATGCTGCCGGATCTTTCGTTGCAGCCATACGCAAAATACCCTACAGGGGTATCTTGTTTTCTTCTACAAGATATACCCCCATAGGGTATTTGTCAAGAGGTACTTTCTAATTCCTGCCAGTTCACCTCTGACCAAAACAGATCCTTACGATCTGCATCTTCATGATTCTGTCGCCGGTTCTGGCGAGGAAGCGGAATAATCCGCTGACGGAAGGGTCTCGAAGATCATTATATCCCAGCATATAGCCACGGCTTGTGACCTGCAATCTGCTGTCCCACGGGGAAATCTCACTTTTCGCATCCGAAACCGCAAAATACGCACCCACATCCTGAATTTTAGCGCTCCTGAGCCATGTCTTTGCTATCATCTTAACCGCTGTCCGGTTCGCCGCGTCAAATACCAGCACACCACCGGGAAAACTGTCAGCCATTGCCTGTACCAGCGTCCTGACTTGCTCCGTCAGAAAATAATAGAATACTCCGGAGGCAAAAAATATTGCCCCTTCGGACGCGTCGATTTTGGTAAACCATTCCGTATCATTCAAATTGCAGGGAATATTTTCCTCACGGTCTCCGGCGGGCAGTAATTGATTGCGTACGGCGATAACATCCGGAAAATCCAGATTGTAAATTTTACAGCTGCCATTGTCACAGGCTCTGCCGGTACCGTCAAGTCCACAGCCCAAATTGACCACCGCCGCATCAGGATGATCTGCCAGGTAATTTTGTACCTCCCATGCAAGGTCATTCTGCCGCATGGCAACCTCCAGCGAACCGAAACGCTGCATCAGGCCGTGGGATTTTTTCTCCACCTGTGAAAAATCATAGTCGATCTGGTCGATCAGGTGTACCGCCATCTCGTCCCGATATAGGTTCGGATACAACTCCGAGTATAGCTTTCGGGAATAAAGCGGGATGATCAGTGTCTCCTGTACGGTGTTCTTCTCAATCTTGTATTTCATGGACATCTCTCACTTTCTTGCATTTTTGCCATTTCTTTTTTGTTAGTTTTGTCTAACCGTTGTATAGAGTTATGCGGTTAGTTTGTGCTAACTTAAATGTCTTAGAAAAGCCGCATTACTGCGGCCTTTCAGCTGACTGTTTTGGTTTTCGTTTCTATTATTATACTGAACTTATTTCTGTTTTGCAAGGTAGATTTCCACCAATAGATATTTCTTGTCTTCTTCCCAGTTATAGTAGAACTGAATCAGTCCGATGCGGCTCCTGGTGCCGGTCTTCTCATTCAACGCAGAAAACATGCCGCTAGAGCAGCGCACGGGAGACAAATAAGGCTGTCGGCGATCACCGGCACCGACAAGAAAAATCCCACTGCCTTGAACGCAGTGGGATTCCCGGTTTTGCTTTTCCATAATAGAAAACAGCTAATGAAAGCATGGTCTCTCCTTATACAGACTGGAAACCGCCTTCCAGATCTTCGATGATATCATCAATATTCTCCGTACCGATAGACAGACGAATCGTATTGCTGTAGATTCCCTGCTCATTCAGCTCTTCCTCAGACAGCTGTGCATGGGTGGTGGAAGCCGGATGGATGACCAGAGACTTCACATCTGCCACGTTTGCCAGAAGCGAGAACAGCTCCAGATTATCACAGAACTTTTTCGCTGTCTCCTTGCCGCCCTTGATCTCGAAGGTGAAGATGGAACCGCCTCCGTTCGGGAAATATTTCTTATACAACGCCTGCTGCTCCGGATCGGTGGATACGGAAGGATGATGCACACGCTCTACCTGCGGATGGTTGTTCAGATACTGTACCACCTTCAGTGCATTCTCCACATGACGTTCCACGCGCAGAGACAGTGTCTCCAGTCCCTGTAAGAAAATAAAAGCATGCACGGGAGAAATGCAGCCGCCCATATCACGCAGAAGCATTGCACGGATTGCTGTCACGAAAGCTGCACCCGGTACTGCCTTGGTGAAAGTCACACCATGATAGCTGGGATTCGGAGTGCACAGATGAGGGAACTTGCCGCTGCCCTCCCAGTCAAATTTACCATTTTCCACGATCACACCGCCTAAGCTGGTGCCGTGTCCGCCGATGAACTTCGTAGCAGAATGTACCACGATATCTGCACCGTACTCAAAAGGACGTACCAGATAAGGAGTAGCAAAAGTATTGTCTACTACCAGAGGCACCTTGTGTGCATGGGCGATCTGTGCCAGACGCTCGATGTCTACCACATCAGAGTTGGGGTTGCCCAGAGTCTCGATGTAGAGAGCCTTGGTGTTCTCCTGAAAGCTTGCTTCGATCCTGTCATAATCGGAAGGAGCCACGAAAGTAGTGGTCACACCGTAGTCCACCAGGGTATGCGCCAGCAGATTGTAGGTGCCGCCGTAAATATTATTTGCAGAAATGATATGATCTCCCTGTTTTGCCAGGTTCTGGATCGTGTAGCAGATGGCTGCCGCTCCGCTGGCTACTGCCAGAGCTGCGGTACCGCCCTCTAATGCCGCAATACGCTGCTCAAAGACACCCTGGGTAGGGTTGCCGAGACGACCGTAGATCTCACCGGGATCTTCCAGTCCGAAGCGTGCTGCTGCATGGTCGCAGTTGCGGAATACATAAGAAGATGTCTGATAAATGGGAACGGCTCTCGCACCGGTCACGGGATCAGGCTGCTCCTGTCCCACATGTAACTGTAATGTCTCGAATTTTAAATTACGCTCTGCATAGGGCTTTTTGCTCATGTTCTGCCTCATTTCTGCACTTATCTGTGTGCTGTGTGTTAGTCATATAGTAGCTTATCTATTCCTAGGAATCTACTATAAAAACATGCTAAAACACAATCAAAAATATGTCAATGTAAAACTTTAGTGCAGCAGATATTTTTTACTTCACCAGCCGGTCCTTATACTTCAGCCATTTTCCCGTACGTACCCTGTTAGTGAACAAAAATGCCCGTACGACCCAGTCCATGGTCATAGCGATCCAGACGCCAATGACGCCAAGTCCCAGACCCTGTCCCAGGATATATGCCATGCCCACACGGCAGAGCCACATGGAAGCGATCGCCACGATCATGGTAAATCTCACATCTCCCGCAGCGCGAAGTGCATTGGACTGTGCAAAGGACAACGGATGCACCAGCATACAACATACACAGCTGTAACATAACAGAAAAACAGTTATTTTCATTGTCTCCGGACTCAGATGATAGATTCCGCAGATCGGCCTTGCAAAAATAATCATGGGAATTCCCAACAGGATCATACAGGCATATGCTACTTTCATCATTTTTTTCAGATAATATAATGCCTGCTCTGTTTCTCCTGCGCCGATGCACTGTCCGATCACAGTGATCATTGCCACACCGATGGCATTGGCAGGGATCTGCTGAAAGCTGGCAATGCTGCCCGTTACGGCATTCGCCGTCGTAGCAGCCATTCCAAAACCGGCGATCAGACTGGTGGTCAGAAGCTTACCGATCTGGAAGATACTGTTTTCCAGTCCGTTGGGAACACCGATATACAGAATCTTTCCCAAGATTTTCGTATCGATCCTCCAGTGATTGCTCACTATGATCTTGTCACTTTTTCCAAGCAGCACTATGATCATCACAGCCGACAATATTCTGGAAAACAGCGTGGACAACGCAGCACCGGCAGCACCGATCCTTGCACCATAGATCAGGATCGCATTTCCGGCAATATTTACCAGATTTGCCACCAATGACACTTTCATGGACACCTTGGAATCTCCCACCGCACGGAACAGAGCCGCACCACCGTTATAAATTCCCAGAAAAGGAAAGGACACCGCCACAATATAAAAATAAATTCTTGCGGCATTCATGACATCCGCCTCCACATTTCCGTAAAGCAGTGCCAGCAATCCCCGGTTCCAGATCAGTGCTATCATCATAAACAAAAGTGCCACACCTCCAACCGCTATAAACAGCTGATTGGAGGCCCGGCCTACCATTTCCTTATCTCCGTGTCCCATATATTGCGCCGCCACTACGGCACCGCCGCTGGCCATGGCCGTGAACAGACCGATCAGCAATACGCAGATACTATCCACCAGAGAGATTCCGGATACCACAGCTTCTCCACAACTGGCCGCCATCACCGTGTCCGCCATTCCCATTGCGATTGCCAAAAACTGCTCTATGATCAGCGGCCACAATAATTTTTTCAGTGCATCCTGTGAAAATAACATTTTTTTCTCTTCCGTCATACCTTACATCGTTCCTTTATCATCACATTAACAACTGCCAAAATATCACATTGTCATTGCATTGTAAATAAAAATGTAATTTTATGATTCAGTAACTATTCAGCACCCCATTCGCAAAACCGCCTCTACGAGGCTTTCTTGGAGAACAGGCCGGCCTGTTCTCTGCTCATTGTGGTTACTTCGCCCTATAAATAGTATCAAATGCTCTTACGAATGCAAGCATTCGACGCGCATTCAATACTATTTACATGGCTCTGAATAGTTACAGCTCCTGATATACGAAATAGTCCGCAGCGACCAGGCCGCCTTCCATACCCTGCTCATTGATGGCAAACAGTCCGTCCTTGACACCGACCCAGCGGCCCGGAGTTGCTTCCACCATCTGTCCCACAGGCTGTAGGTTCTCTTCCGCAGTTCCCACATAAAAAGTACGGTAGTTCTCCTTCTCCACCTTCATCTGGATATAAATGACATCACTGTTCCATTCGCCCAGACCGGTGCGCACTTCATCGTCCTTCGTCCAGTTGCCGGTGCGCTGCTGTAAGCTCATCTTTCCGTTTATTTTCTGCACCGCAAGTGCTGTATAGCAACCGCCCAGCGATACCAGTCCTGCCACATCGCCGTCTTTCATCTCTTCCAGATGCAGACAGGTGGTAATGGAGAATTCCGGTGCCGGCCACTTCTGTAATAACAGATTGCTGATATCGCACAGCTGTGTCTTCGGGTCTGCGGCCTGGGCATGAAGAATGAGCTGGCCGTTTTCCAGATCATACCATTCCTTTTTATAATTGGCATTCCACTGCCACTGTAATCCCAAGTTTTCTCCTTCGAAGAAATCGCTGTCCTCCGGGGTATCGATAGGATATGCAGCTCCCACTTTCGGCTTCTTGTAATGCAGTACCGGCTCACCGCATCCGTCCACTTCGTTCACGCCGATCACCGGCCAGTCGTTTTCCCAGTGCATGGGCTGTAAATGTACGATACGTCCCGCATTGCCCACATCCTGGAAATGCAGGAACCAGTCCTGTCCGTCCGGCGTATCCACCCAGGCACCCTGGTGAGGTCCGTTGACAGGAGAATTCCCCTGATGCAGGACGATTTTCTCTTCCCAGGGACCGTAAATATTTTTCGACCGCAGTACGGTCTGCCAGCCGGGCTTCACGCCCCCTGCCGGAGCGAAGATATAGTAATAGCCGTTTCTCTTGTACAGCTTCGGTCCCTCGATGGTGGGCTGGGTCGCATGGCCATCATAGATGAACTGACCGTCATCCAGCACTCCGGAGCAGTCTGGCTCGATGGGAGACATATACAGCATGCTCTTGAAGCCGATACGGCTTCTGGCGAAAGCTGTCACCATGTATGCTTTGCCGTCCTCATCCCAGAAAGGACAGGGATCGATCCAGCCCACGACCTTACGCACATAAGCCGGCTCGCTCCACTTGCCGAAAGGATCCGTGGTCTTGCACATCATGATGCCCTCGTCCGGCATGGGGATAAATACGTAATAAGTTCCCTCATGATAACGGATGGCCGGTGCCCAGGTACCACAGCCGTGTACCGGCTTGTCATAATAGTCAAAGGGAAGCTTGTCAATGATGTAATTGATGACCTTCCAGTTCACCAGATCCTTCGAATGCAGCAGAGGCACTGCAGGGGTGTTACAGAAGCTGGAAGCGATCATAAAATAATCCTCTCCCACACGAATGGCATCCGGGTCCGAATAATCGGTATACAGGATCGGGTTGGTATAGGTGCCGTCGCCCTGATCAGCGATCCACATTTTATGTATCTTGGTCTTGTCCATAATTTCTCCATTCCGCAGCCTTTGCCGCCTTTTATTTACGAATGCAGGTGTTCAACACTCATTTGATAATAGTTACCTGTTTCTGAACAATTTCAGTATAACAGATGTTCCCTTGTATCGCGTGCCATTTTCCCATTAGTTTGTGTCAAATCTTGCATTTAGCGACTATAAATGTCATAATAGTGACAAAAGTTGCAGGAGGGAATCCCATTGAGTTTCTTTTACCAGAACCGTCAGGAACAGCTTTATTTATATTTATCCAAAAACAACCCCTATGCCGTCCATCTTCACAGACAGTTGGAGTTGATCTATGTATTGAGCGGTTCCACCACCGTCACCGTGGAACAGCAGGATTTTTTACTTACCCCCGGTCAGGGTGTTCTGGTTTTTCCGAACCAGATGCATGGCCTGAAGCATGTGGAACCCGGTCAGAATCTGCTCTGTATCTTCGAGCCGGATTTCTGCCACTCTTTCCGCCAGTTTTTCCAGAACAAAAAGCCTGCCCACAATGACTTTACCGTCTCCTCCCTGTCAGAGCACAGCCGTATTGCCCTGCAGGGACTTAAAACACTGGCCGCTGCCATGGAAAAGGATCGTCCCACACCTTCCGATGTACAAGTCTATGCGGAAGGGTATCTCACACTCCTGCTGGCAGACCTGCTGCCATCGTTGCCTCTGCAAGTGCGTAAAAACACAGATGACCTGGAATTGGAGCAAAGACTGCTTCTCTATCTGGATGCCCACTATACCGAAGAATTGTCCCTGGAAAGTCTCTCGAAAGAATTCGGTGTCAGCCGCTTTGTCCTGTCCCGGATCTTCACTGAGAAACTCCACACCACTTTTCCTGATTACGTGAACTCCCGAAGGCTGGACTATGCCAGAGATCTTCTATTGTCCACGGAGCTCTCCGTGACGCAGATTGCGCTGGATGTGGGATTCGGAAGCTCCCGCACCTTTTTCCGGGCCTTTCATTCCGCTTATCACACCACTCCCGGAGCTTACCGCAGGCAGAAAGAATCTTCCTGATCCCTTCCCTTACGCTGTATCCACAGAAGTTCCTCTCCCGCCCGGATATAATCTTTCCAGGTACCGACGATCTGTCCCCGCTCCGGGATCTGGCACATTTCCACCGTCACCGCCGTATCCACGCCTTCCCTTGCCAGGCCCTCCTGATCAAATTCCATCAGCAGTTTTCCTTTGCGCACGATCTCGTTTTGCAGGACATTGCAATGATAATAGGCGCTGTGCAGTTCTTCCCTGTCTCTGCAGATATTCAACAGCAGTTCCAGTCCGCTGTCCGTGCGGAATCGGATCCGGTTTCCCATGGGATAGAGTTTCAATACCTTTCCTGCCGTGGGCGCATAGACCTTTCCATCCTCTGGCACGATGCTGATACAGCCAGTTCCGGCATCAGCGGTCTCTTCAGCGGTCTCTTCCATGCGCTTACGGATCTCTCCGTTCACCGGGCTGCCTATAGTGACACCTTCCCTCACCAGTTGCCTGGCTGCTGTATTTTTTCTCTCTTCCCTGTCTTCCCCTGTCTCTTCTGTTTCTTCCATTTTCCACCGGATACTCCTGCCAGACCAGAAGCCGACCAACAGTCCCAGCACTCCCGTTGCCACGATGTCATACATCTGCATGTTTCTACCTTCCTTTTTCCATGATAAGGTTCCCGCTCCTTATTCTGTCTCATTTTCGGGAAAACATGCCATTTTTTCATTCATAACTTCCAAAAGAAGTGCCGCCACGATTCCTGCCGCCATGCAGAACAGATTCCGGGATGCGGTCTCCGGAGATGTGGCAAAACTGTTCCATGGAACCGTCATCACTGTAGCTGCACTGATGATCCCGAAGATCCCGTGGAACATCCCCGCATACTGTTTTTCAAGCAGGCGGTTTACCAGCCTGGCCAGACACACAAAAGTCACCACGCAGCCGGTCATTCCGGGAATCAACACCTCCGGTCGAAGATGAGCGATCCCCTCTACGAACGGTGTATACAGCCCTAAGGGCATCAGTAGTGTAGAAAAACTCATCCCCGGAGCGATCACCGACAGAGCAAGGGCAAATCCACAGAACAGATACGCTCCGAGTCCCGGCTCCACTGCAGTCTTGGAAGTCTGCAACGAAAACAGCAAAAAAATCATTGCCGCAAACGTCACTCCGGAGACGATCCTGTTTCCTCCGGTCCTGCCCTGCTCTCCCGCTTCCCGCCACAGGGACGGCAGCATTCCGCCGATCAGCCCCACAAATACACAGACCGATTGCTCCGGATAGGTCTCCAACACATAAGAAAGCAGATTCGCCACACCTAAAAATCCCGCCGCAGAACCGATCATATACGGGAGCAATCGCGGCAGATGGGTCCGCCACTTATGTACCGGATCCGACAGCAGCTCCATGATCGGTCGATAGACTCCAAACACTACACTTAAAACGCCGCCGGATATCCCCGGGAGTACCGCTCCCAGACCGATCAGCGCCCCTTGTAATACTTTTCCCAAAAATCTAAGATCCATCGTTATTCTCCGCATCCTGTTGCTCTTAAAATCATATGCTTTTTCCATAAGAAAATAGGTCTAAAAATCAAAGATAATTATTGACATTTCGATCAGGGCAATGGTATACTCTAACCGTATTCTAAATGAAAGTCATTGATCTCACATATTTTTGTAAGACATTGCTACTTTTTCACGGATGCTTTACAAAAATATGTGATTTTTTTGTCCTACGTTTTAGAATCATCAAAAGGATCAGGCAAAGCCTGAATTATTAAAGGAGGTACCAATAATGAATAACGGTACAGTTAAGTGGTTCAATGCTCAGAAGGGTTATGGTTTCATCACCAACGATGCTAACGGCGAGGAAGTATTCGTACACTTTTCCGCAATCAACGCTGATGGTTTCAAGTCTCTGGAAGAGGGCCAGAAGGTAACTTTCGATACCGAGTGCGATCCTCAGAACAGCAGCAAGATCCGTGCTACCAACGTTACTGTTGTAGCTTAATAGCAAGACAGACCAAAAGGATCAGTCCCACGGGACTGATCTTTTTTCATGCCCGGAATCCTCTCCACCGCTCCGCAGAAATCTCCGGTTTCGTCACAAGACATTCCGGATCCGGTGCCAGCACATGCCGTACCACCCGGAACACTTTCTGCGCATCACACAGCAGACACTTCGCATCTCCGAACATCACCTCTTCCACTGCTCCACAATCCAGAAACGCCTGGTTCAATTTCACAAAATCTTCCGAGATATGGGGTTGGTCGGGATTATAGTGTTTTCTCATATATACTTCCTTTTCTCTTCCGTCCGGCAGGATCGTTGTCAATAACATGGGCTCCGCCGCCAGACGATTCGGAACATTCAGCACCTCTTCCACACTGTGGATGTAAGTATTGCGTTCATGTCCAACGCCAACCAGCAGAATCTTACCACCGCAGTCTTTCAGCCGGTCGTAGGCTCCTCCCGGGGTACATGGAGTGTTACGTTCTTCCTCTCCTGCCAGATATTCGGCAGCATTTTTTCCGTACCCCGCTAAAGAATGGGTGGGATGCAGGGAGCGCACCACACCCTCTCTCTGCCGGAACAGATTGGTCAGCAGTCCCACGCAGGATGGGGTATTACGATAGTCATACACCGGGTGCTGTGCATTCACATTGGCCCAGGTATGGGTCGGCAATAGCAGAAGGCCTTCCGCAAAATATTCCATCCAGGCATCCAGCACGATATCCGCACCGCCCTCCACTTCTCCGATGGCCTTCATGGAAGAATGGATCAGGATCGTCTCTTTTCCCGTAAGTCCCACATTCCGTAACTGCTGTTTCAATTCTTCTTTGGTATACATATTTTTTCCTCGCATATCGCATATAGTAAAAGGCCGGTTTCCTGGGGAGCATGGAACCGACCTTTTTATGCTGTTTTCTCTACTTTCCCGCTTCCGGTACAAAACTGTCGAAGATGAAAATATCGAAATGTTTTCTCGCTTCGTCCAGTTCCTTCTGGCTCTTGATGGTCCATGCGGCTGCAGTATTATGGTACAAACCTCTGCAAAGCTTCCGGGACAGGATTTCAGGATAATGATGATTGTATGCCACAAAATCCGGCTTGGTCACGAAGTTCAGCAGCAGATTCTGCAATACAAAATATAATATCCCGACATACTCTCCTTCTTTCAGAAAAGCATCGGACAACTGGCCTCGCACCAGATCCGGATGTTTCTTCCGATACCACCACACACCCAGAGGGTTGAAGGACTCCATGCAGTACATTCCCTTGTAGGCCCTCAGCATTTTATCTGCAAGGGGACACAAAGACAGGTCGGTGCGCTCGATCTTGAACTCCACGATCAAAGGCACTTTTCCGTCTACCATCTTCAATACATCCTCAAACTTCGGAATCTTCTCCACAGAATCGCACAGGTGAAACTGCTGCAATTCCTCGTAGGTATAATCACTGATCTTGCCTTCGCCGCCGCAGACTCTTTTTAATGTAAAATCATGGAACACCACGGGGATCTTGTCCTTCGTCAGCTGAATGTCCAGTTCAATACCGAAGCCCGCATCCGCAGCCTTACGGAATGCCGCCATGGAGTTCTCCGGTGCTTCCGTTGCATTATCGTGCAGGCCTCTGTGGGCGTAGAGCCATTCTTTAAAAGGGGCCGTATCGGGCTTATGGATCATCCGGGGCATGATCATAAGGAAGTAAAGAATCGCCAGCACTACAATGACGATCAGTATGATTGCTAAAACTTTCATTCTCAATTCAACCTTCTATCTTATGTTTTGTTTCACATACATCTTTTCTGCGCCCTCTTAGTCTCCGCGAAAAGCTGCTGCATCTTACTTTAATCCACTGCCCCGCAATTTTCAAGTAGCTATTTCTAAAGATTTTCTAACGATTTATTGTCTATTTTATTAATCGTCCACGTCAAAGTTCTCCAGAATGCTCTCCTTCTTCTGGGGCTTCACATCGCCGTGGCGTACCTGGGTCATGGTCAGGAATGCCATCAGGGAGAAGAACAGCGCATAGGGGAACAGAGTGTTATAGGACACCTTCTCCAGCAAAAATCCGGACAATACCGGGGTCAGGATCTGCGCCGCCATGGAAAAGGTGTAATAGGTTCCGGTGAATTTACCCACATCGCTGCCACTGCTCATGGCCACGATCATGGGATAGGAATTCACGTTGATCGCTGCCCATGCCACACCAATCAGGGCAAAGGCCACATTGACGATGGGGTGATATTCTCTGGCGAAAATAGCCGCTCCGTAGCAGGCTGCCATCAGCAGGACACCGCCCATGATGGTCTTTTTACGGCCGATCTTCGCTGAAATACCTCCGATAGGGATATAACTGAAAATGGCTGCCACGGTAGCCACCATCAGACAGTTGGCGAAGCTTCCGCCCTCCATCTTCCATACTACTTTCGTATAACGGGAAAATGCTGTGGTCACGGCATTATAAGCGGTGAACCATAAGAAGATGGACGCCAGCATGAAGTACATACTGCGCTTCACATCCTTCGGCATGTCCTTGGTGCTTTCGGTCTTTGCCGTCTGCTGTTTTTCCTCGAAAGCTTTTGCCTCTCCGGTGTCTCCCACTGCCTCGATCTCTCCGGCAGCTTCCACGCCTTCGGCCATCGCTTTTTCTTCTATAGTGTCTGCGTTTGCGGCTTCTGCCTTTTCCACTTCTTCCCGCAGCTTATTTTCCCGGATGGTGATCACGAGGATTCCCACTGCAATAGCCATGACTGCAGCAATGCTGGAAAACAGCGGCAGGTAATCCGGTGTTTCCCCTTTGCCCACCAGTACCTTGATCATGATCAGGGCATAGACACCGCCTACGGCTCCCATAAGGTTGATCACCGCATTGGCGCGGCTGCGCAGATGGTTCGGCGTCACATCCGGCATCAGTGCTACCGCCGGAGAACGGTACAGTCCCATGGACACCAGCGTGAGGAACAGCACCCCTAAAAAGAACACCTGGTTACTGAAGGACCCTCCGGTGGCCCATCTTGCCTTCTCCGCATTATCGATCATCGGCAACATCATCATGAAGATCACTGCCAGGATCGTCCCCACCACGATAAATGGCATTCTTCTGCCAAGCTTCGTATGTACCTTGTCTGACAGCATACCGCACACCGGCAGCAGGAAGATGGCCAGCACATTGTCCAGTGCCATGACCGCTCCCGTCATAGTCTCTCCCAGGTGATAGGTGTTCTGCAGGATCAGCGGGATAATGTTGTCATACATCTGCCAGAAAGAACAGATGCTAAGAAAAGCCAGTCCGATCAGAAACGTTCTTTTGTAATTTAATTTTGTCTCCATAAGAAAACCTCCCAAGTTGATAGTTTTATTTTATCAGAGGGGGATGCCATGCGCAATCTCAGGGAGTAAAATCGAGGTAAATTTTCTTTCCGGAACTGCTTTTGCATTGGGCGCCTGTTTCGAAGCATCAGCCACCACGAAGTGACGGAAGTCGTTCCAGCGTGGCACACTGGCTGGTCCACCGCCCGATAAAACGCTGAAATATCACACTTTCTCCTTGAAATATGTGGGCTTTTATGTATAATGGAAGAAGTGACTTTGTAACGCATATAAATAAGAAGAGGTTTTTAGAATGATCAGTGCAAACAACGTAACTTACCGTGTGGGTAAGAAAGCATTATTCGAAGATGTCAACATCAAGTTTACCGAAGGCAACTGTTACGGACTCATCGGAGCCAACGGTGCCGGTAAATCCACCTTTTTAAAGATTCTGTCCGGTCAGCTGGACACTACCAAAGGTGATATCGTCATCACCCCCGGTCAGCGTCTCTCCGTGTTGGAACAGGATCATTTCAAATACGATGACAACGTGGTTATGGATACCGTTATCATGGGTAACGAACGTCTCTTCCAGATCATGAAGGAAAAGGATGCCATCTATGCCAAGGAAGATTTCAGTGACGAGGACGGTATCCGTGCCAGCGAACTGGAAGCGGAATTCGCCGAGATGGACGGTTGGGAAGCAGAGTCCAATGCTGCCATGCTGTTAAACGGTCTTGGCATCGGCACCGAGTTCCACTACTCTCTCATGAAGGATCTGGACGGCAGCCTGAAGGTGAAGGTCCTGTTGGCCAAGGCACTGTTCGGTAACCCCGACATTCTGCTGCTGGATGAGCCGACCAACCATCTGGATCTGGATGCGATCGCATGGTTGGAAGATTTCCTGATTGATTTCGAGAATACCGTTATCGTAGTATCCCATGACCGTTACTTCCTGAACAAGGTATGTACCCAGATCGCTGACATCGACTACGGCAAGATCCAGCTGTATGCCGGTAACTACGACTTCTGGTACGAGTCCAGCCAGCTGCTGATCAAGCAGATGAAGGAAGCCAACAAGAAAAAGGAAGAAAAGATCAAGGAACTGCAGGAGTTTATCTCCCGTTTCTCCGCAAATGCTTCCAAGTCCAAGCAGGCTACTTCCAGAAAACGTGCACTGGAAAAAATTGAGTTGGATGATATTAAGCCTTCCAGCAGAAAATATCCTTATATTGACTTCCGTCCCGAGCGTGAGATCGGTAACGAGGTACTGGCTGTGGAGCATCTGTCCAAGACCATCAACGGTGAAAAGGTGCTGGATGACATTTCCTTCACTCTGGGCCGTGAAGACAAGGTGGCTTTCGTAGGTAGCTGCGAGCTGGCGAAGACTACTCTGTTCCAGATCCTGGCCGGGGAAATGGAGCCGGACGAGGGAACCTACAAGTGGGGTGTTACCACTTCCCAGTCCTACTTTCCGAAGGACAATACCGCAGAGTTCGACAACGATATGACCATCGCCGACTGGCTGACCGGTTACTCTCCCGTGAAGGATGCCACTTATGTACGTGGTTTCCTGGGACGTATGCTGTTCGCCGGTGAAGACGGTGTGAAGAAGGTTCGTATTCTCTCCGGTGGTGAGAAGGTGCGCTGCCTGCTGTCCAAGATGATGATCAGCGGTGCCAACTGCCTGATCCTGGATGAGCCCACGAACCATCTGGACATGGAGTCCATCACCGCACTGAACAACGGTCTGATCAAGTTCCCCGGTGTGGCACTGTTCTCCTGCCATGACCACCAGTTCGTACAGACCACCGCCAACCGTATCATCGAGATCCTGCCAAACGGCAGCCTGGTAGACAAGATCACTACCTACGATGAGTATCTGGCAAGCGATGAAATGGCAAGAAAGCGTACTGTATTCACTGCACAGACCGAGGACGACGAGAACTAAGACAAATAAAATGGATGCCGGTAATGCCGACATCCATTTTTTGAAAGGAGCTTTACTATTATGGTAGATTTACATGTACACTCCACCTGCTCCGATGGCACTTTCACCCCGGAGGAATTAGTCGATTACGCGATGGAAAAGGGACTGCGTGCCTTCGCCCTCACAGATCATGATACCGTAAACGGATTGGACCGGGCGATCCGGTATGCGGAAGGATCCCCGGCTGACGCTCCTGCGCCTCAGGTGCCGGAAGTCATCCCCGGTATAGAACTTTCCACAGAATACCAGGGAAAAGATATCCACATGGTGGGACTTTTCATTGATTACCACCAGCCGGATTTTGCTCATTACCTGGAGGATTTCATCCATTCCCGGGAGAACCGCAACGAGAAAATGTGCGCACTCCTTCGAGAACATGACATTGATATCACCTATGAAGCGCTTCTGGCAGAATTCCCCGGTGCAGTTATCACCAGGGCGCATTTTGCAAGGTATCTGCTCTCCCACGGCTATATCCAGAGCATGAAGGAAGCATTTGACCGCTATGTGGGCGACCACTGTCCCTGTTTCGTTCCGAGAGAAAAGGTGACCCCCGCTCAGGCGGTGGAGCTGATCCTTGGTGCCGGCGGCGTTCCCGTGCTGGCGCACCCGATCCTCTACCATATGAGCGACGAGCGATTGGATAACCTCGTGGCAGAATTAAAGAGCATCGGCCTCGTGGGTATCGAAGCCATCTACAGCACCTACAACACTGCTGAAGAACGCCAGATCCGGGGTCTTGCCTCCAAATACGATCTGAAGATCAGCGGCGGCTCCGACTTCCACGGTGCCAATAAGCCCAAGATCGACCTCGGCACCGGCTGGGGCAAGCTGTATGTGCCGGATGAAGTGCTGGAAAATCTGCGCCCGGGCCGGAAATAACTAGAAAGTTATGCGAGCAATGAGCCGCGCATAGGCATAGTGAAGACAGCGATGGGCGCTCGCACAATTCGCTGTCTTTACTTATGCCGAGATGCGGCGAACGCCGCGATATGAA
>OGRB01000191.1_pt1 | contig 68082 bp, 69 predicted proteins | sample 1553371 | NCBI WGS metagenome assembly OGRB01 (sample SAMEA2580027, study PRJEB22360) | human gut metagenome | reverse complement strand
ATCGCAGGAAGAATGAATCTCAAGGAAATGTCAACATGTATGTAGTTTTGAAGGTGCAAACCTTTATTCCTCCTTAGCTCAGTCGGTAGAGCATGCGGCTGTTAACCGCAGTGTCGTTGGTTCGAGTCCAACAGGGGGAGTTTTTTTATGCCTGTAAACAGAGTGCTGTTTACAGGCATATTTATATTTTCACATAATATCTGTTTTAACTGAATCGGGCAAGTCTCCTGCGGGATGGCGAATCCTCAATCTGCAGACAAAATCCAGAAATTCAGTTTACTCTCATCATACTCGATCGAGGCTCTTTTTCCTGCAAAAAAATTCTCCAGAACCTGATACATTTCATCAAAATGTCCTTCACATGCACAATTCTCAAGCGGTTCGATCCAACAGGATTGTTTTCCACAAGCATCACGAAGATGAATGCGAAAATGAAGTCCCTGATCTTTAAGTAGTCCATTTAGTTCAATGATATCATTAAAAGAAATACAATACATAAAATCAACCTCCCGTCAAATAATTATTGTGGTTAGAAATATCATAGCAAAGAAAAGAAAAACAGGCAATACAGATGCCGGTTTTCCGACAACAGACTGGAAACTGTTTTCAAATCATGTTAAAATATATACTATAGTAAATTTTGTCAGTTCCCAGACATTTTGGTAATCAGATAAAAAATCATCTGATTCACTTAAGAATAATTATAAGAGAAAGAAGCAGACAGATAAGAATGGAAATATTTGATATCATAGATGAAAACGGAAATCCCACCGGAAAGACCGTAGAACGGAGCATTGCCCATGCAGAGGGAATCCGCCATCGCACTGCGCATATCTGGATCATCCGCCGGAAAAATGGAAGAACAGAGATCCTTCTTCAAAAAAGATCCAGAAACAAGGATTCTTTTCCAGGAAAATTTGATACTTCATCTGCAGGCCACATACAGGCAGGGGATGAACCGTTGGAATCAGCATTGCGGGAACTAAAGGAAGAACTGGGGATACATGCAGTGCCAGAAGATCTGCAGTTTGCAGGAAAATTTCCGATATCTTTTGCCAAAGAATTTCATGGAAAAATGTTCCGGGATGAAGAGATTGCCTTTGTTTATATCTACGATCATCCGGTAGAGATCGATCGTCTTACACTTCAGAAAGAAGAAGTAGAAGAGGTACAGTGGTTTGATCTGGAAGAAACGTATCAGCAGTGCAGACAGCACAGAGATAAATTCTGTGTTCCATTAGGAGGCCTGCAGCTTGTGCGGGAATTCATAAAAAATAACAACAATAACGAATATAAAGGAGAGAAACAGTCATGAGAAAAGATTTTGGTGCAAAACCTTATACCTATCCACAGCCAGTATTAATGATCGCCACATATGGCGAGGATGGCAAACCGGACGTTATGAATGCTGCCTGGGGCGGAATCAGTGATGATAAGGAAATTTCCATCTGCGTCAGCGAAAATCACAAAACAACCGAAAATATCCTGAAAAAAGGTGCTTTCACAGTGAGCATGGCAGATGTGGATCATATGACAGCCTGCGATTATGTGGGAATTGTTTCCGGAAACAAAGAGCCGGATAAATTTGCAAAAGCCGGATTTACAGCAGAAAAGTCCGAAAAAGTAGATGCCCCCATCATCAAAGAGCTTCCCATCTGTGTAGAATGTAAACTGAAAAGCTACGACAAAGAAACCTGCCGTCTGGTTGGTGAGATCGTAAATGTCAGCGTGGACGAACGTGTTCTGGACAAAAACGGAAATGTAGATGTAGCAAAAGCTGCACCAATCACGTTTGATCCGTTTAACAACGCATATATCCGTCTTGGCGAAAAGGTGGGCGATGCTTTTAAAGCTGGAGCTGCATTGAAATAAATAATATTTATGGAAACAAAAAAGTCTCTTTAAGAAGAAAGGATTGAAAAACCTGCCTTCTGGAAGAGACTTTTTTTATAATATTCCAAACTCTTTAATCAAATCAAGTAAGTCCCCTGCTTCAATTGCGAAAAGCAATAAGCAGTGGGTGGGGACTTGCTTGTATCAGGAGGAGTGCAAGCTCCTCCTGATAAACTGCGGAGCAGTTATTTGATGTAGAGCCACGTAGCGAAGCGGATTGCGAATATCCGCTTGACATGCCTGGAAAATCCCGTCCTGATCATTACTTTTTGTTATAAAAGAAACAGCAGATGAAGCTACAGATCATATATGAACATAACAGATTCACGAAAAAACTTCGGATTATTCAGAAATTTCATGCTTGTATGTAAATATACGATATGATAACATAATCCATATATCATTTTTTGTAAAAAACATACAAAAAGGAGGAGCTGCCATGCGCCCAATGAGAGAAAAAATGCATACAGGAGAATTATATCTCCCTAATGACGATGAAATCTTTTAGGATCAGATCAGGAAACTGGACAGGCTTTATGACTTCAATATGACACGCCCTACACAGCTGGATAAAAGAAATGCTGAAAGAGATGTTTGCGGAGATTGGTGAAGATTGTTATATCGAGCCACCGCTTCACGCCAATATGGCAGGTGCATATGTCCATTTTGGAAAAAATGTCTATGCCAACTTTAACCTGACACTGGTAGATGACGGTCATATTTATGTTGGCGATTATACCATGATCGGTCCAAATGTGACCATCGCAACTGCGGGGCACCCGATCTTACCGGAGCTTCGTGAAAAAGGATATCAGTATAATATGGAAGTTCATATCGGTAAGAACTGCTGGCTGGGATCTGGAGTTGTTGTGTTACCGGGAGTTACTATTGGTGATAATGTTGTAGTTGGGGCCGGAAGTATAGTAACGAAGGATCTGCCTTCCAATGTGGTTGCAGTCGGTAATCCATGCAGGGTGCTGAGAGAAATGAATGAGCGGGATAAAGAATATTATTTTAAAGACAGAAAAATTGATTATTCTGAGATCGTTTAACCAAATCAAGTAAGTCCCCTGCTTCAATTGCGAAAAGCAATAAGCAGAGGGCAGGAACAGAGGCGTAAGCTTTTGCACATCAACAGATAATGCCGGGAGCAAAGGTCGAATGATCTTATGAAATATGAAACAGGTGGATGAGAACAGGAATGGATGAGGACCTGTCTGATGCTGAAAGAAAAGAGGAAAAATTATGGGAATGAATGAAACACCGTCAGCAGACCGTGTACATATCGGTTTTTTTGGCAGAAGAAATGCAGGAAAATCCAGTATTGTAAATAAAGTGACAGGTCAGGAACTTGCTGTGGTTTCCGATGTTAAAGGAACTACCACGGATCCGGTGAGCAAGGCCATGGAGCTGCTTCCAATGGGACCGGTTGTAATTATTGATACGCCGGGTATTGATGATGAAGGACATCTTGGAGAACTTCGAGTCCGAAAGGCAAAACAGGTACTGAACCGTGTGGATGTGGCAGTTCTTGTTGTGGATGCTACCCTTGGAAAAACCAATGTGGATGAGGAGCTGATCCACATTTTTAAAGAAAAGGAAATTCCGTACCTGGTTGTATACAATAAATCCGACCTTCTTTCGGAAAATCAGAAAATAAATGCGGATTTTCCGGATCGGAATCAGGAACCCTTCATTTACGCCAGTGCGGCAACAGGTCAGAACATCTATGAACTGAAAGAAAAGATCGCATCTCTTGCAGTAACCGATGATCTGAAATTACGTCTGGTAGGAGATCTCCTGGAGCCGTCAGACTTTGCGGTTCTTGTAGTACCGATCGATAAAGCCGCACCAAAAGGCCGCCTGATCCTTCCACAGCAGCAGACAATCCGGGATGTGCTGGAGGCTGGAGCAGCAGCCATTGTGATCAAAGAGAATGAGCTTTCCAATACTCTGGAAACTCTGGGTAAGAAGCCAAAGCTTGTGATCACAGACAGTCAGGTTTTTGCAAAGGTCAGCAAAGAAACACCGAAGGATATCTGGCTCACTTCATTTTCAATTCTGTTTGCCAGATTTAAAGGAAATCTGAAAACAGCGGCAGCCGGGGCAGCAGCCATTGACCGACTGAAAGACGGAGATAAAATCCTGATTTCGGAAGGTTGTACCCATCACAGGCAGTGTGATGATATCGGAACAGTCAAGCTTCCACGCTGGATCCGAAATTATACGGGGAAAGATCTGGAATTTGAGTATTCTTCAGGAAGAGATTTCCCGGAAGATGTGACGAAGTACAACTTGATCGTGCACTGCGGTGGATGTATGCTCAACGAGCGGGAAATGCGCTACCGTCAGAAATGTGCGCTGGACCAGGAAATCCCCATTACCAATTATGGAATTGCCATTGCTTACATGCAGGGAATCCTGAAACGATGTGTGGAAATGTTCCCGGATGTAAGAAAAGAGCTGGATGTTTAACCAAATCAAGTAAGTCCCCTGCTTCAATTGCGAAAAGCAATAAGCAGTGGGTGGGGACTTGCTTGTATCAGGAGGAGTGCAAGCTCCTCCTGATAAACTGCGGAGCAGTTATTTGGTGTAGAGCTACGTAGCGAAGCGGATTGCGAATATCCGCTTGACGAAAAGTCTGTAAAAAAAAGCCAGATGTTAAATACAACAGTGACATTAGGTTTCGGATGCGTAGAGAATTATGCTACGCTAATGATGGAACAGAAAGATATAGTAAATTTATGAAGCAGTTGTTTTTTGTACAGAATTGATTTCTGTGCAGAGAGCAGCTGCTTTTTGCATGCCATTCGTAAATCTGGAAATTTTTGAAAAAAGATAGTTTTATTTAACTTAACCAATTGACAAACAAAGAAAGTTATCTTAAAATAACATTGTTATTAAATAACGGCGTTATTGAATAAAGGAGACAATCATATGAGACCTGTAAATGAGAAACTGGCAGCAGATCTTCTGGAAGCAGGAAAGCAGGAATTTCTGGAAAAAGGATTTCAGGGAGCTTCCATGCGTGGGATCGCATCCAGACTGTCTGTGACCACAGGAGCACTGTACCGCTATTATACAGACAAGGAATCTCTGTTTGATGTACTGGTGGAAGAACCGGCCAGAGTGCTGGAAGAGAGATACCGGGCGATCCAGAGAAACTTTGCAGATCAGCCGGTGAAGGACCAGGTGCAGACACTTCCGGAGGTGTCTGATGAAGGTCATTCCTGGATGGTGGAATATATTTATGATCATTTTGATGCATTTAAACTGATCGTATGCTGTTCTGCAGGAACCCGTTATGAACATTATCTGGACGTACTCACAGAGATCGAGGTTAATTCCAGCATTGTCCTTATGGAAAAAATGAAAGAGGCGGGTTATCAGCCGGAAGAACTGGATGAGAATCTGATCCATATGGTGGCGAGCAGCATGTTTAACGGCATGTTTGAAACGGTACGCTACGATATGCCCAGAGAAAAAGCTATTTCCTATATGAACAGCCTGAGGGAATTTTATTCTGCCGGATGGTTCCGGTTACTGGGAATCAGCGGATCGTGACAAAGCAGAAGAGTGTAGTGGAAGTCAGTTTAATTATCTGATATCTGCAAAAAGGAGTTGATACATATGGAAAAAAAGAAAGAACCATCTCCAATATCCGTCGTATGGGGATGGGCAGAAAAATATCACAGTAAATTTTATGGTTCAGTAGTTCTGGCTGTACTTGGTGTGGCAGGAACCATGGCTGCGTATTTCAGTATTGCGGCGATGATACGCATTCTTCTGGAAAATGGAGATTTCAGCCAGTGCCTGCCATGGTGCGGTCTTCTTCTGAGCAGTTATCTGGTAAAGTCTGTGGGTTCTGCATGGTCCACGTCCATGTCCCATACAGCAACCTACTATACTCTGCGGGATATCCGTAAAAAAATGCTGGCCAAGCTTTCCAGAGTGCCAATGGGAACCATTCTGGATACTCCATCCGGACAGTATAAAACAACCATCGTAGACCGTGTGGAAGGGATGGAGCCCACGCTGGCCCATCTGATCCCGGAGATGACAGCCAACCTTCTGGTACCGGTTGCCATTGCAGTATATATTTTTGCACTGGACTGGAGAATGGGATTTGCTTCCCTTGTCACAACTGTGATCGGTATGGCCATCATGAGCCAGAGCGGAAGAACCTATGCAGTCCGCTGGGAAGGCGCAGTTGCAGTAGGAAAACGTATGGCAAATGCCATCATCGAGTATGTAGGCGGGATCCAGGTAGTAAAGGCTTTCAGCCAGTCCGCCGGATCTTATAAAAAATATTCCGGAGCAGTGGAAGAGAACGCACAGTACTATGTGGACTGGATGCATGACAACCAGAAATATATGTCCACCATGCAGACCTGGACGCCGTCCGTCCTGATCACCGTGCTGCCTGTAGGACTTCTTCTGTGGTCTCACGGCAGCCTTTCCGCTTCGGATTTTTTCACCATTATTGTCCTTTCCATGGGATTTGCGGGCCCGTTTCTGGCGGCTTTGTCCTTTGTGGATGAGCTTGCCATTGTGGGTGCCAACGTAAAAGAAATCAACGGTATCCTGGACAGCCCGGAACTGAACCGTCCGGAGGGAAAAACTTCTCTTTCTGATGAGAAGATCTGTCTGAAACAGGTATCCTTCAGCTATGGTAACCAGGATGAAAAAGTGCTGAAAGGCGTAAACCTTACCATCAACCCGGGAACAGTTACCGCACTGGTCGGACCATCCGGTTCCGGAAAATCCACCATTGCAAAACTGATCGCAGGTTTCTGGGATGTAACCGAAGGAAACATTACCCTTGGGGGAAAAGATATCAAAGAGATCCCTCTGGATCAGCTGAATCAGGAGATCGCCTATGTTTCCCAGGATAATTACCTGTTTGACCGTACCATCCGTGACAATATCCGTATGGGAAAATTAAATGCCACAGATGCGGAAGTGGAGGCAGTGGCAAAAGCTGCCGGATGTGACGGTTTTATCCGGAAGCTGGATAAAGGATATGATACCATCTGCGGCGAAGGCGGCGGACATCTTTCCGGAGGAGAGAAGCAGCGGATCTCCATTGCAAGAGCCATGCTGAAAAACTCGAAGATCGTGATCCTGGATGAGGCCACCGCAAGCATTGACCCGGAAAATGAGGCCATGATCCAGAAGGCCATCTCCGCACTGACAAAAGGGAAGACACTGATCGTGATCGCGCACCGTCTGGGAACCATCACCGATGCGGACAACATTGTAGTGGTTCAGGATGGTCATATTGAGGCACAGGGAACCCATGAGCAGTTGAAAGAAAACTGCCCGCTGTACAGCAAGATGTGGAATTCCTATCTGGGTGTCCGCGACGTGGCATAAGGGGGAAAGAGAAATGATCCGGATATTAAAAGAAATCATCGCCTTTTCAGGCAAAAAGAAAAAACTTTTTACAAAAGCCATGATCGTTTCCTTTATCGGAGCGGTCTTTGGAGCACTGCAGTTTCTGGCGCTGATGATGACGCTGGATATCATCGTAGGTGGGAAAGAAGCACATATTCTTCCGGTATTTGCAGTAATGCTGATCTCCATGCTGGGAAGGCAGGCCTGCTTTTACTATGCGACCAATGCGGAGACAGAAACCGGATATTTTATGGCAGCAGAGAAAAGAGTCCATATCGGAGACCGTCTGCGCTATATCCCAATGGGATTTTTTAATGACAACAGCCTCGGAAATATCACAGCAGTTGTTACTACTACACTTTCGGATGTGGAAAACAATGCGTCCAGATGTCTGGTCATTGTGATCGGAGGATTTTTAAATACTCTGGCTTTCTGTCTGGCGCTGTTTGTGATCGATGTGCGTCTTGGAGTGATCGCTATTATTGGTATTCTGGTTTACCTTGCAGTAACAGAATGCTCCACGGCAGCAACCGCAAAAACAGGCCCTGGAAGACAGCAGGCGCAGGAAGGACTGGTAAAATCTGTTCTGGAATATGTGCAGGGCATGAGCGTGGTAAAATCCTATGGTCTGGAAAAAGATAACGATCAGGCAGCAGCCAGGGCAGTGGATGACAGCTGCAAAAAAGCGCTGGCTCTGACAAGATCTGTGACACCGTGGATCGGTATCCGACAGGTAACTGCAAAGGTATTTGGCGCGGCGCTGGCAGTGGCAAGTCTTGTATTTTATTACAGTGGAAGCCTGGATCTTTCCAGATGTATCCTGATGCTGATCGCTTCCTTTATGGTATATCAGGAGCTGGAAAATGCAGGAAATATGTCCGACAATCTGCAGATGCTTGGGGAATCCATGCGGAAAGCAAATTCTATTGATGACACACCGACGATGGATACCCACGGCAGTGAAATCCGTCCGGAAGATGCATCTGTGGAATTTAAAAACGTAAGTTTCTCTTATGGTGACCGTAAGATCCTGGATGGCGTTTCCATCCAGATCCCGGCAGGAAGCACCACTGCGGTAGTAGGACCTTCCGGCGGCGGAAAAACTACGCTCTGCAATCTGATCGCCAGATTCTGGGATGTACAGGGCGGAGAGATCCTGGTAGGCGGCCACAATGTAAAGGAATACAAGCTGGACAGCCTGATGAAAAATATTTCCATGGTATTCCAGGATGTATATCTTTTTAATGACACCATCGAAAATAACATCCGCTTCGGAAAACAGGATGCCACCCATGAGGAAGTGGTGGAAGCCGCAAAAGCTGCCTGCTGTCACGATTTTATCATGTCCCTTCCGGAGGGTTATGATACGGTTCTCGGAGAAGGTGGTGGAACTCTTTCCGGCGGCGAAAAACAGCGGATTTCCATTGCAAGAGCCATGCTGAAAGATGCGCCGATCATTATCCTGGATGAGGCAACTGCAAGTGTGGACCCGGAAAATGAGGCGGAGCTGCAGAAGGCAATCGATGTGCTGATTCATAACAAGACCATTATCATGATCGCCCACAGACTGAAAACAGTCCGAAATGCGGACCAGATCCTGGTATTAAACGGAGGAAAGATCACTCAGAGAGGAACCCACGAGGAACTTTCCGCCCAGAGCGGTCTTTATGCAGATTTTATCCATGCAAGAGAAGAGGCAGCCAGCTGGAAATTGGCGTAAAGAAGATTTGTGCCTGAGATAAAAATAAGGGGTATTGCCGGCAGTTCTTAATAACTGCCGGCAAAATACATTCAGGAGATGTTTACAATTCCGGGAGAAAGTGCTATATTACTAGAGTTTGTATTTTAAAAATATAGAGGAGTTGTAAATAATGATCGACCAGACACTTGCACAGGCTCTGCAAAAAGAAATTCCCATACTTACAGCCCAGATCCGCAGCCTTTATGCGGAATTTGATAAAAAATTTCATCTCAATGGAGCGAAGATTCCCATTACCTTTGGTATGGAGCCAGATCTTCTGGGATCCTATACAAGAGGCAGTTACCACGAAAAAGAGCATTTTCATTTTTCCCTGCTGTTTATCGGCTACGCGGTAAAAAATCCTCTGAAAAAAGAGGACAGGCTGGACCTTTACAAACATGAATATGCCCATTATATGCAGCATAATTTTCACATTCCCCAAGAGTATCAGTGGCAGCACGGAACCCACGGAAGTGCCTGGAAATACTGCTGCTCCCTGACCGGCGCGGCGCCAACGCCATATTATAAGGCAGGGGAAGCACTGATGAAACACGACTACGAGAAAAAGCTCCGAAGCCCAATCCATGACCGGACAGTAACAGTACGGGATACTTACCGGAGAAAGCAGCAGCATGAAAATACCCGGAACAGCATTGTGCGCTACGAGATCGGAGAAGATGTGAGCCATCCGAAATTCGGAACCGGAAACATTGAACATGTGGAGCAGCTTCCAGGCTCAGTAAGGCTTCATATCCGGTTTGGAGAAGAATTGAAAGTGATCGATCAGAAGTGGCTTCTCCGGTCAAAATATAAATAGAACAAAATGGTATAAAAAAATCTCCGGCACAGAAAAACTGTGATCCGGAGATTTTTGAATTTTATAAATTCGATATTTTATTCAGAAACTTTCACAAATTGGCTGTTATAAAGATTCTGATAGAATCCGCCTTTTGCCATAAGTTCCTCGTGATTTCCCTGCTCAATGATACTTCCGTCTTTCATGACAAGGATCTCATCCGCATTACGGATAGTAGAGAGACGGTGGGCAACAATGAAGCTTGTTCTGCCCTGCATCATCCGGTCGAAAGCTTCCTGGATCAGCATTTCAGTACGGGTATCAATGCTGGAGGTTGCCTCGTCAAGGATCAGCATCGGTGGCAGGCACAACATGACACGGGTGATACAGAGAAGCTGTTTCTGTCCCTGGCTTAAGCTGTCTTCATAGAGAATGGTATCCAGGCCATTTGGAAGACGGCGGATAAATTCCCAGCTGTGGGACATTTTTGCTGCCTGGATCACTTCTTCATCCGAAGCATCCGGTTTTCCGATACAGATGTTATCACGGACAGTTCCATGTTTGATCCAGGTATCCTGGAGAACCATGCCATAGCTTCCGCGAAGGGCATGTCTGGAAACTTCGGTGATCGGTTTTCCGTCTACGGAGATACTTCCGCCGGTGACGTCGTAGAAACGCATTAGCAGGTTGATAAAAGTTGTCTTACCACAGCCGGTAGGACCTACGATGGCGATTCGTCGGCCAGGCTCTGTGTGAAGGTTAAATCCTTCAATGAGAGGTTTGTCCTCTTCGTAGCGGAAAGAAACATTCTGGATATCTACGGCACCTTTTACATCATCAAGAGTTCCGGACAGGTCCGGGCTTTCCGGTTTTTCTTCCAGAAGGTCAAAGATCCTGGTAGCGCAGGCCAGAGCGTTCTGAAGCTCTGTAATCACGGAGCTGATATCATTAAATGGTTTCATGTACTGGTTAGCATAGGCCAACAGGACGGAAAGCCCACCTACCGTCAGATGACCGCCCGGGATCAGGAATGCACCTACAAGAGCTACACCTGCATAGATGATGTTGTTGACACATCGTGTGGACGGGTTGGTGAGACTGCTGTAAAAAACAGCTTTCTGGCTGGCATTTCGAAGCTCCTCGTTGATCGAAGCGAAACGCTCCGAAGAACGGTTCTCATAGCCAAATGCCTGAACCACTTTCTGATTTCCGATCATTTCCTCGATCAGTGCAGTCTGACGTCCACGGGCATCACTCTGTGCACGGAACATCTGGAAGGAATGGGAGGAGATGAATTTTGCCACAAAAAAGCTCACCGGTGTCAGGACAATGACCATCAGTGTGATCCACACGTTTTTGGAAAACATGAAGATCAGAGTTCCGATGATGGTGATGATACCGGAAAACAGCTGTGTAAATCCAAGAAGCATACCATCGGAAAGAATATCCGTATCCGCAATGACACGGCTGATGATATCACCGGTGCTGTGTCCGTCCAGGTAAGACAGAGGAAGCTTTTGGATATGGCGGATGGATTTCGCACGGATATCCTGTACTGTGCGGTAGGTCATCCGGTTGTTGATAATGCTCATGATCCAGGTGGCAATGCCGGAAAGTATGATCATGACCAGGATACGGGAAAGATAGAATCCCATTCTGGAAAAATCAACCTCATGGGCAGCAACCACTTCATCAATGGCATAGCCGAAAAGTACGGGAACATACAGCTGTAAAATTACGGTAACTGCGGCAAGGATCACACTTAATACAAGAAGAAAACGGTATTTTCCGATAAAACGGAGCACCTTGAAGAAGGTTGCCATGCTGTTTTTGTTCTGGGATTTTTTGCCTGTTTTACTCATGCCAGGACCTCCTTTCCGGTTGCTTTTTCATATTTGATCCGTTCTTCCGGGAACTGTGAGAAAAAGATCTCACGGTAAGTTTCACAGGTGGAAACAAGCTCCTGGTGGGTTCCTTTTCCGGCGAGCTGGCCGTCGTCCAGTACCAGGATCAGATCGGCCTGACGGATACTGGCTGCTCTCTGGGATACCAGGAAAGTGGTGGTGTTTCCGCCAAGCTGGTGGAGAGATTTCCGAAGTGCCGCATCTGTGGCAAAGTCAAGAGCACTGGCACTGTCATCCAGGATCAGGATCTCAGGTTTTTTCACAAGAGCGCGGGCAATGGTAAGTCTCTGGCGCTGGCCACCGGAAAGGTTCCGGCCGTTCTGTTCCAGCTTAAAATCCAGCTGGCCATCTTTTTTCTCCACGATCTCACGGGCCTGGGCAGTGGTAAGAGCCTCCCACATTTCCTCATCTGTGGCGTCTTCCCGTCCCCAGCTTAAGTTCTCGCGGATGGTTCCCTGAAAAAGTGCTGCCTTCTGAGGAACCACGCCGATTTTTTCCCGGAGCTCATTCTGAGAGTAGGTCTGTACATTCTGGCCGTCAAGGGTGACGGTTCCATTGCTTGCGTCATAGAAACGGGCGATGAGATCCACAAGGGTGGACTTACCGCTTCCGGTACCGCCGATGATTCCGATGGTAGAGCCTTTTTTTGCGGAAAAAGTAATGTCTGTAAGGCTGGGCGCGCCGGTTCCTGCATAGGAGAAGGTCACATGGTCAAAAGCAACGGCACAGTCGTTCTTTGCAGCTACCGGTGCGGAAGTTTTCTCCGGGTAGGCCATGGTGGAATCTACTTTCAGGATTCCGGCAACACGGTCTGCACAGGCCATGGATTTGTTCAGGGTAATGATCAGGGAAGCAAGTTTGATCAGCTCCACGATCATCTGTGCCATGTAGTTGTAAAGGGCAACGACTTCACCCTGCTGCATGTTTCCCAGATTGACCTGTACACCTGCAGTCTGAATCAGGATTACGGTTGCGATATTGATTAGTACATAGGTGGCCGGATTTAAAAGTGCGGAGATTTTTCCCACAAATTCATTCAGCTTTGTGAGAGCAAGGTTGCTTTCGTCAAACTCTGCAACTGCGTGATCTTCCCGGCAGAATGCACGGATCACACGGACACCGGTCAGATTTTCTCTGGTAAGGCGTGTGACAGTATCCAGGCGTCCCTGTACTTTTTTAAAAAGAGGGATACTTAAGAACATGATCACAAAGACAACCAGGAACAGTACCGGGATGGCAACTACGAAGATTAGTGCACAGCGCACGTTGATGGTAAAGGCCATCACCATGGCACCGAAAACAATAAACGGGCTTCGAAGAAGAAGACGAAGGCCCATGTTTACACCGTTCTGTACCTGGTTTACGTCGTCGGTCAGACGGGTGATCAGGGTATCGGTTCCAAGGGTATCCAGTTCCGTATAGGAAAGCTTCTGGATGTGGTCAAAAACTGCCTGCCGTACTTCTGTGGCAAAACCTACACTGGCTTTTGCAGCAAAAAACTGGGCGGTAATGCTGACTGCCAGTCCTGCGGCAGCCATCAATATCAGGATAAAGAATTTCTGTACGATGTAGCCGTGATCGTTATGGGCAATACCCACATCAATGATCTGGGCAATGACGATAGGCACCAGCAGGTCAAACACAACTTCCAGAAACTTGAAAAAAGGAGCCAGAATGCTTTCTTTTTTGTAGTTTCGAAGATATTTTGCGAGTGTTCGCATTTCTTTTTCTTTCCTCCATTTCCTTTTTATTACAATAAACCTCTGTTATTATACTCCCTTCGGGATGATACGTATAATATTGTTTTTGATGCATTATAATATAAAATTTGTATTGAAGAAAACGTGAGTTTATGGGAAGATAATGATAGTATCTGCAAAAATGAAAAAATCATTAGTATGCAGATTGCAGATATCCGTTTGTTTGAACAGAGACAGAGCGTGTTTGATGTGGATCATCCGGGAACGGAATGCGGAAATCACAGGAAATGTCATATACAATTAAAAGGAGGAAGATATGGAGATCAGACAGTTGGAATATTTTCATGAGATCGCGGCAACAGGAAGTATCCATGAAGCTGCAAGAAGGCTGAACATGTCCCAGCCGCCTTTAAGCTATCAGATCAAACAGCTGGAAGCGGAACTGAATGTGAAGCTTTTTGAACGGACCAGGGCAGGGGTGACACTGACAGAAGCGGGAAAGCTTCTTTATGACAGGACGGAGAATATTTTAAATTATGTCCGTTCCACAGAGCTGGAAGTATCCAAGGCAGGGAAAAAGCAGGTCTTACGTATCGGGATCACGCCCACCACAGTAACCACCATTATGCCTTATATTTACAGATTTTCCAGGGAAAATTCCGATGTAAACTTTGAGGTGCGGGATGCCATTACCTTCACACTTCTGAACTATCTTATGGATGGGATCATTGATGTCTCTGTGGTGCGGACACCTATCAAGCTGGAGGGATTAAATTATCTGGAGCTTTCGGAAGAACCCATGATCGCAGTCCTTCCCCCGGCATTCCCGGAAAACAGGACAAAAAAAGAGGGCATCAGCCTTAAGAAACTGACTGGACGCCCTCTTATTATTTACCGGCGATACGAAGAATTTCTGATGAAAGCCTTTGGAGAAAAAAATCTCCAGCCGGATATTTTCTGTGTCTGCGACGATCCCAGAGATGCCATGCTCTGGGTGCAGGAAGGCCTTGCCACTGCCGTTTTTCCAAGATCCATGGAAGACCTCTGTACAGATCTTCCCATCCGGATCATCGAAGAAGAGAAGCTTACGACTAGGATCCTTCTTGCCTGGAAAAAAGACCGCAGGCCTTCCGCTGTAATGCAGGAGTTTATCAATATCTGTGAGGAATATAAAGAAATCAGTCTTTGAGATGTTCCTCTTTCCAGTGTTTCCACTTCTGAACGGCTTCCGGATTCTGTTTCTCCAGCCGTTCTTCCAGTTTCTTTCTGCGCTGTTCCAGCCGTTCCAGAACTTCCGGGTGTTCGGCCAGGATCTTTTCTTTCAGTTTGCCACGGCGTTTTTCCAGAAGCTGAAGGATCAGTCTCTGGTCGGAAGTTAGCTCTTCCGGCAGTTCGTCCATATGTAACTCAATCCTTCGAAGAAGTTCGTCCTCATCCAGAAGACCCAGGCCATGCCAGTTATCCAGAAGTTCTTCCAGACCTTCTTCGGAGAGTCGTTCGATATCCGGGATCTGGTGTAACTGTTCAATGATATGATGGACAGATTCCTCGATCTCTTTTACCGCATCGTCTCCGAAAGCCCAGGCAAACTCTTCCAGGGTGTCTTCTTCCTCTGCCGGGAGAAAGGCGATGCTGCGGCGGAGAAGTTTTGCCTCGTCTTCCTTTGGAACATCCAGTTCATAAGGCGCTTCGATCCCTGCGTCATGTAAGGCGGCAAGAATGGTACGGCGGACCATACCGTCCTTGATCATATGGCCGATGCCGAACTGACGCAGCTGGTCATTGATCTGAGTGGAATGTTCGGTGAGGTAAAAACGGATCCCACGTTTTTTCAGGCTTGCAGAGATGGCATCCAGCCGGTCGGCAGCAGTAACGTCAATGCTGTTGATGGCACTGGCATCTACGATCATTACTTTCGTATCTTTCTGGATGCTGTTCTCAATGTCCTCCTGAAAGATCTTTACATTTGCGAAAAACAGGTTTTCACTGAAACGGTAGATGACAACGCCTTTGATGGGATAGGCGTAACGGTTTCTGGAAAGATCAAAATAAACATCTCTGCCCGGGATCATGCCACGGAAAGAGCGTGGCGGGTTGGTAGCTTTCAGGATCACAGCTACGAAAGAGAGCAGGATGCCAATGATAACGCCGTAGATCGTTCCAAGGCAGAGCACGCTGAAACCGGCAGCCATAAAAATGTAAAATTCTGTCCGGCTCACCTTGAAAAGACGCACAGCCAGATGGGTTTCCACCACATCCATCAGAGCAGAGATCACAATGGCTGTCAGCACAGGAACCGGAAGATATCCGATAAATCCGGTGCCAAAAAGAAGAATCAGAGCCATGGTGATCCCGGCAGTGATGGAAACTGCCTGAGATTTTCCCCCGTACTGTTCATTGAGGGAGGTACGGGAAATACTGCCGTTTACCGGACAGCATCCCACAGCGGCAGCAGCAATGTTTCCTGCTGCACAGGCCAGGATCTCCTGTCGGTCGTTCAGTTTATAGTCATTGCGGAAGGCAAAAGTGTTCTCTGCAAGAAGGGTTTCCGCCATAATGACAACGGCAACCATAAGGCCGCGGCCTGCTGCCTGGGTCAGATCAACATTTCCGAAATCCGGGATCACCAGGGAAGGGAGGCCGCGTTCTACAGACTGCAAAAGCACAACGCCCTTTTCATCCACATGAAAAACAACGGTGGAGAGAACACCCAGGGCCATGATCGCGATGGCCATGGGAAATTTTGGTGCCAGTTTTTTGAATATGCGGATCAGTATCAGCGCGCCAAGTCCCATGCAGAGGGAAAGCCAGCTTATATTTTTTGCGGCAGCGAAGATATGCTCTGCCAGCTCCAGAAGTTCACCGGAACCGGCCGGGTTTCCCATCAGCTTCGGGATCTGCATCAGGATGATGGTGACTGCGATACCGCTGATAAAACCACCCATTACCGGTGTGGAAATGAAATCAACGATCTTGTCTGCATGGAGCAGGAAGAACACAAACAGCCACAGGCCTGCAAAAAGTGCAATGGCAGGGACATAATCCATGGCGGCTTCCGATTCCGCGGCAATGCCAAGGGTAGACAGTGCGCCGCCTACAATGGCAGCAGGTGCCGCGTCAACTCCGAAGATAAATTGCCTTGAAGTGGAAAAGAGCGCAAACAGCAGGATCGGCAGAACAGAACCATACAGTCCGTATACCGCCGGAATTCCGGAAATCTGGGCATATCCCATGGAGATAGGAATGGAAACCGCGGCGATGATGATACCGGAAAAAATATCTTTGAGAAGGTACTCTTTCCGATAGCCCCGCAGCGAGGAAAACAGGGAAAGCTTCATATAGTCACATCCTTTTCTGAAAAATATGTTCTATTATATACTAAAGAGAGCCTGCGGGAAAGAAGCAAAGCAAAGATTCCGGGTGAAAAATCGTGGACAAAGGATATCTGCCATATTATAATAAATGCGAAATTACAGCTGTGGGGATGCGAAATCCTGTACTTTTGCTGTGTGAAAAAGATCATCAATGAAAGGTTAAGATATAAATGAAAAAAGCGATCATAGCAATGAGCGGCGGTGTGGACAGCTCCGTGGCAGCTCTTTTGACAAAGGAATCCGGTGACGAGTGCATCGGTGCAACCATGAAACTTTATAACAACGAGGATATCGGTGTCCACAGGGAAAAGACCTGCTGTTCCCTGGACGATGTGGAGGATGCCAGAAGCGTGGCTTATCAGATGGATATGCCTTACTACGTATTTAATTTTACCGCAGATTTCCATACAGAAGTTATGGATCGTTTTGTGGAGGCCTACGAAAACGGATGCACACCCAATCCATGTATCGACTGTAACCGTTATCTGAAATTTGACAAAATGTTCCACCGTATGCAGGAGATCGGCTACGATTATATTGTAACCGGACATTACGCAAGAGTGGAATATGATGAGAACAGAGGACGCTATCTTCTGAAAAAAGCAGTGGACGACACCAAGGATCAGTCCTATGTGCTCTATATGCTGACCCAGGAACAGCTGGCACATGTAAAACTTCCTCTTGGCGGCCTTCGGAAAGATCAGGTCCGTGTCATTGCCGAAGAGCATGGCTTTATCAATGCCAGAAAACATGACAGCCAGGATATCTGCTTTGTGCCGGATGGCGATTATGCGAAATTTATCGAGAAATATACAGGCAAAAAAACACCGGAAGGTGATTTTGTAGATAAAGAAGGAAACTATATCGGACGCCATAAAGGAATCATCCATTATACCATCGGTCAGCGCCGTGGCCTTGGTATTCCGGCAGCCAGCCGTCTTTATGTCTGCGAGATCTCCCCGAAGACCAATACGGTTGTTCTCGGTGACAACGCAGATCTTTTCAGCAGTGAGCTTGAGGCAGATAGTGTAAACCTGATCTCCGTGGATAATTTAAGTGAGCCGAAGAGAGTGACTGCCAAGATCCGTTACCGTCATAAAGAGCAGCCAGCCACTGCATGGCAGACACCGGACGGCATCCTTCATGTGAAGTTTGATGAACCGCAGAGAGCGATCACAAAAGGCCAGGCTGTGGTAATGTATGACGGAGACGAAGTTGTAGGCGGTGGCGTTATAAATAAAATCTATAGCCAGTCATAAATAAAGGTGAGAACCTAAATAGATAAACCCCATTGACATACTAGGAAAAGGGTGATATGATTGCATCATCAAAAAACGGAGCACACAAAACAAGGTGAGCAACGTGATGATCAGGAGGAAATCATGAAGGTTTTACAGAAGTCAACAAGGGTGTTTATCGAAGAAAAGCGAATGTGTTGTTGTCGCTGATAAGCAGATGATCATAAGATAAGAAATTACTATTTTACCGAATATAAAAATAAAAGAAAAGAGGACAAACACATGAGCAAAATTACAAGAGATCAGAGAAAATTCAAATTTGAGACATTACAGCTTCACGTAGGACAGGAACAGCCGGATCCGGTTACAGATGCAAGAGCAGTACCAATCTACCAGACATCTTCCTATGTATTCCGCAACTGCGATCATGCAGCAGCACGTTTCGGACTTGCAGATGCCGGTAACATTTACGGACGTCTTACAAACCCGACAGAGGACGTATTCGAGAAGAGGATCGCAGCACTTGAGGGTGGTTCGGCAGCACTTGCAGTAGCATCCGGTGCAGCAGCTATCACATACACGATCGAGAACCTTGCACAGCAGGGAGATCACATTGTAGCAGCCAAAAATATTTACGGCGGTACAACAAACCTTCTGGAGCATACGCTTCCGGCATACGGAATCACAACAACATTTGTTGACGTATTTAATCTCGAGGAAGTGGAGAATGCGATCCAGGAGAACACAAAAGCTGTTTATATTGAGACTCTTGGAAACCCAAATTCTGATGTTGTAGATATTGAGGCTCTTGCAAAAATCGCTCACAAACATAAAATCCCGCTTGTTGTAGATAACACATTTGCAACACCTTACCTTGTAAGACCGATCGAGTATGGCGCAGATATCGTTGTTCATTCTGCAACAAAATTCATCGGCGGTCATGGAACCACAATCGGTGGAGTGATCGTAGAGGGCGGTAAGTTTGACTGGGAGGCATCCGGTAAATTCGCATCCCTTACAGAGCCGAACCCAAGCTACCATGGTGTAAGCTTCACAAAAGCTTGCGGACCAGCAGCATTTGTTACAAAGATCCGTGCAATCCTTCTCCGTGACACAGGAGCAACTATTTCTCCAGTAAGCTCCTTCATCTTCCTTCAGGGACTTGAGACACTGTCTCTCCGTGTAGAGCGTCATGTTGAGAATGCACTGAAAGTTGTACAGTACCTGAACAACCATCCGCAGGTAGAGAAAGTTCATCATCCGTCTGTATCCACAGATCCAAGCCAGCAGGAGCTTTACAAGAAATACTTCCCGAACGGCGGCGGTTCCATCTTCACATTCGAGATCAAGGGAGACGCACAGAAGGCAAAAGATTTCATCGACAACCTTGAGCTGTTCTCACTTCTTGCAAACGTTGCAGATGTAAAATCTCTGGTTATCCATCCGGCTACTACAACACACAGCCAGTGCACAGAGGAAGAGCTTCTTGATCAGGGAATCAAACCAAACACAATCCGTCTTTCTATCGGAACTGAGAATATCGATGATATTATCCAGGATCTTGACGAGGCATTCAAAGCAGTTCAGTAAATAAGACAATTAAATAAGAAGAACACCTTCTAAATCAATAGCACAAAAATCTGCTCCGGGACGTATGAGAATATAGTTCCGGGGCAGATTTTTTTTAGGCGGCTTCCACAAGTTCTTCCAACGTTCCGAAAGTATATCCCATCTCTTTCCATTTCGTCAGCAGTTCATCCAGGATGGAAGCGTTTGTAGAGGAAGTGCTGTGCAGCAGCACAATAGCACCCGGATGGATGCGTCCCAGTAATTTCTCGAAAGCTTCTTCTTTTGAGGGCTGTTTATCCTGATACCAGTCCACATAGGCCAGGCTCCAGAAAAACGTGTGATACTCCAGATCTTTTGCCATCTGGAGGTTTTCCGTGCTGTAGATCCCCTGTGGCGGACGGTAAAATTTTGTCATTTCTTTTCCAGTTGCTTCTTTATAAAGAGCCTCCACATCTTCAAGCTGTTTCTGAAAAGCTTCTTTTGTGGAGATACCGGACATATCCGGGTGAGTCATGGTGTGGTTGCCAACGGTATGGCCTGCATCCACAATTTCCCGGATCAGTTCCGGCTTTTCCCGGATCAGGGTTCCCACAACAAAAAATGTGGCATATACCTGATGTTTATGTAAGGCGTCCAGAATGGCAGGCGTGTTTCCATTATCATAGCCTGCGTCGAAAGTGAGATATATTTTTTTCTCATCAGTATCATCTGCGTACCAGGCATTGTATTTTTTCAGTTCCTCTATGGAAGCATTTCCTGTAGGCCGTGTGCCCTTCTCCTGAAAACCAAGCCCCCAGTTTTCACTCTGAGAAGACAGAGAAGCAGAAGAGGGCCGGCTGTTTTCCATAGAATTCTGGTCGGATCGTGATCCGGAAGAAAAATGGGAAGAAATCTTTCCCACAAGACTGCCAAGAGCAAAAGCCATGACAAAGAAAAAGATAAGGCGGTAGATATGTTTTTGTTTCATGGGAACCTCGGAGAAAATGGAGTTATTAATATGCTTATGAACGTACAGAGGAAGATATGAAGACAAATGATAATGAGGATAGGTTCAGCAGAATATTCAGGAGAGCCAGAGATAAATAAGCAAAAAATAAGAGCCATCAGCGATCAATTTCTTCTGCCGATGACTCTTTCAATTTTCATTATCCAATGGAATATACCTCTCATTTCTTAGATTTAAAACTTATACGGAATTAAAATTTACGTTCTCGGTGGTCCGTACCTCCTTGTTTTAATTATGATGGAAAATCTTTAAATCTTCTGGTGGACTGTACCTCTCTTTCTTAGATTATGGGAAGTAAGTTATGTTTTCGGTGGGTTCACGCTCCTTTTTGATTTGTTTTTTTGTTTTCCGTTTGTTTTATTTGATGGTTATACTATAACAGATAAAAACGATATTGTCAACACTAAATTTGAAAAATAATAAAAATAAATTAAAAGAGAAAAATAACTAAAATAAAATATCTAAAATATTCAGATAATATCAACGCCGGAGAACACGTATAGACCCAAACCTTTTCGGACAAGCTATCTTTATGAACATAAGAAAAGAACCAAAAAAGCGCAGGAGATCATAAACAGTATTATTATTTTCAAGGAGGGAAAACTTATGCTACGTTATCTGCCTGTTCGAAAAGTTCACGCAAGACAGGTCCTGGATTCCAGGGGAAATCCTACTGTGGAAGCGGAAGTGACAGTGGGAGAGGGAATTGTAGGGATTAACGGATATACGGGAAGGGCCATGGTGCCGTCCGGAGCGTCCACAGGGAAATTTGAGGCAGTGGAGCTGCGGGACGGGAACCGGGAGGAATATCTGGGCCAGAGTGTAAAAAAAGCAGTGGAGAACATCAACACCCGTCTGGCGGATGCCATCATCGGAGAGAATGCCCTGAACCAGGCATGGATTGATCATCTTCTGATCGAAACAGATGGAACGGAAAACAAAAGCAGCGCAGGAGCCAATGCCACACTGGCAGTATCCCTGGCAACGGCCCGTGCTGCAGCAGGGGCGCTTCGGCTCCCTCTTTATCAGTATCTTGGAGGATGTCATACCATGCAGCTTCCGGTGCCGATGATGAATATCTTAAACGGTGGAAAACATGCGGACAACACGGTAGACCTTCAGGAATTTATGATCATGCCAACCGGAGCAGGCTGCCTGGAAAAAAGTATCCGCATGTGTGCGGAAGTTTACCAGCACTTAAAGCTCCTTCTCCGGGAAAAAGGACTTTCCACAGCAGTTGGAGACGAAGGGGGATTTGCCCCGGATCTTCCGGATTCGGAGGAAGTGCTTACGCTGATCGTTCATGCAGTAGAAAAAGCAGGATACAAACCTGGCGAGGAGATTTCCATTGCCATTGATGCAGCTTCCAGCGAACTTTATGATGAGGAAAAAGGCGTATACTTTTTCCCAGGGGAAAGCCGCATGAAAGGGGAAAAGATCTACCGGGATGCCAGGGAGATGACAGAGTACTACGAGAAACTGGTGGAAAAATTTCCTATTGTTTCCATTGAAGATGGTCTCTGGGAGGATGACTGGGAAGGCTGGAAATATCTGACGGAACATCTGGGAAAAAAGGTTCAGCTTGTGGGAGACGATCTGTTTGTTACCAATATCAAACGTCTGCGCTGCGGTATCCAACTTGAAGTCGCCAATGCCATTCTTATCAAGGTAAACCAGATCGGAACCCTTACGGAAACTCTGGATGCAGTGGAGATGGCCCAGCATGCGGGATACCGTGCGGTAATTTCTCACAGGTCCGGCGAGACCGAGGATTCCTTTATCGCAGATCTGGCGGTAGCCTGTGGTTCCGGACAGATCAAAACAGGTGCACCCTGCCGTTCGGACCGGAATGCCAAATATAATCAGCTTCTGCGAATCCATGAACAGCTTGGAACCCTTGGAAGATATAACGATCCTTTTGCAAAAAAATCTCAGAAAAAGCCCTGCATAAAATAAACGGAAAATGGTTGAAATCCCGGTTTAGCTATGGTAAAATAACCTCTAGTTGATTAGGAGGTGTAACCGCGTGAACATTTTGAAGATTATTCTGACTGTAATTTATGCAATAGATTGTATCGCTCTGACTGTTGTCGTACTGATGCAGGAGGGCAAGCAGCAGGGTCTTGGCTCTATCGCCGGAGTAGCTGATACTTACTGGGGTAAGAATAAGGGCCGTTCCATGGAAGGTGGTCTCGTAAGAGGTACCATTATCATGGGAGTTATTTTCTTTGTACTGTCAATCGTACTGAACATTATCTGATCTGCCGGGAGCAGAACAGAAGTTGGGAACACTCTTGCTGCGTTAGCATGCAGAAGAACCTCGGATGGAGACTTCTTTTGTTAATCAGCAGGAGTGTTTTTGCGTTGATACAGGGTCACGGGTGAGACTTCCTCTGGAATGATAACAGGGTAAAAATGAAATAGAAACAGGAGAAATTGTGAAAAGATCGAAAAATTTTGAAAAAAGAAAAAAGTTTATAATGGAGCTTCTGGGAGATCCGCTGTATAAACCTATGCGACTGCGGGAGATGGCATCTCTCCTCCAGCTGGATAAGAGTGAGAAAAAAGAGCTTTTTGATGTGCTGGACGAGCTTTGTGCCCAGGGAAAGGCGGAAGTGGATAATAAAGGAAGATACAGCAAGGTTTCCGGCAAGCGCAGAGACAGACGGAAGAAAAAAGATGCTCTGAAGGCAGAAAAGCAGGAGCGTGGCCGTAAGGGAAGAGAACATAAGGAACACGAGCATGAGGAACGCCATTTTTCCGAGAAGGACGGAACTATTATGGAAGGAACGTTCATTGGCCATTACAAGGGCTTTGGCTTTGTGGAAGTGGAAGACCAGGAACAGGATATTTTTATTCCGGAAAGTGACACGGGAAGTGCCATGCATCAGGATAAAGTACAGATTCTTGTACGAAACGGACATAAAGAGGGCAAGCGCCCGGAGGGTGTTGTCCTGAAGGTTCTGGAGAGAGGAATGCCTTCCATCGTGGGAACCTACCAGAGCAGCCGGGATTACGGTTTTGTGATCAGCGATAACCCCAAATTTTCCAAAGATATCTTTATTTCCAGGAAAAATTCCATGGGAGCCAAAGATGGAGATAAGGTAGTTGCGGAAATTGTGGACTATGGTTCCAGAAACCGGAAGCCGGAAGGAAAGATCACAGAAGTGTTGGGAAATTTACGTTCACCAGGAACAGATATCCTTGCCATTGTGAAGAGTTTTAACATTCCGAGTGTATTTCCAGATAAGGTACTCCGTCAGGCAGACCGTGTGCCGGATCATGTGCAGGAAGCAGATATGGACGGAAGACTGGATCTTCGGGATCTTGTCACAGTTACCATTGACGGCGAGGATGCAAAGGATCTGGATGATGCCATTTCACTTACAAAAGAAGACAGGATCTATCATCTTGGGGTACACATTGCAGACGTCAGCAATTATGTCCAGGGTGGCAGTGCCCTTGACAGGGAAGCACTGAAGAGAGGAACCTCGGTTTATCTTGCGGACCGCGTGATCCCCATGCTTCCGGAACGGCTTTCCAATGGGATCTGTTCTCTGAACCAGGGACAGGATCGTCTTACTTTAAGTTGCCTGATGGATGTCAATGAAAAAGGTAAGGTAATTTCCCATAAGATCGCGGAAACAGTGATCCGCGTAGATGAGCGTATGTGCTACACCGATGTAAAAAATATTCTGGAAGATACCGATGATGCGGCAAAGAAACGTTATGAATCCCTGATTCCCATGTTTTTCCTGATGAAAGAACTTTCCGGGATCTTACGCAGCCGCCGCCATACAAGAGGTTCCATTGATTTTGATTTTCCGGAAAGCAAGATCATACTCAACGCAGCAGGAAAAGCTATTGACGTACAGCCTTACGAGGCCAATGTGGCAACCAGGATCATTGAGGATTTTATGCTTCTTGCCAATGAAACCGTGGCACAGGAATACTGTACCGGAGATTATCCGTTTGTATACAGAACCCATGAGAATCCGGATCCGGAAAAGATCGAAAGTCTTCTGATGCTCCTTCATAATGAGGGCGTTAACATCCGGAAATCCGGGCAGGAGATCACACCAGGTGAGATCCAGGAGATTCTGGAAAGCATTGAGGGAATGCCAAATGAGGCGCAGATCAGCCGCCTGACATTGCGTACCATGAAACAGGCAAAATATACCACCGAATGCAGCGGACATTTCGGTCTTGCGGCGAAGTATTACTGTCACTTTACTTCTCCGATCCGGAGATATCCGGATCTTCAGATCCACAGGATCATCCATGACCGTCTGAGAGGCAGACTGGTAAGAGAAGGACGTACGGAGCATTATAAGGAGATCCTGGATGAAGTGGCACGCCAGTCCAGTGTGTGCGAACGGCGTGCAGATGAGGCGGAAAGAGAATCTGACAAGCTGAAGAAAGCAGAGTATATGTCCTATCATCTGGGCGAGGAGTATGAGGGGATCATATCCGGCGTTACAGGCTGGGGACTTTATGTGGAACTTCCAAATACTGTGGAAGGACTGATCCATATCAATACATTACGAGACGACTATTATGTATTTGACCAGGATGCATATGAACTGCGGGGAGACATGACAGGAAGGATCTTCCGTCTTGGGCAGAAAGTCCGTGTCCGTGTGGCAGATGCGGATAAAATGCTGAAAACCGTGGATTTTGTTCTGGATGAAGAAGACTGAGGGAGCGCGAAATGGCAAAAAAAACAGGAATGAAACTGATCGCAAATAATAAAAAAGCTTTTCATGACTATTTTATCGAGGACACTTATGAGGCCGGCATTGCACTGGCAGGAACCGAGGTAAAATCCTTACGTTCCGGCAAATGCAGCATCAAGGAGGCCTTTGTCCGGGTGGAAAACGGGGAGGTTTATGTATATGGAATGCATATCACTCCTTATGAAAAAGGAAATATTTTTAACAAAGATCCTCTTCGTGTGCGGAAGCTGCTTCTGCACCGTTACGAGATCAACAAGATCGAAGCCAAATTAAAGGAAAAAGGACTGACCCTGGTACCTCTGAAGGTTTATTTCAAGGACAGCCTGGTAAAAATAGAGATCGGCATGGCACGAGGTAAGAAGCTTTACGACAAGCGTCAGGATATTGCCAAGAAGGATCAGAGAAGAGAAGCAGAGAGAGACTTCAAGGTAAAAAATCTTTATTAATCAGCCGGTTTCTGCTGAAAAAAATATGATAAAAAGCGGGGAATGAAAAATGGCAGAGGTACAGGAAAGACGTAAAAAAACGGTGGAAGCGTCCATGACAGAACAGGTTCATCTGATCATGCAGCAGCATCTGAACGGGGGCGGAAGGCTTTTTGGCGGAGCGCTGATGCAGTGGCTGGATGAGGTTGCCGGTGTGGTGGCCATGCGCCATGCGGAAACCTATCGTGTGGTAACTGCGGCAGTGGACAACCTCCAGTTCAAACATGCGATTTATGAGGGAGAGATCGTAGTACTTAAAGGATATGTAACTTATGTGGGAAGAACTTCCATGGAAGTTGAGATTGATACGTATGTGGAACAGCCGGATGGTATACGCCGGACTGTAAATCGGGCGTTCTTTGTGATGGTGGCCGTAGATAAAGACCAGAAACCGATCCAGGTACCGGAACTGATCATTACCACAGAAGCAGAAAAAGCCCGGAATGAAGCGGCGAAAATGCGCCGTGACATGCGGAAAAAAAGAAGAGAAAACGGCTTTTGACCTCAGATGTTTTAATTTTTGACATAGTCTGAAAAATCTAAAGATTCTGTGAAATTCAAACCGGTCAGGTTGACAAGAAAGTGATACTCTGTAATAATAGAAAGAGGTAAGCTGACAGCAAATTGAACCATTTTATATGGAGGAGATATAATGAAAAAACGTTATTTGATTCTTGCAGGAATTCTTGCGGCAAGTATGCTTGCTGCCGGATGTGGGAAGAAGAATTCCGTGGCACCTGAACAGAAAGTGGAAGCAACTGTGACACCGACTGTGACAGAAGCAGCGAAGACAGATGTGGTAGAAATGCAGACATCTACAGATGATGCAGCAAACATCAAGAATGTGATGGGAACCAAGAGTGAGACAACCACAAGTATTGTGTTTACAAATAAAATGGGCTCTGCAATTTCCGCGATTTATGTCCGTCCTACCAGAGATGACGGAGATGACAGCGATGAGACATGGGGCAGTGATCTTGTAAACGGTAAGTTTACACTGGCCGACAAGGATAAAGCTGTTTATTATATGGAAAAGAGCCAGAAAGATGATGACGGTAACGCAGTAACAAGTTTTGATGTGAGAATTACGTTTTCTGACGAGGAGCAGAATGAATGCTTTTTCCGTAAACTGCCGCTTCTGACAATTTCTCAGCTAAGCTTCTGCATGGATGGCGAAGGCGAAGATGGAATCCCATATGCTACATATCTGGCAAGTGGAAGCACCAAGGAAGTTTCCACACTGAAGGATGTGAAGGCGAGACTTGGCATTGAAGATGACAGTGAAGAGAGCGACTCCAGTGACAGTAGTACAGATTCCACAGACGGTACAGATTCCAGCAGTACAGATTCCACATCTTCTTCAGCAGATAGCAGCAGGGATAATACTGACAGCAGTGATTCCAGCAGCACGGATTCACCATCTGCTCCGTCTTCAGATTCTTCGGATGATCCGGATCCTACAGAAGCACCATCCAGTGACGAAGATCCGGCATCTGTGGCAACAGGATATATTGGCCAGTCCATGACAGATCTTGTAAATGCATGCGGCAGTCCGAATGGCAGTGACTATGAGGACGAACCGGAGTCCGGTAAGACAGGTTATTATTATTATGATACGTTTACGGTTTCCACAACTTTTGACGATGATGGCAATGAAGTTGTGTCCGGCGTATGGTAAAGGAGAATAAACATATGAAAAGAGTGTTACTGAAATTAAGCGGAGAGGCTCTTGCAGGAGAGCAGAAGAGAGGTTTTGACGAAGCAACCGTTACAGAAGTTGCCAAACAGATCAAGACTATCGTGGATGAGGGACTTCAGGTTGGTATCGTAATCGGAGGAGGAAACTTCTGGAGAGGACGTACCAGCGGGGCAATGGACAGAAGTAAGGCTGACCAGATCGGTATGCTTGCTACAATCATGAACTGTATCTATGTATCTGACATCTGCAGATATGTGGGACTTAAGACAGAGGTGTTTACCCCGTTTGTATGTGGCGCATTTACTACTCTTTATTCTAAAGATGCTGTAGAAGAGAGCTTCGCAGAAGGAAAAGTTGTATTCTTTGCAGGTGGTACCGGTCATCCATATTTTTCCACAGATACAGCTACAGTACTTCGTGCTGTTGAGATTGGCGCAGATGCCATTCTTCTTGCCAAAGCTGTTGACGGAATCTATGACAGCGATCCGAAGGTAAATCCGGATGCCAAGAAGTATGATGAGATTTCCATTGATGAAGTGGTTGCCAAGAAACTGGCAGCTATGGACCTCACCGCTTCCATCATGTGCATGGAGCAGAAGATGCCGATGCTGGTATTCGGTCTTGATGAAAAAGACAGCATCGTCAACACGGTACACGGTAAGTTCTCCGGAACAAAGGTAACTGTGTAATCAGAAGGGAATAATAAAAAAATAACCATACAGGGAGATATGTGAAATGGATGAGAGAATTCAGGTATACGAAACAAAAATGGGAAAAACACTGAATGCTTTGGAGAGTGAGCTGACAACAATCAGAGCCGGCCGTGCAAACCCGCATATTCTTGACAAACTTACCGTAGATTATTATGGAGCACCAACTCCGATTCAGCAGGTGGCAAACATTTCTGTTCCGGAGGCACGTATGATTCAGATCCAGCCATGGGAGTCCAGCATGATCAAAGCTATCGAGAAAGCAATTCTCTGCTCTGATCTTGGTTTAAACCCGAGCAACGATGGAAAAATGATCCGTCTTGTTTTCCCGGAGCTTACCGAGGAGCGTCGTAAAGAGCTGGTGAAGGACGTTAAGAAAAAAGGCGAGGGTGCCAAGGTTGCAGTAAGAAATATCCGTCGTGATGCCAACGATGCATTTAAGAAACTTGCAAAACAGGATGTTTCTGAGGATGAGATCAAAGAGCTTGAGGATCAGATCCAGAAACTTACAGATAAGTACATCAAGGAAGTTGACAAGGCGATCGAGAACAAGTCTAAAGAGATTCTGACTGTATAATTGTAAGAAATACGAGGATAGAGAGGGCTTCTTTGAAGAAGCTCTCTTTCTGTATGGAGGAGATTTATGAACGTACCAAATCATATCGCGATCATTCTGGACGGAAACGGACGTTGGGCAAAGGAACGAGGAATGCCGAGAACCTATGGACATGTAAAGGGATGCGCCAATCTTGAAAATATTTGTTATGATATCAAAGACCTTGGGGTGAAATATCTTACGGTTTACGCTTTTTCCACAGAAAACTGGAAACGCTCCAGAGAAGAAGTGGAAGCACTGATGAAACTGTTCCGCGGTTATCTTAAGAAATGTATCAAGATTTCCAAGAAAAATAATATGAAGATGAAAGTCATCGGAGATGTTACTGCCTTTGCACCGGATATCCAGCAGAGTGTCCGGGAACTGGAGGAATATTCCAAAGATTTTGACGGTATTTATTTTCAGCTGGCATTAAATTACGGAAGCCGTGATGAGATCCGCCGTGGAATGCAGAAGATGGCACAGGATGTAAAAGACGGAAAAGTTGAGCCGGATGGCATTACAGAAGATACGATTGAGAGCTATCTGGATACTGCAGGTGTACCGGATCCGGATCTTTTGATCCGCACAAGCGGTGAGCAGCGGCTTTCCAATTTCCTGCTTTGGCAGCTTGCCTATTCCGAGTTTTATTTTACACCGGTTGCATGGCCGGATTTCAATAAAGAAGAGCTGATCAAAGCCATCGAGAAATACAATCAGAGAGACAGACGCTACGGTGGCGTCAAGGAGGAGTAGATCATGTTTAAGACAAGACTGATAAGTGGTATCGTCCTTGTCATTATTGCCCTGGCAACTATCATTTCCGGAAGCTGGATCTTATTTTTTACACTTCTGGCTGTTTCACTGATCGGAATGAGAGAGCTTTACAAGGTAATGAAGGTAAGCGATGAGCATGTTACCGTGCTGGAACTTGTAGGATATCTTGGAGCAGTGCTTTATTATATTGCCATGAAAGCTGATTTTGGAAATTACGGAACAATGGCGATCATCATCAGTATGATCCTGATCCTGTTTGTTTATGTATTCGGTTATCCGAAATACCATGCAGAACAGGTGATGGCAGCATTTTTTGGAGTTGTATATGTTGCTGTGATGCTTTCCTTTATCTATCTTACCAGAAGCCTTCCGGACGGAAAATTCCTGGTATGGCTGATATTCCTGTGCTCCTGGGGATGTGACACCTGTGCTTACTGTGTGGGAATGCTTATCGGAAAGCATAAAATGGCGCCGGTTTTAAGCCCGAAGAAATCCATCGAGGGAGCTGTAGGAGGCGTTGCGGGAGCGGCGCTTCTTGGAGTGATCTATGCAGCGGCAACACAGGGAAAAATGGCTGAGTATGCCTTGATCTGCGCAGTTGGAGCTCTGATCTCCATGGTGGGTGATCTGGCTGCATCTGCGATCAAAAGAAACCAGAACATCAAGGACTATGGAAAGCTGATCCCGGGCCATGGAGGAATCCTGGACCGTTTTGACAGTGTGATCATCACAGCCCCTGTTATTTACTATCTTGCAAAAACGATTCTTGGAATTTAGGAGACATTAGAAATGAAGAATATTGCAATCTTAGGTTCTACCGGCTCCATCGGGACCCAGACACTGGATGTGGCAAGAAAAAACGAAGACCTTCGTGTTGTTGCAGTCAGTGCAGGCAAAAGTGTGGAGAAGCTGGAAGAGCAGATCCGTGAGTTTCATCCGCTTCTGGCAGCAGTCTGGGATGAAAAAGCAGCCCGGGACCTGAAAACACGTATTGCGGACACGGATACAAAGGTAGTCAGCGGAATGGAAGGACTTCTGGAGCTTGCGTCCATGCCGGAATCAGAAATTCTTGTCACTGCGATCGTGGGAATGATCGGGATCCGTCCTACCATGGAGGGAATCCGTGCCGGAAAGGACATTGCCCTGGCAAATAAGGAAACCCTTGTCACAGCCGGTCATCTGATCATGCCCATGGCAAAGAAATATGGCGTATCTATCCTTCCGGTAGACAGTGAACACAGCGCTATTTTCCAGGCTATCCACGGAGAAGAAAACAAAGAGATCCACAAGCTTCTGATTACGGCATCCGGTGGTCCCTTCCGCGGACGTACCACAGAAGAGCTGCGAAGGGTCACTGTTGCAGATACTCTGAAGCATCCAAACTGGGTAATGGGACGAAAGATCACCGTAGATTCCGCAACCCTGGTAAACAAAGGGCTGGAAGTTATGGAAGCCAAATGGCTGTTCGACATGGATCTGGATCATATTCAGGTGGTGGTGCAGCCGCAGAGTATCATCCATTCCATGGTGGAGTTTAAGGATGGTGCGATCATGGCACAGCTTGGAACTCCGGATATGAGACTTCCGATCCAGTACGCTCTGTACTATCCGCACAGACGATATCTGGACGGAGACCGCCTTGATTTCACGAAGCTTCATGAGATCACATTTGAGGTTCCGGATATGGAGACATTCCGGGGACTTCCTATGGCGATCCAGGCATCCCGGGAGGGCGGAAGTATGCCGACTGTCTTTAATGCAGCCAATGAGCTTGCAGTAAAGAAATTCCTGGAGGAAAAGATCGGCTTTCTGGATATTTATGAGATTATTGCACAGTCTATGGAAAGACATAAAAAAATCGCACATCCGGATCTGGATGAGATCCTTTCTGTAGAGCAGGATACTTATCAGTGGATCGAAAGCAGGTGGTAAATTGAGATTTGTGATTGCTGTAATTATTTTCAGTGTTGTGATACTGATCCATGAGCTGGGACATTTTCTTCTGGCAAAAAAGAACCATATCGAGGTATTGGAATTTTCTCTTGGTATGGGACCCAGGATCATAAGTACGGTAAAGGGCGGCACACGTTATTCCGTGAAACTGTTTCCTCTTGGAGGTTCCTGCGCCATGGCCGGAGAGGATGCGGAAGATGACAGTCCGGGAACCTTTAATTCGGCTCCTGTGTGGGGCAGGATCGCAGTGGTTGCTGCAGGTCCGGTATTTAATTTTCTGCTGGCATTTGTTTTGTCTGTGATCATTGTAGGCTGTATGGGCTATGATCCGGCAACCGTATTAGAAGTAACCCAAAATTCTGCTGCGGAAAAGGCCGGATTGAAAAAGGGCGATGTGATCACGGAATATCAGGGCTACCATATTGATCTGGGGAAAGATCTTTATGTATATTCGTATCTCAACGAACTGAAAGAGGGAGATACCATCCGGCTGAAAGTAAAACGTGATGGAAAGGAACAGGAGATTTCCTATAAACCAGATGTAAATGTGCGGTATCTTCTTGGCTTTAACCGTTCCGATGTAAATTCCATGACAGTGGAATCACTGATCAAGGGAATGCCACTGGAAGAGGCAGGTCTGGAAGCCGGCGATGTGATCACGAAGATCAATGGTGTGGAGGTCCCGGATGGAAATGCATATGAAAAATACATCGAGGAGCATCCGTTATCCAAGGAACCTGTGACGATCACCTATGAGCGTAACGGACTGGAATATGAGGCAGAGATAACACCAAGGGAATACAGAACACCGGTTTCCGGTTTCGGATATAACACATACAGTGAAAAGACTTCCGGCTTTAATGTTCTGAAATATGGTGCTGTGGAAGTGAAATACATGATCCGTACTACGATCTTAAGCCTGAAAGAGCTTGTGACCGGTCACCTTGGAATGAAAGACTTAAGTGGTCCTGTGGGTATTGCGGATGCCATTGGCGACACTTACGAACAGTCCAAGAGTGAGGGAACGCTGATGATCTGGATGAATTTGTTGAATATGGCAGTTCTTCTTTCTGCAAACCTGGGAGTGATGAACCTTCTTCCTCTTCCTGCGCTGGATGGAGGAAGGCTGGTATTTCTGGTGGCAGAAGCGATCCGGAGAAAACCGGTAAACCGTCAGGTAGAAGGCATGATCCATTTTGCAGGGCTGATGCTTTTGATGGCGTTGATGGTTATCGTTATGTATAATGATATTCTGAAGATATTCTGATGAGGATTATGAAGTAAAGATATATAAAAGATGGAATGGTCAGGAAGATGTCCGGATTGTTCCATCTTTTTTTAATGAAACATATGAAACCAAGATGAAACACATGAAACAAGATTGACATTCTATTTGTAACTTTGTACAATCAAAAATGTAGATAGCGATATTAAATCGTGCAAAATACTAAAAGAAATAAGGAATAAATCTCAAATAATAAGAAAAAATCACATAAGGAGATGAGACAATGGCAGGTACAATCAGAAAGGTTGCACAAATGGCACATGTGTCTCCAGCAACTGTTTCAAGATATTTTTCAGGACAGAATGTAGTGAGTGATGAATTATCCAGAAGAATTGAGGAGGCAGCTAATACGGTTGGTTATGTGCCAAATCATCCAACACGTAAGTCAGATGGTGTGATCGTAGTTCTGATTCCTAATCTGGAATTTGGATATTTCAGTGAATCCATAAAGGAGATTATCCGGCAGATGCCAAAATACAAATGTAGAGTGATATTTCTTCCTACATTTCCGGGAGATGATAGTTATAAGAGTATCCTGAAGGAATTGTATGTGATGGGAGTTATTTATCTGGAGGAGGAGATTGACCGTGAGGTGATACGATATATCCGGGCAAAGAATATCAAAGTGGTTATGCTGGGAGGCGCAGCTTTTGACAGCAGATGCGATATGGTACACATTAACGATATGATGGCTGCTTACGAGGGAATGAAATATCTTCTTGAAATGGGACACAGGGAGATACTGATTCTGACTGATCTTTCTACAAGCATCAGTTCAGGATTCCAGCGGTTAGTTGGCTGTAAGAAGGCAATGGAGGAATATGGACTTATGTTCAGTGATGGCATGGCAGAATACGGTCAGCTTACCTTCGAAAAAGGCTATCGATCTATGAACAGTGCATTGCGAAAGAAAAAGAAGTTCACTGCAGTGTTTGCTTTTTCCGATGAGACTGCGGTAGGAGCAATTACAGCGCTAAATGAACATGGTTTGAAGGTTCCGGAAGATGTATCCGTTTTGGGATTTGATGGATTAAGTATATCAGAGCGGGTGGTTCCTAAACTTACTACGATTTATCAGCCACTGGATAAGATGGTGGAATGGACTCTTGAGATTTTGTGTAACAAAAGTAGAAACAGAGAAGAAAATATAGAGTATACACTACCCTATAAATTATTGGAAAGAGGAACTGTACTCAGAAGGGAGGAAATATAAAATGGGGGGGAAGAGCTTTAAAGATATTCTTTGGAAAATATTTAGATTTGTTTTCCTGGGATTTATGGCACTGATTTCAGTAGGACCATTAGTATGGATCGTGATGTCATCCTTTAAATCCAATAAGGAGATCCTATCATCTGCATTTGCACTGCCTACATCATTAAGCTTTAATGGGTATAAGGCTGCATTGGATTTGGCTCCAATTTTTAAGTTTTATGGAAACAGTGTTGTGATTTCTTTCACAAGTACCCTGCTAAATATCCTGATTGTTTCCATGGCTGCCTATGTGTTGGCCAGATATACGTTTAAGGGAAGTACCTTTATCACATTGCTTTTATCTGCGTCTCTTCTTGTACCTACTTCAGCACTTCTGATGCCAATCTATAAGATCATGATGGGAATCGGAATGTTTGATACAAGGTCAGGGCTTGTACTTGTGTATGCGGCACTGGGACTTCCTACTTCACTTTTCGTATTCAAAAGCTATTTTCAGGGTATCCCCAAGGAACTGGAAGAAGCTGCCTATATTGACGGAGCCGGGTTTTATCGGACATTCTTTGTAATTGTATTTCCATTGGCTAAATCAGGACTTGCAACAGGGGCAATTTTACAGTTCCTGACGTCATGGAATGAGTTCATGTTCGGACTCGTTCTTACCAAAAGCACAGAAGTAAGGACCCTTCCTCTTGCTCTGAATTATTTTACATCTCAGTTTTCGTTTAACTATACAGCGATGTTTGCGGCATTGACTATGGTAATTCTACCAAGTATCGTAATCTATGTATTGCTGCAGGAACAGGTTACTACCAGTATGGTAGCAGGATCTGTCAAAGGTTGAAGATGAAAATTTATAAATTATATAAAAGGAGGCAATTAATATGAAAACAAAAAAGGTGATGGCCACAGTATTGTCAGCAGTGACAGCATTATCCATGGCAGGAGGCATGGCCACAACAGTAAAAGCGGATGATGTGACAGAAATCACATTTCCTACATCCTGGGTTGGTGTCAGTGTTAATACAGAATGGTTCCAGGATCGTCTGGAAGCTTTTAATGAGGAGTACGGTGACAGTATCAAGGTCAATGTGGAAGAAATCGCAGGTGATCAGAACTATGTGGATAAGCTGAAAGTTCTGTATTCTTCCAATTCTCTTCCGGATACATTCAGTACAGGTGGATATAATCTGATTGATTCAATGAAGGATCAACTTGTCGACCTTACTGATTATGTAGATGATGACTGGAAAAAACTTGCAACTGATGCATGCTGGGATGTAAACTCCCGCGATGGTAAGATTTATGGAATTCCTTATACCAGACAGGTAATAGGATACTTCTACAACAAAGATCTCTTTGCTCAGGCAGGAATTGAGAAACCGGCAAAGACATGGGACGAGTTCTTTGAGCAGTGTGACAAGCTTCTGGATGCAGGCATTACACCGCTTTCCATGGATACTGCAGATTCCGGTTGGGTAACTTCACTGATGCTTGGTGCTATGATTGGTGAGAGCGATGAGGGAGAACAGTTTATGAATACCATGCTCCCGACAGATTATAATACAAAAGAATTTATCGATGCAGCAACCAGGATTCAGACCATGTTTCAGAAATATACAACTCCGGATGCAGTTGGTGGAAAATATGAGAATGCTGCAAGCAACTTCTTTATGGGACAGACAGCTATCATTGCAAATGGTCCTTGGATGATTAGCGATTTCTATGATACTTCTATGGTTGAAGATGGATTTGCAGATAAAGTCGGTACTGCAATGTATCCTGGTGATGTTATGTATAACAGTGGAAAAATTGGCTTTAATGTTGCTTCCAAGGATGAGAAAACACTGGATGCAACTCTTACATTTGTAAAATTCCTCACAAATGAGGAGAGCCAGCTTAAAATGCTTGAAATTACAGGCGATATTCCGGCTATGGAGGGTCTTACATCTGATAATGTAAAGCCACTTGTAAATGAAGTCATCGCAAACGGCGATAAAGCAGCGCACAGTATTAATGATTTCCAGAGCCTTTGGTATGCAAATGTAGTGGATGAGATCAGTATTCAGTATCCGCTTCTTGCGCAGGGTGAAATTACTCCGGAAGAGTTCGCACAGGCTCTTACAGACGCTGCACAGAAAAACTGATAATTATATGATTTCCGCGGCTTCGGCAGGACATACCTTCTTCTGAAGTCGCCGGAGGTTAAGAACAGACTGAAACAGGAGAGATGAGAAATGAAAGTTAAAAAATGGAAACTGGCAAGCTTTCTTTTGCCGTGTCTGCTCCTTTTTGCATTGATTTACCTGGCTCCGATGTGTATGGTGTTTGGAAGTTCATTTTTTGAATGGAAAGCAGGCGGTGTATTTAAATTTATTGGACTGGATAATTATATCAATGCTTTCCGGAACGACGCACGAATGCTTACAGCACTGAAGAATACGGGAATCTGGGTTGTGCTTCAGTCTGTTGTGCATGTGATGCTAGGAACTGTGATCGCGTTTATGCTTTCAAAAAGAAAAAAAGGTTGGAAAGTCCTCAGAACTATCTATATGATCCCGAATGTGGTATCTGCAGCGGCACTGGCTGTTATTTTCCTGAATGTATTTAATGCGCAGTATGGTATTATCAATTCTTTTGTAAAAACAGTAACCGGGAAACCATTTATGAAAAACTGGTTCTTTGATCAGAACAGTGCCTTTATCACAGTTACATGGAGCTGGCTTCTGTATACAGGAATGATCATCATTCTTGTGCTTGCAGGTGTTCTGTCCATTCCCGAGGATGTTGTGGAAGCGGCCAAGATCGATGGTGCTACAGACATGCAGATCAATATGAAGATTCGTCTCCCACTGATCCGTACTATTATTGGAACCTGTGAGATTCTGGCGGCAACCAGTATGCTGAGAGAATTTGAACTCATTTATCTGACAACCAACGGAGGGCCGGGAGATACAACACTGAATCTTCCACTATACCTGTACAAAACATCTATGACAGATAATAATTATGGTTATGCCAACATGATGGGAGTAATTCTTATTATTGCAGGGGTAATTGTAGTAAGTGCCATTAATCGGTTGTTTAAGATGAATGAGGCAGACTACTAAAAAGACAGAAAGAGGAGGAATTACAGATGAAAATAGCAGTAATCGGCGGTGGTGGAGTACGTTCCATGTTTTTGGCAAAAAGCCTTGCTCAGAGCAGTTTGGAATTGGGGATCAACCAAGTGATTTTTATGGATAATGATCCAAAGAAGCTTAATATCTATGGTAAAATGGCACAGCAGGTTGCAAAACGTCTGCAGCCAGACTTGCAGCTGGAACTTACCGGCGACCCTGTAGAAGCCATTAAAGATGCAGATTATATCATAACAACGATTCGTGTTGGAGAGGATGATATGCGTATCCAGGATGAACGAGTAGCTCTGAATCTGGGGGTTCTGGGGCAGGAAACTACCGGTGCGGCAGGGTTTTCTTTTGCTATGCGTTCTGTGCCGGCTCTGGTAAAATATTGTGAGCTTGCAAAAAAATACGCTTCTCCGGATGTAAAGATCTTTAACTTTACCAACCCAGCGGGAGTAGTATCTCAGACTCTGCGTGATATGGGATATGATTTTACCTATGGTATCTGCGATGCTCCAAGTAGTCTTCTCCATTCCTTTGCAAAAATGTATAAGGTTCCGCAAAATTCTGTGACGGGAGACTGCTATGGATTGAATCATCTTTCTTTTTTTGACAGTATTAAGCTGGATGGAAAAGAGATTTTGCCGGAGCTTTTAAAAGATGAAAGATTGTATACGGATACAGATATGCGTTTCTTTAAAAAAGATCTGGTAGAGCATATGGGATGTATTCTTAATGAATATTTGTATTATTTTTATTACAGAGAAGAAGCAGTTCAGCATATTTTGGATGCGGGTATCACCAGGGGAGAAGTGATCCGTGATGTGAATATCCATATGACGGAGGAACTGTCACACATGGATGTCGAAAATGATTTTGAAAACTGCCTGAAGGTTTATGATAAGTGGTATGGCAAACGTGAAGATGCTTATATGGCAAATGAGACCGGCGTATCCAGAGCAAAAGAACCCTATCATTTTGATATTTATGCAAAGGATGATGGAGGCTATGCAGGTGTTGCCCTGAAATATATCCGTTCCAAATTAAGTGGAAAAGACAGTGAGATGATCCTTTGTGTACCGAATAACGGAGCAATTCCGGGACTCCTTAATACAGACATTGTGGAAGTTACATGTGATCTTAAAGATGGTGAGATGATTCCGCATAAAGTCCCAAATCCCGGGGAATTGCAGATGGAACTTATTCGCAGGGTGAAGATTTACGAAAGGCTGGCTTCTGAAGCAATCCGTACAAGAAGCATTAGTAAAGCAATTGACTGCCTTATGGTGCATCCTCTTGTCAATTCCTACTCACTGGCCAAGAAACTGGTGGAAACATATTTAGCCACAAATAAAGACTATATGGAGGAATGGAACTGATATGAGTTTTGTAGGTGGCGTAGGCTATTCCAATATTGATCTGATCTATTCTGGTCTTGATAGACTGCCTGATAAGGGAGAGGAGATTTTCGCCAGAGGATTTTCCATGCAGTTTGGTGGTGGGATTCCGGCTACCATGATCAATCTTTCAAGGCTTGGAGTTGAGTCCAGAATTATTACTTTTGCAGGGCATGATCTTTTTTCGGAATTTGTGAAAAAAACACTGAATAGCTATCCGGTAAAAACTGTGAATCTTTATAAAGGAAACAAGATGCCGGTGGTGCTGTCTTCCACCTTGCTATATTGTGGTGACAGAAGTTTTATTTCATATACAGACGGAATGGATCTTAATGATGCTGTTATGGATGAAGTTTATGAAAATCTGAAAGGTGCATATGTGGTAGATATGCATGTTGGATTTTTAGATGTGTATAAAAGACTGAAAAAAGATGGTTGTATCCAGATTTTTGATACGGGATGGGAAGATGATCTGACATTGGAAAAATACAAGGATTATCTGGAAATTGCAGATTATTATATTCCCAACCAGAAAGAGGCCATGAAGATTACAGGAACGTCCAGTGTGGAAGAGGCTGCTGACATTCTGTCGGAATTTTTTTCTGACGTGACGATCAAAATGGACAAGGAAGGGTGCCTGCTTAAAAATAAGGATGGAATAAAAATCATATCTTCTGTACAAAATGTAAAAGCTATTGATGCAACAGGAGCAGGAGATGCATTTATGAGTGGCTTTATTTATGGACTTTATCATCATTATCCAATTGAACAGTGCATTAAGTTTGGAAATGTAACAGGAAGTGCGTGTGTTCAGGGAATGGGCTGTATCAGCAATTTTGTCAATGAAGAACAGCTCTTGGAAATTGCGGGAACGCTAGAAGTCAGAGAACTTTGAAGAGGTGGAAAAAATTTATAATCTGTAACTGAAAAAGGTGTCTCTTATTTGTATATCAGGTAAGAGACATTTTTTTTATGCAAACATATACTAGCAGAGAACCAGTGTGCTTTCAGGCACAAAAAGGAGCCTCTGTTTATGAAAAATCATTCTTATATTTCCATGCAGCAGGATATGCCGGATCAGGGACAGCTGCAGGTGACGGTGCTGGACAGTGCCAGTAACCGTCCTGTGGAAAATGCTACAGTGCGGATCTCGTACACAGGAGTCCCGGATAATGTGATCGAAGAAATCCGTACGGATTCCTCCGGAAAAACGCCCATGCTGGAGCTGGCAGCTCCTCCACTGGAATACAGCATGAAACCGGTGGAGCAGCAGCCTTATGCAGAATATACAGTTCGGATCAGTGCAGAGGGTTTTACACCAAAAGAAGTTGCAGGGACAGAAGTTCTTCCCCATTCCATTGCCAGGCAGGGAGCATCCCTTAGCAGACAGCAGGGTAGTGGAGAGGACTATCAGCGGATCGTCATCGGACCCCATACGCTTTTTGGGGAATATCCTCCCAAAAATCCGGAAGCAGAGATCAAGCCGATAAATGAAACCGGAGAGATCGTATTAAACAAAGTGGTGATCCCGGAGTATATCGTAGTCCACGACGGGCCAATAGGGGATACCTCTGCACAGGATTATTATGTAAGATATAAGGATTATATCAAAAACGTGGCCAGCAGTGAGATCTACGCAACTTGGCCGGAGGACACGATACGTGCCAATGTGTAGGTACATAAAGGCTACCCACACTTACTTTTGCTGGATTTTCGGATAAATATCTAAAGTAAAAGAGATGTCATCGCCATTTTTCCATGTATTTTTTGCGTTTTTAGTATAAACAGCCTTTTCTATCAATTCACGGAGAAATCGGTTCTTTGTAGAGGTATCCCACGTCCAGTAATTTGCGAGAAGATCCTCGCACTTGGGAATAAAAGAGGAACGTTGAAACTGAAGTTCCTGTTCATGTTCAATTTCTTGCTTCAGAGAAAGAATTACTGCATCGCAGGCAGACAGCTCGGCAGCAGTAGCACGGGAGCGTTCAAGAAATTCTTCCGTGGAGTAAATTCCCTGTTCAAGAAGATCGTACTGCCTTTGTTTCCTTTTCTTTAAAATATCAATTTCTTTTAATTTTCCTTGAATCATTTTTTCTCTTTCAGAAATAGAAAGAGAATACTCCTGATCGGAAACACTGTTATTTAGTCTGTAGCCATCTACAAGCTCTTGGATTCCGTCAAGAAGAGCTTTTTCAACAAGAGGAAGCTTGCTGCTTATATTGCTACAAGAACTGTATGGGCACCGGATCAGATCACCCTGTCTTCCGTTAGGGGATTTACGAGTCATAACATGATCACATTTTCCACAACGAACAATACCGGCAAGAGGGTTACGAAGAACATGCAAAGAGTTAAGCGGCCGTGCAGGATTTTTGTTTACGATATCTTGAGCTTGCTGAAAGAGTTCCCTTGATACAATAGCAGGATGCCTGCCTTTGACAAGAATATAATCCTGAGCGAAAGGACGGGAGATAGTTATTTGCCCATCCTTTATATGCTTTACTGCTTTCCGACTGTTCCATCGTATCATTCCTTCATATACTGGATTTCTGAGAATTGCCTGCACACGAGAAATGGTCCATAGGCCACCATCCATGGTCTTGACTCCGGAATCATTTAATTTACGGCAGATCTTAGCCATTCCAATTCGTTCGCCGGATACTCCATGGACATATAAATTGAATATAAGTTTGACAATCTCTGCCTGGTCAGGAACAGGCTGCAGTGTCCATCCTTTTTCACCAACAAGTTTTACACGGGAATATCCATAAGGCGGCTTACTGCCGCAATATTTTCCTTCTTTTGCGGAAGATTCGCGACCCGCAGTGAGACGGCGGCGAATGGTCTTGTATTCACGCCGGGACATAAAAAGTCCGAATTCAAAATACTCTTCGTCGTATTCGTTGTTTGGATCGTAAGTTTTAAGTGGAGTAATGATTAATGTGTTGGAGTATTGGAAAGATCTGGCAACAACACCCTGGTCAATGGTATCACCTCTGGCCAGACGTTCCACTTCAACAACAAGGACGCCATCCCACATACCGGATTCAACTTCACGAAGAAGTTGTTGCATAACAGGCCTTGCAGAAATCGTCTCACCGGAAACGATCTCTTTATAGATTGCCCCTACATTATAGCTACGCTTTTTTGCAAGATCCAACAGGATCCGCTCGTGTCGGGCGAGAGTTTCACCTTCGCCCCTGGCCTCGGCTTCCCGATCAGCACGGGACTTACGCAGGTAGATACATACATTTAAAAGTTCCATAATATCACCTCGGTTTAAAATATATAAAATGGGTACAAAAATAACGACCACACAAATGTTCTGATTGTGCAGCCGCTCCGAAGATGATACAATATTTTTGTGAAATGAGGTATCTCTTCGGAGATCCATCACCGTCCCGGTATTGGCGTACTGGGGCGGTTTTTATTTGCTTCATTTGAAAGAAATATTTAAGAATCAGAATCATTATCTGACGGATCTTGAAATTCAAGTATGGCATTAGCTAATGTAAGAGCACATTCTTTATCTAGGATAATGCTTGCAATTTCATTGGTTTGTACAGTTGGTTCAGAACCGGGAATGTTTTCAATGGGCTCTTCCTGACGTAATTTGATAACATAATTTCCTTTTTGGGTATTGTAAGCACAATAAAAAGAATCAACGAACTGTAGCATAATGATATACCTCCTGTTTTTGAATTGTTTGAATAATGTTTCGATTTGAATTAGTTGAAATATAGCTTTTGGAAGAATAAGAAGGAGCATCTGCTTGGTAACAAACAGTTTTAGTAAAAGTAGCAGGCGTTGTGTAATCCAGACTTTTACTTTGGAGTTTTAAAGAAGCATTACAAAACGAGATATTTACATCCAAATTTAAAGTAGATGCAATTTCAGCTACTTTCTTAAGTGAAAAGTTACAGTTACCACGTTCCCAGCGAGATACTAAAGCCTGAGATACGTTTATGTGTTTGGCAAACTCAGCCTGCGTCATGTGTAATTTTAAACGTTCCTTGACAATTGCGGATGAAATTTGAGACATAAGTTTTGTTGAAATAATGTCTTCGGGCGTAATAGAATCAGCAAACAATGACAAAAGAACGCTTAAATCATTGCTTTTTTCTTTATCCATTTATTTCCCCTCCTTAAAGTAATTGAGACGTTCTTGTAATGTAGGTATCTTTTGAGAATAGTCAGTTGCTTTCTTTCCAGCACGTTCATTGAATGCTGATAATAAAAAGGATTTCCCGTTATTATCAATATAAACAAGAAAACGGATATTAAATTGCTGTCTCTGCAAATGGATAGAAAAGAAATCATGACCATCTCCCTGTAGTCTTTCGTGGCTATCTATACTTGCAATCGCCAAGCCATAACAGGAAAGATAATCTAATTGCCTAATGAGAATATCAAAAAATTGTTTTTCCTTACCTTTTAAATCTTTCTGAAGAAGAGCTGTGAGTTCTTTAAAAAACAAAGGGTGGATTGCAAAATTTCCCAAATACTCTTCCAGAAGTTTTAGTGCTTCATCCTTATTCATTTACACCTCTATAATATTACATATATGTAATAAAATCAAATAAAATACATTTTTTTCACAAATTATTTACAAAGTACAAAAGACACCCCTATTATAAAAGATCAATTCTCATCACAGCTAACTGTGGAATAAAATAGATCATATAATTATCCAAAGCGATATACTGCCCGTATTTGGAACGATAGCAGTCAATCACTTCAATGAGATAATCCTTCGGCACATCCAGATACTCAGCCATTTCATGAAGATTTCGGCAGCGGGCTTCATAGGATTTGATGATCCCGATCAGGCCAACCCGGAGGTTATAGCCGTAAAGTCTGGCACGGTATTCCTGCTTCTGGTTCATCACATCAGTTGACTGTTCCAGGATATTGCCAGTAGTGGTGTAGTGGTGACCAAGTTCTTCAGCCAGCACACAGGACTTTTCAGCCTGAGTGTCAATACTTTTTCGAATAGCAATGCGATTGCCACGGATCAGACCATCATGTTTTTGAAGTGGACGTTCTTTTACCGTAAGACCGGCCTGATCGGCAGTAGTTAAAAGTTGTTCGTAGGTCAAATAAATCAGTCCTTTTAATTCAAATTACGGATTTTAAAGACGGATACGCATAACTATGCTCGTACATATACTCAGGAGCACAGTCAATATCTTCGTCCATCCAGGTGACAACTCCATCTACGATTTTGCAGTCTTTGAATATTTTTTCATCAGTTAATGGAGCGAAAGCGGGGCCGTTTAATACTGAAGCATCAAAAAGTCTCTGCTCACCAGTTGAAAAAGTGAGAAGCATCATCATATCATCCAATGGCTTTACTGCAATAATCTGTACATTTTCCGGGCGTTCACTAGCGTAAACAATTCCATTTGAAATAAACATAAAGAATTCCTCCTTACTGTAAAGGCTTAATCTTATCAAAGTGTTCGCCTCTGACAGCTTTGTTCCAAGCTGCATAAGCTTCATCTTCGTGCAGAGCAAGCCAACCGACCAGCATTTTAAACTGTTTTTGCGGAAGCGATCCAGCAAGCAGTTCACCGTCAATACCAACAGAAGCTTTGTATTCACCGTAAGTAACATGGACATGCGGCTTATTATGCTGGACAGTGTCATTAAATAACATTTTAATAACCATCCCCTCAAATCTACTTAATTCTGGCATTTGCATTTCCCCTTTCTATTCCCATTGAGAATCATCGTTCATAATATCCAGATCATGCTGAACACCTTCAGGAGTTTGTTCTACATCTGTTCTGACGTGAGCAGCGAGAAGATCTTCCTCCATCTGTTGGGTGGAGAGAAGGTTCTTTGAATATGTGAAAACTTTTCTCTGGTTGTGTGGCGTAAGCTGTTCACATACTTCAATGATTTCCTTGCATTGAGTAGAATACACTGGTGTTTGGGGTGAATCTATATCATTTTCAATAAGCTGTACAGATTGTTTCCCATCCAACATTTTTAATAAAGCATCAAGTTCTATTCCCATACCAGAAGCAACTTTTGCCATAGAAGGTAGTGTTGGAGAAATTGGACGATTGTTTCTCGGATTAATATTGTTTTCAAGCATAGAAATATACCCTTTACTGAGAGAACAAGCACTTGCAAATTCTCCTATTGTAATGTTATTTCGTTCACGATAATTTTTTATAATATCACCTAATGTCATTGCTTCACCTCGTTTTGTTTAGTATATTGTACAACATGTTGAAAAAACAGTCAATAAAAATGTTCAACATACTTGACAGGTTATGTTGTAGGTGCTATTATACAAACAGTTCAACATGGTGAACAGAAAGGAGATGATTAATAAATGGGTTACAAGATAAGAGAATGTAGGAAAGAAAAAAAGATGTCACAATGTGAACTAGCGGAAAAAAGTGGAGTATCACGGACAGTTATCTCTGGGTTGGAGTATGGATCAATTACAACAACTACAACAGATACTCTTTTAAAGATAGCAAGAGCTCTCAATAAAAAAGTAGCAGATATTTTTTTTGAAACATAGTTCAACATGTTGAAAAGCCAAAAATAAACACAGATATAGAAAAGAAGGTGAAGGGAGATAGAAGAAAAGGTGACTGTATCAAAGAAAGTGTGGATATCATTACTTTCAACCATGCTGACATTAGCTACTTTTTCAGCGTGCTGGTGGCTTCATAAAATGTTTTTTCTTATTTTAGTTTGTACATTTTACTCTACAAAGAAGCTTATCGGTGAAGTAATTGGAAACATAAAGTTTGAAGATGAGAAAGCTGATTAGCATTTTATGAAAGATATTACAACAGTATTACAGGAAAGAAGAGTTACAGGACAACCATTGAGGCCCGCAAGGCCGGATAGGAGGGGATTGAGATGCAACAAATAACAGAGAACTCATTAAATGTTTGCGCAAATGGAATTACAAGCGAGGAAATAAGTGAAATTCGAAATTGTATTAGAAGGATTGCCAGGAGAAGAGAGTTAGAAGGAAAGAAAGAACTTAACTGGAGACTGGAACTCAATTCCAGAAAATATGTGCCCCGCAAGAAACGGGACACAAAAGAGAAAATTTATTTAACGGAAACAACACCTTTGAGAAAATGAGCAAGTTTGGCTTGAAGATTACGAAATTCAACAGCATCTTTTTTCATTTCGCGTTTTTCTTCAGAAGTATATGAATCATTCGTGGATTCTTGTTTAATGAATTGAAGTGTATTTGATAAAGCGTTTTCAAGGAGACCAAGCTCTTTGTAGGTGAAAAGCAGAGTACCACACAAATCATCGACCGAATGGCGGTTTGTAGTACTGTCTGGAAGATTATCTAGATCAATAGATTCAATTTCTTCGTAATCAACCGTCTCGAATTCATCAAGGGCATCAAAATGTAATGATTCTGGGAATTCATCATCTGCTGAGAGTTCAGTAATATCAACAAATGAGTAGCCGTCCTGCTTTATTTCAGCTAAACGAGAAAGAAGACTGGAAATATTATAAGTTGCCATAGAAATACCTCTTTTCTTTTTTTATTAGTGTACCAGCATGGATAATTAAAGAATAGAAGGAGAATGAGTAAAAGTCAATATGAAATAATGTTAGAAACAGTGAAAAAGTCAGAAGGGTGTCGAGGCCGGATAGGAGGTGAGAGAGGTGATAGTGATTATGGCATCCGTAATTGTATCAGCAATCACAGCCAAAATAGTAGCCACCTACTATTTCAAGAAAGTAGATGGCTATGTAAAAGAAATGTGTGAAATGACAATTAAAAGCAATGAAAATACGTTGGTTACTTTACGCAGACTTCAAAAAAATTCTTCCCAAGAGGAGTGAAAAAACCAAGATATTTATGAATAGTTGATCTTTTTGAAGCGTAAGAGCGAATAGCTTTTGAAGAAAAAGTCTTATAGTAATCGGTTTCCTCAAACGGAGTATAAACTGACTTATCTGAAAAAGAAGAGCTATGTCTGTAATAACAGAATAAGAGAAGAACAAGCAAAAGTCAACAATCAGAAAGAACCAGCTTAGGAGGTGAGAGAGGTGATAACAGCAGTTTTTGTTATATCAACAGCGATATGCGCCGTAGGGTGGCTGACTCGAAGCATTTCTTGTGCAGCACTTATCTATTATATCGAAAAAAGCGGATACAAACTTCCGGATAATCAGGATCTGGAAGAATGCACCCACTTCGCAGCAAAAAAGCTTTTTAAATTATAAGTTCAGTTTTTTTAAGACGAGGGATGTTATGACGCTATTTGCTACATTGGATATTACATCCAAAGACATGGAACCGATGGTTGTAAAAACAGGTTTTAATTTTTGATCCCATACGGTTTCTGACCGGATTTTTTCAAGAAACTCATGTCCTTGAAAAGTCATATCATAAACTCGAAATGTAATCAACTGGCCAGTAGGTGATCGTTCGTATTGAGCGTTGATATAGCCACCCTCAAACAATTTAATGAGGGTATACAAAACTTGTTCACGATCATGTGATGATATAGAGTTTTGAAATTCATCAGCTTTGTACGCACCCATATGAAATGTTTCAAGTTCAAGTAAAACATCACGTATACAGTCAGGTGTTAATTGCATGATATTTTCTCCTTTTTGAGATACTCGGGCATGCCAGTGCCCTGTAAGAAAAGAATAGGAGAGAAACAGTAGAAAGTCAATATTTATGTCAGACCAAGAGGAGAATTAGGATGGAAAACATAAGAAAACCACAAATATTAATTCAGACAGATGGAATTACAAACACAAAAATTTTCATTGACGGAAAAGAGCTTCCGGGAGTTGCAGGAGTGAGATTTTCACAGAGTTACAAAGAAAACAAAGGACTTCCTGTGTTACAGATCGAACTGAAAGCAACGAATGTTACGTTAGATGCAAAAATGCTCCCTGCATTGCCGGAACCATATAAAGGACAATACATATCAATCAGTAGACTGCTTGCATCGGGTGTAATTCCTAAAGATAAAATGGTAGAGCTTTGCAGGGAGAATGGAATAGAACTGGTTTTAGATACTCCTTAATTCATCTGGAGCAGAAGCGAGAATAGGACATTCGTCTTTACACGGAGATGAACAAGGGAGTTCGCTAATGCCTTTTTCCCATACATTAGTGTTGAAGACATATGTGGCTGATACCTTGATGTCCTTATTTGCTTTTGGACAAAAACCAGTTACAGAATACTTTCTTTCCATAAAGATCCTCCTTTCTTTGATACTCGGCATGGCAGTGCCTGTATTTACAGGATAGGAGCATACAGCTCGACAGTCAATGAAAGACGTTCGACAATTTGCTTAAATTTTTATAAAGAGGTGGAAAAAATGAACAGATTTGATCTCTTAAAACAGACAAATACAGATCTTGCAGCTCGCATAATTATAGAATTTGGAAAAAGATTCCACGATAATCCAGAAGCTTTAGTAGAACATCTGGAAAGCAAGATAACAGAAGAAGACCTGCGCCGGATTAATGATGCAGGTCGTAAGGAAGGGTTAAGACCGATCGTCTTTATCCCGTAGGCAATAGTAACAGCCATTTCCGTTTGGGCATCCCATCAATTTTGCATTCTGCTGTTTCATTATCCAAGTCGTGAATTTCGCCGGTATTGATATTAAGCAGAAAACGTTTGCCATTAAACGGTGTCTGAGATCTTCGCATAATTAACCCTCCTTCCATATGTACTCGGGTGTGTCAGCACCCTGTATATATAGAATAGGAGCGTACTGTCGAAACTGCAAGAAAAAGCGTTCGACAAAGTAGTAAAAATTCTATAAACACAACAAATACAATCTTCATACGATAAAACAGGAGGTGAACCAGATGGCAGTTATCAAAGAAATCAAAAACGGATCCGGAGGAGTAATCCGGATCCACGACGACTACTGCAAGAACAATACTCCGGAAGACAACCAGAAGATCATAGATAACGTATCTCGGATAGTCAATGATTATTACATAAGAAAATCAGTGGGGTAGAGGAGACGAATAAAGATGCAGAAGAACTTAATCATCAGCCTGATTACAGGCCAGCTCGTAGCATTACTTCCACTCTGGGACTGGGGCGATAAGCTCACATTCCTGACAGGAAGTATATGCATAACGATCGTGGCCATGATAGTGATCACATGGCTGGAAGATAGAACCAGAGCAATGAAAAGAGCCCTCACATCGGCAAATGTAAAGGGCTCACGTAATTAAAGACAACTTCAGTATATCAAATTTGGAGAAGAAATCAAGAGGTAAAAGAAAAAAGGCTCAGGTGTTGCACCACCTGAGCCAGGACCATCCGGTCCCTGGAGTAAATTAGTTTACATAAATATAACACCAGGGAGCCGGAAAGTCAAGCATCCGGCGGTTATGTACCGCTATATTTTTAACTTTTTTTTGAGGGGACAAGATCCCCTTGCAGGCTTGATTAAACGTATTAGAGATGAGACGAGGGACACTTTTATGAAGTGTGGGTATATAAGGCAGACCTGGGACTGTGGGAACACCAGAGAAGTAGAAGAAAAACATACAGGAAGATATGGTGCCAGGGGACAGAAACGCCAGAAAAGACGGAAAGCTACCCCGGAAGAAATTGCAAAGCAAAATCAATGGAAAAGGGAAAGGGATGTTCGCAGGCTGATCAAGTGGAATTTCGGAATAGGAGATTACTGGTTCACGCTGACGTACAAGAAAGGCTCACGGCCACCCTGGAAACAGATGCAGAAAGATATGTCAAAATTCATTCGAAAGCTTCGGGACAATTGGAGACCTTCCGGATATGAAGTACAAATGGAAGTACGACAACAGTAAAGCCGGAAGCCCGTACAGGCTTATGAGAGATGCAGCAGACAAAAAAGAGATCTGGGATTTCCAGGAAAAAACAAAAGATGGAACAGTTACCGAGTTTACTGCACAGTTTTCCGTAAAACGTACAGGCGGTGGAGTAAATGGTGTGATCGAGTTTGAGGTGACCATGGCCGTACAGTCTGAGATCAAACAGACAGATCCGGCGTAAGGAGGAATAAAAGATGATGAATTTTGAAGGCATTCAGGATCTGGGCGGAGCTTCTGCCCAGAATGAGACACAACGGCCATCAAGAGCCGTTTCAAAGATCTCGCAAAACTGATTAAAGATTCTTGGAAGTCCGGCGATTTTACAGAACTTGGTGCCATGGTCGGCAATAAGCTCAACGAAGCACTGGAACGTATTCCGTGGGGTAAAATCCAGAATACCTGTAACAAGATTGCAAAAAGCATTGCCACTTTTCTGAATGGCTTTATTGAAGCTGCGGATTGGAAATTAGTTGGTAATACATTCTCTAAGGGACTGAACACAGCCTTTGGATTTGTAGATACCTTTGCAAAGAATTTCCACTGGAACAGTCTTGGGAAAGCTATCGGAGATGGGATCAATGGTGCTCTTGAAGGCCTTGACTGGAATCTGATCAAAGGAACCGTACATGATACCGTCTTTGGTCTGGTAAGCACACTGAATACAGCGATTGCGACAACCAATTGGAGTGTAGTTGGAAAAACAGTTGGAGAGTGCTTTAACACACGACTGGAAGCACTTTATACCACGGTTCATAACTTTAACTGGAGAGGCTTGGGCACTGCACTGGCTGATCTTGTAACCAACACGGTCAAAACCATTGATACAGGAAAAATAGGACAGACCTTATCCGATGGGATAAAAGGCTTTTTTGATTTTGCAATCTCAGCGATTGAACACATGGATTGGTGGTCCATGGGGGACACCATCTATAACAAAGCAAAAGATCTGATGGTAAACATTGACTGGAGCGGAATTGCTGACAGAGTTTTTGAAACGATTGGAGCTGCATTTGGAGGTTTTGCCGCATTTATTGGCGGTATCTTTAAAAATGCAGTTGCAGATGCAAGGAAGTATATTATAAAGCATTTCACAGAAGCTGGAAAATTCACCTGGGAAGGCTTTAAAAATGGTGTTGTGCAGTCATTTAAAGATATAGGAACCTGGATCAAGGCACACATTTTTAAACCATTCATAAACGGATTCAAAAAAGCTTTCGGAATCCATTCACCATCAACAGTCATGCGTACGCAGGGCGGATATGTTATATCTGGCCTGTTCAATGGTATGAAAGCAGGATTGCCAGCTGTACTGTCTTGGATTGCTAAACTCCCAGGGCAGACAAAAGAGAGACTTGGAAATGCCAAAACATGGCTACGTGGGAAAGGAAATGCTGCGATCACCGGTCTGAAAAATGGCTGGGAAGCTGTAAGGGAATCAACATTCCTGAGCAGAGTAAAGAAAATCGGTTCTCAATCTTTCAACGCTATCGGAGATATCAAAAGCAAAGTAACGCCGAAAGGCAGGGATATCATAAGCGGAATGAGAACCGGCCTGAATAATAACTGGAGCTCTCTGTCTGGAATATTAAGTAATATACCAGGCAAGGTGGCAAACGCAATTCCAAGCTTATACACAGTTGGCCAGAATGTTATTCAGACTTTTGCAAATGGATTTTCAAGCATCCATATCCCTATGCCACATATCGGCTGGGATTGGGAAGGTGGATCTATAAAAATCGGTAACTTCAAATTTTCATTGCCACGTTTCAATCTGAGCTGGTACGCAAATGGCGGATTCCCTGGTATGGGAGAAATGTTCGTGGCAAGAGAGTCCGGACCGGAGCTTGTCGGAAGAATGGGAAACCATTCTGCGGTGGCAAACAATAATCAGATCATTGCCGGAATCCGGGCAGGTGTATTTGAAGCAGTTGTGAATGCTTTTGAAAGCATGCAGGGCAGAAATGATCGTGGACGGGAACTCCACATCTATCTGGAAGGCGATGCAAAGAAATTGTTTAAGGTGATCCGCCAGGAAGGAAACAACTATCAGAAACAGACCGGAAATCCGGTATTTGGATAAGGAGGCGGTAAAGTGACAGATGATATCATTATTGACGGAGTTACGATGCCGACTCCGGCCCTTTCGGGTTTGACAATAAAAAAGGAAAAAATCTGGTCAAATAATACAGGGCGTGTAGCGAATGGTGATATGGTAGGCGATCTTATTGCTATTAAATATACGTTGGAAATTACATGGCCCATGTTAAGCAGAGCGGATACTGCCAAGATTGATGCAGCAATCAGCCCTGCTTTCTTTAATGTGACATTTACGGATCCTGGAAGCAATTCCCGGATAACAAAGAGATGCTACTCAAACACACCATCCTATCCGGTATACAGTTATGTGGACGGTGTGAAAACATACAAAGGAGTAGGGGCGACACTGATCGGAAAATAAGGAGAACAGAACAATGAAAATGCAAAACAAAGAAATTGTAGACTTTTTAAATACTTGCGTATCTATGAAAAAAAAGAGCTTGCCAGTCCGTCTGGCGTATGCGATCAAGAAGAACGTGGTAGCAGTCCAGGAGGCTGCGTCAGCTTACACTGCGGAACGGGAAGAATTGATCCGCAGATACGCCAAGAAAGATGAAAATGGTGAGATCATGACGGAAGACGACTGCTATATCATGGAAGACAAAGAAAGATTTGGGAAGGATATGAGTGAACTTCTGAATATTGAGACCGAGGTGGAGATTCATACTGTTTCCATCTCAGTAGTCGAGAAATGTGACGAAGATCCGAAATATGATTCACTGACTATGGCTGAACTGGATGTCATTGATTTCATGCTGGCAGAGTAAGGAGGCGGTCCTGTGTATCAGTCAACAACTGCATTTGGAACCTTGGTACAGCAGGATTCCAGAACATTTAAATGTTTACTCACCTATGGAGAAACATCCATCACAACCGTACGAAGTATCAAATTCACCGGAGGTTCTGAAGGAGAAGACGATTTTTCTCTGGGTTCTACCATGTCACAGTACATAGAAGTGACAATTCCTGGCAAAGGACTGGTAGTTGAAGGAACAGAAATGCTCCTTCAGATTGGTATGGACGTGAACGGAAAAACAGAATATATCCCCATGGGATATTTTACAGCAGGAAAGCCCCAAAAAGCGGATGATCAGATCACGTTCACGGCTTACGACCGTATGATGAACACAGAGCGGACATTTTCCATGGATGGCACAACCACAAATACAGTGGCAGTACTAAAGCAGATTGCGGATATCACAGGTGTTCCTGTAGTGACATCCGGATTAACTGCGATATCCATAAAAGTGCCGAAAGGATATAGCTGCAGGGAAGTCCTTTCTTATGTGGCGCAGCTTCATGGCGCGTTTGCTGTTTGTAACCGTAGAGGTCAGATCGAGCTGCATACCTATGTGGATTCAGATTATAAGGTAAAGACGAGCCGGTACTGGGGAAATTTTGAACATAATGATTATGCTTTTGATGTTTCAAAATTTGTATGTTTTACGGGACAAGATAAAAATGGAAAAAGCATATCAATCTTTTCAGGATCCGGAGCGAGGTCCGTGTCTTTTTCCAATCCGTTCATGACACAAACAGTCCTCAATAATATCCTGGCATCTTTCAAAAATTTCTCCTATATGCCAGGTACATTGAAAATGATGGGAGATCCCCGACTGGATCCTTGGGATATCCTGACCGTAGCAGATCTGTCTGGAAACACATATAAGGTTCCTATCATGAAACTGGATTGGGAATACGATGGCGGTCTTACATATTCAGTTGAAGCTGTCGGCCTGTCAGAAGAAGAAACCAATGCAGATTATAAAGGCCCACAGACAAAAGAAATGGAACGGTATTACGCACAGTTGGTAATGATTGACAGAGCGATGATTAACAAACTGGATGTGGAGACTGCAAAAATCACGTATGCATCTATTAAGGAACTGGATGTAGTTAAAGAAAATGCTGAGGAAATTAATGCTAAAAAAGCAAATATCGATCTCGCAAATGTAAATAACGCTTGGATTGAAAAAGGCGTCCTAAAGGACGGGTCCATTGGCTCAGCAGCAATCCATGAAGGCGCTGTAACGAACGCTAAGATTGCTGATGCGACGATTGAAGCAGCGAAGATCAAGTCTATCAATGCAGATTCTATTGTAGCCGGTACGATTAAGACAGAGCGCCTTATCATCACCGGTCCGGATGGTCAGGACTCTATTGTCAAAGCAATCAACATCGCAAATGGCGTATCTGAGGCAGAAGTGAATGGTCAGAAGATCCAGGCCGCTTCTATAGATGTCGTTGACCTGTCTGCATTCCAGGCTAAGATTGCTCAGTTTGATATGAGTCAAAATGCCATCTATAGTGGCAAGCTGGCTATTAATGATCCAACAAGCGGTGTTTATATTTCCACCACCGGTCTTGGACTTGGCGACGGAGCTCTTACAAGTAAGAAAGAATCGCCAATTCAGATGTATGCTGATGGTGTATTTAAACTTAAAGGCAAAAATTCATCGTTGGAATTTAATCCAGTGACGGATATGTTGGACATCAATGTCAGCAATTTCCGGATTGGTTCAAAAGAAGCAGCCACAGTAGATAACACAATCAAATCAACACTCGAACAATTCTATTTATCCACATCCCCAACATCCTTAGTTGGTGGTTCATGGAGTAATAACCAGCCCGCATGGACAGAAGGCAAGTATATTTGGAGACGAAATTTCGTAACCTACGGAGATGATCGTACTGAATTCACGCCTTCTGAAAACGGAGTATGTATAACAGGTAATACCGGGGCTCAGGGTGCTCAGGGCGCTCGTGGTCCACAAGGTGCCGCCGGACCCAAAGGTGAAACTGGTGCTCAGGGACCGCAAGGTGACAAAGGAGCTACCGGACCACAGGGACCGACTGGACCACAGGGACCAACTGGACCTAAAGGAGAAACTGGGAGTATTGGTATAAGTGTAAGCAAATTTACGAGGTATTATATTCTTCAGTCTTCAGCGACAGCACCGTCCAAACCAAGTGATGGTAGCGCCATTGGATCTAATTGGAGTAAAACAGAACCATCATATACCTCTGGATCTACTAGTACATTATATTTCGTCGATCAGACTGTGATGTCAAACGGAACTATTAAATATTCCGACGTTTCAAAATCATCCAGCTATGAAGCTGCTAAAGAAGCTTGGAATAAGGCTAATAGTGCTAATAGTAAAATTGATAGCATAATGGTTGGCGGAAGGAATTTAGCCGAGGCAACTAATCAAGGGATTAAAAATTGGCAATGGAGTATGAAAACCGGCGGATACTCGAGACATGAAATTGTTGATAATAATGTTAGAACTTGCAAGATGGTAAGGGATTCGGTCGCTCAAAGCGGTTGGTCCGTAATAGGGTATACGGATATAGGTCGTAGCAAATGGAAACCTAACACTACTTACACTTTGTCCGTAGAAGTTAAATCCAATGTTGTCACCTATTTCTATCCCCAGTTTAGAGAGACTGACGGATCTGACCAGATTATTGCATCGGTGAATAGCATTAATGCAACAACAGTTATTAATAAATGGGCAAAGTTGATTTGGGTTGTTAAGTCGGTTGAGAATTTACCAACTGCAACTGATCAAAATACATATTTTACTTCCATGAACAGTGCTCCAGGAGTTTGGTATCAATTTAAAAATCTTAAACTTGAAGAAGGCAACATCGCAACAGACTGGACGCCAGCTCCTGAAGACTCCCTTGCATCAGTAGACGTGGAATATTATCTCTCTACATCACAAACATCCCTATCGGGCGGCTCCTGGTCCACCACAGCTCCGACATGGGTGAACGGTAAGTACATGTGGTCCAGGACTGTAAAAACCGATGGCGCTGGTAACAAAACATATTCACCAAGTCAAAATGGAGTTTGTATAGCTGGAGCAAAAGGTGATACTGGACCACGTGGTCCACAAGGTGCTACAGGCGCAACGGGGCCACAAGGCCCAACTGGACCTAAAGGAGATAAAGGTGCAACTGGCGCTCAAGGTCCTACAGGAGCGTCTGGCAAAGGAATTAAATCCACAGCTATAACATATCAATTATGTGCATCACAGACCACTGCACCGACGGGAACGTGGCTTGGATCACCGCCTGCTATAGATATTTTCAAACCATTTTTATGGACAAGAACTGTTACCACCTACACGGATAACACAACATCAACAGCATATAGCGTAAGTAATACGTCAAACAATGTAAGGATACATTCCGTGCCCGGTAACGGTAACACTAACCTGTACGTTAAATTCGCCACGTTGACAATAGTATCAAACTATATCAACACTCCTATGACATTCAAACTTGTTAGTAGGGGATGGGAAACGTCAAACGTTCAGATAATGTTCAAATCAATCAACAACCCCGACCCTGGATTGGATTGGTTCAGAGCTGACGGTACAGTGCCATTATGGATAAAGAAATCGGGCACATCAAAATGGGATTTATACATGCAAAAATGCGAACCGTGGGGCAGCTGTATTATTTATAATTTCGTTATGTCGGATAGACATGCTGACGTTACATGGACTACCGATCAAGTAGCAGCAATTCCGAATGGAGCTGTAAAAGTAGCTTTATTATCGGCTGATGCAAACGCAATATCTCGTATCTCCGCGGCCGAGACTGAAATCTCAAATAACAAAAAGCAGATTGCTCTTAAAGCATCTCAAACGGAGGTCACTAATCTCAAAGGTGCACTTGGCGACTTGAGTGTGTATACCAATAAAAAGACTACGATGGTCCAAGATATTACGGGCTGGCAATATACCTGGGATACCGTTATAAGCACCGATGCGGCTGAGATTGCTAGTCATAAAGACTACATTACTTTCGATAAAGGTAATATTATCCTTGGTGACTCCGCCAGTGCATCCAAACTTAAACTTACAAAAGATTCCATCCAGTTTAAAGGCACCAGCGACACCGCCATAAAACCAGATTCCGACGCAACTGCCTGGATCACAGGAAAGGTATTCCATATCAACTCCGGAGAGATTGAGAGCAGCTTGAAGTTTGGAAAAGTTTTAATGAAACCTACTAAAAATGGAATTCAAATCGGAAATAAGGCTGAATTTGGCGAACGAGTACGAATAGGATATCCATTAAGCAGTAATATGCAATATACTTATTCAGATTGCCCGCTTGTGGTTGGAAGTAATACAAATACTATTGGGGATTATCCCTGGTTCGCAGTTGATGATGGCTATGCATTTGTTAGAAACGGAATAATAACGCCAGGGGATTTTATTATTAAATTCGGCGAATATACACTGGATCGTCCCAACGGCGGTAAGTTTAGCGGTACATTAAGACCATATTACCGCGCTGACGACGTAATAAATATGGAGTTTTATGTAAATGGATATGTTACATCAAATAAACAGGAAGTCATATTTCATATTCCATTATCCCGACCAATTATGTCCACCCCAGTTTCGATATCAAGCATAAATGGGCTCACGATTCGGCAAAATGGAAAGTATATATATAACTCGACTGCTTCAAAACCTATAAAACCGGCATCGTATACAGCTGCGGTTATAGGAGGGCGTAACGGATTAAACGTTAGAGCTAAAATGGGAATTGATAGTAATGGTTTTACTGACACTGATATTAAGAACATTGTGAATAATGATACTTGCGCTATCATGGCAAGTATAAAAATCACATTTTAGCTAAAGGAGAATCAAAATGGCATTAAAAAAGAAGATAATCCAGGAGGATGGTGTGATTACTGAATACCACCGCATCCTGTATGTATCAAACACTGTAAACAGTCATTGCTCTGTTGCTGTGATTTCCTTGGCTTCCGAAGAGATCAGGAATAAACAGCTCGCGGGAGAAATTCAGCAGCCTTATCAGAAAATTGTCACCTATGAAACTGAGAAATTTAGCGATCTGAGTATCAAGGAAGCATATGAATATCTCAAAACCCTTCTGGAGTTCGAAGGAGCGGAAGATGTTTTCGAAGATAAGGATAACAGTGTTTGATTGAAAGGATAGAAAGGATTTATTTATGAAGATCAGAGCCGAGCCGTGACAGGCTCTTTTATTTTACAGAAAATTGCGCCGGCGCAATAGCCGGAGAAAGCGTGAATAATTGAAAGAAATACTCACACAAACATATCTTATCGCATTGCCGATTTTGCTTGGTTATATCGTTTGGCTTCTGAAAAATCAGAAGAAAGATCGAGACGCAAACAGTAAGGGAACTATGCTCTTGCTTCGCGTCCAGATGATTGAGTATCACTCAAAGTATACGAAGATGGGAGATATTCCGTCATACGCATATCAGAATTTCTGCGAAATGTACGAAGCTTACCACAGACTTGGCGGAAATGGCATGGTAACAAAAATGAAACAGGAAATTGAAGAACTGCATATCAAAAGAAAGGGAGAATGACTATGAATATTAACACTATCACACAGTATGTAACTTACGCCCTGGCCCTGATCGGAATCCTGGCATTTATCGTTTCAGCAATCGTGCAGGTGATCAAAGATCTTCCAGGTCTGAAGAACATTCAGACCAGTATTGTTGCCCTTGTAGCATCCCTGATTCTGTGCCCGGTAGCATTACTGATTCTGTGCACATATTATAAAGCTGCAATAACCTGGTATTACATTGTAGCATCTGTGATTGCAGCATTTATCGTGTATCTGGTTGCAACCGGAGGCTGGGAGAAAGTCAAGGAGATCTGGGAAAGAACAAAATATAAAAATTCAGAGGGTGAGTGATCACCCTCACAGGAGGAAAATATGATAAAGATCATGGGAACCCCACAGGCCAGCGTTGAACAGATGAAGGTTTACATCAAAAAAGTAAATCCACAGGTGTCCGATTCGGTCACAAAGATGATTCCTCTGTATATCACGGAAGGCACGGAAGAGGGCGTGCGTGGTGACATTGCTTTTGCCCAGTCCTGTTTGGAAACAGGAAACTTCACGTTTTCGGGATCAGCAGTAACACTTGATCAGAATAATTTCTGCGGATTAGGTGTGAACGTCACAGGAAAGAAAGGCTGCAGCTTTAAAACTGCGAAAGAAGGAATCAGGGCGCAGATCCAGCATCTGCAGGCTTACGCTTGTACAGACGGACTGAAACAGAAATGTATTGACCCGCGATATACATACGTATCAAGAGGCTGCGCTGAGTATGTTGAGCATCTCGGCATCCAGGAAAATCCCAAAGGACAGGGCTGGGCATCCGGAAAGAACTACGGACAGAAAATCATCAACATCCTGAACGGTATATTATCTATCAAGACATCAAAAACAGAAAAGGAGAGTAATACCATGAATATCAACACAAGCCTTATCAGTAACAACAATAGCTATGCAGGTCAGAAACCGGCATATATCGTAATTCACAACACGGATAACTATGCCAAGGGTGCAAATGCGAAAGCGCATGCAAAAGCACAGCATGATGGCAACTTTAAGGGATATTCTGCACATGTATATGTGGACGACACAGAAGCGTATCAGGCGCTTCCATACAACCGTGGAGCATGGCACGTGGGCGTCAACTACGGCGGTCGGCTGTTCGGTACTGTCAACAACAGAAATTCAGTAGGAATCGAGATGTGCGTTCAGGCGGGCTATAACTACGAGAAAGCTTTCCAGAATACAGTCCAGGTGTGCAAACAGCTTATGAAACAGCTGGGAATCCCGGCAGACAGAGTTGTGCAGCATTATGATGTATGTGCAAAGAACTGCCCGTCAGCAATCCGTGCAAAAGGTGACTGGAACCGGTTCAAGCAGCTGATCGGAGCTAAGACCGACACACCGACGGTAGATAAGTATTATCGCACAAGAAAGTCCTGGGCTGACAGCAAGAGCCAGATTGGAGCATACAAGAGCCTTGAGAATGCAAAGAAAGAGTGGAAACAGGGATACACCATCTATGACTGGAACGGAAAAGCAGTGTATCCGGTACAGACTTCAAAAAAGGCAGTAGTTCTGACGGGAAAGTTTGAGACCCAGCTTCCAATCATCCGGAAAGGGAATTCCGGCGTTGCAGTTTCTGTGCTGCAGTCTGTACTTGGTGTTACTGTGGATGGCCGTTTCGGAGACGATACAGAAACATCCCTGAAAGTTTTCCAGAAAAACACAGGCGTAAAGGTAAGTGGAACCTGTGGTATTGATTCCTGGAAAAAGGTGATCGAACATGTGAAGGCAAAGACAAAATAACTTCCTATTATAAAAAAGTCCGGCAGGTACCCACTGCCGGACGGATATTGTATCATCATTTATGTGCCAATGTTCTGGCAATCATGTCGTTTACTCTGAACAGAGTTTATACAGAGTGGTACCGGAATAAGGGTTATGATTTCACCATTACATCCTCCACAGCATACGACCACAAATGGATCCATGGCAGGAATATTTTTGAGAGTATAGACCGGATTGTGGATGAACTTTTTGAAAACTACCTTTCCAGACCGGATGTACGTCAGCCGATCCTGACCCAGTACTGTGACGGACACCAGGTGCAGTGCAGGAACCGGGGATGGATGACCCAGTGGGGAAGCAAAGCTCTGGGAGATCAGGGATATTCCGCAATTGAGATCCTGCGGAGCTTTTATGGAAACGATATGTATATCAATGTGGCGGAAGCAGTTTCCGGGATTCCCGCATCCTGGCCTGGATATGACCTGACTATCGGTGTTACCGGAGAAAAGGTGCAGCAGATCCAGGAACAGCTTAATGCCATAGCAAAAGCCTATCCTGCCATCCCGTCAGTGACTGTGGATGGTATTTATGGTCCGGCTACCGCTGCATCTGTAAAAAAATTCCAGAATATATTCGGACTTCCCGCATCCGGAGTGGTGGATTATCCAACCTGGTATAAGATACAGGACATTTATGTAGCAGTGACCAGGATAGCGGAGCTGCAGTAAATATAAAAATAATAAAAATGTTCCTGGCCATTTTCGGAGTGATCTGATCGGGGCTGGGAGTGTAATGCGTGAACATGATTTCAGAAAAAGTGTTTGACGTTTTAGAATAAACCAAGTATAATGGCTGTTTGTATCTTTGAACGTAAATTGTAAAGAGATTGCGTTTATGAGCATGTGAAAAAAGCGAAATGAGAATGTCTGCTTTACAAAAGGAGTGATGAAAATGACATTTTATCAGGAACTGCAGTTAAGCTCAACCGGATCAAAACAGCTGATCAGAAATACCACAGACAAAAAGGAGAAAAGAAGGCATATTCTGATCTATAATTTTAAAGTGTATCTTGTCATGGCATTTTGTGTGGCGGTTGTGACATTGTACAGTAAGATGACCGGCAATGACAACAGTGTTGTAGGAGTAACCGTACTGCTGGCAGTGCTGGTTTTAAGACAGGCGGATTTCGGGATCCGGACGTCCCACGGATTGTTGTCCATTGCCGGGATTTTCTGTATTCTGATCGCAGGACCGAGATTATCCAATATGGTTTCACCGGTACCGGCATTTTTTGTTAATGCGATAAGCATCCTGTTACTGATGATCCTGGGATGCCATAATGTAATTATGTATAACCATTCCACATTTGTTCTCGGATATCTGCTTCTGATGGGATATGACGTAACCGGAAAGGCGTATCTGCTTCGTGTAGAGGGGCTTTTGGCCGGAATGGTTCTCTGCATGGTAGTTTTTTATAAGAATCAGAAAAACCGCCCGTATCGCAGGACGTTTCTGGACCTGTTCCGAGAATTTGACCTGCATTCTGCAAGAGGCAGGTGGTATTTAAGACTGACGCTGATCGTTTCCAGCGCTATGCTGATCATGTCTCTTTTGGGACTTCCAAGAGCAATGTGGGCCGGAATTGCCTGCATGTCCGTGTGCTTGCCGTTTACCGAGGACTGCAAGGGAAGAGCCGGAAAAAGGGGGATGTTCAATATCGTTGGATGTATTTTGTTTGCAGTGCTTTATCTGATACTTCCGGAATCTATGTATCCCTATATTGGAATGATCGGAGGAATCGGTGTGGGATATTCCGCAGGTTATGCGTGGCAGACTGCATTTAATACATTTGGAGCACTGTCCATTGCATCAGGACTGTTTGGAATGCCGGCAGCAGTGCTGCTCCGTATTGGAGCCAATGTATTTAGTTCAATTTATACTATGCTCGCAAATAAGCTTGGGGATAAGCTTGTGCAGCATATGTGGGTACGAAAGAGTGCAGAAATCTGAGATATTGCCCTGAAAAAAGTTTTGCCGTATAATGGGTAATAGCATAACAGCCTGGATATTACCGGGTCGACAGAGGAGAAGATTATGTACGAAGAAACAACAGAAAAACTGCTGGAATTTATCAGTAAAAGTCCTACAGCCTTTCAGGCGGCAGAGGAAACAAGAAGACGTTTTTTGGAGGAAGGCTTTACAGAATTGAAGGAAGAGGAGCGCTGGGAGCTGGAAAAGGGCGGAAAATATTTTGTCATGAGAAATCATTCCGCGATCATCGGATTTTCCATTCCTGTCAATGACTGCAGGAGATATCATATCATTGCAAGTCACAGTGACTCCCCGTCTTTTAAAATAAAAGAAAATCCGGAGATGTCTGTAAACGGAGCTTATGTGAAGCTGAATGTGGAGCGGTACGGAGGAATGATCCTTTCTACCTGGTTTGACCGTCCCCTTTCTGTGGCAGGTCGCATGATCGTCCACAAAAACGGAAAAATTCTGGAAAAGCTTGTAGATATTGATAGAGATCTGGTCATGATCCCGAGCCTTGCGATCCATATGAACCGAGATATTAACGGAGGCTATCATTATAATGTCCAGAAGGATATGCTTCCATTGTACAGTGGCAGTGGCGAAAAAGGAAACTTCATGCGGATGCTGGCAGAAGAGGCAGAGATCCGTCCGGAGGATATCCTGGGCCATGATCTGTTTCTCTATAACCGGATGCCCGGAACGATCTGGGGATCCAGGAATGAATTTGTTTCCGGTCCAAGATTAGATGATCTGCAGTGTGCTTTCGCTTCAATGGAAGGCTTTCTCCAGGCAGATAAGAAGAAGGTCATTGCAGTCCACTGTGTACTGGATAATGAAGAAGTGGGAAGCACTACCAGGCAGGGAGCTGCATCCACATTTCTTAAAGATGTACTGTTTCGTATCAATCTGGCACTTGGCGGAGATCAGGAAAGTTATCTGATGGCCCTTGCAGAGAGCTTTATGATCTCTGCGGACAATGCACATGCATTACATCCGAATTATACAGACAAGGCAGATCCTGTAAACCGTCCGGTGATGAATGGTGGAATTGTGATCAAATATAATGCCAATCAGAAATATTGTACCGATGGGATTTCCACAGCAATCTTCAAGGAACTCTGCAGAGAAGCAGATGTGCCATATCAGACATTTGTGAACCGTTCTGATATTGCCGGTGGTTCCACTCTGGGAAATATTTCCAATACCCAGGCAGCCATAAATACGGTCGATATCGGTCTGCCGCAGCTGGCGATGCATTCCGCTTATGAAACAGCCGGAGTGAAAGATACGGAAAGCCTGATCCGTGCGGCAAAGGTATTTTACAGGTGATATCGGAGGACAGGAAAATGAGCAGAAAAGCAGTATTTTTTGATGCGGACGGAACAGTCTGTGATATGAAAAAAGGAGTGCCGAACAGTGCCATAGAAGCCATCCGTGCGCTGGTAGATCATGGACATGAAGCGTGGCTCTGCACAGGAAGAAGTCGTGCGTTTGTATCCTGGTATCTGGAGCAGATCCCTTTTACGGGAATGATCAGTGCCTGCGGATCCACCATTGAGAAGGACGGGAAGAGACTTTTTAATAAAGAGATGACGCCGGAGGTTGCAAAGCTTTCTGTGGAGGTTCTCAGAAAATACGGACTGATCCCGGTAATGGAAGGCGCGGATTTTATGTATTATGACAAAGAGGAGTATACCGATGAAGTGAACTGGTATGCTAGTCTGATCACAGAATCCCTGGGCGATAAATGGAGGCCTATCCGTGGAAATGAGGATTGTATGCGGATCAATAAGATCAGTGCAAAAATGACGGAGGGATGTGATGCGGAGGCAGCGTTATCCATTTTATCAGAATACTATGATATCATCCGCCATGAAGGCAGCAGTTCGTTTGTGGGAAATACCATTGAACTGGTGCCAAAGGGCTTTAACAAGGCTGTTGGGATCGCAGCTGTGATCCGCCTGTTTGATATTCCGTGGGAGAATACCGTTGTTTTTGGAGACAGCAACAATGATCTTGCCATGTTTGAATACGCTGCAACAAAGGTTGCCATGGGAAATGCTTCTCCGAAGATCAAAGAACTGGCAGATTATGTTACGTCTGATATGTTCCACTACGGCATTCGGGATGGCTTGAAATATCTGAAGCTGATCTGAGAGAATGCTTCGTTTGTTTTGTAGGCTATGAGATTGTAAGAACAGAAACATCCACATCAGAAATGATAGCTTTATGTGAATATGCTTTTATAAAAAAATGCTGTAAGAACCAGAAATCATAGTTCTTACAGCATTTTATGTTACAGATTTTTCCGGGTAGATAATATGCAGAAGCTGCAATATCAGATCAGTCCCAGACCTTTGCAGATAAACAGCCAGAGTGTCAGGGTAAAGGCACTGAATAATGTGGTAAGAAGCACGACTCCCGAAGAAAAAGAGCCCTCATGTCCCATGTTTTTTGCCATGACAAAGCAGGTAACGGTGCTGGCAGACCCCAGCATGATAATGATGGAAACCAGCTTGTCCTTTGTAAAACCGCAACGGATGGCAAGAGGAAGAAAAAGTGCTTCATAACCGACAAGTTTCATAAATGTACAGGCAACAGATGCTTTCAGCCGGGAAAAGGCTTTTCCGAAGTGCAGAGATCCGCCCATAGCCATGAGGCCAAGAGGAGTGGCGGTTTTTGCAAGATTGCCTGCCGTAGAGTCCAGGATCTTCGGAAATGGAAGACGAAGAAGGGACCAGAGTGTACCGGCTGCAATGCCGAGAATGATGGGATTGGTGACAATTCCCTTTAAAGTGTGCTTCAGAACGGTACCATCTATTTTTCCCTGACCTGGTTTAAAGACAGAGAGAACTACAACAGCCATTACATTGTAAAGAGGGACGCTGGCAATGATCATCAGTGGTGTCATACCTGCATTTCCGTAAAGGTTCTGGATAATGGCGATACCAAGGATCGCTGCGCTGCTGCGGTAGGATGCCTGGATAAACTCGCCCCGGATATCGGAAGGGTGGAGAAAACGGGACAGGAGCACGGAGATCATAATACTGAGCGATGTGATCGCAAAACAGAAAAGAACCATCTTGGGATCCCAGGCCTCATAGATATCGATTTTAGCGATGTCCTGAAACAGAAGCACAGGCAGGGGGATGACAAACACAAATTTGTTCATACGATTGACAAATGTTTCATCAAACAGTCCGATCCTCCGGAAAAAATATCCCAGGAGCAGTGTAAGAAAGATGGGCACGGTAACATTCAGACAGAAAATAAGATTGTCCATAAAAGAAAGCCTCCCTGTGGTAAAATTTCTCTGTTTATTATATCCAAACTACGAAAATTGTCAAACGAGGTATACGGGACTGGAGATTTCTGGTATGATAAAAAGTGTTGCGAAGAAAGCAGCACGGGGGTTGAGAAGGAGAAAGGAAAGAAAATGAGATACGGAAAAATACGGATCGAAGATGGCTTTTTTGTGTTTACCAGACATATGATGCTCAACAGTCTTCCGTGTAAAGATATTCTCTGGGCGTACATGCGCCGTGAGGGAACCGATAAAACCGGTGAAAAGCAGCTGATCATCAATTATCTGGTGATCATAACCAGACGTCAGAAGCGTTATAAATTTGATATGACAGAGCAGGAGGTACAGGATTGCCTTCAGCTTCTTAAAGTACTGAATCCGGATCTTGCGGTTGGTTTTCCAAAAGGAAGCAGGCTTCCGCTTCAGAATCTTCCGAATACAAGAGATCTGGGTGCATTGATGACAGTAGACGGTTCGCATATTCTTCCCAGAAAGCTTTTGCGCAGCGGAGAAATCTATCATGCTTCTGCTGCAGACAACCGGATCCTTTCAGAAGAATATAATGTAAAAACAGTAATCGATTTCAGGTCAGCTGCAGAAGTAAAGAAAAAACCGGATGATATCATGGCAGGAGTGGAGTATTATCACATTCCAATCCGGGATGAGGACAGCAGTGGAAACAGCTTTTTTGAACATGTGATGTCCTGCTATGGTGATGTAGACCGGTATATGCAGGACTGGTACCGGAATTTCGTTACGGATGAGTATTCTCTGAAGCAGTATGCACGTTTTCTGGATGTCCTGCTTCATGTAAAGAATGGAGCTGTTGTTTTTCACAGTGCCACAGGAGAAGACCGGACAGGAGTCGGAACAGCACTTTTGCTCTTTGCTTTGGGTGTACCTAAGGAAACGATACGAAGGGATTATATGCGGTCGAATCCATGTCTGGAAGATGAACTGAAATATATGCGCAGGCTTTACCGGGCAGACTGGCCGGAAAACAGCCGGAAGCTTGCAGATCTGAAAGCCTTCTATCAGGTGAAGGAGTCTTATATCAATACAGTTTTTGATGTCATCGAAAAAGAAAACGGAGGAATTGAAAGATTCCTTCGGAAAAAACTCTATCTGACACCAAAGGCATCCGAGGAGCTTAAGAAAAAATATCTGATCTGAGGATAAAAGCATTTCTTATCAGCCTGAAGGAATTTTGCAGGAAATTTTGATTGACAAAATTTTCGAAGTTGTTATAATGGTAAGAAAGCAAGGGTTTATTAGATTAAAGCGTTAACTGACGAAGTCGGTTTTCTATACATAAAAGTGTTGAAAGCAGGTGTATTATGGAAAAGAGAATACTATCCATCCTTGTGGATAATACCTCCGGAGTCCTTAGCCGTGTGGCTGGTCTTTTCAGCCGCCGTGGATATAATATTGACAGCATTACCGCAGGAGTGACTGCAGATCAGAGATATTCCCGTATGACAGTTGTCTGTGAGGGAGATGATCAGATGCTCCAGCAGATCACTAAGCAGCTGGCGAAGCAGGAAGATGTACGGGATGTTAAGGTCCTTGAACAGGACGACAGCGTTGCCCGTGAGCTGATGCTCGTCAAGGTTGCTGTGAAGCCGGAACAGAGACAGGGAGCTCTTTCTGTTGCAGATATCTTCCGTGCCAAGGTGGTGGATGTAAGTAAGGATTCTCTTATTATGGAGATGACCGGAAGCCAGAACAAGCTGCAGGCGTTTGTGGAGCTGATGGCTGACTATGAGATCCTTGAGCTTGCAAGAACGGGAATCACAGGTCTGTCACGAGGCAGTGACGATGTCCGTTACCTGTAAATTTTTTACATATGTTTGCTAGGAGAGCAGCTACTCTCTTAACGATAAATAATTTTTATGAAGAAGATGTTGTAAACATCAGAGGAGGAAAGTAAAATGGCAAATAAGATTTTTTACCAGGAAGACTGTAATCTTGGATTATTAGATGGTAAGACAATTGCGATTATTGGATACGGAAGCCAGGGACATGCACATGCACTGAACCTTAAAGAGTCCGGATGTAATGTAATCATCGGCCTTTACAAAGGAAGCAAATCCTGGAAAAAAGCTGAGGAGCAGGGCTTCGAGGTATATACATCTGCTGAAGCAGCTAAGAAAGCAGATATCATCATGATCCTGATCAACGATGAGAAACAGGCTGCACTTTACAAGAACGATATCGAGCCGAACCTTGAGGAAGGCAACATGCTTATGTTCGCTCATGGCTTCAACATTCATTTCGGATGCATCAAACCACCAGCATATGTTGATGTTACAATGATCGCGCCGAAAGGACCTGGACACACAGTAAGAAGCGAGTATCAGGCTGGTAAAGGTGTTCCTTGTCTGATCGCTGTAGAGCAGGATGCTACAGGTAAGGCTCAGGATATCGCACTTGCATATGCACTTGGAATCGGCGGAGCAAGAGCTGGTGTTCTTGAGACAACATTCCGTACAGAGACAGAGACAGACCTCTTCGGTGAGCAGGCTGTACTTTGCGGTGGTGTTTGCGCACTTATGCAGGCTGGTTTCGAAACACTTGTTGAAGCTGGTTATGACCCAAGAAATGCATACTTTGAATGTATTCATGAAATGAAACTGATTGTAGACCTGATCTATCAGTCAGGATTCGCAGGAATGAGATATTCTATCTCCAATACTGCTGAATATGGCGACTACATTACAGGACCTAAGATCATCACAGAAGATACAAAGAAAGCTATGAAGAAAATTCTTTCTGATATCCAGGATGGTACATTTGCAAAAGACTTCTTACTTGATATGTCTGATGCAGGTGCACAGGTTCACTTCAAAGCTATGAGAAAGAAAGCTTCTGAGCATCAGTCTGAGAAAGTTGGCGAAGAAATCCGTAAACTTTACAGCTGGAATGGCGAAGACAAACTTATCAACAACTAATCTGAATATGATTAAATTAAAATCCCCTGCTGAATGGCAGGGGATTTTTTATGTTATAGGAAATTACTCCGTAATGTTCCTATAACATAAAAAAGCCC
>OGRB01000183.1_pt1 | contig 69359 bp, 75 predicted proteins | sample 1553371 | NCBI WGS metagenome assembly OGRB01 (sample SAMEA2580027, study PRJEB22360) | human gut metagenome | reverse complement strand
TCTTGAACTTTTTTGAGTCAAAAAAAGTGTTATGTCGCTATAAATCATTATATTTGTATAGGGAATATATAAAAATATAAGTATGAACAACATCACGATGAGTCTGGATTTCATGCGTTTCAAGAACGCAGGTATAACAATGCTCACCAGTTCGAAAACTGGCAAAGCTAAGAAGTGTGTTATTATTCCGATTGAAGATAACGACCTGCTGATAAATGAACATGGCGTGTCTATTAATTTGATAGGTTTTCCCTATGATGGAAAAGAAATGCAAACGCATCTTATCAAGCAGTCTTTTACGAAAGAAAAGCGAGACGCCATGACAGAAGAAGAAAAAAGGGCACTTCCAATTTTGGGTTGTGTGTGGAAACCTAAAGAGTACACTCCCGAAGTTTCGGACACTTATTCCGCTCCGCAACAATTTAGTGAGAATGGGTCTGTACAAGGCGCTATAGATGATTTACCTTTTTAAATATATGAGTATGGAAACTAAGACAAAGACAGTGTTCATAAAAATGAAGCCTTATTTGAAGGAATTTATTTTAGGGTTGGAAGATAAGGATGGAAACAAACTATACGGACCGGAGCCTATACGGTTTTCAAAAAAAGATCGTATTTGTCAGTTAATAGACAATCTGCGGCATAAGCCTTGGCCGGATAGTATCATTCTAAAACCTGAATCACGTAAAGACAGGGGTAATTTTCTTGAAGTAGTGATTGAGCCTGATCCTGTAATTAGGTTCGATGATTTGAGAACTTATCTTTCGGCTTATTCTCAGACGAAGATAGCTAAATATATATATAATCAATTTTGTGCTCATGTTTACGAATATGTCAATCAGGATTTGATTTTTCAGAAACGGGTTTTACCAGGTGAAACTCCTCGAAAAGTGGTTGCTTATCGGAATTTTTGCAATCAGTATCATATAATGAGTGCAGAAGAAGACAGTATAAGGAAAGCGTTCGACCGACAGGCCAAATCGTTCACCACTGAACATGTAAAAAAAAAGTTTGATGGTCGCGAAAATATTGCCCGTTTTCAGCCGCAATTTGCCGGTTTATAGGCAATGTTTGGCTATGTTTTTGCCAAAAATATAGCATTATATTTTGTTTGTTTTTTAGTCTGCTGTAATATAAATGTTTATGACCTGTATAGAAACAATATCCGACATTATCAAAATAGAAGCATACGGAAGTAAGGATATTCACTTGTCCATTCCTTTCACGCATGATCGTATGATTCGTTCGTCAGTGGTTACGATGCTCGGCACTCCAGTGATTATTTCACTCAAGGAGGGAACGGCTGAAGCCCGGTGTTCGTTGAAAGTATCGGAAGCGGGAGATCAATTTGAAAATTCACTTACCTGGCAGGTTGATGACAACATGCCGGAGACGTTGCAACAGATCAGTAGCCTTTCTGCAGGTCGGTATCATTATGTAATAACCACATATAGCGGCTTACGGAAACTAATCTATAACTGGTGTGGCGTGGGGCGTACTCTTCCAGACGGTTCTATGAGCGGAAATACAGAAACGATCACCATGACATTTTTGATAACAGGCCGGCATCCGATTCTTACCCTTATTTGACCTTTTTTCTCTTTTTTACCCACTAAATCCCCGTCTCGGACGGGGTGTGTCCTGTACTACCTCTCCATATCTATATATATTCGTATCTGAATTAAGATAACAACAGGAACACTAACCCTTATTTTTTAGAAACGATGAGTAACTACTCCTTTTTATCAGAAGTGATGCGGACCCAGTATTGGATGATGGATCCGGTAGCCTTGCACCATTTCAAAGGGATATTTTCCACGGCTCGATATGACTTGGAGGCTTTAGGTGAAGTCAGATGGGGTGAAAAGCGAACAGAGGGCAGTTTGCTCGTTTTCAAACCCGGGCAGGCAGAACCTGAAGAACGTTTGATTCAGACACAACATCCTAACTGGTATTCTTCTGATGAAATAGGCAAAGATGACCAGATTATTCATGTTCTCCCTTTAACAGGAGCTATTACACATGGTGGTGCAGCATGTTCGTATGGAACCAGAGAACTTGCTGATCGCTTTATATATGCTGATTTGCAGGATTGCGTGGTCGGTCATTTAGTCGTTCTAGATACTCCGGGAGGTTCAGCTATAGCTAACGATCTGGATGAAGTCTTCTCAAAGGCAAGAAAACCAGTTGTCGCACTTATCCGAGGAATGAATGCCAGCAAGGGTGTTTGGATATCTTCTTTCATTCCCCATGTTTTTGCTGAACGCCCTGATGTAGAAATTGGATGCGTGGGAGTCATGGCTGTATTGCAGGGAATCAGAAACGGAATAAACACGTTCAATGAAGTGTATTACGAAGTTTACGCCGATAACTCCACAATGAAGAATAACGAATACAGGGAAGCTATCCAAAAAGACAATACCCGTCCTACGGTCGAGTCTCTTAATAAAATGGAATCCGAATTTCGCTCTGTTGTGAAACGCCGTTGGCCGAATGTGCCGGACGAAAAACTTACCGGTTGTATGTATAAGGCCGTGGACGTGGTCGGTGAACTTGTGGATGGCATAAAGTCGTACAGTGAATCGGTCAACTTCCTTTTTGAATTGGCTGGTATCGACCGAAAGTATGAAGGAAAGGTCACACCCTTGGGTACCATCAAAGAACCTGAAGGTTCTGAATCTCTTGACGAACCGGATACTGTACAAGAAACGGTGCAAACAGTAAAAACAACCCAATCTGCCACCGGAACTGAGGAGTCGGAGCAGACATCAAATATTAACCCTCAAACACTGATTATCCCAATGAAAAAAGAAGTATTAGAAGCTATTCCGGGAATGGGAGCTGTCGAGGTGGACGAAAAAGGGCATCCGGTGCTCACGGAAGAGCAGTCCGGAATCTTAGAGAAACATCTTGCTAGCACACAGTCTGCTCTCTCAACACTGGAAGCTCAGAAAAAAGACATTGCAGATTTGAAAAAGCAAGTACAGGAAAAGGAACAGTCCATCAAGGAACTTGCCGACGCTACCGGAAAGGGTATTTTACAACCGGCCCCCTCGAACGACAATGTAGTGGAGAAGGCTTCCACTGAAATAGATGGCCCGATCGTCTCTGGACGGCGAGGTAACTACGCTAACGATATGAAAGCCCTAAAAAGCGTTCTGGTAAGTAATGGATTTATTAATGAGTAACTAACCCCTTTAAAGAGATTTATTTTATGGCAACAGTAACCGTTTCCTCTTTAAATGAAACATTCCAGAAGACCCGAAAGGATCTTTTCATGCTCCCATCCGTCTTTATGGGGGATGAAATGTCACGCGCCGGTATCGCCATGATTCCCGGCATACAGGATGAGTTGAAAACATACAGCTATCTGCGTCACTCCATCAACATGATGCCCTATAAGGCTAATCGTTCTTACGACAATGCTCCGGTGGGTGAAATAAAAAAGAATATTTTGAAAGTGTATCTTTCCAACACAACGGCGCAGGACAACATCCAGGATTATGTACACACAGATGCCGCTGGATTTACCTTATTGGGTACAAACAAGACATATAAGAATCCGGCAGAACGCCTGATATCTTATTCTATTTTCGAAGGCGTTTCCGAAGCCATATTGAACCGTATGTGGTTTATGATTCGCAATGAAGATGGAACTACCACATCTGAATTAGCAGATGGGTTCCTCGAACTGATCCGCAAAGCGCGTGAATCAGGCGAAATTAGCGCGGAAAATCGCAACTTGATAGATGTAGGTCCTATCACCGCCCCTATTGACGAAACCGACACTACTGCTTATCAACAGGCCAAAGAGTTCCTGAAGCGTTTGAACCCGGCACTCCTCCGTGGCAGACCGGTGGTGAATTTGACAGTTGAAACCGGGATTGCCATTCAAGATGCGATGCGGAACTCCAGCCGTTATTACAAAGATCCGGAACAATTTGGAACATTCACTATTCCCGAGTTCCCGAATGTTATCTGGAACCCAAACCTTTCGATGGGCTATGGAGACTTTATGCAGATATCGCAGGCAGGCAATATGATGTACGGATTTGATTCTATTTCGGACGACGAATATCTGTTGGCACGCCAGATAGACAAAGATCCGAACGTTATCGACTACTGGTTGCAAATGCGTTTGGGTTTCCAATATGAAACTTTCCACCAGAAAGGTTTCGCCTGTACAACAGGAACCTTGAATCCGGAACCGTATGAAGGTGACATCAAACCATCTGAAGTATATACGCTTACTGTCAATGCCGGTGCAAATGGAACGGTAACCAAATCTCCTGAAAAGGCTAAGTATGCCTATGGTGACAAGGTGAAGCTGACTGCCACCCCGACCAGCGACTCCACCCATGAGTTCGAAAAATGGTCCGATGGTTCCTTGGATGCTACGCGGAACTTTTCCGTGAGCGGTAATTTAGAATTGACAGCAACCTTTAAAGCTAAATAGACATGGCAGGAACGAAAGCAACTTTATGCGACTTTGCCGATCAGACAGCAGCGTCTGGTTGCGGTGAATCATTGAGCGGTATTTCTACTACCGTGTTTGTAGGGTTTAAGAACGACTTGGTAGACCCGTTACCACAGCTTATGTCTCCTGGAGCGGAAGATGCGGAGTTTTCCCTGGAAGACTACGCAAAGATCGAGGATACGCCCGGGTTCAAGTTCAAGGAAGGCAAGCATTTCTATAAATGGGAGTTCGACACGGAATCCGGACAACTTACGTCTACTAGTAAGGGACAGCAGAAAGGATATGAACAGACCTTTTCCTTTATGATGAAGAACATGACACCGGAGCTTTCCGCTCTCATGCGCAACCTGAACAACCGAAAAGATGTATTCTTTTTGTTCCCCGAATCGGGCCACTATGTCGCCATCTATGATCCTGACCGTAATGTGAATATAGCCGATGGCGGTATATCCTACGATTCCGGAAAGGCAGCAGGTGACGATTCTGGCACGACGGTAACGGTAACTTTGCCGACCCGTTTGCCGAAGACTTATTACTTCGGTACGGTTACCACGACCCCGGCGGAGGCGTTATAGTTTTTTATTTGTTGATTTTACATGAATCGAAGGAGAAGCCGGGCGCAGCCTACTCGCAAGGCTTCTCCTTTTTGTTTAATAAAAACGTATAATATGTTAATATATAGAATGATGACAGTTGAAGAATGGAACGATTTGAAAGCTCGTACGGAAGCCCTGTTGGCTACCGACTTAAAAGAATACCATAGCTTCAGCAAGCTGTACGACGAACATGTGAAGGCATTGAGCGCATGGACACTGAGCCAATCGGAAGTGGACGTATTCCGACGTGGCGACCCGAGTGTCTACATGGCACGCATTCGCGCTGTTCTAAAACGCATCAAAGACATGACGCGCTATCCCCGCTTGATAACCCCGGAACATCCTGCAAAGCCCTTGTATATAGCAAATGTACCCGCGTCTACCGCCCCGCAGATTCCCGGAGTGCCTACACCTGAACCGATAGCACCACCGGAAATCCCTAAAGAGTGGAATCGCTACATGGATTTCGATAGCTACAAGGATCAGCTTTCTCCCGCTTTGCAGAAAGAAGGGAAAGAATTGCTTACCTGGTTCACCAACCGTCGCCGATTGCATGACTTGGCAAAGAATCAAGAGCGGGAAGGGGTCAACAAGGACACTATAGCCGCCACCTTGGCGGAAATGGACGCGCAGGAAGCCCAGATATCCGGTTTTTTCGACCGCGTGGAAGCCTTCATGACTGGTAGCAAGCAATCGGATACGAACAAATACGAAGATGTGAAACCTTCAGGTTCTTTCTGCAAGATAGAAATAGAAGAGATGCAGACCTATAACCCCGTATGTGCAGCCCTGTCTAAAGAGAAGCGTATCGCTGCTAATCGCAAGTTTATTTCCCGAAAAGACCTCATGAAGCCCAAAGATCCGGACGAACTAGCCCTGCGTATCCGTGAATTGCAGGAATGGGGCGTGCCGGTGCCTGCCATGGACGAAGAGGAAGCTAAAGAGGAAGAAGATGAATAACCTGCCTGATAGTTACCCCTACCTGGAGCCGTGCCCGGGATGCTTCGAAAACAGCCTACGGGCGTTGTCGGAACGTCCCGGTTCGCCGGTATTCTTCTCCAGCGGCGATTTCACGCTGGAACGGCTGCTTACCGCCTTTTCCAAGCTGGCAGGCGGAGGTTATTTGATTCTATGCACTTATCGGCTGGAAAAGAAAACGGTCGAACATATACGGGCACTGATGGAACAAGGACTTTTCGACATGGCTATGGTATTCTGCACGATCAACGCGTCCGGCACGGATACCGACATGAAGGGAAATCTCCGTGTCGTCCAGTGCGCCATGAACGCTTTCATCGTGCAAGCACACAACGCCCATCGCTCCATCACCCTCTCCGGACTGTTCATGCAAGGCTTGTGCAGCCACGGGCTGGAAATGTTCACCCTGCACAACGACCCCGCCGACCAGGCATTGATAAGGAAGACGCTGTTTTCTAAATATAGAAAGCAACTTGGAAATAATTAAAAAAGAAGATTTATCTTTGCCCCCGGAATACAAACGAAACAGCCGAGGGCATGCGGTCGGTTTCTACACATAAGAATATCACATCCTGCAAAGGATGAAATAGCCTGCACGGTAAAGGAATGCCCTCCTCGAAATGCAGGCTTATTTTTTTTAATACCGTGGAAATATGGAACTGAAAGAATTTATAAAGGGAGTTCTGACTGAGATTGTCGAAGCGCAGTCGGAGTTTAATCAAGAGATGGATGCTCAAAATAAGAAGGTGAAGGTTTGCAAATATCCGTTGGTCGGAGAGTCGGCAGGACCGCATGGAGCTGTTACTTTAAGCGTTTCTTTCGATCTGAAATTATCCCTGAAAAAAAATTCCGATTCCAAATCCGCCATAGGAGTAGTGGCCGGTATTATTGGAAGCGGAATCAATAAAGTACAATCGTCAGAAGACGAAAGCGAGAATAGACTATCGTTTGAGATGCCGTTGACTTTTAATTGCAGTTAATCGATCGTCCCATTGATAAAGTCATATATCAATTTTGCGGAATACCAGGCGGTATTAGGACTCTCTGCTTTCAATCCTTTCACCGCCATCTTTACGCACCATTTACGAAGGCGGCGTTCGCGCCATTGCTTGTATCGGATAATTAATTTTCGAATCATAATCTCTTTTTTTAATAGGGTTAATGTATGATCCAAAGATAAGGATTTGAATATGAAAATATATGTGTCTGGCTAAAAAATGCATGTTTTTATTGTGGAATTATTGCACAATTAGAATATAATACCCATATTTGCAGTGCTCTATAACAACCAAGGCGGGTAATCCGCCGAACATTTTTTTGTATCGGCATTTTTTATGCCCATGCATATATATTATGATATAACGGTTTCGTACCCCCTTGATACGGCTTAATGGCCGTAACTGCCTTGGTTGGTGTAGAGCAAAGGGACAGGCGGAACCGTTTTTTATTCCGCCACCCGAAAACAATGTTAGTTATGCTCAAACAACCAAACATTTGTTTGCCGGTGAACAACAGTACCCAACAAGCAACGTTATCCCACGAAACGGGAATCTTTTCATGGCAAACCGTTCTTGCCGTAGTATTAAACCTGAAGAATCGTCTTCCTGGACCCTGGCAAGACGTAATTCCCATTGAAAACGTGGCCGACCTGAAAATGGTCATCAAACTATTCACTATCCTGTTGGGTGCATTCCTAATGGGTGGAATCTACGATATGCTCTTATTACAGGAAGGAGGTGCTTTATGAAGCCCTTTCAATACAAGAGATCATCCGAATGGCAAGACCATTATAACGCCATCGACCTGCTTGATATCATCCGTAAAGGATATCCTACTGATGAACGTGGTAAAATTCGCCTGAAGGACGATGAACGTTCGGGCGTCAACCATGTAAACCGGACACTCCGTGAAATATTCAGTACGGGAGCTAAGACGCTGCACATGGCCGCTTATATAATCTCCAGCATAGAGGATATGAGCTATAAGAACAAAGACATTGAACTTCTTTTGGCCGCTCTGCCCTCTGATAAGAGTCCGTCAGCAGCCATATCCGAATTGGGAATGATGCTGGCCGACCTTAATGAACCGGTCATCGATCGCCTCGAAGCGGCCATGCTCTGCACCCCGGAACTCTTCAACAAAGAATATTTGAACGATCCGCTCCAGGAATACGTTGAAACGTTCGAATAACGACATAAATTTTCAAGCATTTTTTTGTTACCCTGCATCCGCCGTGAGGTTCATGCAGGGCTTTTTTGTCCTATAAACAAGCATTTACGGCTATTATATTCGCATTGAAAATAAATAGAATATGTCAAGAAATAGCCGTACCTCTTTCCAGGAGAAGATCTGCCTCCATTTCTGGGACAACGAAGATGAACTCAAAGAGAACTTCTCCGCCCCCGAAATAACCCGCCTTATGCGTCTTCGCGACCTCGACCGCGAAGTGTTGCTGAACCCGACACGTCCATCATCCTACTACGTGTCATGGCTCCGCAGCAAGTACCGCATCGGCGAACGGCAGGCGCAATATGACCTGCAAGACCTGAAGATAGCGGTAGGCGCGTTTTCGGTAGACGACAAAGAATATAAGAAACGCAACCTATCCGAAGGCCTGCTACGCATGATGTCCTTGTGCGAAGAGCGGCAGGACGCCTCCGGATACGCCCGGAACGCCAAGATATACGCCGCCATCAACCGCCTGGACAAAGACGACCCCGTACCGGTGGACAAAGAGATGGTGCCCCTTTCCGCCCGTCCAACGCTGGATGCCAAGTACCTGAACGCAAAGTTCGAAAACCCCGACATCCTGAAACAGATGAAGGAAGAAGCCGAAAAGAGGTGGGCGAAACGGCTGGCGGAAGACACCGAGTTCGAAGAAATCGAACAACGCGCGTATGTCGACCCGCTGGATAAATCGAAGATGGATATCGAAAAACAAGAACCGGAGGACGATACGATATGATAGAGAATTTCCGCGAACAGATAGGCGATGCCGAAAAGAAGTTCTGGCTCAACGAAGGCCAGTTCGAAGTATTCAACCTCATGCCCCGCCGTTTCGTGGGTATCTGTTCCCGCCGTTTCGGGAAGACACACGGGCTGCAAGGTCCCTTCCTGATCCGGCTGGTCACCTACATGCCGCGCGGCAAGAGTTTCATCTATTGCTCCAACTTCAAACAGGGGCTTACGCGCACTATACCGGGCACGATCGCTGCCATAGAGGACATCACGGGGTGGAAGAACGGCGTCCACTTCTTTGTAGGCTGCAAAGCCCCCCAAAGTTGTCATTTCCCCACACCCTATGTCTCCCCTTTGAACTGGGAGCACTGCATTCACTGGTTCAACGGACATGTCACGCACATCCTAAGCCAGGACGTGAAACTATCCGCCAACTCCCTCTCCCTCGACGGCGGGCTGATCGACGAAGCCAAAGACAGCAAGAAGGAGAAGATCGACAACGAGCTAATGCTTGCCATCTCCGGCACGCCCGGCAAGTTCGACGACTGCCCCCTGAAGAAATCCATCTGGATCACCACCGACCGCCCCATCACCCGCGCCGGGCAATGGGTCGTCGACCTCGAAAGCCAGGCAACCCCCGAAATAGAGATGGAACTGAAGAAGAGCATCGACTTCTACCTCTTCATGGAATACTACAACGCCAACAAGGACCGGATCTATTCGCAGAAGAAGCTGGATGCGGAGTTCCGCTACATGAACGAAATGCGCCGAGACTGCTACCTGTACCGCGAGTTCAACACCATCATGAACATCGCGGTCGTAGGCATCGATTATCTCAAGGATATGGAACGAATACTGCCCAAACGTATCTTTGATATATCCATCCTGAATAAACGCCTGAAACGGACCGCAGACGGCTTTTACAGCGCGTTCGACAGCACGCGCCATACCTACGTGGTCGAAACAGCCGAGAAAATGGAAGACTTCCGCGTGTCGGTCAAGCCCCCTTCAGGCAGCCGTGCCCGCGGAACATACAGCACCTACGACTTCAAATCCCTGCAAGAACAGAACAAAACCTGCTTCCTCGACCTCGACATCGACCCGAAGCAGAGCCTGAACATCGCCCTCGACTACAACAAGCGCATCAACTGGATCGTGACCGGGCAGCGGCAGACGATCGGCGGCATCGAGCGCATGATGGGTCTTAGCTCCATGTTCGTGAAGGACGGCCGGCAGATACCCGAACTCATCAGCGACTGGTGCGATTACTACGAGCCGCACCGCCAGCGCAACAACCGCGTGAACTACTACTACAACCAGACAGCCAAGCAGCGCAAGTATGCCAACCACGATAAGAACGAGCAGTTCTACGAAACGGTCATCGCCTGCCTGCGTGCCCGTGGCTGGAACGTGAACCCGGTCGACATGGGCGAAGCCATGTACCACATGACCAAATTCTACCTGCTCTACAACGCCTTCATGCACCGTTACGACAGCAAGCGCGGGAAACCCAACCTGTTCCCCTACCTGAACTACGACAACAACGAGTTCCTTATCGCCGCCCTCGAAAACACCGAAACCGGCGAAAAATACGACGGCTTCGGCAAAGACAAATCCGGCGAGAAGAAATCGGAAACCGAAGAAGACCGCGCCGAACTTCGTACTGACGGAACAGATGCCTTTGATGACTTGTTTATAGGAATGAACAATTTCTACAGAGAAGGTTCGCTGCTGTATCCGGGGTTGAGTATTCGTTGATTTTTTTTTTGTAAAATATTATGTTTGAATATGTTTTAGTACCTTTGCATAATCAAAGATAATTGTGTTTCCATGGTATTTGATTTGGTTTTTAGAATTAGAGGATGATTGATTAAGCCGTCGCATGTGAATGTGGCGGTTTTTTTATGTCTTTCTGCTTACTTTTTCTTCTAAATATCCGTCTTAGGAACGATTTGGAGTTTGCCGAACAGATTAAATCACTCATTTATTTGGATTTGATTCGGATAGATCCCTTGACGGACGATTTCGGTGCATAGGGCGCACGATCGATCCCGCGCCGCCCTAAGAAGTATCCGGTCTGGACGGGAGGAAATCCGCGCAAATATGCCGGTCACCGAGGGCACGAAAGGAAGGACGGCCGGACGGAAAGACAGGCGGATAAGGGGAAACGGTTGCGATCTGTCCAGACGGATAAACTTTTATATTTTCTTTTTCTTAAATAAGAATAACTTTGCATTTTGTAAAGTTATTTGTTATCTTTGCAGAAAAGAATAACATCGATGAAGATTGCTAATAAAGAACGGTTAGATGAATTTGCTTATAGGCACGCAGACGCTTTGCGCCCGTTGCAAAGATGGGCGGATATCGTAGAGCGTGAAGAATGGAAATCGCACACGGATTTAAAGGCTTCGTTTCCTTCGGCCGACTATGTCGGGAATAGCCGGTATGTATTCAACATAAAAGGAAATAGTTATAGATTGGTTGTAGTTGTTATTTTTGTGGCGGGTTTATTGGTTGTTCAATTTGTTGGGACACACAAGGATTATGATAAAATAAATTGTAAAAACATTTAGAAAGGGTTTTGTTATGGAAATAAAGTTTGCAGATATAACCGCGATAACATCGCCTATTGTTTACAAAAAAGTTAAGCTATATTTAAACAGCCTTATTAATGAGGCTACTAAATGCGGTGCGCTGGATGATCCGGAGGCGGATAATGTATATACGCGGGAGATTGGCCGGGTAGGTGTTATGTGTGCCGATTACGAATCTATGTGTTATAAGGCAAAGGCGATTGTATTTAAAAATCCGTTGATAGAATCGATTGAGAAGGAGATGAAAGCGCGTAGCCTAAAACAACGTCAAACAGCCGATCTGTTGGATGTCAAAGAATCAACATTTAGCCAGATAATGACAGGTAGACGGCCGGTTTCCATGCGTTTAGCAAAACGGCTATATGAAAAATTAGGTATTGATCCGGGGTTAATTTTGCGGTTTGCATAAGATAAATAAAGCCGGGCGATTTTCTCGCCTGGCTTTATTTGCTTCCTCTTTCATCTCTCCCCCTCTTCCCTGATCCATTTTACAACGTTTTCCAACTCTTTTATGCTATCCGCCTGGTAAAGCTGCCCACGGAACCGGATCAGGGCGGTTAATTCGGGCTTTTCTGAAACTTCATCCGGGGCGGTGAATAGCTGCCAAAAGGGTACGCTTAATTTTTCCGCAATTGTGTTTAATGTGTTTGCAGATGCTTCTTGTTTTCCTGTCATGATATTAGACAAGCTTACGCGCGAAATACCTGATAGCTCCGCTAATTCTTTAGCCGTCATGTTTCTTTCATTCAATAGAAATTTTATCCGATTATTCATATTAAAGTATTGTATTACGTTTATCCCCTGCAAAGTTAGGCTATATATTACAAACAAAAGTAAAATTAAAGAATTGTATTACTAATAAACATTAAACGTATGGAAATACTTTAATTTTTTCTTTACAGTATTAAAGAATAGCATTACATTTGCATCATAATAATAAACAAAACAACAACAATAAAAAATTAAAGTCATGAAAACAACAACTTACAACACGGTATTAACAATCAAGAGAGAATTAAACGAATTAAGCTATAGCTTTTTCAGTGATATAGTAAAAAAATCTCCTATCAAAGCGGTAGAACTGGAGCCGGGGAAATGGGCTTTTAATGATAATGAGATAGGTCAGGGTAGAAATTATTTTTGTGACATATTCGGTTATTCCTTGACTCAGGAAGAATTTGAATTTGAATATTTTGATGATCCGCAAACGTTGGAAGATCCGGAAGCATCAGAATCGAATAAATACGAATTTTACACGCAAAACGGTTGGGCTGGTTCTAACTATGATCCGAAATTAGGTGCGAAGGAAATCGCCGTAAAAGTTCGCGCTTTTTTAAAAAAAGAATTCCCCGGCTTTAAATTTTCGGTTCGCTCTAAATGGGGAATGCAATCTGATACGCTGTATATTACCATCCTTTCCGGTCCAATAATGGGTCTTTGTGAGGGCAACCCCCATAACTATGAAAGTAGCATTAGCGGGTTTAGCGATGCCTACAAAGGCCGTATAACGGACGAAATGTTAGCCGTTTGCGAAAAAATTAATGTATTTGTAAGTTCTTACCGTTATTCCGATTGTGACGGGATGATAGATTATTTCGATACTAATTTTTATTGCTGGATATATATCGGTGATTACGATCGCCCATACAAGGTTGTAGATTCGACGGTTACGGGGGCTTCTTCCGTCTCATCGTCCTATGTGGATTCCGAAATATCACAGGTTTCTAACGCTATCGAAATTGTGGATTATTCAGAAAAAGCGATCGCCATATTTGGCGACACCAAAGAATTTAAAGATCAGTTAAAGAGTCTCGGAGGACGCTTTAACCCGTCGTTAAAGCATAACGATGCAAAGCGCGCCGGATGGATCTTTAGTAAAAAACAGGCGGATAAAGTGCGGGCGCTGTTTACTGAACAGAAAAAAACGAATGACGTTGCTAAACGTGGTAAAAGTTTGCAAGATATAATAGACCAGACACGCCGTTTAAACGGCAATGCTGGGCGTAATTGGTATTGGAGTTTTAAAAGAGAAAAGATTATAAATGATATATATACTACCTATGTCGCTAATATTGGGAAATTAGGTGCATATTCTGAGCCAAACAAAAAATTTTCGAAAGAAGAATATACCGGTTTAATCCGAGAATTAGAAACAAAAGATACTGCCCCTATCGAGGCAGCCTATGAAGATTCTGAAATATCACAGAAAAAAGGATATTATACCAAAGAGGAAAACGGATATAAGGTTGAATCTTATTTTACAAAGGATAAAACAGCCTTAGAGGAATTGATAGAAATAAACGATCAACAATCTATCCGCGGGATGATTGAGGCAAAAGAACGGGCTTTTTTTGATGCATCAAAGAACGCAGAATTTTACCGGAGTATAGGAAATGATGAGTTTGCCGACACAGAACAAACCCGGGCGAACCGATTAAAAAAAGACTTAGACCAATTACGCCGGACATTACCTGCGGACTCGATCCATCCTACCGGATCGGATGTCGATACGGAGCCGTTAGAACGTGTTGAAGTCCAAACGGCGACCTATGGAGATTCTGAAATATCACAGCTTTCCGACCTTTCCGACCTATCCGAGACAGCACGCGCCGCCTATCACTTGCAAAGTCAGGAACCGGATAAACGCGGATCTGAAACGCTTGACAGGCATAGCCGCCAGATAACGGACGATTTAAATAATATTTCGGAAACAGACCGCGCCGATTATGCTGCAAAATATCGCGTTTTGCTTATCGCATGGCTGAATGCAATGGCGCGTGTTGCCTCTCCTTCGGTTGTCGGTCCTGCATCGTTTCCAGTTAAGAAAAATAACAAGGTGCTACGCTTGGCCGAACGTGCCGCCGACCGCTTACAAGAGTTCCGGAGAAAATATCCGGAAAAGGCTAAACGAAAGCGATCGGTTACCTGATAGGTAGCCTATTTTCGGAAATATCGCGTTTTTTTTACATCTTATTTTGTGTAAATCAATATAGGGATCATCTTTGCATTTGATATAGAAATGAAAAGAATAAAACTTAGTTTACCGGAGTGGGGATTGATGTTTTTTTTATTTATCATGCCCTATGGATTCTTTGGAATATCACAGATTTTTTAAAAGATTATGAAGATGATTAGGGGAATTATAAAAAAGGCGATAGCAGATAAAGGTGTTAAGCCTGTTGATCTGGCAAATAAGATAGAGATATCAAGATCTTCTATGTCATTATTTATAAATGGAAAGATAAATTTAAGCCTTCCAAAAATTGAAAAGATATTTGAGGTCTTAGGCATCCGGTTAGAGATTGACTAATCAAAATGAACCCCTGGACCCAAGATTTATCCAGCAAATAGATAGGGGTAATACCGTCGATTATCATTTTTGGAAAGATGCGAGCTATTCTCTGTAATTGTTCTCAAAAATTAAATGTTTAGTAATGGTGAACTTTTTTTTGACTAAATGTTTTGTAGTACTAAACATTTTTGTATCTTTGTAGTGTAATCATAAAACAAATAAGACATGAACATTATAGGTAGTAAAATAGTAGGATACAGATATGGTGAAGCTCCTGAATGCGGGCGATCATTTAATACTCAAACAAGACAGTATGAATGTGGGGTTTCAATGGCTCAGGTGGGTTATATGGAAGAAGTTGGCTCATTTGCCGTTTCTGGAGCTTATGGTCGTAAAAAATACTACTATGAAGGTACTATCATTGGTTTTGGTAGTGACGATGAAGTCTGCCTCAGTGATGTAAGAAGAATCTCTTATAACGAATACAGATCACTAAAAATAAACTATAAAGAAGTAAGTAATGCTATTGTTAATGAAAAATGCGATTCTCTCCTTTCTTTATTAAGAAGGGGGTGGATGGTATTTCCTAATACAGTAGAAGGTATAGAGGAAATGAGAAATAAAATGTTGAAAAAATGATAAGAGAAAAGATCAATGAAGCAATAAAACTCCGAGGAGTCAAAGCAATAGACCTCGCGGAGCACATAGGGGTTAATAGGAGTGCTATGTCTCTGTTTTTGAATGGTAAAATGAATTTTAGCCAAAGTAAGATTGAAGCTATATTGAGGCTTCTCAATATAGAACTTGTGATAAAAAAGTAATATTATTTCAAATGATACGAGAAATAATCAAAGAGGCTATGAAATTCCACGATATTGGACCTTCGGCAGTTGCCGATGCTGTTGGAATAAGAAAATCTAACATGACCGGTTTTCTTGCTGGTAAAACTGGTTTGAGCCAAAGTAAAATAGAAAGTATTTTTAGAGTGCTTGGCATAGAGATTATTATAAAACGATCAATAATAAAACATAAACCTCTAAATAAGAGGGATGTTATTTGGAACAATATGTTTAATAAACTAAAATCGTATCATGCTAATACAGAGAAATGGCCTTCTTCGTGTAGTCGCGATAAGAATGTAAAGAAACTTGGGTTGTGGTGTGTTACTCAAAGGGCATATAAAAAATCAGGGAAAATAAGCGACATTCGAAAGCAAATGCTCGATTCTATCGGATTCGATTGGGGGGTGGTACTTAAGGATAAGTGGCTTGAAATGTTTGAAGCTTTAAAAAAATTTAGGGATAAGACCGGAAAATGGCCTTTACCAACATCGGACAATAAAGGTGAAGCAAAATTGGGGGTATGGCTTTGCAATCAAAGAGCAATAGCAAAAGGTAAAAGGGGGTATAAAATGCCCCAAGAGCGTCTTGAAAAATTGGAATCAATCAATTTTATGAAATATGTTTATAGAGGTAAGCAAAAATCTATCAAAAAATCGAGCGCGGTAATTTTTGACAGAAAGGAAAAAGATAATGGCATTGGATTGGTCTGTTCGCAACCTCGTTTATTTTCGTGGAACAGAGTATATGAGGAAGTTAAGGAATACAGGCAATCAACAGGAAATTGGCCTGCACTCAACTCCCAAGATACAAAGGTTTCTAATCTTTGTTTGTGGTGTAATCGACAAAGAGACTATTTGAAGAGAGGATGCTTAAGCCAAGAAAAACAAGCTAAATTGAACGCTATTGGATTCGAATGGGTATTACGTACTCATGATTGGAATGCAATGTACGAAATAGTTAAAAAATATAGAGAATCAACCGGTAAATGGCCTGTAGCTTCGTCAAAAGATGCTGAGATAGCAAAATTAGGTCGCTGGTGTGGCCTTCAAAGGCATCGCATGAAAAAAGGAATCTTAAGTTCGGAGCAGCAAACTAAATTAAAGGAAATTGAAATGTAATGAAGTTTACTTTCAAATAGTGTAAAATCATGAATGAAAAATTAGATGAACTGAGAATCTTATTAAATGATTTAGATACTTTGATTTATACTCTTTTAGGCAGTCTTAGAAAAACGTCACTGGATGGCACTAGGACCGTAAAAGAACCGATTAATAATTAGATTCCCGGTTTTGGGGCGTTGGGAAAACGAAAAGTATCCGGTTACTTTATCGGTACCTATGGACTCTCTGAAATATCACTGATTTTCCCAAAACAACCCAATTGAGTCTATGGAACTTGTGAAATATCACGGATTTTTCAGCCGTGATATTTTTTTATTCGCTGCATTGCAGTGGTGTTACGGTTTTCTGTGTACTTTTGTCCACATCTCAAATACACAAAATATAGTACCATGAAAGGAAATTTATTAGTTACAACAACCCCGTCAGTCGAAAATGCGACAGTCGTTAAATATTTAGGTGTCGTTTCTACTAATATTGTTATTGGAACAAATGTTTTTTCTGATATAATAGCTTCATTTTCTGATTTTTTTGGTGGCTATTCTGGTCGATATAAATCAAAATTGGAATTGATCTATGAGAAAGCAAGAGAAGAACTTATTCAAAAATCTATCAATAAAGGAGCCAATTGCATATTGAATTTTAATGTGGACTTTGATGAAATATCATCTCAAGGAAAATCTATGTTTATGATTGCATCTTCGGGAACTGCTGCAATTATAGAGTTTGAAGAAGGGGCAAAGAGTATAATTCCTGGCGTCATAGACAATGAAGATTTGGTGAATGAAGCTAATAGACGTTTGCTTATTTATAAGATAAATGAAAAAGGCATTCTTCCATCGGAGGACGATTGGGAGAACATAAAACACTTGTCTATACCTGAAATAGGCAAAGCATTGTTAGATAGGTATATAGAATTAGATAATGAGCTTGATGATTTTAGAAAAAAAGAAAAAGACTTAATGCTTAATAATCTTATTCTCTATTTTCAGTCAATAGACTCAAATCTTGCTTCTAACCTTTTGTATCCCATTGTTTTAGAAAAAGGAACCAAGATTTCTTCTATTATTGTTAAATCTAATTTGTTTTCTGCAAAACATATTTGCGAGTTGATGGATAAAGATTTAAGCAATTGTTTGTTAATCTCTTTAATGTCTGCTGAAAGGGATAATTATACATCAGACGACCTTTTGTACATGAAAAAAATTCAGTTGAAACTGAATAGCTTTCCAGATCTTCATGTACGACTATCGAAAAAAAGCTTACTCGGCAAAGAAAAAGAGGTTATTAAATGTGCGTGCGGCAAGAGTTTTGACGCGGATAAAGAGTATTGCCCAGAATGTAAGAAAAACAATAAGGGTTTTAATAAAGAGGAACAAGACGTTATTGATCTTTTCTATAAAAAGGTAGAAGCATTAGAATCATTGCTTAAAACAGACTATTAATAATTTTATATAGTATAAAAATGAAAACAAAAATTGAATTTACAACAGTAGAAAAAAGTTTGTCTACAATGGCACAGTTGTATTAGTATTGGGCTTAATTGGATCCATCGTGGTGTTTTTGGGGAACTTTTTATTTGGAAGCGTTCTTCTTATTCAGGGAAAATAAAAGGAATTGAAGGCTTTAACTGGCTTGGACTGGGAAAAAGAATTTGCCTTATTAGTTTTACTTCATAAAAAAGAGGAAGCTAAAAATATATTGTATAAAGAGATTTTGGTATTGTCTGAAGGAAGAGAGGAATACCATAATGACTGCATAAAAAAATTGAATAACAAATTCAGTGTTTATTTGAAGGCAATAGGGGAACATGAGGTAACTATTAAAGCTGGAAGCGAATTACTAAATGTATTCAAATAAAAGAAGCATCTTTTATCGGAAATAGTTTGCGCACTTCAAATATAATTTCCATATTTGCAGTGCGAATCAGTCACTAAGTTAGTGCCGATCGGGCTCGGTTAAGCTCGAATCATGATACGGGCTTTTTTTATGCTTGTATAAAATATTGCGGCTGTCTTTCCTTGATTACTTTTTACCGATTGGTACTGAGTGACTGTTTCGCGACGGGAAATGACAGCCGTTTTTCTGTCTAATAGCGAAACAGTCATTCAGTATGAACAAAACAACCAACGCAACCGCTTCCACCCTGGAAGCCGTTCCCGTAAAGCCGGGATTGTCAGCCCTTGTGAAGGGTATTCTTTTCGTAGTTGTATTCTTTGCCCTCTTAGGCATGGCCGGACATTCGGACTATATCTACGATGTTTACTATTCCATTCCGGATGCTGCCTTTGAGGAAATCGCCTTGAAGCTGGGCGACCGCGCTACACGCTCTGAAATAGTAGATGAATATATGGATGGGAGGGCGTATTACGACGCTTTGGCTTCCTATGGTACTTCGGAAATATCACGGATTTCTTTGGAAGATTAACAATCGTATCTTTGGGGCAGACGTGCAGAGACGGCTACTCTAAGGATTTTCTATAAACACAAAAAAAGAATACAATATGAAAGAAAATAAATATTTGCTTCCGGCTAACTACAGAAGTCTGGAAAATGAATTGTTCCGTGCCTTGCGAGTACTGAAGGCTGAACGCAACACGGAGGGGAAAGACCTTCAGGATATGGTAAGCGACTATGAACAGTCGCTTTTGGGAGCGCAGGACGCGTGTGCTTCGCTCCGCCGGATGGTTAAACTATTTACTCGGCTAGTTGGTATATCCTCCTGTGCACTCCGCGACCTGGAGGATATCCACCGCGAACATCCGGATATAAAGATGATGTCGAGCGTGCGGTCGAAGGAACCGGGTATCTATGTAGCCGAAGCGGCGATGCTGCTCCCGGAACTGTCTGATTCGGTGGTAGAACGGATCACGAATGCAATCATCGCTTCGCACGAGCTGTTCATCCGTAGTTTGCTTGATACGCCCATGGCTGAATGTTTCCCGGATTATAGCCCAGACGGGATCAATGGATGGGAGTGAATATGATAGGATACGGTTTTTCCCATGAAGCGATAGATCGTCTTTATTTGGAGCGGTATGAGCCTCCAGTTTTTATGGATCTAACCGGGTGCGCCGGCAGCTCTTGACGTTGAGTGATGGGGTATATCGGATAGATAGTTTGGTAAAGCCGGTAGGATTAGGTCGACTATTCTACCGGCTTTCATTTGTTTTGGAGGGATACAGTTCGCCGAAATGTTCTTCCTCGCCCCCCTGCCCTCCCCCTCGTTACCCTATAGGGCTGACGTTTGACGGAAGAACATGCGTGATATGCGGTTCTCTTCGCGTTACCCGTTTTTGTCCTTAATTGTCCCGAATGGACTTTTTATATTTGTGTTCATAATTAGCAACGCAAACACTAACCCTTTTTCTTGTTAATATGGCAATAGTAACCGTACAGAAACCCGACAGTCTCTCGATGAGCGGCAACCTTAAGGAACTAGTCCTGCAAAGTGTGGACCCTGTTTCGGTTGTTCTTCGGGCGGCAGGAGCTATTGTTTTGGAAGAGACCTTTTATCCGGGGAACGGTAATCTCATTCATATAGGTCTCACGGAAGTGGTTAAGTCACACTTGTCTTTTACGCTTCCATCTTCAGACGTATTCATACAACCGAACTTGTCGAAAGATTTCACGGTTGCTTATGGTGAAGACAGTTATACATTTCGTTGCATACGCAGCGGGAAAATGCATTTGAATGAATCTGCCACCCAGTTCCTTACCGGCAATTTTCTTACTTGGCAACCCACACAAAAGGCTGTTACATATTATAGTCCGGAATGGCTAACTTACTATGCCCCCGAAGATTGTACTGTTCGTCTTCGTGCTTATTGGGAAGATGGTACAAATAGTACGATATCCTTATCTGGGCAATCTTCAGGGACTTGTGTTTCCTATAATCTGCAATATGCAGTTATTGCCGGTAAATTTGCTGGTAAACGCCCGATGTATTATGATGTATGGGTGGAAAATCCGTCTGGGACGCGTTTGTCTTATGTGCAGAGGTATGTAGCTAGCGAAAAGCAAGGGGAAGATGAAAATTGGTATTTGTTTGAGAATAGCTTGGGCGGAATTGACAGTCTGCGGGCATACGGGGCATTGAAGGATGATCCTGAATATACGCACAATCTGGCTGTATTCGGGGATGAAAGTGAAGAATATCGGATTGATACGAACCGGCTACTTACGCGAAATACGGGGATGTTAACTCCCGAAGAAGCCCGCTGGTTGCAAGACATGTTTGTCGCTTCTCGTAAGTATGTATATACACTTAGTGGTTTGTATAGGATCGTTTTCACTTCCAGTAATGCCAAGACCGATAGCGCAAATCCTCCTGTCTCTTATTCCTTTACTTATAGACTTTCGGATGGTCGTCCGTACTTGGACATCCAACGCCGTACCGACCTGCCGGAGAACTTAGTTATCCCGATCCCGACCGGCGACACTTTTTTTTTACCCCCACGTCTCGCTGAGTTCCCAAAACCAACTCTTTCTCCAGACTTGCTGATTCCGGTACAGGAGCCACATACAGAGGTGTGGGGAGCAACGACTACTGGACAAATACATGACACGGTGCTGAACGACTTGATTCGGGAGTTGGACGGATTAGACTTGAATCCTATCCAGGGAGAGGGAGGAATCAATGTTGATATCATTAAGTTGAACGACCTGACTATCCCTTCCGATACAAATGTCTTTTCCGCACTCCGGACGCTTAAAGAAATAGCTGATGCCACGGATGGCTTACTGGTCGAGGTAAATGATATGTTCCTTCGCAAAGATATCGACGATACCGCCCACGGGAATATCCTTTTTGACAAGAAGATCGGCTCTTCCATTTTCATAGATGGCTGGGAAGGTAAAGGCTGGGAGATCCAGAGTACGGGTGCTGCCATGTTGGACTCGCTTCGTGTGAGGAGTGATATCTATGTAGGGGGTAATACCGGATCGCCAACTTTTGCATCCGGTTTTACCGGTTGGGGATGGCAGATAGACACACCGACGGCCACCGGGGAGATGGACAACCTCTTTATTCGAAAGACATTCACTGCTTACGAGATTGTTTATTCCCAGATTTACGGTTTAGGAGGTAGCCAGATTGTTTCTGACATCAACAAAATAGCCAGAGTAGAAGTGATGTCTGACCGTTATCGCTGTTATATGGACGATATGGATGGTCTTATGCTTATGAACCTGCGTAAGGGTGACGGTGTCAGAATACAGACACGGACGGGAACGACCAGTATCAAGTATCTTTTCGGACGTTGTATCGGTGTAGACAGTGACTATTTTGATATAGCTATTCCTCTGATAGAAGGGACAGGGCAACCGGAAGCCGGAGATTTTGCCCTTCGTTGGGGTAACAATGAAGATACGGACCGGCAGGGATTAATATATCTAACAACGGCCGATAGCGGTGCGCCATTTATCGATGTGTACGATGGTATTACTGATGCCAGCACCGAAGGCAAGTTGAAAGCCCGTATTGGACACCTGACAGGAATCAGGACGCAGAGAGGCGATCAGTTGTCTGGTTATGGGGCTTATTTGAACGGGATATACGTTGAAAACTCGACATTCATTCTTCAAAACGGAGATACCATTGAGCAGACCTTTATTGCCATGAACGGCAAGTTTGAAAGCCTTATTGATAGCATCCGTAACGACATATCCGCAGAAGGTGGTAACATCCTTGTAAACTCTTCTTTCAGCCAGAATACAAACTATTGGACAGCCGCAAATAACGTTCACTTTATCAATGTAGGTGGAGAATATCTTTGGCTGGACGGTAGCTTCTATGTAGAAAAGGATCAAGTTGCCGATATTTATAATGACAACGGTCAAAACGTTCTGCGAATAAGGAACACGTATATCCTTCAGCAGAATGCTATAATGAATATCCCGGATCACACGGAAGAAGAAGAAAAGGCGTATTCTTTCTCTTTGTTCTATAAGGTGCTCCGTCCCGGTTCTTGCGGTTTCGGTATTCCGGGAACCGAGTTGTATCACGAAGAGCAGCTACCGGAAAGCGACAGCTATCAAAAGCTGTCTAAGGTCGGGAAATGGAACGGGGAAGGTGATTTTGAACTGAGGTTCACCGGTGAGATACTTATTTATGGTGTAGGGCTGTTTTCTGATGAGATTGCGGATGCTATTGTCAAGTTGCAGACACAGATCGACCAGACAGACGAATACATCAAACTGTTGGCGACAAAAGATTATGTAGATAGTGAGACGGGAGAAATCTATGTCCACTTTGACAGTCAGTTGCAGATTACCGCAGAACAGATGTCCGGTATATCTACGAAGGTGGATAATATCAACAATACGATAGAAAGTGCCGGGTGGATCACGCAGGCGGATGGTGTTACTTTGTTTGCAAAGAAGGAAATGGAAAGTGGAAAGGCTATCGTCAATGCGATCAATGTCGGGACAGATGGTATCTTGATTCAGGCGAACAGAATCAATCTTGTTGGGGCTGTTACATTTTCCATGTTTGACTATTCTTTGCAGTCAACAATCAATGGAAAGGCAAATTCATCTTCTTTGGGAAATTTGGCTTATGAGGATTATGTCACCGATTCCGACTTGTCAAATTCTTTAGCTCAAACCATAGCAAACAAGGTTAGTTCAAGTGCTTTAAAGAATTTCGCTCTTAATGATGGACCAGATATTACCAAAGGTGATTTAGCCAATGCTTTGCAAACAGAGATTAACAATAAACTGACGGGATCTGCAACGACAAGCGGAAATAAACTTGCCAATGTTATTATTAATGGTCAGACCTTAATAGCTGGTGGATATATTCAAAGTGATTTGCTTTATGTTGATGAAATTTATGCAAACAAGGGGACGATAGGTGCATTTTCTATCGGGGATTATCGATTGACAAATACAGATGGACATGCTGGAATAGATATAAATTATAGCGTCAACCAATATGCGAGATTGAATGAAAGCGCCGGAGCCACAATGGTGAGTGCAAGAAATGATAAAGGGCAAGCAGCATCGTTTCAGGCTTACGGTTCTGGCAGTACTGCTCTATATGTGATAGGTAATACAGGTAGTATGGCAATAAAAGGATCAGGACCTATTTCTATTTATCAGCGTGATGGTGAAACATGGAATATGCCTGGCCTGCTCGCTATTTATTATTTTACTGGACTTGATGGTGTCCCCTATATGTCATATAGATGGGGGAACGGAGCTTCTATAACATCTATAAGAAAAACAGAAACAGGTACTTATGTGTTTACAACAGCTACTGGGGGTTCTGCTGTATATCCCGTTGTTGTAAATGTAGCTTCAGATCAACCTGTGCATTTTTATATCAAGGATATGTCTGCTTCGGGTTTTACTGTAAAATCATATTCTTTAGCCGACAATGAATTTTCTGCAAGAAATGCAAAAGAAGCATATATATTATTATTCGGAAGAAATAGAAATCTATAATATTTGAATAAATTAAAACAAATTGTAATGAAAGTAAATTTTAACGTATCTTTTAAGAACTATCAAGGTAAAGAAGTTGAAAATCCGAAGACTGGCGAAATCCAATCTTTGAAAGACCTTATTTGTGCACAACTTTTTTCTTCCGGTGAAAACCTATCTGCCGAAGAAAAGTATGAGGCATACAAGTTAATGGTGCGTATAAGCCCGTCAAATGAAGCAATTGAGATTGAAGACAAAGATTCAGTCTTGATAAAAAGAGTCTGTGAAAAAGCTTTGACGGTTGGAGCTTATGGGCAAGTTGTTGAACTTTTAAAAGGCGAATAGTATGGAATTGACCAACGACACGAGAAACCGATCCGGTTACGCAGAGGTTTCAGGTGTAAAATTAAATTACACCATAGTTCAGGAAACCGGGAAGCCGGTAGAGTCGGTTAGAGCCGATGTCCTTAAAAATGACTTAAGGATTGGAACCGTAAAGATTGAAAAAGACGGTCGTATGTACATCTCTTTGGATAAAGCAGGTATTACCGAACCTTTGGATCAGATTGCTATCATTTCACAGGCAATAAACGATTCCGCGCAAGTATTTAATGAATCAGTAACAGATTAACACCTATGGCAGCAGGAGATATCATATTATCAGACGGGACAACGATCACGCCGGAAGACTTGCAGAAGATTGCGGCAGCGGTGGAGGATTTGATTGCGTCTACGGCGAAAGATCCGGGGCAGTACGAAGAGGTTGATTCTCTTGTGGGAATTTCGTCTTTGCCGACCTTTCAGCAGTCGGGAAACACGTTTAAAACGGTTCGTGCAACCATCAAAGCGTTGCAAGGCGTGGATGGTAAAACCCCGCAGTTTAAAATTGGTACGGTATCAGAAGGAGATTCTCCATCTGTTACATTGACACCTGGAGGTGCGGACGGTTCGGGAAATCCGATATACAATATCAATCTTGTCCTGGCAAAAGGCAACCCCGGTGATCCGGGTACAGACGGGAAAACTCCCAAGTTTGAAGTCGGGGAGATTGTTACATTGGAACCGGGACAGCCTGCTACCGTACAAATATCATTTAAAGAGAATGATGTTGATGGCTCTCCGATATATGAGATTTCTATGTCGTTGCCTAAAGGTAGCAAAGGCGATGCCGGGGATGCCGGTAAAACTCCCATCTTAGAATCCGTCAACGCCACCTCTGGTGAAACCCCTTCCGGCAGCTTTACCAAGAACGGAGTAGACGAAGAAGGCAATCCCAAATACATTCTTAACCTGACTACCCCTAAAGGCAAAGACGGTCAGCCGGCAGTCTTTGAACAGGGGACAACGACAACTCTTAATCCTTCAGAAGAAGCCAGAGTTGAAGTTGTGGAGAATGGAGAGACGCCCGAAGGCAACCCGAAGTACATTTTGAATTTCTTCATTCCCCGTGGTCAGACGGGACCCGCCGGGGCAGGGACGGGTAATGTGCTTGTTGACACTGCTGGGCTTGTTTCAGGAAAGAAGTATTTGTTTGTTCCGGATTCAGACAACAGTTCATCCGGTACGTTCATGGAATATGTCGAACCGGTCATACCAACCAAAACAAGTGATCTGACCAACAATAGCGGTTTTATCACAAAAGCGGTAAACGATTTAACAAATTACTATCTAAAGTCTGAAACATACACAAAGGAAGAAGTCCAGTCTTTGATATCAGCCATTAATAGTGTAACGCTTCAGAAGGTTGACTCTCTCCCGGAACCGGGGGAAAGTAATGTTATCTATCTTGTCCCCAAATCCGGGTCGGGTAACGATATCTACGACGAGTATATATTCATAGACGGGAATCCGGAGCATATTGGCAGTACGCAGGTCGACTTGTCGAACTATGTGCAGGAAGCTCCAAAGGACGGAAAAACCTACGGGCGTAACAATGGGGCGTGGTCGGAGATAGTGGCGAGCAATCAGTACCTGGATTATAATAGTTTATTTCCTGATAATGGTGGCACTATGTCTGATGAAAATTATCAAAAGATAGTTGATGCAAAGAATAACGCAGTATGTTTAATATTGATAGGATCTGATTTATACTATATGCGTATTACTGAAAAGGATGATGAATATCTAATAACGATTGATGGCTCAACTTTGGATGTTCCAGAGATAGACTATGTTGTGAATGCCTTTAATATTGGATATGTCGCTATTCGCATCATAAAAACAATTAAGGAATATATAAATTATTATGCTAGTTTAAGTTTAAAAGTTAATGGCTCCGGTACAAAGTACCTCTCCGACAACGGTGAATACCTCACTCCCCCTATCGCTACCCCCACTACAGCGGGGTATATGTCGACAGAGGACAAGAAGAGGGTGGATGATATAGTAAATTTCGGCACAGGGAGTAATGCTGTCACAACTCTTGCGAATATACCAACAAACAAGAGGTTAATTAAGGCTACCCTATCCTCCGCTTCAAACCTGTCGATAAATGAGTCTGCAAGGACACTGAATGTAGGCGAAGAGATATACCTTGATTGTAATCCTACCGCTTCTTTTACGCAGCCTATCCCTACTACTGGCAGTTTTAGATCAATGTCCGGTAGTTCTATTACCACTACTTCCGGCGTGCCTTTCGAGATGTCCATCTTGAAGATCGCTACGAGTGGTGTCATGTATTCAATAACCGTTAAAGAGAAGGATTGATATGTTGAGAAGAAGGACGATGTCGATGTCGATGGTAAATAGAGACCCTGTATTAATTAAGCTAACAACTTCTCCAGGAGTATCTCAGCAATATGAATTATTGCCTGGTTATAAGTTTGTGGATTTGCTAATCGTTGGAGGTGGCGGCGGAGGTGGCACAAACAGTGGTGGCGGTGGAGCTTCTGGAACAATAGCATTTGCTCGTAATATAAAAATCTCTTTGCTACCGAAAACTTTGACTTATAAAATTGCAAATCCTGTAAATGCACAAACTGATGGGGATAGTACAACTCTTGAAATAAACGGGGATACGATAATCTGTGCTGGAGGGCAAAGAGGTAATAGTGAGGGAGCAGGAGGGCTTGGTAATGGCTCTAAAATACCAGACAGTATATATACCATTCTATCAAAGTTGGTAGAAAACCCATCTTCCGATATCGCGATTTGTAATAATGGTGGAGGCTCTCCTGGTTATTGGAATGGTTCTTACGGTTATGCTGGTGGTTCAGGCGCATCTATGTCGGGTAATGGAAATTCATCGTCAGGAATGACCGGTGGAAACAGTGTAAGTAATGCAGATGGTATGGGCGGTTATAAAGGTGGAAATAGTCAATCTTATCAAGGTGGTACAGGATATAAATATAACAATGTACTTATTCCTATTGGCCTATTTGGAGGAGGTGGAACTTCGGGGAAAGGCTCGAACGGATCTGGTTCGGATGGATCTGGAGCAGGTGGTGGGGCGGCAGGTCTTGAATCAGGTGGAAATGGTGGAAATTCAGGGTCAAGCAATCCTACGAATGGCGGAAATGGTGGCATTGGAGCTGGTGGCGGAGGAGGTGGTGGTCTGTCACGTAAAGGAGGAAAAGGAGGACAGGGTATAATTTGTTTATATTATCACAATTAAAATGAAAGCGAACTATTTATATATACAGAAAGACGCAGCAAAATTTTATGTTGCAATGTCAGAAAAACTTGATGGCAATAACTACGATATCGGCACAACATGGGAGGATTATGTTGCAGGAAAGTACGTTTTGCTGACAGAAGAACAGATTGCCTTTAAAGAGGCAAACGAAGGTGCATCCGTAGAAGAAGTGTTCAATATGCAATTGACACCCACTCCCGAACCGACACCGGAAGAAAAACTTCAAACTGCAAAAGACTTGAAGCGTCAGGAAGTCTACAACACCGACTACTGGCACTATTACATAGAGGACAACGATGTATATACATACGACCGTTTGTCTCTAAAAGACCAGTGCTCTCGGAAGGATACGGTTGAAGTAAACGGGAAATCGTATAAATCATCTCTGTTATTGGAAGCTCTCAATGAGATGGCAGACTACAATGATATCTGTATAGGTCTATCAGAAAAGTTACTCTCTGATATTGAAGCTGCCGAGACAGTGGAAGATGTAGAAGCGATTGAGGTGACAGGCTATCCCGATGTAATCCATAGGACAACAGCCGAATTACAGGAAGCCGTAAACTACACGGAAACGCACGATTCCGAGAAGCAGCTATCCCGTATCACCCGTAAATCTGTGTCTGTAATGTCGCTGACGGATGATGAAGCGATTAGTGCCAAATACGCACATGCGGAATGGAAAGAATTTATTAACGGGAAGTTGGATACCGGCAACCGGGTAATTAACGATGACTGGTTATGGAAAGTCCGGCAACCGATAAATCCGGTTCTCGAAATATATCCTCCTTCGGTAGATACGGCTGCTCTTTATGAGCGCATGGACGAAAATCACAAAGGCACTGAATACGATCCCAAACTCTATGCGCCAGGCATGACGCTTGAACAGGAAAAGTATTACACGGAAATGGAAGACGGTGTAAGGAAGAAATATTACTGCTTTTATGGTACGATTAATCCGGTATATGCCCATTTGAAAGAATTGATTAACATAAATGTGAAATTGATAAAATGAGTTGTACAATTTAAATAAGCAGAGTATGGAATTACAAGATTTGGTTTTTTATAAAGAGGGTGGACTATATGTTTGTGAGTTTAAGGCAACAGGTCCGTTTAACATCAAAATAACCCGAACAAATATTGGTGGATCATATGGTAAACTGAGTCTGTTTCAGTCATTGACTGGACAAGATTGGGTCAGTGTTCCGATTTCGGGGAAATGGGCACTGATGGATAAATTGGATTTTGAGATACCTAATGTACCTGCCGGCATGCATATCCGCATAGAGAGCGGGGCCGAAGTAACATTGGCTAAAATAGCATATCAATCATGATCGGACTTAACAAAATAGGGCTTAACCAGGTGCAGCTAAATAGGCTGTACCTGAATGCTCCATTTCCTACATACAGGAAAATGGCCGGTGGCGGCGGTTCCGGAGACGGCTTCCCGGTGCTTCCTGGCGACGTTACACGGTGGCATTTCGGAGGTCTTACCAACGAGATGATGGCCGCAATGGATGATCCGCGCCTTGAGGATGCGGATGGTAAAGGTAGGTTCCTATCCTTCAAAAATTTCGCTTGGAAGGGGATGTCCGGGGTTGGCGGGTATGGCGATGAAAATTACCTAACATTCTACAAATTCACACTAGATGATTATGTCTTTATAGCTAGCCCACCTGGTGTTGAGCACATGAATTTTACGTTTAGGGTAACGGGGTTACAGCCTGGAAATAAATTAACATTAGCTTTTTTTGGAACAACGAATACTGTCTACAGTACATGGGACAAAGATGGCATATATACTGTTAATTCAGCAGTAGTTGAAGTTGGTAAACCTGTATATTTTTATAACGGATATGGATCAACCAGAGGAGAGTTTACGATTGAAATCTTTCCCCTCTACCCCGGCTTTATCCTCGGTGACGGAGTAGACGACTTTGCGGTTACAGAGAAGGAACTTAATTTCGAGGATACCTATACGGTGTACACGGCGTTTATTCCGTTTCAGGATGATCCGTCAAGGAATATGATTTTGTGCGGGAAAAATGATACTAAAGACTTTTCTATTAACTATAGTGGTACGCATTTGAATTTTAAACCATCGACCGGTGTTAATCTTGCGGTACGTATTGATCAATTTGCTCTATTAGTTTGTAAGAGAAATAAAGATATAACAACTATAATTAATTTATCTACAGGTGAATCAAGATCACTTAAATCGGTCGAATTTATATCTAATCCCGGATTATATTACTTGTGGAGAAATGTGTTTGCCACTTTCCATGCTAAAGCAGCCATTGCCGGTCAGATCATCGACAACGGTCACTTTACTACCGATGAAGAGGATGAAAATATTCTCAACTGGCACAAAAAGCAATATCCCTGGCTCTTCCCCGACCAGGCATGGACAGTCACCGGCAAAACCAACGAGGACGAAGATCGTGCTACTATTGCCAACATTACGGGCAATGGTAATGATCTTATACTGTCTAATTTTGGGTTTGCAGAAGGGAGCGGGTACAATGAAGAAGGTGAATATGCTGGCTATCTGGTTACTGATGGGGTGGATGATATAGCATCTTCTAATACTATCATTTACGAAGCAGATTTCACATTTATAGGTGAATGGAAATTCATTCAAAAGGATGATACTGTGGCTGGTATAAATAGTTCGTCTCATTTATATATACAAAATAGATACAATAGAGGTGCTACTGTAATGATAAATTCAACTTTTGAAAACAAGAAAAATATCACTGACTATATGACATTTAAAGCTATAACGTCTAAAGGTAAGGCTTATGATGAAAATTGGAATGAAGTTGATTTATTATATGGTGATGGAAATAAAGGACCATCTGGAGTAAATATCGGAGGACAAGGAGGTACGGAGTTTTGTCATATGATTTTTAAAAATATGGCTTTGTATATGAATAAGGTATTTTCCAAAGACGACTGTATCAAAGCCTACAACTACCTCCAAACCCTAAAAGCAAAGTAACATTAAAAATTAATTGATATGAAATACGCAATTGTAGACATCGTGTGGTGCAAGTCCCACGGAATAGAAGTCCTACCGGAAATGAGGACAAGTACGGATCAAAGCAAGGTAATCTTGCATGAGGAATTTCTATCACCTTTCGGCGACGAGGAATTTCCGAAATTTGAATCTACGGACCCTGAATTTATGAATCTGCTGGCAAGCGAAGAATGGACTTATCCGGAGGGTGAAGAACCGTCCGTAAACCGTGAATACAGTCGTCTTTTGGCACTCGACCAATTAGACCAAGAAGCGACTGAAAAGATCAATACATACGGCCTGACGGCATCCGAAGCACTAAGAGTAAAGGACCGGCATCCGGTATGGAAAGTCGGAATTGATGTGAACAAGGAAGATCGATATCAGGAAGGTGACAAACTTTATGAATGCGACTTGGCTCATCGGACACAAGAAGACTGGCGGCCGGGACAGGGATCACATTCGCTTTGGCACGAAGTTACCGAAGAACATGCTGGTACAGCTGAAGATCCGATACCCTACAACGAAGACCATGATCCCTTATTTGCCGGTATGATCCTAGAAAGCGGTAAATATTATAAACAGGATAATGTAACCTATAAGTGCACAAGGGATAGCGGGATTGCCTTGGTACAGGACTTATCCGCATTGGTTGGCCACTATGTCGAAGTTTCCCAGTAGATAAGTTTATTCCGCCTATTGTGCCGGGCGGTATCCAAATTCGGCACGTACTTTAAGACAAGTTATTATGATTTGGTTAATAGTTATTTCTATGTTGATTATTGCGGCCTATACGACAGCTGTATGCATTAAGCAGAAAGGTATACCTTATTCAATCAGTGCGACTTTCTATGCAATTGAACATAAAGGATGGTTCCGTTTTACAATGTGGGCTTGTCCTATGGTATTAATGCCAGCGATCTTAGAAGTCAGTAAACCGGGGACGGAGTTTCTCGCTTACCTGGCGTTAGCCGGGATGATCGTTGTCGGGTGTTTTCCTGATTACAAAGCGGATAAATTTCAACATCGGGGACATATAGCCGGTGCCATGATGGCCATATTATTCTCTCAGACTTGGGCGGCTTTAAACTTCTGGCCTATGCTGCTCGCTTGGCTTCCATATGTTAGCTATACCGCACTAAACATGGCTAAGCAAGAAGAAGGAACATTCAAGGATAAATATATAGAAACGAAGCCTATGTTCTGGATTGAAATATTCTCTTTTGGGGTGATATACCTAATATGTCTCATGCTTAGAATTTTAAGAAGATTTGAACCTGTAAATGATGATTTAACTGGTTCAAATCTGCTTTTATTTTAGCTGCCATAGAGGAAGGAGGTGCCTTGTGAAACCCTTCCAGTCCAAACGCTCAACCGAATGGCAAGACCGTTACAACGCCATCGACATTCTCGATATCATCAAGAAAGGATATCCGACCGACGAACGCGAAAAAGCCCGGCTGACGGACGAAGAACGCCGCGGTGTAGACCACGTAAACCGCAAACTGCGCGAGATAGCCAGCACCGGCGCAAAGGCCATCCACATGGCCGCCTACGTCATCAGCAGCATCGAAGACATGGCACATAAGAACAAGGATATCGGCTACCTGCTGGCTTCTCTCCCTGGCGATAAAAGCCCGTCGGCTGCAATTTCCGAACTCGGCATGATGTTGGCCGACCTGAACGAGCACGTCATCGACCGCATCGAAGCGGCGATGTTATGCACCCCGGAACTATTCAACAAGGAATATCTGAACGATCCGCTACAGGAATACGTGGAAACGTTCGAATAACGACATAAATTTTCAAGCATTTTTTTGTAGCCCTGCATCCGCCGTGAGGTTCATGCAGGGTGTTTTTGTCCTTAGATCTAAATGGGAGGGGCCTTAAATTCGCTGTAACACTAATTTTATGGCGATATGAAACAGATGACGGCTAATGATTATTTACATCACGATGAATCCCGTGCAAAGATTCTTCATCGATGGGCAGCCAATGTTATACAACGGTGGATAAAGGAAATACAATATCAAGACATAAAGAACCCTAACAAGCTCATAGCAAGTCTAAAGAAAAAAGTGTACAATGCTGCTGGAGGCGACCAAACCAAAATCGTATTCACTCTTGCCAATTACGGACGATATGTGGATTTGGGTGTTGGTCGTGGTGAAAAATACACGAAAAAAAAACACGATCCTATTTTTTATTCCGGGCGGCCATATCCGAAAACGGCAGGATATTCCTACCAGGTAAAACCGTGGCTAATGCCTGTTTTCAAACAACGCGTATATGCTTTATCGCATATCCTAGAACGAAAATATGGTGAGTACGCACAGTTGATGATTATTCAAAATATCAGTCCAGACAAATTTATAAACAACACTAACGCATTATAAGGATGGCCAGCAATACTCAAAAAGCAAATGTAATCTTAACGCTGGACGGCAAACAAGCCGACAAGATGCTTGACGTTCTCAGGAAGAAAAGTGAAACGCTTGGAAAAGAAATAAAGGATCTTGGTAACAAAAGGATATCGGTGGGGCTTTCAGGGCAAGAGGCCCAACGACTTGATGCTCTGAATAAAGAATTCCGTGAGACCAGAAGGCAAGCACGAGAATTGGCAAATCAGACCAGAGATGTTTCATCTGTTTTAAACAAACTGTCTACCGCCCCCATCAAAGCCATAAAGGATGCCATCCGTGCCACCGAAGCATCCATGCAAAAGCTAGATCGTAGTACGGCTAAATACGCTGAAAGGAAAAAACAATTAGCTCTCCTGCGTGGAGAACTCGCAAGGATCAATGAAGAAGGCGGAAAAAATATTAAGGTCTTCAACCAAATAGCCCAGACTGCCAAACGTCTTGCATCATACGTACTGGTGTATGCTGGGTTTAATGAACTTGTGGCAGGTATGAGGAAGGTGTACGAGATGAACGTAGCTCTTTCCGACCAGCTTTCCGATATTGAGAAGACGACCGGAATCGCCGGGCAGGAACTTGCCGAACTTTCGAACGATATCAACCGGATAGATACCCGTACTTCTGTAGAAGAACTGAATAAACTTGCAGTTGCTGCTGGTAAGATTGGTATCAAAGGTAAAGATAATGTATTGGCGTTTGTCGATGCCGGAAATAAGATCAATGTCGCCCTGGGCGAAGACTTGGGAGAAGATGCGATCAAAAATATAGCGAAACTGAATGATGTACTGGGTATCACGGAAAAATTAGGTGTGGAGAAAGCCCTGTTGTCAACCGGTTCAGCCATCAATGAGTTGGGACAGAACAGTACGGCGAGTGAAGCTTACCTGGTGGATTTTGCCCAACGATTGGGTGGTATCGCTAACCAAGCTAAGATTTCGATGCCACAGATACTTGCATTGGCATCTGCGTCTGATCAGTTAGGACAAAATGTCGAAGTATCGGCTACTGCCATGAATAAGGTAATCACGACCCTTGTTTCCAAGACCGGACAAGTGGCGAAGGCGATAGGCATAAGCCAGAAGGAGTTGCAAGACGCTCTGGATGTGAGTACATGGGAGGGCTTGATGTTGGTATTGGAAAAACTGTCAGGCAAAGGAGGGTTGGCTGCTATCGCTCCACTCATGGGCGACCTAGGATCGGATGGTGCACGACTGACAGCCGTTATCGCATCCCTCTCTTCCAATACGGAGGTATTAAAGCGCGAAGTGGAACTGTCTAACAAGGCTTTCACCGAGGCAACATCCATCGAAGCCGAATATGAGAAAAAGAACAATAACTTAGCTGGGACAATCGAGAAGATAGGCAAGAATATCCGCCGATGGTTTCTTGGTAGCGGTATAGTGGATTGGATGCAGGGTGTAGCTTCGGGAATAGAACGGTTGACGCGCGGGGTGGGTTCTGCCGAAGAAAAGTTCGATGATTCTGTAAAGACCGTCCGAGATTTGACCCGTAACATATCCCCGCTGCTTGACGAATATGACAAGCTGAAGGACAGTACGGCTGCCGATGAACAGCAGCGCTTGAAGGAAATCATGCAACAAATAGGGGCAGCTATTCCGCAGGCTGTCACCGAAATGGATAAGTATGGAAATGTACTCTCTGTCAATACAGATAGGGCGCGGGCATTTATCGAATCGCAAAAACTTATCATGCAGCAGAATAACAAGACGCTGATCACGGAAACGGAGAAAGAGATAAAGCAGCTTGAAAAGCAATACAAAAAAGTTTCCGATATAGTGAAACAGGCTGGCGAAAAAGGTTCTTTTACCGAATTCAGCACTATTCAAACATCCACTTTTGGAACATCGCAAACAATTGCATCTGAAATAACAGACCCGAAACGCATTGCCGAAGCTCAGGCGCAAATGAAGGAACTGAATGCAGAACTGGAACGACAACGAGGTATCCTGTCCGAATTGACAGGTAACTATCTGGATGCTGACCTCGAAAAGCTGAAAAAGATACAGGAAAAGCAGAAAGAAGTAGTAGAAGGCAATGCCGGTACCCCCACAGAAACCGACGAAGAGCGTAAAAAACGCTTGCAAGCTTCCCTTGCTGCTGTAGATACCTATGTAAATCAGGAGAAGACCAAGCTGATACAGGCCCGTGTGAACCGCGATAAGTTCCGTGACGAAGAGATTGCCACCGAACAGAAATACAACGAGATGCTGGAAAAAATCGAATTTGAGGGGTTGGAAAAGAAATTGGCTGTCTCTGGGCTGGACAAAGAAAAGCGTGTCGAGATAGAGCAGCGTTTCTATGATCTGAAATTGCGTCTGTTCAATAAGTCCGAATCGGACACAAAAGCATATTTGGACAAGTTGGATAAGTTGTATGACGATTTTGATTTGAAAGGTGTAAGCCGCGATCAGCGTGAACTGATTCGGATTCAGCAAAAATATAATGATGCCTCCCTGTTATTGGATGACGCTTTGAAAAAACAATTCATCTCGCAAGAAGAATATGAAAATCAAATCGAGATGCTTCGGCAAAAAGGACAAGAGGCAGAAGCAAACTATTATAAGGATAAAGGAGCCAAAGATGCCGCCGATCAAATAAAAAAATTGAACCAGCTACAAGCAGAAGCCGAACTGGCAGCCTCTGAAAGCCGCCTGAACGGTATTTATACTGAACAAGAGTATAAGGCTCGATTATTAGAAATAGAAATTGAATACCAGAACAAGCGACTTGAAGTTAGTGGATTAACGGAGGATCAAATAACCCAACTGAAACAGAATAATGCTGATAGGCAGATTGCCTTATTGGATGCAGCAAGCCGTAAACAGGAACAGATCCAAAACCGGTATAACGAAATTGTTAAGGGATCTTTATCGAGCTTAGGAGATGCTTTCGGTGGATTATTTAGCGGGGGTGAAGATGCGATGCGGGCATTCGGTGAATCTATGATCGATATCACATTCAATGTCTTGGAACAATTGGTCAATATTTGGACGGCAGAAATGGCTGCTTCAGCAGTGAAAGCAACCTTTAAGGCCACATCCGAATCGTATGCAACTCCTGATTCCGTGTTAACTTTCGGAGCATCCGGTGCAGCAAGAGCTGCGGTTATGGCTGGACTTATATCTGCTGCCCTTTCCGTAGCCAAAGCGGCTATTAAGTCTGCTATTAAAGGTGGTAGCGAAAAATCCTCTTCCTCCGGTGGAACCGGCCAGCGTGTTGTCAAAACCGGCGTTTTTTCTGTTGGAGGCTATTCCGGTGACGGTGGCGTGTATGAAGTGAAGGGCTTTGTACACGGTGGCGAATACATCGTACCCAAATGGATGATGGAGAACCCTGCCATTTTCAACACGGTACAAACGCTTGAATATATCCGGCAGAGCAAGTCGAAGGCGAATCCGCTCCCCCGGCAAGGATATGCCGAAGGTGGCGGTGTGGGAACTTCGATTCCGATTGTCACTCCGTCTGTAGATCCGGAAATGAAAGCGATCATGAAGAGTACGAACGACCTACTTGCGTATCTGAAGACAAATGGTGTATTCACTCGGTTTAATATCAGCCATTTCAACGAGGAAAACAACCGGCTGCAAGCATCCATCAAACGAGGGAGCCGGAAATAACAGACAAAAATGATATCGATATGCACATATACATTGACGACAACAGCAACCCACTAAAAGAATTTCAGTTACCGGCCGACTTCCATCCCGAACTGAGCCGCACGAACCCTTTCTTAACTGATGAAGGTAGCCAGAGTGTGCCTCTGACGTTACCGGCTAGTGAACATAATATGAAACTGATTGGATGGCAACATCGTGGTGTATCCACTAAACGCCCTATGCGTAAAACTCCGGCCATTCTCTCTGATAAATCCATTTGGAATAAAGGGACACTTTTTATCAATACTGCTGATTCTAAGAACGGAATAGATTGTACATTTTATTATAATGAAGGGCGCTTATATGAAAAAATCAAAGATCATAAGATGAAAGATGTTAATTGGCCAGTCATGCAGGGAGCGGGAGAAGATGCCGAGACAAAAGCTCGATACTGGATGGATCATTTTATTGATATTATGGGAAATAAGAATAATTTGAATCCGGATTATTACATATTCAGTGTAGTAACCGATTATGATTTTATTATATATAAGGAGGAAAGTTTGAATTTTACAACGAACATGCAAAAACTGATCTTAAATCAGACTGCATCATATGAAGAATCGATATCTTTTTCTGCATGGAACAAAAGAACTTATTATAGCGGATTCGATAAAGAGGCCACAAAATTTACTGTGCCTGTCGGGTATGGGGTAACTCCATTTCTTAGAGTTGGATTCGTGTTGAGACATTTGCTTGCCTATTTCGGTTATACGCTTGTTTCTAATGTTTTTGATATGGATACATCATTAAAACGGCTATGTTTATTGAATAATACGGCGGATGCTATTGTTTCTGGAGTTTTGGATTACAGTCAATTATTGCCGAATGATTTGACAGTTGAAGATTTTATCGAATTAATGAGAAAAAAATTTGCAATAGAATTTTTAGAACACGGAAATGAAATTGAAATTGTGAGTTGGAATAATGTATTAGATAAAACCCCGGATCAAGATATTTCACAATACATTAGGAATATCAATACATGGGAACCTCAAGATCCTATGTCAATCTCAATAGTGTATACCCCCGTTCAATCACTTCCAGAATCGGTGTATGAAAATTACACACTGAAACATGAACCAGTGGCAAATATTGAGATTGAAGATCTTGGAACATCCGATAAAATACCGTTTTCAGAAGCTGCTATCCTTTATTATTTTGGTCATCCACAGGTGAAAATTACTTGGACTTTGACTTTCCCCTTTATAGGGGGAGTTGCGCATAAAAACACAGAACTTATTCTTTCGGGAGAGTTGAATCCGCAGGAAGAACAAGACAGTAATTTGGATATAATAATGTGCTTTTCTACTCCTGGTATTCAAACGATAAAGATGCCTAATTCTATTGAAGGAACGAGCCCTGATCCGGGAAAAGGATATCAAATATTAAGCGATTATTACTCTTATTACGCCGGGACTATATGGTCATATAACGAATTGGGTGAAAAATGGGGAAATCTATCTTTGGTCGCAAACGAAATCCCCGTAGAATCCAATTTTAATCCAATCAAAAGAGCAACTGACAATATCTATAATCAGTTTTACCAAAAGAGGGACAATATGCTATTACATGCCAATCAGCATATAGTCTGTGACGCTTTTATGCCTGTATATGTAATAACCAATATGAATATAGCCTATCCTAAGATCATTGCCGGTCAGAAAGTACTTATAGAACGTATAGACTATGTTATGGGGCGTCCGGACCTGTGTAAGATAACATCCAGGACTTTGCATCAATATTCGGATTGACAAATATGTTTTGTCCTTTCCCTATGTGATATTAACATATAACTTTCCACAAAAACAAAGTGTATGAGACCATTTGAAAGAAAAAAACAACCCTATCGAAGAAATTCAGATCCAGAAGACGGAGTGCAAACAGGGAGCGAATCGGACAAGCCGGCTGACGATCCGCTGGTACGGGCATTCGTGCGGGATTATGTGCCGGCCATGAATCAGGAAGATCCGGAAACAATTAACATGACGCTAAATGACCTTCGGCATACGTTTAATGCATTCCAGTCTCCAACAGGTTTTGATCCGTTAAAAAAGATTTTGAATCAGTTGGACCAAAACGGGTTTCAGATTCAAACGCGAAACTTTAAGGATGAGTTTGTATTGCCGGTGCGTAGATCTACACTCCTGCGAAATACAGGGGTTAGAAACCTTCCGTTGCCGGAAAACAATTAAAATAAATGACAATGACACCAGTAATCCATATCAAGCAAGTAATAGCCGAGCTGGAGCGTAAGGACGATTCCGGCAAGGCAATCCCTTTTTCCGGCCGCGTACTGAAAAAGGACGGGGCTGTTGCCCTTTTTGAAAACGCCATATGCACCAGTACTTATCACAATGGTACAGCTAATATTTACACGCCTGTCAGCCAGGAAACGCGAAAGATTCGTCTGTTGCATTTTATTGAGTTTAATGGGAAGGAGGTCGTGATATGAGTCGCACGGTAGCTGATAATGTAATGGGCATGAAAGGGATTCGCGTGGTCGAATTGAATATGGGTGATGAAAGAATATCCGCCCTTGTTACCAATTTCCCAAAAGACGACGGGAGCAATTTCTTCGTTTCCGGCGAGACTGCGCAACAGGTGCGTTCGGACAACAAGGCGGACGCTAATAAACTTTATGTCCAATGGGGAGCGGATAACCAATTACCGCAAAATATAATTTTCAGGGCAAACGAAAGTCCGTATGTGGCTCCGTCGTTAAACCATCTGATTAAAAGCACATTTTCGGCCGGCATCAAGATTACTTACACGTATCCCATCTACCGGAACGGCAGGATAGAGGAAGAAGAGATAGACTACCGACATGCTGGCGTATGGATCCGACAACGGATCAACGAGTTGAACAACGAAATGGAAAATGCCGGAGTGGAAAGTGGATTTGTTAGTCCGGGTACGAAACGCAAACCGGTAGACCGGTCCGAGGAAATCAAAGAATTAGAATTGGATTATCAGCGCTGGAAAATGACAAACGATTTTTTGTTGCGGTTTGAAGAGGATTGTAACCTGACTCATTGGTTATATGAACAAGCCTCTGATGCGAATTACTTCTGGAACTGGTATCCAGTGTTGGAGCTGAACGTAGGTGAGCCAGACAAGGAATGGAAACCGATGGTGCGCCGTCTTTCTTTTTTAGATACGACTTGTACTCGGAAAGGAATAAAGGATCAATATGGTAAAATTAATTATTGCGTTTATAGCAATTCATTTGCTCAAGATAGTAATGTTATAAAGCCTGACCATCCTGATGACAGTCTCCGACAAATCGTAATAAACGCACTTGACCCGGAACGTGCTGTTGCTGATTTACGTGAGAAAGTGAAAGCACAGCAAAATGTCAAGCAAATCAAAAATAGGACGACCCGCTATGTTATCCCCATGTGTATACCTACACCTGGCAAATTTTATTACAGTTTTCCATCTTGGTGGACAATCTTCAAAAGCCAGATATTCTCATATATGTTAGCCATGTTTTCCCGTCGTGCGACCATGATGGAGAATAGCTCCATGTTCAAGTATATCATCCATATCGATGAAGAATATATCCAATATGAACAAACACGTCGGAATGCCCAGACGGACGATGATAGGGAAAAAGTCTTTAATGATCTGATGGACGATATATCCAGCTTCATTAAAGACCCAAAGAACAACGGAAAAACGTTGATTTCCATTTCGAAGACCATAAACGGTCAAAAAGTAAAATGGGTGGAGATAGAACTGATCGAAAATCCGATGAAAGGTAGTGATGTAAAGGAAGACATTGCAGAGATTGCCAATGTGATGCTTTTCGCGATGGGTATCCATCCGCAAACAGTAGGAGCTATACCAGGCAAAGACAAAATGGCGAGCGGTACTGAAGCGCGAGAACTGAATACGCTTCAGCAATTATATCTGTTCGGAATGAAAAAAATGATCCTTTATCCATTGGAGGTAATGAAAGCTTTCAACGAACTTGATCCGCATCTAAAGTTCGATATTCCCGTCCATGTCTTGACAACGCTGGACAAGAACAAGCAGGGAGTGGAAGAAATGAAGAATTGATTATAGAAGGAAATGATCAATTGGTTGCATTGGTATTTTTTTATGAACGATAGAGGATTATGCTTATACATCTAAAGACAGTTGCTAACACTACTCGGATACACAATTCAGAAAGATGCATCACTTAATGTAGCAATCGTATAAATTATACCAAATTTTATGATTCCCTGCGCTCTCCATTAGGTTGCGCAGGGTGTTTTTGTCCTTAATGATAGTGGGAGAAAAGAAGTAAATTCGCTGGAAGTAATTCAAATCTAGAGTATATGTTAGTAACGAACACATCCGAAATCAACCAATGGTTCCCGAACACTTCGTTTATAGAAGATGAAACGCCTAATATCCAACCTTATCTGAATGCGGCCGAACGGACCCATCTGTTGCCGATATTGGGGCAACCGTTGTACCGGTTCCTTCTTGCCGAATATAAGACGGATGGAGAATATATAAACGAACATACGCCGGATTTGTTGGAGCGTTCACAAGCGGTCGTTATCCTGTTCGGAATCTATGGTGCGATCCCGGCACTGAATGTTACTATTAATACCTCAGGGGGATTGACTGTCGGATCTTCGTCTAACATGACCCCTGCGAGTAAAGATCGTTCCGACAAACTGATAGAGGCAACCTTTACACATGCCAACGATGCAGTGGAGCAACTCCTACTTTATCTAGAAGACAACAGTATCCATTTCACAGATGAGACCGATAATGAGCTTTGGAAACAAAGCGACAGCTATTGGTGTAAAACCGGCTGCCTGATCTTCACAGCACGTGAGTTTAACGAGATTGTAAATATCAACAACAGCCGTATTTTGTTTAACCGTATATATCCAGCCCTGCGTCTTATAGAGCGGACGAAACTGCGTCCGGCATTCGGAACATTGGTAATCGCACAATTAATAACCCGTAAGATGGAAAAGAAACTGACAGAAACAGACAAGGATCTTTTAGAACATATGCAGACCGCACTTGCCTTGCTCACCATTCCCCAAAGCGAGGAACTGAGTAAGCCGGACAGTATACATGGCTATAAGCCGAACGAATGCAAAATGTTGGCCGAAAATGAAATAGCGCTTGCCAAATCCATCTTACGTGCTAACCCTTCCGAGTATCCGAATTATTATGAAAATGTTCCGGGATATGGTCTGGTTGAACGATGGAAAAACGATAGTTCGAAGCCGGTATTCGTAATGGGAGGAGGCAATAGACGGTAGTTTTTGTCCTTTTGATATCTAAAGCTATAAGCTATGTTTGTATATAAGAGAAGCAACAAACAGCATGAATAGATTTCTTCAAATATTGATTTCGGCAACAAGTGCATTAGCTGATGTTTACGGATGGACAAAGGTTTTTCTGATCGTATCTTTTACATCGATTGCTAATTTTTACGCGCCAATATTCAATTTTTTATATGTCATTGCCGTATGGGCTACTATTGACATAGTTGCCGGTGTCCTTGCCGATCATGGACGTTGGATAAAGCGGAAATTCCGCCGCGCTTTCACTTTGCTAATTATCTATTTCACGATTATATTGTTGGCCTATTGGACCGGCATTATGATGCAGGAATCGAAAGAGTCCATCTTGACCTTTTCCTCCTGGATATCGTGGGTGATGATCTATTATTATGTAGGGAACACTCTTAGAAATTTGAATATACGGTTTCCGGATTCCAAAACGATCGCTTTTCTCTATTGGGTGGTGACCGTTAAATTCATTAGTAAAATCAGTTTTTTGGAAGACTTCTATAATTCAAAACAAAATAAAAACATGAACCCATGACACCAAAAGAATTTGTAGCCTGGATATATCCGGCAGCCGAGCGCCTTGGCGAAATATCTCCTTTGTTTGTAACAGCCCAGGCTGCTCTTGAAAGTGGTTGGGGGAAATCTGCAATAGGTAATAACCTGTTCGGAATCACGAAAGGGAGCAGTTGGAACGGTCCGGTAGAATTGGTAACGACTACGGAGTATTTTAATCGGTCGGATGTCTCTTTTCGGCAGCCGGAAAAAGTCCTATCTGTAACGGATCTTGGTAACGGTCGTTACAAATACAAGGTCAAACGTCTTTTTCGGCAGTACGATACAGTAGACGATTGCCTACGTGATTACCTTGCCATCTTAAAGAAACCTGGATATGCCGATGCTTGGCCATATCGCCTAGACCCTGACAAGTTTGTGGAAAAGATACAGGATGCGGTTGGTAGCCGCTATGCCACTTCTCCAAATTATGTCAAGACCATGAGACAGATGTTCATGTCTGTCAAAAAATATCTTGACGTATGAAGAGAAAATTATTATTGTATGTGTGTCTTGCCCTTTGGCTGGTAGGGTGTCGTACGCAAACTGTTTATGTACCGGTTGAAAGTCGATCGGAACAGAGAGATTCCACTATTGTGCGTGATTCGGTCGCTATAAAGGAAAAAGTATCATATCGCGATTCGACAGTTATTAAAGATTCAACTGTTATAGTGATGGATGTACAAGGGAATGTAACTCGGATGGAACTGTATAGGGAAAGAAACCGGTATCGAGAGTTATATCAAGAAAAGTCAGAATTGCAGGCTAAATATGATTCGCTACTATCGGTTAAGAATAAAGAGATACAAGTCCCTTATCCTGTAGAAAAAAAATTGACCCGTTGGCAGCAGATAAAGATGGATGCCGGTGGATATGCCATAAGCCTTTTGACCGTTGCCGGTATAATAGGGTTGTCGTACTGTGTGCGAGGGCTGATAAGGCGAAAAAGATAAGGGTTCCGGAAAGGAACTCTTATCATGAAATAAATCTTTGGGAGGCGGATTAAAAATAGCCTTCCCTTTTTCCCCGTCCTTCACCACCACGATCGGAGAGGGGGAACAAAACACACGCGGATGTTTTCGGGAAGGCTACCTTTATACAACATACGGGTGTGCTTTTTGTTTCGCTAACCCTTAATATTATCAGAATGAAAGTCAGTGAAGATGTCTACAAGACAGTGGTGGTGGTTGTTTGCGGTGCCTGCTCGATCGATCCGGTCATGATGTTCAGCAGCAACAAGGAAAGATATGTGGACGCACGCGGCCTGCTGATCGTCGTCCTGGTCGAATACAAGTTTAGCGAAAGCCTCATTTCCGGCCTCACGGGGCTTACACAGCAAGCCGTTAACCGCCTGAAGAACCTCTATCCCGACCGCATCAAACGCCATTACCTGCTTTTCCATACCCTACAACAAATCCACAGCGAACTATCCACAACCTTACCACGGGATAATTCCGGTACAAGGAACTTATGAGGTACTTCGTGGTGTCCGGGTTACCCGGATATAACACATAAATTTCATATCAGTATGGAAGCGGAAAAAATAATCAAAGAGAAAGAGATTGTCCACGAAGAAGGCAAGAAGCATGCGACCGACAACAGCGCACGCGCGTTGGGTATCGTCGGAACGGTGCTCGGAGGCGTGGCTGTAGCCCGTCTTTGGGGCGGTCGTGGCGGCGGACTGTTCGGCGGCGGGAACTGGGGCGGCGGTATGCCCGAAAACGTGAACATCAACACGATGGCCAGTGGTACTGGCTATGGTACCGGTGCTCCGACTGCATTCATGGCTTGGGAAAAGAGCTGTGAAGACGCAATCGCCCTGACGAATGCCATGTGGGGGCTGAAGGTGTCGGGCATGCAGGCTGATTACGACCATCGTAATACGGACGTAGCTGAGAAGTTCCAGCTTTACCAGTCTCAGGTAAACGGTGACTTCGGCAATTACAAGGCTATCCGTGACCTGAACGACTACCAGACGGAGAAGCTGAACAACGCAGCATTCGGCTTGTACAAGAGCCAGGTAGACGGTTTCGCGGCATTGAACGCACGCATCTGCCATCTGGAAAAAGAGGTTGCCGTAGGGGCTGCCATCCGTCCGTACCAGGACAAGCTGATCCAGTGCGAGATCGACCGGGCATTCACTGCTTCTGTCAACTACACGAACCGTTTGGATTGCCGCAATATCAAGGGTGAGCTGGTTCTTCCTAACACTCCGGTTGTTTCCGGTTATGGAAGCTATCGCAATTGCGGATGCGGGTTTCCCAATGCAAGCACGTCCGGCGAAGCTGTATGACAGCATAAAACCTGCCAAGGCTAAGCCCCGGCACAAAAAGAAAAGTTAGTGGCAGCCCTTCGGGGCTTGCCGCTTTCTTCCATATAATCACCACTAACAAAAAAATTATGGCAAACAATGTATTCATAGGCAATGCCGACCCGCTGTTAGGACAACCGGCTTATGCCGCCGACAATGAAATGGAGGCCTACGAAAGGCAGCTTCAGAACACCCTGCAACAAATAAGGATGCAAAGACAGAATCTCGGCACCAGGCAGAGCCAGAGCCAAAGCCCAGTATGGGATGAAATAGACAAGTTTGTGGAAGAATTGTCGGATGTGGAAGTAGAAGCCCTGAACAGCAGTCCGGAATACCAAGAGGCACAGAACAAGGTTGCTGCCATCATTAACCGCGAGAACATGAAGATGCTACGCCCGGTGGTCGAAGGGACTCCGGACGGTAAGGAAGCATTGGACAACCTGCTTTCGATGGCAAAAAAAATAAAGAAATCTGCATCTGAAGAAGCGAACAGGAATGCCTCACTGATGAATGAATATATGACGCAGTATTCACATCTTACTTGGCAACAATTCATAGAGGCCAAACAAGGCAAACAGCCCAAACAACCTAAAAAATAAGACGTATGGAACTGAAAGCACAAGCACTATCATTGAAGACACAATTGGCAAACTCAATCGAGATATGGGCCAGCGGCAGAATAGATGCGTTCGCCTTATCAAACCCAGCTGTAAAGCCCGCAGCGAAGTATCTGAAGCGTGGTGTACATAATTTGATTGTCCAGCACGACCAGAAGATCATAGAGAAGGTGGAAGGAGCCATGCTCTTTCTTGCCGATGAAAACGGACACTATGATAAGGAGATGCTGTTTGACGATGCAATGGACTTCTTCAAAACAATGAAGCCTTATCCGTTTGACCTCGGGTTCATACAAGGCACATTCGGGAACGGAAGCATCCTGCTGGAACTACCCGACAACCTCCTAACGAACATGATGCTTGGAGGCGACAATGCCATCCGCATCACAGCTGCTGATTTCCAGGAACTGAAAGCTATATTCACCAAATAAGACAAACAAACAATGAATTACAAAGATTTGATAAAGGATTACCATGCAAAGGGCTTCGTATCTGAAAAACGGATGTGGGAAGCCGTGCAGGCAATAGACAGCGCGATGGCCTGCTTGAAAGAAAAATCGCCGGAAGTATATGACAGGTCGATGCGTGCCTTGCACGTCTCGTTTTGCGGTCCGCATTACAACGAGGCATTTGCCTGCGAGGACGTTTCCTGTCTTTTCCATAAGAACCGGAAGGGGGAAACCGTGAAAAGCGAGCACTGGAACATGGAGCAGGTATCGAACGCCGTCAAGGGCTATCCTATACCTGGAAACGCTACTCCCTACGACATATACGTCGTCCTTAATGCTCATTGGCACGACAAGGAAGTGAAATTCAGCGAATGGTTCCCTGAAGACCACGAGAAACGCATCATAGAAGATGCCATATCGTTCTACTTCAACGACCCGGATGCACCCGAAGGGAAAATATGGCTTTATATGGAAGCGATGAAGGGATAATAAAACAAATCTAAAAAGTACAGAAAATCCAAAGTTTTGGGCTTAAAGATTGATTTGACAAATAAACTGACTATATTTGTCAAATCTACTACCATATGTAGTAGGTTAACGTAATTATAGAATGCCTGGGCAGTGATGTTCGGGCATTCCTTTTTTATAAGAAATCAGAGTATTAGACTTACCTATTGTGTTAAATATTTCATTTCATCCAAATTTTATTGACATTTATATTCGTTTGTATTTAAAAAGAACCGCCCCGTGAAAGGCAGGGCGGTTGTGATAAGGCTATACGAGGCTAATGATACTAAGTTCTGCGCCAAACGAACGAAGGGCAGTTTGTATGCGTTCGACCGTTTTATGGCTTGGATTCCTGCGGCCTGTCATGTAGTGGCTCAATTGACCTTGCGAAACTCCTGTGATTCGTTCGAGACCGGCAAGCGAAAGACGTTTGCTGTAATACGACAGGAAGGAGGTAACATCGTAACAGAAATAAAAATCCAGATCTTCAAGAGCTTCCCCGTCTGCTTTGTATTCATTAACCTCATTCTAAAAATGAATGGGGTTATCAATTGATAGTAGAACCGGGATATGGTTTTGAAGAAACGCCAGAGTTCTACGAGAGGGAGGAATTACAAAGAATGTCTATCGCAAATGAGTTTTGATCTGAAAAAAATTAACCGTTTGGATTTTAAAGGATTATTTCCAAAAAGGTAATTCTAATTTTCCATTAGCGCAAAACCAAACAATTATTATCAATGTCGATATTGCCGACGAAATAAGAAACACAAGTAATTTTTCGAATAAATACTCAAATAAATCTCTTTTCATAACTTTTTGTTTTTCACAAATATACGGATAACCACACTGATAATCAGTAAAAAATAAAACGATTTTATTGCACAACTCAAATTTAATCCCCATATTTGTAGTGTCCTATTTCGAAGAAGGCGGGTGACCGCCGAGCATCTTTATGTCGGCTTTTTTTGTGCCCATGCATATATATTTATGATATAACGGTTTCGTACCCCCTTGATACGGCTTAATGGCCGTAACTGCCTTCTTCGGCGTAGGACAAAGGGACAGGCGAAACCGTTTTTTTTCGCCATTCGAAAACAATGTTAATTATGTCCAAACGAAGAAACATTTGTTTGTCGGTAAATAACAGTACCCTACAAACAACGTTATCCCACGAAACGGGAATTTTTTCTTGGCAAGCCGTTCTTGCCGTAGTACTGAAGCTGAAGAATCGTCTTCCTGAACCCTGGCAAGACGTGATCCCTGTAGAAAACGTGGACGACCTAAAGACGGCCGTCAAATTAGTAGCCGTTCTGACTGCCTCTTTTGCCTTGGCCGGCATCTACGACATGCTTTTATTACAGGAAGGAGGTGCCTTATGAAACCCTTCCAGTCCAAACGATCCAGCGAATGGTCTGACCGCTATAACGCGATCGATATTCTCGATATTATCAAGAAAGGCTACCCTACCGACGAACGCGAAAAAGCCCGGTTGACGGACGAAGAACGCTGCGGTATCAACCACGTAAACCGCAAACTGCGCGAAATCTTCAGCTCCGGAGCAAAGGCGATCCACATGGCAGCCTACGTTATCAGCAGCATCGAAGATATGGCACATAAGAACAAGGATATCGGCTACCTGCTGGCTTCCCTCCCTGGCGATAAAAGCCCGTCAGCTGCGATATCCGAACTCGGCATGATGTTGGCCGAGCTGAATGAGCATGTTATCGACCGCATCGAAGCGGCAATGTTATGCACCCCGGAACTATTTAATAAGGAATATCTGAACGAACCGCTCCAGGAATACGTGGAAACGTTTGAATAACGATAGAAAGACTTTGGTTTTTTTTAATTTTTTTTTTACCGCCCTGCACCCGCCGTGAGGTTCGTGCAGGGCGTTTTTTTGTCCTATAAGAATGTAATCGAACGGATTACCTTAGCGTCATGAAAAAAACAAACAGAATAACAATCGAATTACCCTCTTTGCCCGACAGATGGGGTCTTATGACGCTTGATCAGTTCCGTGCGGTCGAAGAGATCAGGGGCAAATTTGCCAGCTCCGACGCTTACCTTGCCCATTGCTTTTTGGCATTGGAGGGGTTGAAGCCGTTACGATATGCCGAAAGGTGGCGTTCGGCATTGTCACTAATCCCATTTGCCGGACGCTTCATTGCTGAAACAGGCCGTCAGGTGGCAGACGTGCACGAGGGGGGCGCGGGGGGAGACGGCCCGTTGATCATCTGGACGCAATGCTACCGTTTCAAAGGCTTCTGGAACGCACTTACCGGAAGGCGCTTTTTCATGGAAGACCAGGAAGTTCTTTATTTCCAAAAAAAATTGGAGTTCCTTGCCAAGCCGGAAAAGATATACCTGTCAACGAACCCGGTCGCCCGGAAAAAGGTCGGCTTACGTACTTACCGGAGCTATTTCACCAACCTCTCCGACATGCCCTGGTTTCACTACCGTCTGTGCTGCATGCACATCCAGAACTATATGTCCACGCGGCAGGACAGCCACCTGGACAAATTCCTCTCTACGCTCTACGTCCCCGAAGGGCGCACAAGCAGCCTGATCAACCGGATCACCGGCCAGACCCATCCGGACGGATTTTCCAAACATTTCTCTCCGTTGGAAATAAACCTGATATTGATCTTCTGGAACAGCACCCAGCAATATTTCAGGAATTGTTTCAAACATCTGTTCAACGGCAAAGTCAAGCAGAAGACACGCGACTTTATGAAAGAGGAGGCCGAAATAACGGTATTTCTCAGCAAGGAAATAGGGACAATCCCGGAAAAAACGCAGGACATCGAAGCCTTCTATGCTCTCCAATATTTAGAAGACAATGCCGTGCTCCAGGAGGAGAAAAAGAAGGAAATCGAAAAGATGAAAAGGATGCGATAAAAAAACGCAGGAAACCGCGGGAAACCTAAACAATACAGGGTTTCCGGCGGTTATAATGATTAAGTATCAATCTGAAAAATAAACAAACATGGACGAAATCATGCCAAGAAAATTCACACAACCGGTATGCAGCGAAAACGAGCAAAGGGGAATAGAATACGTATCAAACCGATTCAACGATTTATATGACAAGACATTGAAAGGGCTTTCGGCGGCAACGCGGATCGCTGCCTTGTGCTACAACTCGCCTGAGCTAAAAAAAATGGCCACCTTCGACGAATACGGCGAGAGATGGATGGAAGACATATCGGCGGCTTTATGCGCATTGTCGAACTTCGACAGCAACATCCGGCAACGGATCATCTACTCGATCCACAAGGCGCATGAAGCCTACGACATTCAGGATATAGGGTGTCGGATGGAAGATCTTGAAGAGTAAAAAGGAGAGAAAGGCTGCAAAGGGATATTTTGCAGCCTTTTTCATATCGTATCTATTCGTATGAAGAAGCGTAAGCCGATTTTTCGGAATGGTCGAACGGTTTCCGTTCCCCTAACTTAGGCAGGAACTGTGAGGACAAACGGACGGCTTCCTCCTGTGGCGCATGGGTGTATTTCTGTAACATATCCAGTTCCAAGTGGCCGGTCATCTTGACAATTAGGTAATCAGGCACACCACTCTCTTTCAATACCATGATACCGGTATCCCTGTAACTGTAAAGCTGGTAAATATCCGGCAGGTTGATAGCTTTTCTCATTTTCGTCCAACGTTTGTCCAGATCCCTTGTTTCCTTCTTCTTCATGCCCGGCATAAGAGATGTGGAAATGAGATAAAAATCAGGATTGCAATCCATAATCCGCAATTCTTCGATGATCCGCACCGTATCCGGTGTCAAAGTAGCCCACCGCGCATGTGCGTTCTTCGCGTTTTGCCCCGGGATGAAAATGGCGGACTTATCCGGATGGATGTCCTTTATCTGGATACGGCATATTTCGGCAGGCCGGATGAAAGAGCTGTACACCAACATGCAGACAAGTACCATACGGGGGTCGCGGGAATAGAAGTAATCCATGATCCTTTTGTCCCATTCCAGCGGGATCACCTCCCGTTTTTTTTGTTCTTCCTTCTTCTTGGGAATCTTTTCAAAAGGATTCTTTTCGCAATACCCTTTCTGGATGAACCAGTTGAACAACCCTCTTAAAAAAGTCAGGAAATTATTGTAGGTGACAGCCGACTTTCCTTGTTCCACATACTGCCAGGTCAGATAATCGTCCCCGTTGATCGCCGAAAACGACTTCACGAACGTTGACTCAAGCTTATGCGCTTTAAGCCAGGAAAGAAACATACGCACGTATGATTTATAGACGCGTTTGGTATCCGGCCTGATCTCCTTCAGCTTTTCCTTCAGGAACATATTCAGAGCGTCTTCCATCTTTGTGAACGACCGAAGACTCCCTTCCTTCATGAAAGGACTCCATCCGGAGGAAAGCTGCTTGTTCCGTTCCCGGCATATAGCCTTTGCCGCTTTACGCGCTTGGTCGTCCGAAGCGAACTTCTTTCTCATGCGTTGGAATTTCTCCCTGAACCGCTCATAGCTGAATGTTTCAGGATTGATCACTTGGTATTCGATCACCCACCCCGAAGCATACTCTTTCAATTGAGCCGGGATATAGGGTATGATCGGTTCGTCAAACCGATCGGTCGCATTCGTAATTTTTGGATTTTTTAAATTTTCAGGCATTTTTTTATTATGTGAAATCTGCCCATTTCTCAGCCTCTCCCACATAATCCGGAAAAAAACCAGTTCCGATTCAGTTCCGATTTGAAAAAATAAATTCCAACCGCCTGATTTTTAAACGGTTGGAATTGTGTCGCGGAAGCGGGGGGATTCGAACCCCCGGTACGGTAACCCGTACGTCAGTTTAGCAAACTGGTGGTTTCAGCCACTCACCCACACTTCCATGAGTTTCACGCCTCATTTCCTTTAATTGCGTTGCAAAGATACGCTTAAGTTTTTAAATATACAAAGTATTTGGCGTATTATTTTTAAGAAAAAAAGGCTTCTTCTTGCATACAGTTGGCAATCAGAAGATTTTAACTCTACAACAACGATAAAAATATTATCTGTAATAAAGATGGATTCCGGTAGTATTTTTTATTATCAAACAAAGCGATAGCCATCTCTCAGAGAATAAGAAACAAAAAAGGCCGCCTTTACAGACAGCCTTATGGGTGAAAAATGGGACTCGAACCCACGACCCTCGGAACCACAATCCGATGCTCTAACCAACTGAGCTATTCTCACCATGTTTATCTTATCAAGTGTTTATCTCTTTAAGACGGTGCAAAGATAGAGGTTTTATTTTAAACTGCAAATAATTCGGGCATTTTTTTATTCAAAAATATACTCTTCGACCTCCTTATTGTTACTTTTTAAAAACAAACGCGTATTATTTACATACTTAATTAATGCTGAATCGACTGAAAAAGAGGAATTTTGATTCTTTCCCGACCAAGAGGCCGCCGGAACCACCCGAATATCTTCTTTTCCTTGTTCATTCTTATAACGGGAAGAATAAATCAACGAATATTGTGCGGAAACAATATATCGGCGCAAACCCTTCCGGCCTAAAACGACTTTCACCATGACACCCCCATCGGTATGTTCCCGGCCCATGTTCGATATAAAATTACCCAATGAATAAACAACCAAACGGTCGGGAACTCCCTCCTTTCCCCTGCGAAACTCCATTGGCTGAACAACATGAGGGTGACTGCCTATGACCAGATCGACACCCTGCCGCATCAGCCAATCGGCCAATTCACGTTGTTCACGGGAAGGTATCCGTTCGTATTCCAATCCCCAATGCATATTAGCTATAATAAAATCCGGATTAAAGAGCTTGGCTTCGGCAATATCACCCTTCATTATCTCCTTATCGATATAATTGACGATTCGGGGTATATCGACTTTCAAACCGTTGGTACCATAGGTATAGTTGAGCATGATGATACGAAAATCCTTCTTACGAAGCAACATCGGATATGTGCGGTGACGGTGATCACAGTCAAGAAAGGTTCCGGTATGACGGATTCCGAGAGAATCCAGTGCTTGGATGGTACGGACAAGTCCGCGAGTCCGCCTATCTAAACAATGATTATTGGCTAACAAGAAAAAGTCGAAGCCTGCTTTTTGCAAAGCCAAAGCGAAGTTTTCCGGAGCGCTGAAAGCCGGATAACCACTATATGGCTCCCCTCCTAACGGGACTTCGAAGTTCACAACTGCAATATCGACAGCTTTCACCTCTCTCTCGATATTGGCAAAATAGCTATCCAAATCAAAAAAATCTCCCCTCCGAGTATTGTCAAGTTGTTTCTGGTGCATCATGGCATCACCGGCAAACAAAATTGTCAGCGAATCCTGAGCAGATAAAGACAGAAAGCTCAAAAGACAAAACCCGGAGAGGAGGATTTTCATTTATAAATCTCTTTCTTTCCGGCTAAAAGCGTATTACGCATCAAAGAAATAATCGTCATCGGACCTACACCACCCGGAACCGGCGTGATATAAGAACACTTAGGAGCGACCTCGTCAAACTTAACATCGCCAGTCAACTTAAAGCCGCTTTTGCGAGTCGCATCCGGCACACGTGTCGTTCCCACATCCACGATCACAGCCCCTTCTTTTACCATATCGCCTTTCAGGAATTCGGGGACACCCAATGCCACAATAATAATGTCGGCACTCAAGCACATTTCCTTCAGGTTCTCGGAACGACTGTGGCAAACAGTAACCGTACAATCGCCCGGATAGGCTTTCTGCATCATCAAAGTAGCCATCGGTTTGCCCACGATATTACTACGCCCCAGCACCACGCAATGTTTACCGCGAGTAGGAATCTCGTAACGCCTCAACAGCTCCAAGATGCCAGCCGGAGTTGCCGACACGAAACAAGGGAGACCGATAGACATACGACCCACATTGATCGGATGGAAACCATCTACATCCTTACGATAGTCGATCGCTTCGATAATCTTCTGTTCTGAGATATGTTTCGGAAGCGGGAGCTGTACGATGAAACCATCCACGTCCGGATCGTTGTTCAGTTCGTCCACTTTATGAAGAAGCTCTTCTTCAGTAACATCAGCTTCATAACGGATCAGAGATGATTTGAAACCGATCTCATTACATGTCTTCACTTTACTTGCGACATACGTTTCACTTCCACCATCATGACCGACCAATATGGCAGCCAAATGAGGGATTTTTCCACCGGCAGCCTTGATGCGGGCCACTTCTTCCGCCATCTCCTGCTTCATCTGAGCTGAAACGGCTTTTCCGTCCAATAGCTTGTACTGCTGTTCTTCCATACTCTATTATCTTTTCGGGTTTATCTTCTGAATGAAGGGAATTTCTTACTTCCCGGCTTGGCAGCCGTCAACATACGCATCATCTTGCGAGTTTCGTCGAATTGCTTGATCAGCTTATTCACTTCCTGGATCGTCGTACCGCTACCTTTGGCGATGCGCTGGCGACGCGAACCGTTTAAAATTGCCGGATTCGTACGTTCTTCGGGCGTCATGGAGTAGATGATTGCTTCGATGCTCTTGAAAGCATTGTCGTCGATATCCACATCTTTCAATGCCTTACCTACGCCCGGAATCATGGAGGCCAGTTCTTTCAGATTACCCATCTTCTTAATCTGCTGAATCTGAGAGATGAAGTCGTTGAAGTCGAACTGGTTCTTGGCTATCTTCTTCTGCAAGCGTTTGGCTTCTTCTTCGTCATACTGTTCTTGCGCACGTTCCACCAAAGAAACGATATCACCCATACCGAGGATACGGTCTGCCATACGTTCAGGATGGAAGATATCCAAAGCATCCATCTTTTCGCCCGTTCCGACGAACTTGATCGGTTTGTCGACCACCGTTCGGATAGAAAGAGCGGCACCACCGCGAGTATCACCATCCAACTTAGTCAATACCACACCGTCAAAATCGAGGCGTTCGTTGAATTCTTTCGCCGTATTGACTGCATCCTGTCCGGTCATGGAATCAACCACAAACAAGGTTTCATCCGGTTGGATAGCACTCTTGATCGCAGCGATCTCTTTCATCATCTGCTCATCGATAGCCAAACGGCCGGCAGTATCGACAATCACAACATCATTACCTTTCGCACGTGCTTCGCGGATCGCATTCATCGCGATCTCCACCGGATTCTTGTTTTCCAGTTCCATATAGACAGGCACTCCGACCTGTTCACCGACTACGCGCAACTGCTCGATAGCTGCCGGACGATACACGTCACAAGCTGCCAACAGCGGCTTTTTATTTTTCTTAGTCTTCAGCAAATTTGCCAACTTACCTGAAAAAGTCGTTTTACCGGAACCTTGCAAACCGGACATCAGGATGATTGCCGGACTACCCTTCAAATCCAGATCGGTTGCCGTCCCTCCCATCAGGTCTGCCAACTCATCATGTACGATCTTGACCATTAACTGACTGGGCTTAACGGATGTAAGCACATTCTGTCCTAATGCTTTCGCCTTTACCGTATCGGTAAAACCTTTGGCTACTTTATAGTTTACGTCGGCGTCAAGTAATGCTTTACGCACATCTTTCAATGTTTCAGCCACATTGATTTCCGTGATCTTACCTTCACCTTTCAACAGTTTAAACGATCTGTCTAACCTTTCGCTTAAATTCTCAAACATAATTCGTATGTATATTTATTTTATTTTCTTTGAATAAAGGGCAAAGGTACGAAAAACTGACGAATAAAGAAAAGATCACAAATTCCGAGTCAGATTTTCTTATTTTGCCAAGACGCCTTCTTCAAATAAATAACACTTGCGACCAATAAACCAGTATAATACACCACCTCGGTCATGAAACAGATAGCAACCGGCAAATGTAAGCGCATTCCGGCCACATATATAAATAATGTATAGAAAACCAGGGTAGCCAGCTCCATCACAAAAGCAGAACGAGTATTTCCTGTACCCGTCACTCCATTGAACACGATATTGGCAACCGCTCCGATCAACAAAGCACCTGAAATCACATAAAGGGAAGGGATAGAAGCTTGTATCAAAGTCACATCATTGGTATAAACCGACAATATTGTAGAAGGAATCAGACAAGTGACAGACACAAAAACAGCCATGATCCCCAACGATATCCAGGTTATATGGCGGATGATCGGAATGACCTGATCCTTATGCCCCGCCCCGATACTGTTACTCACAAACGTATTCGTTGCTGTCGATAAAGAATTGACAGGGATCAATAAGACGATGTAAACACTCCGGACGATATTCGCAACTGCCAGTTCCCGCTGCCCTAAATGTTCCACAGCCACAAACAACATAAAATAAGTGCTGAGCGAAATAAAATATTGCAACATCGTAAATATAGAGATGTCTAACACACGCCCCAGCAATTTAACATCAAACGATCGGAACTGATTCAGTGCATACTTCTTAATATCCACCGTCATCCGGGTATAGACCATATAAAACACGATAGACACCGCCTCCGCCATCACCGAAGCGATAGCTGCCCCTTTCACTCCCAATTCCGGGAAACCGCAGTTACCGAATATCAGCAGATAGTCCAGCAGCACATTCGTCAACGCCATCACAATCGCATTCAATGTCAACACTTTCGTCCGGGTAATACCGATAAATAATGCACGAAACATCACATTCACAAAAGAGAAAAAGAACCCGAACACACGCCAGTCCAGGAACTCTTCCGTTGCGTTCAGAATCGTATCGGAAGATATCAGTATCCGCATAATATCTCCAGCAAACAGGCGTGATAAAGTGAACATGACGGCAGCCAGCATAAACAGGAAAAAGACACCCTGTATCATCACCGGTCCGACTTCCTTATAATTTCGCTCCCCGTTACGGCGGGCCATGATGATCTGCGATCCGGTGCTAAAACCAAAAGCGATCGTAAAGGCACATATATAATACAAGCCGCCCATTGCCGAAGCTCCCAACTCAACTTCACCGACCCGGCCCAAAAACGCAGTGTCCGTCACATTAATGACATTCTGTGCCAGAAGACTCAAAAAGATTGGATAACTAACATTCCAAATTTGCTTGTTTGTGTACATATACTATCTATTTACGAAGGAAATTCATACTCATAAAAAAAGCCCGCCACATCAGGCGAGCTTCTTCTTTATATGCTATTGCATTTACTTTTCAGCTACCGATGCTTCATATCAGTTTATTGGTTGCCGTATCAGGGAACACAACCGACGGCTTAAATGTTTTCGCCTCCTCAAAATCCATCAAGGCATACGACATAATAATGATGATATCGCCAGGCTGTGCCTTACGGGCAGCAGCTCCGTTCAGACAAACGACTCCCGAACCTCGTTCACCTTTAATGATATACGTTTCAAAACGTTCACCATTATTATTATTCACAATAGCGACCTTTTCGTTGGCAATCAGGTTAGCTGCATCCAGCAAATCCTCGTCGACAGTGATACTCCCGATGTAATTCAGATTGGCTTCCGTTACCGTCACCCGGTGAATCTTTGATTTAACTACTTCTATAAACATACGATCTGATTTATGATTGATGATTTATGAATTATTGAGTTCTACTTGTTTCTCCAACTTGAAACTTTGGTTTCATAGGCATGGAACTTTGGTTTCACTTACGGGAAACAAATCATAATTCATAAATCACAAATCCATATTTAATACTTAATATTATCTATCAGACGAACCTCTCCGCAATAGACCGTAATACATCCTACCGGATAAGTCGTATCGGACCAGTTCTTGATGGACTCCATCGTATTGCCATCTACAATCTCATAGTATTCCACACGCATAACAGGGTCGGCATTTATCGTGTTGATTACATAGTCGATCACCTCCTGCACGCTCTTTTCGGGTGCAAAGTTAGCACTTTCTTTTAACGTACGAGCTATTAATGGAGCTTTTTGACGTTGTTCAGGTGTCAAGCGCACATTACGGCTACTCAAAGCCAAACCGTCTGCCTCGCGCAAAATCGGACAGTCGTTGATTTTCACCGGTATATCCAATTGCTTCACCATAGCACGGATCACAGCGATCTGCTGGAAATCTTTTTCACCGAAATAGGCGTTATCCGGTTCGACTACATAAAAAAGTTTGCTCACGATCTGAGCGACCCCATTGAAATGTCCGGGACGGCGCGCCCCTTCCATTACGGCCGAAACAGTGCCGAAATCGAATGTGCGGGTATCAGGCTCCGGATACATTTCTTCTGCCGACGGAGCGAATACATAGTCACAACCGGCCGGTTCCAACAGAGTACAGTCTTTATCCAACGTACGAGGATACGTTTCAAGGTCGTGCTTGTCGTTAAACTGGGTCGGATTGACAAAAACACTGACTACACACACGTCATTTTCTTTCACACAACGTTCAACCAGGCTCAAGTGTCCGTCATGCAATGCTCCCATAGTGGGAACAAAGCCAATTTGTTTGTTATTACGCTTTTCTTCAGCGAGATAACTCTTCAATTCTTTAATGCTGTTTACTATTTTCATCCTTTAGATGCTTATTGACGGTGCAAAGCAAATAAATAATTGCGGTAAATGAAAGAAATTTTGTATCTTTGTAGCGTCTTTATAAAACTAGTTTACAGAATGGATGCAAAAAAAATCTTGTTTATAGCTCAAGAAATAACACCCTACCTTCCCGAATCAGAGATTGCAACGATATGCAGAAACCTGCCACAAGGCATACAGGAGCGCGGTCGTGAAATTAGGACTTTCATGCCCAAGTTCGGTAGCATTAACGAACGCCGCAACCAGTTGCACGAAGTAATCCGGCTTTCGGGTATGAATCTCATCATTGATGATACCGATCACCCGCTGATTATAAAGGTAGCATCCATTCAGGCAGCCCGCATGCAGGTATACTTCATTGACAATGAAGATTTCTTCCAAAGAAAGCATACTATCAACGATGATGATGGAAACGAATACGAGGATAACGATGACCGTTCGATCTTCTACGTTCGTGGTGTATTGGAAACAGTGAAAAAGCTCCGTTGGATACCAGACGTCATTCACTGTCATGGTTGGATGTCAGCGCTAACAGCACTGTACATCAAACGTATGTATGCCGACGATCCTTGCCTCAAAGATGCAAAGATCGTATACTCTATTTATAACGATGACTTCAAAACACCGTTCAGAAAAGAATTTGCAAGCAAGTTAAAAATGGATGGAGCCAAGGACAGCGACTTGAAAGGTATTAAAACCGATACAAGCTTTACCGGGCTGACCAAGCTCGCCATCGATTTCGCAGATGGTGTGATACAGGGTAGTGAAACGATCAATCAAGATGTGTTGGATTATATTGCCACTAAAAAGCACACTCCATTCCTGCCTTATCAGTCGTCGGACGTTTATATGGATAAATTCAACGAATTCTACGATGTCATATTAGGCACAAAATAAATTTAGAGAAATGAAAATCAAGCTTTTTATACTTGGCCTGAGTCTCGGGATCTCAATTCTGAGCGGGTGTAATGATGATTTGACGCAGGTAGGAACAGGTATTCAACCGGAGAATGACAGACCGCTGGTATATGCGGACACATTTTACATGAAAGCAAAAACATTACAGACTGATTCTGTCTATGCCCGGACAATTTACGGTTCATTAGGGGAAATATACGATCCTTTGTACGGAAACCTGAAGTCTGATTTTATGTGCCAGTTCTACTGTCCGGAAAATTTCCGGTTCAGGTATACACCCTACAACGGCATAATAGATTCGGTCGAATTTAAAATATATTATAGCCGAAGCTGGACAGGTGATTCTTTAACTCCGATGCGTGCACAACTATACGAAGTAACAACTCCGCTAACGAGAGATTTTTATACGAATATCGATCCGGAACAATACTGCAATATGCAGAAATCATTAGGTATGCAGACATATACGGCACGTGATCTAAGTGTTTCGGACTCTCTTTGGAATGATAAAAATTCAAACAACGTACTGACTTATCAACCGAGAATAACCATCCGCATGCCCCAGGAAGTAGGTCAACGTTTCTATGACGCGACAATCAAAACTCCGGAAGTTTTTAATGACCAGAATACGTTCAATCAGTTCTTTCCCGGTATTTATGTCACAAATACATACGGTACAGGAAACATTCTGAATATCGAAAGTTCCCAAATGAACATTTACTATAAGTATACGGTAAAAGGTTCCGCCAACCAAGATTCAATCGTGCAAACTTGGGAGACATTCAGTGCGACATCCGAAGTCATCCAGTTGAACAGATTCGAAAATACAGACATTGATCATTTGCTAGAACCTAACGATAGCATCGCTTATCTGAAAAGTCCGGCAGGCGTATACACCCGGTTGACAATTCCTGCACAAGACATTGCCCCGATTATCAAAGGACGTATTGTCAGCAATGTAGACCTTTCTCTAAAAGCTCTTCCGCAAGAAGACTGGAAATTCGCATTTGAAGCTCCGGCTAACGTGCTGATACTCCCGAAAGATTCAATGGATACATTCTTTAAAAATAATAATGTAGAAAATAACATCACTTCTTACCGGGGATCTTATGTGGCTTCTACCCGGACCTATTCATTCGGAAACATAGCAAAACTGCTAAAAACCCACATAGAAAACTCTCCGGATGAGGATTTGGAAATCAACGTTATCCCCGTACAGCGCAGAGTAGGAACGACAACTAACTACTACGGACAGACAAGCGAATACACTGTCGCTATTGAGAACTATTTGAAACCTTCCGGTGTAAAACTTCGCATCGACAAAGACGCTATGGAAATGCGTATCGTAACAATCGAATATAGATAAACAGATCGACTATTTAGTATCTATCAGATATAAAAAAAGAGGCTGTCTCAAAACAAACTAGAGATGGCCTTTTTTTCATTTCATTCTCTGTCCCATCGGACAGTACATGCCGTCGGTTTCTTCATTATAATAAAAGCTGGCAGACAAGAACGGATCGTTTTTGAAGCTTCTTTTCTGTTCCTTATGAAAATAATTGTACTTTATAAAGGTTTCAATGCCATGTTGGAAAGCGTACAGATAATTCTCTTCACTTCCGTATCCGGCATCACAGACAGACACGTCTGGGTATCTGCCGTAAAGTGAATGGAAATCATCCATGTGTAGGGGATAAGTGGAGGTATCACCTGCACACTGGTGGAAGATATAGTTCAGGATGAGAACTCTTCTATGCGACGGCTGGAATAGATATTACGCAAATAAGCATAGACAAGAATCTGAAGCATCATGCGCGGGTGGTACGCAGAACAACCTTTAGGGGAATACTTACAGTAAAGTTCTTCAAGGTTTATCTGTTCAAATACGGTGAACAACCCGGACCAGATCGTTCTGGGGGATAAAATCGCCTAAACATGGAGGTAAAAGCAGATTATCGTTGGATGTGTAACCTTTAAACATTATCTTTGAGATATCTAAATATGTTCCCTAAGATACAAAAATTAGAGACACGGGCAAGTTCTGGCTGAGCGAAGTTAGGGCTTGCCACATTTTTGTGGCAGGCACAAAAAAGGCCGTCTCAAAGTTCATTTTGAGACAGCCCCGTTTTCATTTATTACTTTACCTCTACTCAGCAGCCGCTTTTTTCGCTGCTTTTTTCTTATACTTGTCAAGTTCTTTCTGTAACTTTTCAATCTCCTCACCTTGGTTCTTAATCGTTGTAAGAAGCGAATTCAATTCTTCGTTCTCTATCTCGACAGGATATAAGGCATCTACACGACTGATAAAATCACCTAATATATTCATATAATTGGTAAATGCATCATACGGAGAATCATAAATACCACGATTGAGCCAAATCCCGGTTTTCTTGGTCGTCATAAAACGGAAATTATTGCTTGCCTGCAAATAGTCCCAATCCTGCTTGATACGACGATCATCACATAAATGAACACGACCAGCCACACTATACAACTTATTAAACGCCTCACGCTGCATCACGTTACCCAACCAACAACTTGTATCTCTTTCTTCATCAGCCCATGACATCGGATAAGGAACATCAACCTGATCAACAGACTTGAACTTTGTCACGATTTCAAATGGGGTCGAGAATGAAATACCTTTTTCTTTCGCACAAGCCGGCAAAGCCTTGATGAATTGCAGAATATTTGAAGATAACGGCTGTGCTATGCCCAAAGCAGAAAGCTCCATAAAAATATTGATAACCTGTTCTTCTTCCGGCAAACCTGCAATCCAACCGATATATTTATCTGCGAATAACGGATATTCGCTCCAATCCGAATTTGAAAAACGCAGACTAATATCGTCTGACAATTTGAAATCACGAAGCAAAATCTTCAAATTAGGATTATAGGCACAATGATACACATAATGCGGGCTCTTCCATCCCAGCACATGTTTGGCTCCTTCGGTCAAAATCCCCTTAAATCCCATACTTGCAACAACCGATCCGATCTCATTCGAATAAATCAAACTGGAATTACGGAAAACCTTGGGAGTTTGTCCAAAAACTTGTTTGATCTTCGCACTCATTCTGGAAACTTCTTCACGGAAACATTCTTCATTAGCTAAAGAAGAAAGCCCGTGGGAATAAGGTTCACACAAAAATTCGCAACAGCCTGTATCATTCAATTGATGCAACAAATCTATCACAGCGGGAGAATAGATCTCCAACTGTTCCAAAGCCACACCCGAAATAGAAAAAGCGACTTTAAAGGCTCCCCCGTTGCTCTTTACCATTTCAAGCAAAGCGGTCAATGCCGGAATATAAGAACGCTCTGCAATCTCCGTGATACTGCGTTCATTCTCATAATCATCATAATAGTAATGATCCGTACCGATATCAAAGCAACGATAGCGTTTCAAATGTATAATTTGATGTATTTCAAAATAAAGACAGATTGTTTTCATATCTAATGTTGTTTTATTATTTACCGTAATTCTTTAAGACATTCTCATAAAGAGCGCGAATTCGCAAGCCGACCTTTTCCCATGTGATACCATCAACCTCTTTCTTTCCTTCCACCTGAAGATATTCGAACAAAGACGGATTCGTGCAGATCGAATAAATAGCGTCAGCCATTGCATAAATATCCCAATAGTCCGTCTTAATCACTTTGTCGAGAATCTCTCCACAACCGGACTGTTTGGAAATAATGGAAGGTGTTCCGCACTGCATGGCTTCCAACGGGGCTATCCCGAACGGTTCGGAAACAGAAGGCATCACAAAGACGTCACTGTTCTTGTAAGCTTCATATACCTGCCTTCCACGTTGAAACCCGGGAAAATGGAAACGGTCGGCAATTCCACGCTCGGCGGCCAGATTAATCATAGCGTCCAGCATATCACCCGACCCCGCCATAATGAAGCGGATATTACGCGTACGTTTCAAAACAAGCGCTGCTGCCTCGACAAAATATTCCGGTCCTTTTTGCATCGTGATACGTCCCAGAAAAGTCACGACCTTCTCCTTTTTATGCTCCGGACGAGGAATGTCCAAAAGTTCTTGCGACAATGGATAAACCGCATTATGCATGGCAAAACATTTCCGCGGATCCTGATGATACTCTCGGATAACCGTCTGTCGTGTCAATTCAGATACGCACATAATACAATCCGCATAATCCATACCGTTCTTTTCCGTTGCATATACAGTCGGATTAACCTTTCCGCGTGAACGGTCGAAATCAGTTGCATGAACATGAATGCAAAGAGGTTTTCCACTCACCATCTTTGCATGCACACCGGCCGGATATGTCAACCAATCGTGGGCATGAATAATATCAAATTGCTGCTGGCGAGCAACGACACCCGCTATAATCGAAAAATTATTGATCTCGTCATGCAGGTTAGCAGGATACCCACCGGCAAACTCCATACAGCCCAAATCATTTACATTCAGATATGAGAAATCAGCATAGATATGGTCACGGAAAGCATAATATTGCTCCGGCGTCATAAAATTGGGAAGCCTGGACTTCAAATAATCATAATCGACATCCCTCCATACGACAGGTACTTGGTTCATACCTATAATATTCAGGAAACCTTCTTCTTCACCGGTAGGCTTCGGCAAACAAAAAGTTGTCTCCACATCATTCTGCAAACTCAGACCTTTAGTAATACCATAGGATGCAACCGCAAGACCACCGTATATTTTGGGAGGAAATTCCCATCCAAACATTAACACTTTCATACAGGCTCCTCCTTTCAATAGTTATATTTGCTCAATAAGTATAATATTCTCAATATTTCTGCGACATTCATTGCGAACGATATAGCCCCACGCCCCTTGAACGGAGGATTACCATCAAACAATTCTGAAATGGATCCGATACAATGGGACGACATTTCATCTTCATAGCCGATCAGATAGCGTTCGATGAACCCTATACCGCTCATCTTATAGATACGAAGATATGCCTCAAAATAGAAACCTGCTAGCCAAGGCCAGGCCGTTCCTTGATGATAAGCATAATCACGCTGGATCTGGGGACCTACATAATTAGGATTATAACCACCGCTTTTCGGACTTAAAGAACGGAGTCCTTTAGGAGTAAGCAACTCTTTCGTCACAATATCGAGCACACCTTTTTTCTGGCTGGAATTCAAAGGCGAATAATCAAATGCCACGGCAAATATCATATTCGGACGCACGCTCCACTCCATCATGTTACCATCAACGTAATCGAGCAAATAGCCATACTCGTTCAAGAACACATTGACAAACGACTTCCCGCTTTTCTCAGCCAAAGCCCCCAAAGATTCAGTCAAAGCATTATTTCCGACCTCACCCGACAATTCTCTCACAAACCGCAAGGCGTTATACCACAATGTATTGACTTCAACTATATATCCAGTACGCGGAATAACGGGATGTCCGTTAACTGTCGAGTTCATCCATGTAACAGCCTTATTCGTTCCATACGTATAAAGCAATCCATTATCATGCAGAACCAGATTCGGATGTTTATCCTGGCAGAGGAACTTCATGATATCTTCCAACAATAAACCATATTTCTCGCGGCATGCTTCACGTGAAACCATTTTAGCATATTGTTGAATACACCAAACAGCCCAAAGCAAGATATCGGGATGCTCCATTTCATAAATTTTGATCCGGCTCGGTTCATTTCGGATAAAATTATAAATCGCCTTACGGGCCGTTTCCATTACCATTTCAAACTTGGAGACCTCATCGATAGCCAAAGTCAACCCTGGCAAAGAAATAAACAAATCGCGTGCCCTACATTTGAACCACGGATAACCGGCCAAAATATAAAATTCGTTTTCCTGCTTATTCAGGAACTGATGTGCGGCATTGACCAGACAATGCTGGAAAGTATCGCGAGGTGTACGTTCTTCAACCTCGTCCTCAAATGTCTTTTTCAACGAACGAGTTCCTATTTCAGAAACCCCACCGGAAAAGACGATGCTTTCACCTTTTTTTATCTCGACTTCAAAATATCCGGGAACATACAAATCCTCGTTAAAATCATAGCCCCTCTCCTGCTCTTTCGGATATTCGATACCTCGATACCAATCAGGCTGGTAATGAAATTCATTCTTTTTGTTCAGTTGCATATACAATTCGGGATAGCCCGGATACATGCAAGTTTTGATACCATTCGACACAACCTGATATTCGCGATTGGCCTGAGCATTCTCGTGTGTATATTCGCGTACACTGCGAAACGCCAAAAACGGACGTAAACGCAATGTTGTTGCCGAGTGGGCATCCAGCAACGTATAACGAATCAAGATCCGATTCTCATGATGGACAAACAACTTCTCTTTTTTTAGAATAACACCTCCTACACGATAGATCGTCGTAGGAACTTTCTCACACTCGAACTCACGAATGTACTTATGACCTTTCGGACTGTAATTATCCCCCTGATACTTATGAAGCCCCAAGTTAAATTCAGCACCATGCTGTATGACAGTTTCATCCAATGACGACAACAATACATGATTCTCATCATCCAGTTCCGGAACCGGAATCACAAGTAATCCGTGATATTTTCTTGTGTTGCAATCAACGATAGTTGTACAATGGTAGGCTCCCGAACGATTCGTACGAAGAATTTCTCTTGGCAGCGCTTCTTCCAGGTTCGTCATAAGAGTCTTGTCAAATTTAAGATAACTCATATTTTTAATTTGGTTTTAAGTTTATGCTTTAACGTGATAACATATAAATTACTTTTGTATCTTGACCAAAAGTATCACTTAAAAAATAAAAAAACAAATTCACTTTCATATTTATTTAGAAATTTCATTTTTTACGATTTAAAAACAGTTTGATTGATAATCTGTTACAAATATGCCAAAGTGGATATATGTGTTGTCAAACACATACCAAGCTGTTAAAAACTTTCAATTCCGATTGTTTGACATCGCCCGAAAATCAATGCATTTTTATTTGCCGATTATTCCGTACCTTTGTTATATAATAAATCAACACTAAAGGACATGAAGCAAAATAGCGAAAACCCCTTTTTCGGGACTTATCGGACTCCATTCGAAACTCCCCCGTTCGACCGGATCGAAACAGAACATTACGAACCTGCTTTCGACGAAGGAATCCAGCAATTGGACGAGGAAGTCCAGGCCATTGCCAACAATACGGAACTTCCAACATCCGAAAATACAATCGTAGCGCTCGAACGTAGCGGTAAGCTACTGGATAAAGTCAGCTCGACCTTCTTCAACGTATTGAACGCAGAAGCAGACGACGAGATGATGAATATCTCACAACGAGTATCACCCAAATTGTCGGAAAGTTCCAATAATATTTATTTGAACGAAAAACTGTTCGCACGGGTAAAAAGTGTCTACGAACAAATAGAAAAGCTACGCCTCCCGACGGAAGACACACGCTTGCTGGAAAAGACATTCGAAGCTTTCTGTGTACGTGGCGCCGCACTCGGACCCGAAGAAAAAGAAAAATATCGCAAACTCAGTTCCGAGTTAAGCCTTCTTTCCCTCACGTTCGATCAGAACGCATTGAAGGATAAGAACCGCTACGAACTGTTGCTGACAAAAGAAGACGAGCTGAAAGGACTACCGGAAAGCATACGCGAAGCCGCCGCGCTCAGGGCTAAAGAAAAAGGAAAAACCGGATGGCTATTCAATCTCTCGGCCCCAAGCTACGTGCCCTTCATGCGTTACTCAGCTCTGCGCGGGTTGCGGGAAAAGATGTACCGGGAATACATGAGCGTGGGCAACAAAGGGGATGAATACGACAATAAGGAAATCATACGGAAAATCGTCAACATCCGCCTGGAAATCGCCAAGCTGATGGGACATGCCGACTATGCCGACTACAAATTGAAACATACGATGGCTAAAACTCCCGCACGCGTCTATAAATTGCTGAACGAGCTACTGGAGGCATACAAGCCGGTTGCGCGAAGCGAATACGAGGCCGTGCAAGGATTCGCTTCGGTAACGGAAAAAGAAAACATAACCATCATGCCCTGGGATTGGAGTTATTATTCCGAAAAGCTGAAAGATACCCGTTTCAACGTGAACGATGAAATGACGCGTCCCTATTTCGAACTGAACCATGTAAAGAAAGGCGTGTTCGGCCTGGCCACGCAATTATACGGCATCACTTTTAAAGAAAACAAAGAGATTCCGGTTTATCATCCCGAAGTAGAGGCATACGAAGTCTACGATGCCGACGGGAAGTTTCTTTCCATATTATATACAGACTTCCATCCGCGCGACGGAAAACAGTCGGGAGCCTGGATGAACAATATAAAGGAACAATACCGGGATCGAGACGGCGAAGACAGCCGGCCGCAAATCATTATCGTGATGAACTTCACGCGTCCGACCGAGACGAAGCCTTCTTTATTGACTTTCGACGAAGTCAACACACTGTTACATGAATTCGGACATGCCCTGCACGGCATGTTTGCAGAAGGATCATACGCGAGCCTTTCCGGTACGAACGTCTATCGCGACTTTGTGGAACTTCCTTCCCAACTGATGGAAAACTGGCTGACAGAGAAAGAGTTTCTGGATCAGATCGCCATCCACTACCAAACCGGAGAAAAAATCCCGCAAGAATTAGTACAAAAACTGATAGACGCCGCTAATTTCAACGTAGGATACGCCTGCTGTCGTCAACTGAGCTTCGGTTTTCTGGATATGGCCTGGCATACCCGGACAGAGCCGTTCGGCGGGGATGTAATCGCTTTCGAGAAGGAGGCCTGGAAGCAGACCGTGATCGTCCCGGAAGTTACCGGAACCTTGATGAGCAGCAGTTTCGGGCACATTTTCTCTGGGGGATATTCAGCCGGCTATTACGGCTATAAATGGGCGGAAGTCTTGGATGCCGATGCTTTCTCGGTCTTCAAAGAGACGGGAATCTTCAACCGGGAGACAGCCCGTTCTTTTCGTGAAAACATCCTCTCGAAAGGCGGCACCGAAGATCCGGATATCCTGTACAGACGTTTCCGGGGAAAAGATGCAGAAATCGGCGCCCTGTTGAAAAGGAACGGGATAATACGCTGATGACAAAACAAGATGCAAAAATATGGGTAAATGCGTCAAGACGGCCTTGACACATTTACCCTCTCATGAAAGTGATCCTTTCTTCCTAATCGGTTCTTAGTATATTCCTCAATGTCAAACAAAAATTTGTCCAGTCGGCAGAAGTACCATTCCCGGTATAAGTCTCATAATACAAACCTAAATTATCATTTAAAACAGCCCCGATGCAATCGCCAACATCTTTTAATCGTTTTTCATCCATGTACAAAAAGATTTCCCTCGGAACCCATATTTGATATGACAACAGTTTCAATTCCTTATCAAAGTAAAATCTATAGATAAAAATATGCCGCTCCAGCCAGGCTTTTCAACTACAATTCCTGGTACACCCACGAGTTTAGGAGGATTCGGTGTTTCCAACAAGACGCTTTCGCCATTCAAATCTCCATATATTTTAAAGAATTTAAATTCAGGTATTTCTTGAGCGAATGTCACACTCCCCCAAACAAATAGTACCAACAGAAATAATATCTTTTTCATACACCCCGGTTTTATTTAAAATCTATCGTACGAAAAATACGCAGTGACAAATAAAAGCGCAATCAACCAAATGAAGGCGACTTATCCCAATCTATATGATAATACGAACTCAAATTATCGTCTAAGACCTTCGCTACAATCTCACCGATTTTCCTTAACCGGTTTTCATCCATCAATAAAAAAATGTCTGAAAACACTAAAATTCTATACGATATCACTTTCATATCCTTATCAAAATAAAAACTATAAAGAGGAGGATCATCCTTCAACCTTTTTTATCTGGATACCAATCATTTTTTTGACAATAATCCGATAATGAAGAACGGATTTTATCAAATAAAATATCACAATTATAATTTTCTACATAGTAACCAGATGAACCTACCAATTCCGGAAAATCAGGCGGAACTAATCGCAGCATATTGTCATTGGTAGTTTTCTCCACTTCAAAATACTTCATTCCCTGGGCGGACAGCATTCCAAATCCCAAGAAGTATACAAATAGTAATAATAATACTTTTTTCATATCAATAGAGCCTGTTTAAATTTTGCATTTGTTGGTTGTGAGAGTTGTATTGAGGATGTTTT